>Ga0134121_10001040_pt1 | contig 27549 bp, 30 predicted proteins | sample KB301_FD_96463 | JGI IMG/M metagenome (GOLD analysis project Ga0134121, IMG submission 96463) | Terrestrial soil microbial communities without Nitrogen fertilizer from Kellogg Biological Station, Michigan, USA - KB3-0-1 | ecosystem: Environmental > Terrestrial > Soil > Unclassified ... | reverse complement strand
TCGTGCGGCAGGAGCTTGAAATAGCGCCCATGCGCGAGCTGCAGGCAGCGGTTCCAGTTCGCCTCCACGCCGACATTGCGCTCGTTGCGCATGAACCGCACGCGCGGGTCGCGGTAGCGCGCCACCACCTGCGCCGTCTCGTCCGGTGAAACGTCGTCGACGATCAAGAGTTCGAAGTCCGCGAACGTCTGCGCCAGCACCGACTCGATCGTCTGGGCAATGTGCGCTGCGCCGCGATAAGTGGGGATGCCGACCGAGACGGCGGGCGCGGGGCTCAGGACTTGCCCGCTTGGTCGGCAAAGCCCTTGCGCGACTTGACGACGTACTGCGGCTTGGCGGTCATGTGCAGGTAGGCGCGGCCCAGGTATTCACCGATGGCGCCGAGCGCGAGCAGTTGCACGCCGCCGACGATGAGGATCGCGACCGCGAGCGATGCCCATCCGGGCACCGGGATGCGCTGAAAGAGCAACTGCTGCCCGATCAGGTATACCGCGAAAAGAAAGCCGAACGCGGCGAAGCCGAGGCCCAGCCACGAGGCGATGCGCAGCGGCACCACGGAGAAATTCATCGCCACCTTCGCCCATAGCGAGATCGACTGGCGCAGGCTGTAGTGCCCGCGGCCATCGTGCCGCGCGTGGTGCTCGAGCTCCACGCTGCCGACGTTGCGCGTCACCATCAGGGCGAGGCCATCGACATAGGGAAAGGGGCCCTCGTAGCGGGTGATCTCACGCGCCACCTCGGCCGTCATCGCCTTGAAGGACGAGATGCGGATGCCGCGCGGCACGCCGAGGAGGGTGCGCACCGTGAAGTCGCGGAAACGGCTGCCGGCGGTCTTCCAGAGCGCATGCTGCGGCTCGCGGAAAGCCGCATAGCAGAGGTCGCGCCCGTCGGCGAGGCAGGCGGTGAGCCTTGCGATGTCCTCCGGCGCATGCTGCAGGTCGTCGTCCATCACGGCGAGCACCGTACCGCTTGCCGCGCGCAGTCCCGCCATGATGGCGTTGTGCTGGCCGCTGTTGATGCGCAGGTTGATGCCGCGCACTGCCGGGCGCGCGTCGCAGGCCTGCTCGATCATCGACCACGAGCGGTCCGTGCTGCCGTCGTTGACCAGGATCAGCTCGTAGCTGCGCACGCCTGCGCGCGCCATCGCTTCGGCCACGCGCCGCGCGAGCTCGAGCACGATGCGCTCGCTGTTATAGACCGGGACGACGATCGACAGGTCCATCGGCAGCGGTGCGGAAGACGAAGAGCTTCAACAGGGCGAACGAGAGCGCGGCGCAGGGCGGCGCGGCGAGAATGCCCGCCAGGTAGGCGTTGACGCCGAACTGGTCCAGGGCCCTGAGGATGAACACGCTGAAGAGATACACGATGACGTAGCTCCCAATGTAACGCACGAGAGAGCCGCTGTAGCCTCGGCCGAACACCACGGCACTGGTGGTCTTGTAGCTGAAGAGCACGCCGCACACGATCGACACGCCCGAAGCGACCGCGTAGCCCGCGCCAAAGTAGATGCAGGCGGCATAGATCGCATAGCCGAACGCCGTGTTGATTCCGCCCGTGACCAGGAAGCGCAGCGCCTGTTGCAGCATGTTGTTTTAAGCATAATAGCCGCGCCGTGCGCCCCAGATGAAAAGAACGCTCGCCACGACGCTCGCCACCGCCGTCCCGTTGTCGGCTCTGCTGTGGCTGAGCGGCGCCGTGTCGGCATGGCTTGCGTTCGGCGCGGTAACGCTGGTCGTGTTCTTCTTCGTGCTGTCAGGCGACCTCGCGCTGCGCGCGCTCGACGCCTCGGACCTGCCCGCGCCCGCAGCATGGGTGGCCGGAGTTTTCACCAGCGCCCTGGCCATGTATGCGCTGGTGGCCTGGGGCGGGTTGCTCGCGGCGACGGCGTTTGCCGTGTGGGCGGGCGTGCTGGTCGCGTCGGCGCTCGTCTTCCCCGAGCGCGAGCCTGCGGCGCAGCTTGACGGATCGGCGCTCGTCGGGCTCGCCCTCTGCGGGTTGCTCACCATGATGTGGTGTCACGGCATCGCGCAGGCACCGGCCGAGTTCGCCCGCGACGGCCGGCTTTTTGCGTGGATCGACTACTTCGTCCACGGCGGCATCATCTCGCAGTTCGGCGATCCGCTTGCCGTGCGGGGCTCGGTGTTTCTGGCCGATCAACGGCCGCTCCTGTACCACTACGCTTCGTACATACCGCCGGCGGCGCTCGCCGGCCTGCTCGAGGAGCCCGGTCTCGCGCTCGCCACTTCCTTCTGGCTGCCGCTCGGCGTGCTCACCCTGTGTGCCGGCGCGTACACGCTCGGCGATGCGCTCGCCGGGACTACTGGTGCGCTCGCTTCCGTCGCCGTGCTGACGCTGCTGCCGGATGCCTCGACCTACGGGTTGCGCAACGGCTTTCTCAGCTTTCACTTCCATATGCTCGCGACCCCGGGCGCCGACTTCGTCATCGGCCTCTTTTTCCTCTGTGCGGCATTGCTTTCGCGCTGGCGGCCGGAGGCGTCGCCGCGTCCGCTCCTCGGCAGCGCGGCGCTCGCCCTCGGCGCAGTATGGTTCCGCATCCAGGTCTTCGCCGTGGGATTCCCGATGTGGCTCGCCACGGCCGCACTCGCTACCCGCGCGGTGCGCGCACGGTGGCTGCTCTGTGCGAGCGCTGCTGCGCTCGCTTTCATCCTCTTTGTCTTCGGTTTCTACGCCGCGACCGACTCGGACGTCGCGCTGCACGTGTTCCTCGAGGTGGTGCACGACCGGCAGGAGCCGACCGCCTATACCGGCCTGTATCTTCCCGTGCGCGACACGGATCTCCTGGCGATCCCGCTCGGCATCCTGCTCATGTACGTCGGCTCGCTCGGCGCCTTCGTCGTGCTCTATCCGCTTGCGCTGTGGGTCGCGCATCGCGCCCGCGCGCTGCGGCGGATCGATGCATTGCCCGCGTTCGCGCTCGTCGCCTACCTCCTGGTGATGCTTACCGCGCCGATCGACAAGCATCGCGATTCCACCGAGTTCACGGTGCGGCCATTTGTGCTCGTTTACGCGCTGCTCGCGGTCTGGACGGTATGCCTGCTCGTGCGCGTACTTTCGCTGCGCTGGCCGCAGCGGGCATCCGACGCCCGGCGTGCAGTGCTCGCGGCGAGCCTTCTCCTTACGCCGGTCCTCTGGCAGGAGACCTTCGCGATGGGGCTGCCCAAATTCGACTGGGGCTGGAGCTTCTTCACGAAGACCGAACCGGGCCTCATCGAGGCGGCGCGCTATGTGCGCGAGCGAGCTCGCCCGGGACAGGTCTTTGCCGTGCGCGGCCTGCACTTGAAATGGTCCGCCACGGATCCGGCGGTGCAGTTCATTTCACTGAGCGGCATGCCGGCCTACCTGTCCTATACGTCTGCCCACATCATCGAAGGGAAGGAGCGCGCCCGGGTGGCGCTGCAGCGCTGGGCCGAGCTCGCACGCCTCGACCGCGCGCCCTCCGCGGAGGCGGCTCTAGCCGGGCTGCGCCGGCTCGGCATCGCGTGGTACGTCGTAACCGACGGCGCCGGCCCTCCCTGGGATCGCGACAGGCGGCGGGCCGCCTTCATCGAGCGCCGCGTCGCGGTCTACGCGGTTCCCGAGCGCTGACCATGGACCGCCGCGCCACGCCGCGTTTCTGGCATCCCGACTGGCTCGTCCTGCGCGACATGGCGCGCGTGCTGCGTGGGCTGATCGCCGATCCGGCCGCCGGGCTGCGCGGGGCGCGCCTGCTCGACTACGGCTGCGGCACGCGGCCTTACGAGCCCTGGTTCACGGCGGCGGCCGCGCAATACCGCGGCGCCGACATCGACTCGGCGCACGAAGTGCGCATACGACCGGATGGCACGCTCGAGTGCGCCGATGGCGAATACGACGTCGTCGCGTCCTTCCAGGTACTCGAGCACGTCTGGGATCTCGACGCCTATCTCGGAGAGGCGCGCCGCGTGCTGAGGCCGCAGGGGCGGCTCCTGCTTTCCACCCACGGCAGCTGGCTCTACCACCCGCATCCGGGCGACTACCGGCGTTGGACGGCCGAGGGACTGCAGCGCGAGGTCGAGTCGCGCGGCTTCCGCCTGGACCGCATGGAGCCGGTGGTGGGGCCGCTCGCCTGGACTACCGTCTTCCGCTCGATCGGCGTCGCGCACGCGCTGAAGCACGTCCCGCTTGCGGGGACGCCGCTCACGGCCGCTGCCGCCATGCTCTACAACGCGCGCGCCTGGCTCGAGGACCGCGTCACGCCGCGGACGATCACCGCGGTCAATGCCTGCACCTACATCGCGCTTTTCCGCCGTACGTGATCCGGGTTGTCAGCCGCTTTTTCACCGTGGGCCTGGCGTGCGCGCTGCTGCATAACGCGATCATGATCGGCGGCGACCGGGCAGGCCTGCATTACGTGATTTCCTCGTTCATCTCCTTCGGCGTGGTCGTCCTCTTCGGCTACTGGCTGCACAGCGGCTGGACCTTTCCCGGCGCCGAGCGCGGCCGCGTTACCCTGGCGCGCTACACGCTGACGATGGCCTTGAACCTGCCACTGTCGATCGCCGGCATGTTCATCTGCGTCGACCTTGCCGGGCTCCGTGTGCCCCTCGCCGCACCCCTCGTCACGATACTGCTCGCGGCATTCAACTTCATCGGCGGCCGCTGGGCCTTGCGCGTGCGTGCTCAGTCGAAACGCCAGACCTGACCGAACGGCGCCTCGTGCGCAAGCCGCGCGCGCGGGAAGCGCTCGCGCAGGAGCTTCTGGTCCGCATCGTGCCCGCGACTCAGCATGAAGATGACGGGCGCGCGCAGGAACGGATCGTTCTGCACGAAGTCCTGCGTGTAATAGTCGACGTCGAGCTTGAGCAGCACGAGCTGGCGCACGTTCTTCTCGAATGCGGGACGCCGCGACAGGTGATCGCTCATGAACGAGTCGATCTGCGCCCAGCGAAAAGGCGTGGCGAGCACCAGGCTCAGCAGCGCGGCCGCTGCCGCGTGGCGCCTCACGCCCTCGTTCTCGAGCCGTGTGAGCGCCAGTGCGCCCAAGATCGGCAGGGCGGCGAACGCCGGGTGTAGATAGCGCACGCCCCAGCCGTACCCCTGGTCGAACCACACGAAAAGGTAGCCGGCCAGCGTGGCCGCGAACGACAGGCCAACGAGGCGCGGCCCGGTTTCCCGTCGGGCAAGCCACCCGCCGGCGACCATCAGCGCTGGCAACGCCGGTACCGTCCACAACCATAACTTCACGAGCTCAGCGGCGCGCTTCACGAACGTTGCGCTGCCGGGCTCGGTGAAGACGCGGGCGAACTGCACTTGCCAGTAGAGCAGGCCATCTCCGGCCGGCGCCGCGAACCACAGCGGTCCCTGGACATGGCGCATCACCAGCCACCAGCCCGCGCCGATCACGAGCGTGATCGGCGCGTACCCCGCCGCGAGACGCAGCAGGGCGCGCCAGCCTTCGTGCCGCGCGATCCAGACGATCCACGGCAGCGCGACGAGCGAGTGCGGCCACGGGTTGTGCAGGATGAGTGCGAACGAGCCGACCACGCCGGCGAGGAGGAAGCGGCGCTCGAGGAGCAATCCGACGTAGGCGAGGTTGAAGAAGAGATGCGCCGTCATCGAAAAATAGCCGAGCGCCATGCCGGTGAAGGCCGGCGAGGCCAGGGTGAGCAGCATCGCCCAGCCGGCGGCCTGCGGCGCAGCGACGAGGCGCTGCGCGAGGCGCCCGATGAGGAGGAGAGCGCCGCTCGCGAGCAGCGGATTGCAGGCCCAGGGAATGCCCAGAAGGACGAACGGGGCGAGGAGTAGCGCGAACCCTGGCCAGTACACCGAGACCACGCTGCCCGTCTCCGGCGAGGCATAGAGCCAGAGATTGAGGTAGGGCCATGGCACCACCCAGCGCAGCAGCTCGGGCGGGAATTGCGCCGTCAGCCGGCCAGCGGCGAATGCCTTCGCCTGCAAGAGGATCAGGTGCTCGTCGCCGGCGAGCGGGTAGTCCTGCGCAATGAGAATCTGTCCGGCGCATAACGCCACGAACGCGACCAGGGCGGTCGTCCCCGGCCTGCGCCCGACCCATTCGACGAGTGCCAGGCCGGGCCGCGCGAGCGGCGGAAAAGCTGCGGCGACGACGATCAGGAGTAGCAGCGCGGCGGCGGGCAGGTCCTGCGTCTGCAGGAGGTAGTCGAAGATGTAACGGCGCTGCGGCTCGTGCGGAAAACCCGTGTACAGGGCAATAAACGCGGCGCACAGCAGCGCCGCGAGCGCGCCCGCGAGAGCAAGAGGGCGCACGTTCACCGCGCGCATGCGCGAAGGAGCTCGCTGTAGCGCGCGACGCATTGCTCCCACGCCCAGTGCTCGCGGGCGAAGGCGGCAACGCGCGGCCGCAGCTCTTCCAGGGCCGCCGAGCCGATGAATGCTTCGATGCGCGCCGCCCAGCGCGGCACGGTGCCGGCATCACCCACGGGCTCGCGCGGCAGCACGTCGGCGGAGTTGGGCGCCCCCGCCGCGGTGTCCTCACCGATCAGTGCGGGAGTACCGCATGCCATCGCCTCCTGCACCGAGAGCGGAAATCCTTCCCCGACGCTGGGCAGGACGAGGAGGTCGGCAGCCTGGTAGAGCGCGGTGAGCTGCTCTGCGCCGGGACTGCGCACGACGGTCGCGTTCGGCAGCGCCCAAGCCGCGGGATCGATGGGTCCCCAGCCGGCGAAGAGCCAATGCGCGCGCGGCACGCGCTGCGCCAGTTCCCGCAGGACCGGCAGTCCCTTCTTTTCCACGAAGCGACCGAGGAAGAGGAGCAGCGGCTTGTCGACTGCGATCCCCAGCCGCAGGCGATGCGCTCGCCTCTCGTCGGCGGCTACGGGACGAAACCGCTCGGTGTCGACGCCGTTCTGCACCAGCGCGGCGGGGCGCCTGAACCGCGTCAGCGCGCTGAAATAGCGGCGCACCGTCTCGCTCTCGAACACCACCTGGTCCGCGCCGCCGAGCACGAGCGAACCGAGCATGCGGTTGGCCGCCCGGTGCGTCCCGCGCAGCAGCGGATTGCGGTAAGGCACAAGGCCGATGTGCTGCGTAACGAGCACGGGCCGGCGCGCCCGGCGCGCCGCGAGAAACGCTACGAGGTTCGGGAAATACAGGCAGTCATGCAGATGCACGACATCGCTTTCCCTGCAGCTTCGCGCCAGGCGGCGCAGCGCGGTGGCGCTCCACAGGGGATATGGCACGCCGGCCGCGCGCTCGAGCCCGTTCCACGCGCCTGCCGGGGAGGCCGTCAATCCGGGCGCGGCCGGCGCGGGGTCGCAATCGCTGGCGTGCCAGTCGAAGCTCGCCACGCCCGCCGCCGCGAGGCGCTCGGCAAGCTGACCCGCGACGCGCTCGACGCCGCCGCGATGCGCCGGATAGTAGTGCGTGACCAGCGTGACGCGCAGCGGCGGACCGCTCAGCGCGCGCTCAGCCACTCGCAGGTCCGGCGCAGTCCGTCGGCGAGGGAAGTGCTCGCGCGCCAGCCCAGGTGCTGCGCGGCGAGCGATGCATCGAGCACGTTCGCCGGCACGTCGACCGCGCGCCCGCGGCTGTACTCGACCCTGACGCGCCGGCCGAGCAGCTGCCCGATCGAGGCGACGAGCTCGTTCAGGCTCGTCCCCTTGCCGGAGCCGATGTTGAAGATGCGCGGCGCGCCCTCGAAGGTCGCCGCCTTGAGCGTGGCGTCGACCGCATCGGCGACATAGACGTAGTCGCGCACCACCGACCCGTCGCCCCAGATCCGGATCGGCTGGTCGCGCAGTGCCTGGTCGAGGAACACCGCCACCGCGCCCTGCGCCGTATCGAGCCGCTGGCGCGGCCCATAGAGATTCGCGGGCCGCAGCACGCGGTAGTCGAGGCCGTGCAGCCGCTGCGCGAGCGCCAGATATTTCTCGACCATGAGCTTGTGGATGCCATACGAAGAGATCGGCTCGGTCGGGTGGTCCTCGCCGATCGGCGTGGCGCGCGGCACGCCATAGACGGTGCCGCCCGAGGACACGAATACCACCTTCCGCACGCCGCGCTCGCGGCAGAGCTGCATGAGTCGCAGACTGCCGAGCACGTTCGACTCGACGTCGTATACCGGGTGATCGTTCGAGTTCTGCGGCAGCGTGGTGGACACGAGGTGGAACACGATCTCGACGCCATCGAGCGCCGGAACCAGCGCCTGCGGGTTGAGAAAGTCGCCGGTAAACATCTCGAAGCCCTTGGCGCGCGGGAAAAGCGGCAGGCGATCGCCATGGGGGCGATCGAAGATCCGCACGGGGCGGCCTTGCTGCGCCAACGCCTCGGCCAGGTGCGAGCCGATGAACCCGGCGCCTCCCAGCACCAGACAGGGTCCCATCGGCCGAGTTTACAGGCTGGCGTTGCCCTTCACGCCGACGAGGTTGGCGTAATGGCGCCCCTGCGTGCGCTCCACCAGCGCGCGAGGGTCGCTCACCGGCTCGAGGTTCCGGCCGAGCTCGAACAGTTGGAAACCCAGCTCGCGCAAGAGCTGCAGGTACTCGAGCCCGCCCGCGCCGGCCCGCGAAAGTCCATAGGGCCAGAACTCGGTCATCAGGATGCAGTCGGGGCTCGCCGCGAGCAGGCGCTGCGCGCCCCGCATGACCTGTGCTTCCGCCCCTTGGACATCGACTTTGATGAAGTGCACCGCCGCGATGCCGCAGCGCTCGCAGATGTTGTCGAGCGTATCGGCGTCGATCGTCTCCTCGGCGCGCAGCAACGGGTCGGGATAAAGCCGATTGTCGCCCTTGTTCTCGGGATTCTTGTAGAGCGTGAGCGTTCCGGGCCGATCGGCGGCCGCGAGCTCGCAAATCTGCGCAGCGCCGCCGTTTGCCTCGATCGTCTTGTGCAGGTAGCGGCGGCTTTCGGCATCGGGCTCGATGGCCAGCACGCGGCCGCGGAATCCCGGCGTCGACAGCGCAAGCGCGCTGTACAGGCCGACGTTCGCGCCGACGTCGATGAAGGTCATGCCGGGTTCAAAGCGTGAACGGAAGCAGGCGATCTCGCTGCGCTCATAGACGCCCAGCGTCAGTGCGCCGGAGATCACGGGGTCCTCGGGATTGAGCCAGACCGTCGCCGCGCCGACGCGGATGCGCTCGGGCAGGAGCGCGCGGATCGTGGCGTTCGCCGCGCGGCGCAGCGGTTGCGGCCGGAGGAGCACCGTGTAGACGAACTCCGCGATCGTCATGTCTGGATGCCGGGATTGTGCCCGACGCCGATGAGCCTCGGCGCGCTCGGCACGAGTTGCGGCACCGTCTTCATCGAGCCGAGGTGCCGCTCGAGCAGATCCCACACCGGCTCGCCGCTGACGCCTTCGCGCACCGGCGCCCAGCCTGCGACCTTGTAGCGCTTGGCCGGGTCGAGGGGCTTGCCGGCAAGCCGCATGTCGGAGATGCGCCGGCCGATCTTCTCGTGCGGCGCGATGGCGTATGTGATGCCCCCCACGCGCACCATGTCGCCGCCCTGCTGGAGATAGGGATCGGGATTGAAGAGGTTGTCGGCGATGTCTTCGAGGATCGCCTTGATCTGCGCGCCGGTGGGTTCGGTGACCGTGACCTGCGGATAGGTGATCGCCGTCTGCGCCATCAGGTCCTCGCGCGTGATGGCGTCACCCGGGAGCAGCGTCGTCCCCCAGCGGAAGCCGGGCGAGAAGGCGATCTCGGCATCCTTCTGCGCGAGAAGTGCGCGCACGATGAGCTCGTCCATCGTGCCGTTGAAATTGCCGCGGCGATAAAGCAGCCCTTCCGTGCGCGCCAGCGGCTCGGCGAGCCTGGCGCTGAACGGCTCGCGTGCCTTCGCGATATAGGCGCTCATGGCGGTGTCGGCTGGCAGGAGGTCGGCAAAGACCGGCAGCAGGCGGTAGCGGTAGTCGCGCACGCCTCCCGCGCCGACGTCGAGATCGAGCACGCCGACGAATTTGCCGTGCGAGCCGGCGTTGGTGACGATCGTGTTGCCGACCCGCACGGGGACGGGCACGCCGTCGTGCGTATGGCCGCCGAGGATCACATCGATGCCGCGCACGCGCCGGGCGAGCTTGAGGTCGACGTCCATGCCGTTGTGCGACAGGAGCACCACCGCTCTTGCGCCCTTGCCGCGAGCCTCGTCGACCCTCTTCTGCAGGCGAGCTTCCTGGATGCCGAAGGACCACTCCGGGAAGTAATGCCGCGGGTGCGCAATCGGCGTGTAGGGAAAGGCTTGCCCGATGATCGCCACGCCTTCGCGCAGCGCATAGGGCGTGAAGACCGGATCCTCGAAGTCCACGGTGCGCACGTTCTGCGCGAGGAACTCGACGGGCGCGAGCTCCTTGATCGCCTGCAGCATGCGCTCGGCGCCATAGGTGAATTCCCAGTGCGCCGTCATGTAGTCGACGCCGAGCAGGCGCTGTGCGCCGATCATGTCGGCGCCTTTGGTCCAGAGCGAGGTGGCGGAGCCCTGCCAGCTGTCGCCGCCATCGAGGACGAGCGCGTGCGGCCGCGAGCCACGCAGGCGCTTGATCAGCGTCGCGATGTGCGCATAGCCGCCCATGCGCCCGTAGCGATGGGCAGCCGCTTCAAAGTCGAGGAAGGTAAAGGCGTGCGCCTGCGCCGTGCCCGCCTCGATGCCGTAGTGGCGAAGCAGAGCGTCGCCCACCAGATGCGGCGGATGGCCGTCGCCGAGGTTGACACTCGGCTCGCGGAAATGGATCGGCAGGAGTTGCGCATGCACATCGGTGAGGTGCAGGAGCGCGAGGTTGCCGAAGGGCGGCAGGTCGTAGAGCTCGGCCGCAGCCTGTGCGCGGCTCGCGCGCGGCCTGAGCGTCGCTCCCGCGGCCATCGCAGCTGCGAGAACCCGGAGGAACGCGCGGCGCTGCAAGCTACTGGTTGACCGGCGACGCCGGATCGAGCAGCAGGCCGACCAGGTCCTTGATCTGTTGCGGCGTCAGCGTGCCCGAGGTGCCGAAGCGCGGCATCTGCGTGCAGAGGCTGTACGCCTTGGCGTTGTAGACCTTGCCGTAGACGTAGCGCTGGATGTCGGCGCCGTTGCCGCGCGTCCTGCCGAAGCCCTTGAGGCTCGGACCGATCGTGCCGTGCGACATCTCGCGCGGCGCGAGCTCGTGGCAGTTGTAGCAGCTGCCGCCGGCGGGCTCGCCGGGCTTGTCGTTCCAGGTCATGCCGCGGCCGCTCTGCGCGATCGCCTCGCCTTTCTTCCAGTCGCCGATCAGGCTGCCCTCGGGGAAGGCGATAGTCTTCATCTGCTCGGCCTCGAGCGGTTTCGCCACGTCGGGCGCCGGATGGTCGCGGCTCTGCGTGCATGCGCGCTGCACGGCGTCCTGGTTCAGGCGGTCCATGCCGGCCTGTCCGCGCGGGTGCAGGTCGCGCTGCAGCACCTTTTGCACGTCGGCGGGCGTCGGATCGGCCCACGCCGGGAGGGAGAGCAGCGCGCAGAGCAGGGCAAACCGGCTCATCGCTTGATCCCCGGCCCGTTATAAGTCTCGCCCTGCGCAGTCACCGTGAGGAAATGGATCAGCGCCGCGGTGGTCTCGGAACCGAAGGTGGGCTCGGGCGTGCGCATCTGGCGGAAGCAGTCGTTCATGCGCCATTGCAGCGTGACGAACTGGCTGGTCGAGACGCGGTAGGCGGGCCAGCTCGCCATCACCGGGCGCGCGAACTGCGGCTTGTCGAGCACCGGCAGGTCCTGCATGCGGATGCGCACGCCCTCCTGGCCATGGCAGCTCGCGCAGGAGAAGTCCCACGCGCCCGTGCGCTGGAAGAAGATCGCGCGGCCGAGCTCGAAGCTTTGCTTCTCCTTCGGATGCAACAGGCCCGGCTCGAGCCTCATGCCTTTCGACTGCGCCGCGATGTAGGCGGAAAGCGACTCCATCTCCGACGGCTTGTCGGCGGAGCCGAAGGGGTGCGCCACCGCCTCCTCGCGCGTGCGGCCCTGGAGCGTGGTCATGCAATAGAGGAGCCGGGTCTCGAGGTCCATGACGCGGTCGGCATCCTCGAAGTAGCGGGGCAGGCCGGCATACGCGCCCTTCAGGACGCCAGGCCCGCGGCCGAGGTCGCACTTCTCGAGCGAGACATTCCTCGGTCCCTGCGGCTTCTTCCATAGGGTCTCGCCGTCGAGCTCGAAGAGCTCCGCGGGGCTGCCTTCCGCGATCATCTCGCGGTAGCGCTGGATCTCTTTCGCCGTGTCCTGCGCCCATGCGCCCGCGGCGAGGAGTCCTGCGGCTGCCAGTGCAACGATCTTCACGCGATGGCGGCTTCGGTGCGGTTCGACTCGCCGTGGTTGTCGAGCCAGCTCACTTCGATCTTGTCGCCTTTCGCACCCCCCTTCAGGCGGAAGGTAAACACCGGGTTGCGCGAGATGGCCTGGCTCGTCTGCGCTTCGATCACCGGTCTGCCATTCACCTTGACGGTGAGGTTCTGGATGAAGTGCATCGGCACGATCTTGCCTTCGGAGTCCTTGCGCTGCCCGGTCTCCATCGGGTGGGTCATCAGCACGCGGACGTCGGTGAATCCCTGCCCGAGGCTCGCGCGCATTTTCATGGGTCCTGGCATTGCCTATCTCTCCTTGATTTTCAGCCGCCGCAGCCGCCGATCGTGACTTTCACTTCGCGCGTCGTCACGTAATACTTGCCGCCGGCCTCCGCCAGCACGCGCACGTCGGACGTCTCGCCGAGTTTCGCGTTGAGCTTGACGAAGGGCAGCGCGCCCTCCTTGAAGTCGAAGCGCGAGATGAGCGGGAACGGGTTCTTGTCGATGACGACGATGAGGGCCGTGGTGCCGGGGATCGCGCTCGAGATCTCGATCGGCACGACTGCGCCGTTCTCGGCGATCTCCGGCACCTCGACGGTGAGGTCCTTGCTCGGCTGCGGGTTCCCGATGCCGAGGCTCTTCAGTGCGTCGCCCGCCGTCTTGGCGCTGAACGCCTCCTTGTTCCAGGCGGCAAGCGCGGCGAGCGGGCGTACGAGCGTGAGGACAAATGCGGCGACGAGCGCCCTGCGGATTGAATTCATGACCGAATTCTAACGGCCGCGGCGACGGAATACCCCTGAACGGCCTCCGCTTTTTTCCTCCAGGCGCACGTCCGCGAGCCTCATGCCCCGGTCGACCGCTTTCACCATGTCGTAGATCGTGAGCAAGCCAACGCAGGCCGCGGTGAGCGCCTCCATTTCCACGCCCGTGGGCCCCCGGCACTCGACCCGCACCAGGATCTTGACCGCCGCTGGCTTGCGGCTGCGCTCGAAATCGACCACGACGCGAGAAAGTGAGATCGGGTGGGCGAGCGGAATGAGGCCCGCCGTGTGCTTCGCCGCCTGGATGGCGGCAAGGCGGGCCACGCCGAGGACGTCGCCTTTCTTCGCCGTGCCTGCGGCGATCATGCGCAAGGTCGCCGGCTGCATCAGGACGCGCCCCGAGGCCACGGCCACGCGATGCGAGCTCGGTTTGGTGCCCACATCGACCATATGGACTGCGCCTCGGCTATCGAAGTGCGTCAGCTTATTGACGGGACGCGCCATGGGCGGGCGATATCATAGCCGCATGAGATGGGCTGTCTGGGTCCTCGTGCTCGCCTTCGCTCTGGCGCCGCGGGCCTTTGCCCAGACGGCGGCGCAATCGCTGCCCGACCTCGGCAGCGTCGACAGCGTGCTCTCGCCGCAGATGGAGAAGCGCCTGGGCGAGCAGATCATGCGCGAGATCCGCACCCAGGATCCGCAATACGTCGACGATCCCGAGATCAGCGATTACCTGGCGCAGCTCGGCTCGCGCCTGACCGGCTCGCGGCAGGATTTCGAGTTCTTCGCGATCCGCGAGAACACCATCAACGCCTTTGCCCTGCCCGGCGGCTATGTCGGCGTGCACACCGGGCTCATCGCCACCGCGGAGACCGAGTCGGAGCTCGCCTCGGTGCTGGCGCACGAAGTGTCGCACGTCACCCAGCGCCACATCGCGCGCATGATCGCGCAGCAGCAGCAGATGCAGATGCCGATGATGGCGGCGCTCGCCGCGGCGATCCTCCTCGGCCGCTCGCGGCCCGATCTTGCGGTCGGCGCGGCGGTGGGGGCACAGGCGGCCGGCGTGCAGGCGAGCTTGAGCTACTCCCGCGACTTCGAGCGCGAGGCGGACCGCATCGGCATCCAGCGGCTGGACGAAGCGGGCTTCGATGCGCACGCCATGGCGACGTTCTTCGAAAGGATGCAGCGCGCCAACCGCATCAGCGAAGACAGTACCATGCCCGGCTACTTCCGCACCCACCCGGTGACGAGCGAGCGTATCGCCGACGTGCAGAACAAGGCCGCCGCGATGCCGTACCGCCAGCACCTCGACTCGCCGGAGTTCCAGTACGTGCGCGCGAAGCTGCGCGCCGAGCAGGGCGACGCGCGTGATGCGGTGAATTACTTCCAGGCGGCGCTGCGCGAGCACCGCTACTCGAGCGAGGCGGCGGCGCACCTGGGACTCGCGTATGCGCAGCTGCGCGCGAACAAGGTGCCGGAGGCGCAGGCGGAAGTGGCGAGGATCCGCGCGCTTGGCGCCGCGAGCCCGATGGTCGAGATGCTCGATGCGCGCGCGAGGCACGCGGCAGGCGACGTGAAGGGGGCCACCGAAGTGCTCGCCAAGTCGCGCGATCGCTATCCCACCTGGCGCGCGATCACCTACGCCTACATCGCCGGCCTCCAGGAATTGGGCAGGAACGAGGAGGCCATCGCGACGACGCGTGACGCGCTGGCGCGCTATCCGCGCGATGCCCGCATCTTCGGCATGCAGGCGAAGATCTACGCCATGCTCGGCAAGCGGCTCCTCCAGCACCAGGCGCAAGCCGAGGTCTATGCTTTGCAGGGAGCGCTGCCCGCGGCGATCGAACAGCTCTCCCTCGCGCGCGCGGCCGGCGACGGGGACTTCTACCAGCTGTCGGTGGTCGACGCGCGCTTGAAGGAGCTGCGCGCGCAGTACACTCAGGAGATGAAGGAAGCGAAGCGCTAGCTATCGCTTCGCGGGTTCGTAGTAAGCCTCGTAGAGCAGGTCGAAGGTCTTCTCCACCTCCGCCAAGAGCTCCTGCACGTTGTCCGCCGAGCGCCGTACCGCGCCCTGCAGCAGCGTCTGCACGCCGGCCGCTTCCGGGACGGCCGTGCCGCCCGCCTCGAGGAAGTGGACGATGGTGCCGATCTTGGCGAGCGCCGGATTCTTGGCGAGCTCGAGCTGCGCCAGCATCTCCTCGTACGCCACGCGCCCTTCGCCCGCCGCGAAATGCGCGCCTTCGAAAGCGAAGCCAAGCGCGCCCGAAGGCAGGTCTTCGCTCTTGTCGAGCCACGTCAGCGTTGCCTCCGGGTCGACGAACCGCCGGATGAGCCAGGCGCAAGCGAGGCGGTCGGCCCAGGGCGGCTTGCGCGTCGCCCAGGCGCGGCGCAGGAGACGCTCGCTCGAATCGAGGCGCGTCTGCGATGACGTGAACAGCAGCTTCTTGACCGCGGCGTCGGCCTCGGCGAGCGCGTTCTCCGCGCGGCTTCGCGCCGCGGTCGGAAAGAAGTCGAGCGCGCCGATCGCCTCGAACTCGCGCCGCTGCTTGTGGAGCACGCGCGAGATCGCGCTCGGGTCGGCCTGGCCGAAGCCGACGCGCAGGCTCTCGACGGTCTTGATCAGCGCGTCGTAGCGCGCCGAGCGGTCGAAAAGGCGGCGCAGGCTCTCCTGCTGCGCCGGCGAGGTCGCGCTGACTTGCAGCACCTGCGCGTTGCCGGCGCTCTTGCCGATGTATTCGCCGAGGGCATCGAGCGCCTGGCGATTGGTCGGATTGTCGGGAAGAAGGTAGGCGCCGTCGCGCATCACCGCCGCGCCCAGCGATTCCAGCGTGCGCAGCACGCGCATGCGCGCCGCCGGATCCTCGGTCGGCAGCTGCGCGATGGTGATGAGCCAGCCTTCCATGCCGCGGCATCTTATACTGTGCGGCGCATGACTTTCGACAAGGAACTGGACGCGCGCGGGCTGAACTGCCCGCTGCCGATTCTGCGCACGAAGAAGGCGCTCGCCGAGCTGCAATCGGGACAGGTGCTGAAGGTCGTGGCCACTGACCCGGGCGCGGTGAAGGATTTCGAAGCCTTCTCGCGCCAGACCGGCCACGCGCTCCTCGCGCACAGCGAGGAACGCAAGGAATTCACTTTCTTCGTGAAGAAGAAGTGACCGCGCGCCTCGCACTGGCGCTTTGCTTCCTGAGCGCGCCTGCCGCCGCTGCCGACGCCACGTTCGCCCTCCGGGTGCTCACGCCCGAGACGGCGCTCAAGGCGGCGCAGGCGGCGTTCGCGCGCTGCCGCGCCAACGGCTACCAGGTCACGGTCGCCGTCACCGACCGGATGGGCGTCGTGCAAGTGCTGCTGCGCGATCGTTTCGCCGGACCCCACACCGTGGACATGGCGAGCGCCAAGGCCTATACCGCCGTCTCGTTTCGCACGAATACGACCGAACTCGCCGAGGCTACGCAACCGGGCAAGCCGCAAAGCGGCATCCGCAACCGTCCCGGTGTCGCCGCGATCGGCGGCGGGCTCATGATCGAGGCGGGCGGGTCGTTGCTTGGCGCGATCGGCGTGTCCGGCGCACCCGGCGGCAAGGAAGACGACGCCTGCGCGGCCGCGGGGATCTCCGCGATCCGCGACGATCTCGAGCTCAACTGAGCTTCTTCTCGATCGCCTCGCAGAGCGTCTTCAGCACCTTGATGCGCTCGTGGTACTTGTTGTTCGCCTCGACCAGCGTCCAGGGCGCCATCGCGGTCGAGGTGCGGTCGACCATGTCGCATACCGCCTGCTCGTAGTCGTCCCACTTCTTGCGATTGCGCCAGTCTTCCGCGGTGATCTTGAAGCGCTTGAAAGCGATCGTCTCGCGACGCTTGAAGCGCCGGTACTGCTCATCCCTGCTGATGGCGAGCCAGAACTTGACGAGCACCATGTCGTGCCCGACGAGCGAGCGCTCGAACTCGTTGATCTCGGAATAGGCGCGCAGCCAGTCGGCCTCGGGCGCTAAGCGCTCGACGCGCTCGACCAGCACGCGCCCGTACCACGAGCGGTCGAACAGCAGGATCCGCCCGCGCCGCGGCAGGTGGCGCCAGAACCGCCAAAGATAGGGCTGGGCGCGCTCCTCCTCGGTGGGCGCCGCCACCGGCACCGTGCGGCAATAGCGGGCGTCGAGCGCGCTCGTCACGCGGCGAATGGCGCCGCCCTTGCCGGCGGCGTCGTTGCCTTCGAACGCGGCGACGACCGAGATCTTGCGGAAGGCTTTCTCGCGCGAGAGCGCATTCAGCCGCGTCTGCAGCTTCTCGTACTGGGCCTTGTACTCCTTCTTCTCGAGCGACTGGTCGAGCTCGAGCGCCCGGATCACGTTCAGCCGGTCGGCGGGCCGCACGAGCGGAGGCTGCCGGTCGGGCGAGCGCTTCGCCGGCTTGTCGTCCAGCCGCTCGCGGAGCGCGGCGAGGAGATGCCGCCCGAAAGCGATCGCGCGGTAGCGCTCGTCGGCGCCGGGCACGATGATCCACGGCGCTTCGGCGCTCGACGTGCGCCGCACGAACGCTTCGCTCACCTTGAGGAATTTCCGGTACGGCAGGCCGGCATCCTCGCCCTTCGCCTTCAGGTTCCTCTTCTGCACCTTGCGGGTGACGTGGAACCAGTATTTGAGGAGCAGCACGCCCTCGTCGCACAGCATCTTCTCGAGGCGGATGATCTCGTCGATCTTTTCCCCGTACTCGGCGGCGTCGATCCGGCCGTACACGCGGTCGACGATCGGGTCGGTGTGCCAGGCGCCGAAGAATACGCCCACCTTTCCCTTGGGGGGCAGCGCCTTCCAGAAGCGCCACAGATGAGGCCGCTCGCGTTCTTCGTCGGAGGGCTCGGCGAAGCCGTGCGTGAGCACGTGCCGCGAATCCATCCAGTCGTTGAGCTGGTTGACCGTCTCGCCCTTGCCGCCGCCCTCGACGCCGGCGATGAGGATCAGCACCGGGAAGCGCCCGTTCTCCTTGAGATCGTATTGCGCGTTAAGGAGCCGCTCGCGTAGTCGGGACTCTTCGCGCTTGTAGACGCTTTTCGATAGCTTGTGGTCGAGCTCCGCAGACTCGAACATGCGCCGATTATGGAATAATCGGCCGCATGCTGGCGCGATGGATCAGGCTCGGCTCGCTGGGACAGAGGCAATTCGACGCTTCCTGTACAACCCTTGCTACCCTGCAACCGCGCACCGCCGCGCCGATCCTCGTCTGGGGAGAAGAAGCTGCACGATATCCCTTCGCGCTGATCGCGCCGCTCAAGGTCGCACCGGGGCGCAAGCATCGCTGGCTTTCGTGGGGGCTCGCTGCCGCGGTCGCGACCTACCGCCAGTTCGAAGTGCCGGCCTACCTCGACGGCGAGATCTACCTGCATGGCCGCAACATCGCCGCCAGCCGCGTCGCGCAGGTCGGCGACTGCGCCCTGATTTCGTCGAGCTTCCTGATGCGCTTCCCCGAGCGCTGCGTGCCGACGCCGTCATTCGAGCTCGAGCAGGCTTTCCGCCTGCGCCTCGAGGCGCAGCACGGCTGGGCCTTCGACTCGTCGTGGCCTAGCCGGGCGGAGGCAGTTTCGCTAGCTGCGCGCTTACCTTCGCCAGCGTAGCTTCGAATCCGGCCAGCCTCTCGCGCTCCTGCGCCACCACCGGCGCCGGCGCGCGTTCGACGAACGACGCATTGCCGAGCTTCGTCTTCGCTTTGCCGATCTCGGCCGTCAGGCGCGCGCATTCCTTCCGCAGCCGCTCGCGCTCCGCCGCCGGATCGACTTCGATGTAGGGCATGAGCCGGTGCGGACCCACCACCGCGACCGGAGAATCGGTCTGCGGCAGCTCGACGACCTGCCTGAGGTCCGAGACGCGCGCCAGACTGAGGGTTGCCGTTACCGTCGCGGCATTCGGCGCGCCGGTAATGTAAAGCGTGATGCGATCCTTCGGCGGGATCTTCATCTCGCCCCGCACATTGCGGGTGGCATTCACCACCTGCTTGGCGATCGCCACTTCCGCCTCGGCCGCCTCGTCGATCTTCTCGGGCTGCGACTTGGGGTAGCGCTGCAGCATGATCGTGTCGCCCTTCTTGCCAGCGAGCGGCGCGACGCTGTGCCATAGCTCTTCGGTGATGAAGGGGATGATGGGATGCGCCAGGCGCAGGGCGGTCTCCAGCACCCGCACCAGCGTGCGCCGCGTGCCGCGCTGCGTCGCTTCGCCACCTTTGGCGAGCTGCTCCTTCGCCACCTCGACGTACCAGTCGCAGTACTCGTCCCACGCGAAGCGGTAGATCGCCCCCGCGGCGTTATCGAACCGGTATTCGGCGAAGCTCTGCTCCACCTCGGCCTCGACTCGCTGCAGCGTGCTCACGATCCAGCGATCCCACGCCGAGAGATCCACGGGCCTGGACTCGTCGAGCCCGCAGTCCTTGCCTTCGGTGTTCATGAGCACGAAGCGGGTCGCGTTCCAGAGCTTGTTGCAGAAGTTGCGATAGCCCTCGCAGCGGCCTAGATCGAAGTTGAGCGTGATGGCATAGGTGGCGAGCGATGCGAAGGTGAAGCGCACCGCATCGGCGCCGAAGGCGGGGATGCCCTGCGCGAAGTGCGCCCGCAGGTACTTCTCGATGCGCGCGCGATGCTCGGCCCTGAGCAGGCCCTGGGTCGACTTGGCGAGCAGGGCCTCGAAAGAAATGCCGTCGATCAGATCCAGCGGGTCGAGCGTGTTGCCCTTCGACTTCGACATCTTCTCGCCCTCGGCGTCGCGCACGATGGCGTTTATGTACACGTCGCGGAACGGCACCTTGCCGGTGAAGTGGCGCGTCGCCATGATCATGCGCGCGACCCAGAAGAAGATGATGTCGTTGCCGGTGACGAGGACGTCGGACGGCAGGAAAGTCTCGAGGTCGGGGGTCTTGTCCGGCCAGCCGAGCGAGCTGAACGGCACGAGCTGCGACGAGAACCACGTGTCCAGCACATCCGGATCGCGGCGCAGTTTCTTGCCGCCGCTCTTCGCTTGTGCCGCGGCCTCGTCGCGGGCGACGTAGACGTTCCCTGCGTCGTCGTACCACGCCGGGATCTGGTGGCCCCACCAGAGCTGGCGCGAGATGGTCCAGTCCTGGATGTTCTCGAGCCAGTGGTTGTAGGTCGCCGTCCAATGCGCGGGGATGAAGCGCACCTCGCCACGCTTCACCACCTCGAGCCCGTCCTTGGCCAAGCTCTCCATCTTCACGAACCACTGATCCGTGAGCATGGGCTCGACGATGGCGTTGGTGCGGCCGGAGCGGGGCACACGCAGCTTGTAAGGCTTCTCGCTTGCCAGCAGGTTCTGTGATTTCAGATCGGCGAGCACGCGCTTGCGTGCTTCGAAGCGGTCCAGTCCGCGATACGCGGCGGGCGCGGCATCGTTCAGCTTGGCGTCGAGTGTGAAGATGCTGAGCGGCTCGAGCTTGTGGCGTCTGCCGACCTGGTAGTCGTTGAAATCGTGCCCCGGCGTGATCTTCACCGCGCCGGTGCCGAATTGCGGATCGACGTACTCGTCGGCGATCACCGGGATCGCGCGGCCGGTGAGCGGCAGCTGGACGCGTTTGCCTATATAGGAGCGGTAGCGCTCATCCGTGGGGTGCACGGCGACGGCGACGTCGCCGAGCATGGTCTCGGGACGCGTAGTGGCGACCGTCAGGCTGAAGCCCTCGCCCGGATAGCGGATCTCCCAGATGCGGCCGTCCTCTTCCTCGCTGTCGACTTCCAGGTCGGACACGGCGGTGCCGAGCTCGGGATCCCAGTTGACGAGGCGCTTGCCTCGGTAGATGAGGCCTTCCTCGTGCCAGCGCACGAACACTTCGGTGACGGCGCGCGAGAGCTTCGCATCCATCGTGAAGTAGCCGCTCTTTTGCCCCTCGGTGTCGGCGTATTCCCAGTTGGCAGAGGCGCCGAGGCGGCGCATCTGGCGCGTGATGGTCGAGCCTGACTGCTGCTTCCAGTGCCAGACGCGCTCGACGAATTTCTCGCGGCCGAGCTGGGCGCGGCTCGAGCCTTCCTGCTCGAGCTGGCGCTCGACCACGATCTGCGTAGCGATGCCGGCGTGATCGGTGCCGACGACCCAGTTCGCGTTGTCGCCGCGCATGCGGTGGTAGCGGATGAGCGCATCCATCAGCGTCTGCTGGAAGGCGTGGCCCATGTGCAGCGTGCCGGTGACGTTCGGTGGCGGGAGCTGGATGCAGTACGCCGGCTTCCTTTGATCCTGGTGGCGGAAGTAACCCGCCGATTCCCAGCGCTGGTACCAGCGCTGCTCCACGTCAGCGGGATTGAAGCTCTTGTCCAGCACTACTTCGGATTGTTGGTATCGGGCAGCGCGAGCGCGTGAGCCACGGAAGCCGCAACCGCTTCGCGCACGAGCTGCGTGACGCTTACCGTGAGCTCGGCGCGCACGGCGTCGAGCGCGAGGCCCATCACCTTGTTGAGCGTGCGGCCAAGCCGCTCCTCGATCAGGCGATCGACCTCGGGGCCCAGGCGGGCGAGCACTGCGCGCTCGAGCTCGCGCGCGAGCGCTTCGAGCGCCGCCGCGTCGACCGCTGGCCGCGCCGGGCGCGAATCGGCGACGATCTCCGTCAGCACCGGAACGCGCAGTTCGGGCTCAGCCATGGTCGCGGGCGAGGTCGTGGCTCGCGATCGCGTAGCCACGGCTCTTGTATGAACGAAAGCGCGCGCGGGCCGGCTCGCGCTCGGCTTCTTCCGCGCCGACCACCTCGAGCAGGCGCTCGAAGCTCGCGAAGTGCGGCGGGCAATCGGCCGAGAGATTGAGGAGGATCGGAATATCCGCGGCTTCGTCGTCGCCGCCGATGAGGACGGGCGTCTCGGCAGCGAGCGCATCGTGCGTCGCGCAATGCGGCACGAAGCCGGTCGCCTGCCAGGTCCACATCATTCGATCGAGCCGTGTCGCGAGATCAGCGTCCGGCGCATAGATGAGCATGCGCCTGCGGTCGGCGAAGGCCTTGGCGGCCAGGCGACAGGCGACTTGGAGGCGATCGGGGGCGTTGAAGTAAAAGTCGATGCTGGTCACTTGCGACCCGCGTGCCGCAGCGCGAAGCGAACCAGCAGCGGGACGGGCCGGCCGGTGGAGCCCTTTTCCCGGCCGCTGCGCCAGGCGGTGCCGGCGATGTCGAGGTGCGCCCAGCGGAGCTTGCGCGTAAAGCGCGCGAGGAACGAGGCCGCGGTGATGCTGCCGCCGGGCCGGCCGCCGATGTTGGCGAAGTCGGCGAAGTTCGAGCGCAGCTGCTCCTGGTATTCCTCCCAGAGCGGCATCTGCCACACGCGGTCCCACGCGTCGTCGGCCGCCGCGCGCACTTCGTCGGCGAGCCGCTGGTCGTTGGCAAAAAGGCCGGTGGCGACGTGACCCAGCGCAATGACGCACGCGCCGGTGAGAGTGGCGATGTCGATCACCAGCTCGGGCTTGAAGCGCTCGGCGTAGGTGAGGGCGTCGCAAAGGATCAGCCGGCCCTCGGCGTCGGTATTCAGGATCTCGACCGTCTGTCCCGAAAGGGTGGTGACTACGTCCCCCGGCTTTACCGCGTGGCCGCCGGGCATGTTCTCGCAGGTGGGGATCACGCCGACGACGTTGACCGGCGCCTTCATCCCGGCGAGCGCGCGGATCGCGCCGAGCACGCTGCCCGCGCCCGACATGTCGAACTTCATCTCGTCCATCTCGCCCGCCGGCTTGAGCGAAATCCCGCCGGTGTCGAAAGTGATGCCCTTGCCGACGAGGGCGATCGGCGGCTTGGACTTCGCGGCGCCGTTGTAGCGCAGCACGATCAGCTTCGGCGGCTCGTGCGAGGCGCTCGTCACGGCGAGGAACGAGCCCATGCCGAGCTTTTCGATGTCCTTGCGCTCGAGCACTTCGACCTGCAGCTTGAACTCGCGCGCGAGCTTCCTCGCCTGGTCGGCGAGGTAACCGGGCGTGCAGATGTTGGAGGGCAGGTTGCCGAGCGTGCGCGTGAGGTCGGTGCCGTCGGCGGTGGCCTTGGCTTCGACCAGGGCTTGCCTGAGCTGCGCGGCCGGCGGCAGCGGCAGCGTGACGCGCTCGAGGCTCGGCGCCGGCGCCTTCTTCTGCTTCAGCTCGTCGAAGCGGTAGAACGCCTCGCGGATGCCGAGCACCGCCTGGCGCAGGTTCCAGCTGAGCGAGCGGCTCTTCACCTTGAGGTCGACGAGGAAGAGCGCCGCGTCTTTCGCGCCGAGCTCGCGCAGCGAGTTTGCGGCCGCGCGCACCGCGTCGCGGTAGGCCGCTTCGCCGAATTCCTTCTTTGCGCCGAGGCCGACGAGCAGCACGCGATCCGCGGCGACGTGCGGCAGAGCGCGCAGGAGAAGCGTCGAGCCGGTCTTGCCGGAAAGGTCGGGCAGGGCGGCGCGCAGCGCGCCTTTCGAGCGCTGGTCGACGCGTTGCGCGGGAGCGGAGAGTTCTTTTTCGGAGTGGACGCCGAGGACGACGCAACCCGTCTTCGCCGTCTCTGGCGAGAGCGTCTTTATGCTAAATTCCATGAGCCGAAAGTATCGCATGATCTTTCACCGGGCGCTCCTCAGGGAATTCGCAGGTCTCGCCGGCGCGGTGTTCATGTCGCTCTTCTCCATCGCCGTGACGATCAACCTGGTTCGCCTGCTCGGCAAGGCGGCAGGCGGCTCGATTCCGACCGACGCCGTGCTCGCCTTCCTCGGCTTCTTCGCGCTCGGCGCGCTGCCGGTGCTGCTCTCGCTCACGATGTTCATCTCGGTGCTCCTGACCCTCACGCGCGGCTGGCGCGATTCCGAGATGGTGATCTGGTTCACCTGCGGCCTGCCGCTCACCGCGTGGTTGAAGCCGGTGATGCTGTTCGCGCTGCCGCAGATCGCGGTGATCGGCGCGCTGTCTCTCTTCATCTCGCCGTGGGCCGCGCAGATGGGCTCGCGCTACGCCTCCAAGCTCGAATCGCGCGACGACGTCACGCGCGTCACGCCCGGGGTGTTCGGCGAGACCTCGAACAAGGAGCGCGTGTTCTTCGTCGAGTCGGTGTCCGGCGAGGCGAGCCAGGTGCAGAACGTGTTTCTCTCCTCGGCGCAGCAGGGCAAGGGCGGCGTCAGCATGAGCCGCAGCGGCCGCACCGAGACGGCGCCGAACGGCGATCGCTTCATCGTGCTCGAGCAGGGCCGGCGCTACGAGGGCTCGCCGGGCGACGAGCAGTACCGCATCACCGAGTTCGAGCGCTACGCGGCACGCATCGAGACGCGCGAGAACATCGAGCCCGAGCGCAACCAGAAGAACCTGACGACCCTGCAGCTCGTCGCCAGTCCGACGAAGGAGAACCTCGCCGAGCTGCTCTGGCGCGTCGGCATTCCGGTGTCGGCGCTGGTCCTCGTGCTCTTGGCGATCCCGATGAGCTTCGTCAATCCGCGCGCCGGGCGCTCGGTGAACCTGCTCTTCGCGCTGCTCACCTTCATAGTCTACTCCAACCTGCTTTCGGTGAGCCAGGCACGGGTGGCGCAGGGCCGTCTCGACTTCTCCACCGGGGTTTGGATGGTCCACGGCGGGATGCTGCTGCTCCTCGTGGTCCTCTTCGCGCAGCGCATGCAGCTCATCCGCCTGAGGGTCGGCAAATAGCGATCCGGCCGCGCACGCTGGAGAAGTACCTCGCCCGCCAGATCTACGGCGCGACCGGCTTCGTGCTGCTCGGCTTCCTTGCCCTCTTCGGGTTCTTCGATCTGATCGGCGAGCTCGGCGATCTCGGCAAGGGCGAATACGACCTGCGGCAGGTGTTCACCTTCGTGCTGCTCAACGCGCCGGCGCACGCCTACGAGCTCTTCCCGATCGTGGTGCTGATCGGCACGCTCTATGTCGTCTCGCACCTCGCCAGCAATTCCGAGTACACCGTCATGCGCGGCTCGGGGCTCTCGCCGGAGCGGGCGGCGCTCGCGCTCTGCAAGATCGGCCTCGCCTTCGTGATCCTGACGTTCGTCATCGGCGAATGGGTCGCGCCCTTTTCAGAGGAGCGGGCGCAGCACACCAAGATCCGCGCGCTTTCCTCGATGATCGGGCAGGACCTGCAGTCGGGCTTGTGGTTCAAGGACGAGGGCTCGTTCATCAACGTGCGCGAGGCCCGCGATCCGCGGGTGCTGCAGGGGCTGCGCATCTTCGAGTTCGACAACGACTATCGCCTGCGCAAGATCACCCTCGCCGAGCGCGCCGAGTACCAGGCGAAGGGCGTGTGGCAGCTCTACCAGGTGGCGGCGACGCGCTTCACGCCAGACGGTCCGCGCACCGAGAAGGGCGCCGAGGCCGAGTGGCATTCCGCGGTCTCGCCCGACCTCCTGAACGCGCTGATCGTCAAGCCCGAGCGCATGTCGGCCTGGGCGCTGCACAAGTACACGCAGCACCTGGAGGCCAACCGGCAGAAGACGGAGCGCTACGAAATCGCTTTCTGGAAGAAGCTCTTCTATCCGTTCGCGACGCTGGTGATGATGGCGCTCGCGCTGCCGTTCGCTTACATGCAGGCGCGCGCCGGCATGGTCGGCGTGAAGGTCTTCCTCGGCATCATGCTGGGGATTTTTTTCCACATGCTGAATTCGCTTTTTTCGCACATCGGGCTTTTGCAGAACTGGCCGCCACTTGCGGCCGCGGCGTTGCCCAGCACCGCGTTTCTCGCCTCCGCGATGCTCATGATGTGGTGGGTCGAGCGTCGATGAGACGCGTCCCGGCGAGGCGGTCGTGCAGGAACTGGCGATCGCGATCCACCAGCGCCCAGACAATCGATAGCGGCAGCAGCGCGGCCGCGATGAGGAAGCGCGCGATCGCCTTGCCGGGAGTGACGTCGACGAGGCGGATGCGCCAGGCGCGCATCGCGAGCGTCTGCCCGCCGCGCAGCCAGCACCACAGGAAGTAGGCCGCGAGCATGGCGAGGATGAAGAGCTGCAGCTCGGCGCGCGCGAGCCCGCGCGTCGCGTCCACCCCGCCGCTTGCGAAAAAGAAGATCCAGGCGGCGAAGAACGCTACGGCGAAGACGAGGAAAGCCTCGTAGAGCATGGCCGCGAGACGGCGCCCGAGGCCCGGGGTGGTCACGGCCTAGCGCTTCGGGCGGCGCGGGTCGGTGGACGTCGGCGGCACCAGGCTCTGGCGCTCATAGGGCGAGAGCGCCTGGTACTCGGCCCACGCTTGGCGCAGGTCCTTGTTCGGCGCGGGGCGCTTTGCCTTGGCGAGATACTTGTAGTTCTCGCGCGCCTGGCGCCGCTGCTCGGGAGAAAGCCGTGCCCAGGCCTGCATGCGGCGCTGCACGCGCTCTTGCTCCACCGACTTCATCCGCGGATAGCGCTTGGCGATCGCGATCCATTTCTGGCGACGCTCGGGCTCGAGCGAATCCCAATCGGCCTTCAAGGGCGCGAGCACTTGCTGCTGCTCGGCGGTGAGCTCGGCCCACGCCGGGCGCACGCCGGGCTTCGTTGCCTTCGGCTTGCCCGCCGGCTTGACCGCAGCCGGTTTCTTTGCGCTGTCTTTGCTCGCGGAGTCGGCGGGCCCCTGAGCTGCCGTCCCGAAGCCGATCGCGAGGGACAGCGCGGCGAGCAGGATGCGCAGCATCACTCCTCCGCGGCGCGTTTCTTGAGCCAGTTCTCGAAACCCCGGTCGAGATAGGCGTCGATCGGGAGATCGTCGGTGAGAAGCTGCGAGTCGATCTCGACGACCTCGGCGAGGCGCTGCTTTTCCTGCCAGTTGTAGATGCCTGCGACCGCGACGATCAGGACGGCCGCCGGAAGGAGCACGCGGGCCGAGAGACCCGCCCAGCCCCAGCCATTGCCGAATACGTTGTCGGCCCAGGCGAGCGCCGGCGTCGGCTCCGGTCGCTGGCGCGCGAGCGCGAGCTCTCGGGCGGCGCGCAGCTTCTCGGCGACGGCGCGGTCGAGCTGCGTGCTCTGGTCGAGGTGATGCCGGATGCGGCGGGCGAAATACAGTTCGTTCATGGCTTTTGTCTGGACGTCCTTCATAGCGTAACTCCCCGTGCTTTCAACGCAAGAGCCAGCGCATGCGTCGCCCGGGAGCAATGCGTTTTCACGCTGCCCTCCGAACAACCCATGACGCGCGCCGTCTCGGCCACATCCAGTTCCTCCCAATAACGCATGAGGAACGCTTCGCGTTGACGGGCGGGTAGCTTCGTCAGCTCTTGCTCAATGATTTCAAGTACTTGGGCCTGCTCGAGCTGCGCCCCCGGGGCATCCGCGGCGCCCTCGGCGCCCGGCGGCTCGTAGGTGTCGAGCGGATCCTGGTCCTCGTCTTCGCCGCGCCCCGGAGAAAGCGACGAGAGCAGCGTCGTCCAGAGCGAGCGCACCTTCTGGCGGCGGTAATAGTCGCGGATCGCGTTCTGCATGATGCGGTGGAACAGGAGCGGCAGCTCCTCGGCGGGGCGGTGGCCGTATTTCTCGGCGAGCCGCAACATCGCGTCCTGCACGATGTCGAGAGCAGCCTGCTCGTCGCGCACGGCGAAGACTGCTTGCTTGAATGCGCGCCGCTCGACGCCCTCCAGAAACGCCGAAAGCTCGCTACGCGATGCCAGATGACCCTCTGC
>Ga0134121_10001039_pt1 | contig 27605 bp, 18 predicted proteins | sample KB301_FD_96463 | JGI IMG/M metagenome (GOLD analysis project Ga0134121, IMG submission 96463) | Terrestrial soil microbial communities without Nitrogen fertilizer from Kellogg Biological Station, Michigan, USA - KB3-0-1 | ecosystem: Environmental > Terrestrial > Soil > Unclassified ... | reverse complement strand
GCGCCGCCGGCACCACGACGGTCGTGGCGGTGCTCCTCCTGGCGACGCTGGCCTGCCAGGAGCGCTTCCTGACACGGCCGGAGATCGTCTCGTGGTGGCTCCTGGCGGCGACGCTCGCGATCCTCTCGTCGGCGCTCGGGTCGGGGCCGGCGCGGCGGCGGCGACTCCTCTGGATCGGTCTGCCGCTCCTGGTCCTTCTCTGGGTGAACGTGCAGGCGCTGTTCATCCTGGGACCGGCGATGACGGCGCTGGCCTTGGCGGCCGCGGTGGCGCGGGCCGCGCGCCGGCCGGCCGCGGCGTGGGACGGGCCGGCGGCGCCGGCGACCCAGGCGACCGACCTGCTGGCCAGCCTGGCGCTCCAGGCGGTGGCGGCGCTCGCCAATCCCGCGGGTCCCCTGGCCCTGCGCCTGCCGTTCGAGGACTTCTTCGGCCACCTGGGCGGACAGACCCTGCTGTCGCACACCATCGCCGAGTTCCGGCCGACTCTGTCCGGATATCTCGTCACACCCGCCATCGTCGCGTTCGTCGCGTTCGCCGCCCTGACGGCGGTGGTGATCGCCGCCGACTGGAGGCGGGCGTCTTTGTTCGACCTGCTCGTCGCCGGGGCGACTCTCTACGTCGCCCTGCGCGCCCGCCGCAACATTCCGCTCTTCGTGATCGCGGCGTACCCGATCGCGATGCGCCACGCGGCGGCGCTCGGGGAGAGGCTCGCGGCCAGGCTCGCGGCCGGGCTCCGTCGGCGCTTCGTGACCCTGGCCGGGTCGGCCGCGGTGACGGCGTGCGCGGCGCTCCTGATCGTCTCCGTCGTGACCAACCAGTTCTTCCTGCACCCGCCGACCGAGCGCTGGTTCGGCGTCGGGCTGATCCCCGACTACTTTCCCGAGGAGTCGGCGCAGTTCGTCACCCACGCCCGGATGCCGGGGCGCGTCTTCAGCAGCCTGTGGGCCGGCGGCTACCTGATCAAGTCGTGGGATCGCGATCGCCGGGTGTTCATCGACGGCCGCAACGATCCGTACCTGCACGGCGTGCTGGAGAACTACCTCAAGGCGATCGCCGACCCGGAGGCCTTCCTCTCGATGGTGGAGAAGTACCAGATCACCGCCGTCCTCTGGCCGCACCAGCGGGCGCTCGAGGCGCGGCCTCTCCTGAAGTGGCTGGCGGAGGGACACGGCTGGGTGATGCAGCACGTCGACCCCGGCGGAGTGGTCTTCGTGCGCGACGACATTATGACCCCGACGCTCGTGAAGCTCACGCCGTTCGGCTCGGGCCGGCCGCGTCAGGCCGTCTACGACGATCTGCGCCGCCAGATCGCGGACGAGCCGTTCGCCGGCCCGCCGATCCGGGAGATCGCCCTGGGCGAATTCTTCAGCGTCACGGGCGACGCGCAGGGGGCGGCGGAGTTCCTGGGTTCCGCCGTCGAGCGTCTCCCTCGAAGCGCGTCCTTGCGTCAGGACTACGGCCTGGCGCTCGAACGGCAGGGCCGGCGCGCCGAGGCGCGCCAGGCGTACGAAGCGGCCGCCCACCTCGACCCGCGGCTGACCTCGGCGCAGGTGGCCCTGGGGGCGATGTCCCTCGAGGACGGCGATCTCGCGGGCGCCGAGGCGCGTCTCGATCGCGCCTGGGACCTGGGCGATCGAAGCGCGCTCCTGCTCGCCTCGCGGGCGCGGATCGCCGAGACGGCCGGCCGGATGGGAGACGCCTCGGGGCTCTGGAGCCAGGCGGTGGCGGCGGCTCCCGCCAACCGCGCCGTCCTGCTCGAGGCGGCGGCGTTCCGGGCCCGCCGCGGCGAGCGCGACGCGGCCCTGGCGATCTACGACCGGCTGCTGCGTCTTGACCCGGCGGACGAATCGGCCGCGCGGGCGAAGGAAGGACTGCTTCAGTCGAGCGCGTTGGGGACGCCGCGCGGCAGCCGGCCGTAGTGCTCCAGGAAGGCGGTGGTGAGGACGAACTCCTCCAGTTGCTCATCGCCGGTCTCGGGCCGATCGGGCGGCACCTCGACCCGGACGTGGTGGATCTCGTCTCCGATTTTCACGCGAAACAGAAGGGTCATGGTCTCTCTTCCCTGACTTCATGAGAATGCGGTGAGAACCCGCGTCCGTCAGGGGCTGATCGCGCCGGGGCGCTGCATCGGAGCCGCGCCGCCCGCTTCGGTGATAGCATCCGCCCATTGTGATCCGCGACCTGGCCCGCGCCGGCGTGCGGCGACGCGCGATCGCCGTCGCGTGCTTCTCCCTGGCCGCGCTGGCGGCCGCCTGCGGCCACAAGACCGAGGCGCCGCCTCCGCCGCCGCCCGCCAAGCACTTCCCGAGCCCGATCTGGGACGGTCTGGCGCTCGGGATGAGCCGGGCGCAGGTGGCGCGTCTCCACCCGATCCGGCCGACGTTGACCGCCTCCGGGAAGGATTCCAGGGTCTGGGTCTACGAGCGGCCGGGCGAGGGCGCCGTCGAGCTCACCTTCACCGGCAAGGCGGAGAGTGACGCGCTGCGCCGCGTCGACGTCCATTACGGCCCGACCGCGGAGGCGGCGAGCCCGTTCATCGCCCGCTTCGAGGAGTCGCTCGGCGCGCCCGACGCGAAGCGCCGCCCCGCCGTGACCAACTCATACGGCGACCGGACCCACGACCAGTACGACACCATCTGGTCGGACGATGACCAGTACGTCTTCCTGACCGAGCGCGTCCCGCTCCCGGGCCGCCCTGGACGGCCGGTCTACTACCTCACCATCAAGAAGAAGACGCTCGCGCCGAAGGGGCCGCCGACCGGCTACGTCCCGCCCCCGGCGGTGGACGACAAGGGGAATCCGGTCGAGGAGCCGGTTTTTTAGTGGACGTCCGGCCGACGCGCCTGTGCTGTGCCGGGCTCGTGCTCGCGGGATCTCTCCTGGCCCTGGCGGCCGATCCGGCGCGCGCGGAATTCCGCCTCCCGGCGCACGACGCGCGCTCGGTCTATGACTTCGCCGGCGTCGTCAAGGCGGATGACGCGGCGCGGATGGAGCACTGGCACCGCGCCCTGTACGACCAGACGGGCGTCGCCATCGTGGTCGTGACCGTTCCCGATCTCGAGAGCGAGTCGATCGACGATTTCGCGACCCGGGTCGGGACCGAGTGGGGGGTGGGGAAGAAGGGCGCCGATCTGGGCGTCGTCGTGGCGCTGTCCCTGCAGCCGCGACGGATCCACGTGGCGACCGGGTACGGAGTCGAGGGGTTCCTCCCCGATGGGAAGGTCGGCGGGATCCTCGACGCGGAGGTGATGCCCCTCCTGAGGCAGGGAGACTTCTCCGGCGGACTGCGGCAGGCGAGCGCCGCTCTGACCTCGGTCGCGGCGCGCCAGTTCGGGCTGACGATCGAAGGACTGTCCGAGGCGCGCGGCGCGGCCCGGAGCGGCCGGCAGCCCGGAAAGGCGCCGGTGCTGCTCCTGCTCGTGGTCATTCTGTTCTTCTTCGTCATCGTGGCGCGCCACCCGATGCTCGCGGCGATTCTTTTTTCCGGGATGGGCCGATCGGGTCGCGGGGGCTCCGGCGGGTTCGGCGGCGGGTTCGGGTCGGGCGGTTTGGGAGGCGGGGGGTGCGGCGGGGGAGGATTCGGTGGTTTCGGCGGTGGCGGCTTCGGCGGCGGCGGGGCGGGACGCGGGTTCTGAACGCGGGACGGGAGATGCCATGAGCTCTGAACCGATGGTGCGGTGGCCGGTTCTCCGGACGATGGTCGACGGTCTCGCCGGCGCGCTCGGCGGGCGCCTGCGCAGCGTCGTGCTCTACGGCTCGGCCGCGCGCGACGACTTCCACGAGGGGGCGAGCGATCTGAACCTGGTCGTGGTCACCGACCTCCTCGACCCCGCCACCCTCGAGGCGCTGTCGGGGCCGGTGCACGCCTGGGTGCGCAAACGCCAGCCGCCGCCCCGGTTGATGACCCCCGAGATCGTCGCCGACGCGGCCGACGTCTACGCCATCGAGTTCCTCGACCTGCGCAGCCACCGGGTCGTGCTGCACGGCGAGGACCCGTTCGGGGCCGTCGTGGTGCGCCCCGATCTCCTGCGGGTGCAGTGCGAGCGCGAGCTGCGCGAGAAGCTGATGCGCCTGCGGGAGGCGTATCTCGAGACCCATGCGTCGCGGTCGCGGCTGCGGCGGCTCCTGATCGAGTCGTATTCCACCTTCACGGCGCTGTTCCGCGGCTGCCTGCACCTGATGGGCCAGACGCCGCCGGCGCGCAACGCCGACGTAGCGGCGGCGTTCTGCGCGCGTGCCGGGATCGACGGGGCGCCGTTCTCGGCGATCGCGGCCATGCGCCAGGGCGGCGCGCAGCCCGACGTCGATCTCAAAACGCTCTTTGCACGCTACTATGAGCAGCTCGGCCGGGCGGTCGGCGTCCTGGACGCCTTCCGGCCGGACGGCGGAGGGGGAACGCGATGAAGAAGGGTCTGATCGGCTGCCTGGTCGTTCTCGGCGGACTGCTGCTGCTGGCGTTGATCTTCGGGAGCGGCCTGATGCGCGCCTACAACGGGCTGGTGACCGAGCGCGAGACGGTGGACAAGTCCTGGGCGCAGGTGGAGAACGTCCTGCAGCGCCGCGGCGACCTGATCCCGAACCTGGTCGAGACGGTCAAGGGATACGCCTCCCACGAGAAGGAAGTCTTCGAGAGCGTGGCCGAGGCGCGCGGCCGGCTGGCCGGAGCGACCACGCCGCAGGAAGCGACCGCCGCGAACGCCGGCATGACCTCGGCCCTCGGCCGCCTGCTCGCCATCTCGGAGAACTATCCCGAGCTGAAGGCGAACGAGAACTTCATCCGGCTCCAGGACGAGCTGGCGGGCTCCGAGAACCGGATCGCGGTCGAGCGCAACCGCTACAACGAGGCGGCGCGGGTCTACAACACCCACGTCAAGACCTTCCCGGCCAACCTGATCGCCGGGTTCTTCGGGTTCAAGGAGAAGGACTACTTCCAGGCGGACGCCGCAGCGAAGGAAGTGCCGAAGGTGAAGTTCTAGGACGGGTTCGCCGGATCGGGCGCGGTCGCCGGCGCCGGTTTGGGCGCCGGCTTCGGGGTCGGCTTCGGCGCCGGGACAGCCGGGGCCTCGGTGGCGGGCGCCTGGTTGGCTGGTGACTGGTTGGCAGGCGCTTCGGTGATGGGCGCCGGTCTTGGCCCGCCGGGCGCCTTCTTGAGGTGCTGGTCGAGGAACGCCAGGACGGCGCCATAGCCGCGATTGCGGTTCTCCTTCTTCCGGAAGCCGTGCCCCTCGTCGTCGAAGACGAGATACTCCACCGGCACGCCGCGGGTGCGCACCGCCTCCACGATCTCGTCCGACTCGACCTTGAGAACGCGCGGATCGTTGGCGCCCTGCAGCACCAGGAGCGGCCGCCGGATCGCCTCGGCATGGAACAGCGGCGAGATGCGTTTGAGATAGGCCTCGTCCAGCCGCGGGTCGCCGATCTCCTTGTAGAGCGCCTTGCGGAACGACTCCCAGTAGGGCGGGATGCTGGACAGCGTGCGCACCCAGTTCGACACCCCGAACAGGTCGACGCCGGCGACGAACTCCTCAGGGCGGAACGCCAGGGCGGCGAGGACCATGTAGCCGCCGTACGAGCCGCCGATGATCCCGATGCGCGGCGGGTCGACGAAACCGGTGGCGGTGAGGAACTTCTTGCTCGCCACGCAGTCTCCCAGATCGGCGTCGCCGTGCTTGCGGTCGTCCATCGTGTAGAAGGTGCGGCCGTACCCGCGGCTGCCCCGGTTGTTGATCGCGAAGACCACGTAGCCGTGGTTCACCAGGTATTGCAGGAGCCCGTTGTAGGTCAGACGCGACTGGTCTCCCGGCCCGCCATGCACCCAGACCAGCGCGGGCGCTCGGGCGTCGACGCCGGCCTGGTGCGGCTTGTACAGCAGGCCCGGAACCTCCACGTTGTCGTAGGAATGGAAGCGCGCCACCTCCCCCTCCACCAGGTCGTCGGGCCGGATCGCCGGGTTGAGGCTGTGGGTCAGGGCGCGCGCGCGGCCGGTCTCGAGGTCGAGCAGGTACAGGTCGCTGGGCTGGCGGGAGCCGTTGACGTACAACGCCGCGTGCTTCTCGTCCGGCGAGAAGGCCAGCGACGTGAGAGCGCCGCGCGGCAGCGCCGGCAGAGGCACCGGCTGCATCGTCCCGGCTTTGTAGAGGCGAAGCTCGGTGCGCGCGTCGGCGTTGATGGTGATCCAGAGGTAGGTTCCGTGGCGCGAGAGACCGGCCGCCTCGACGTCCCAGTCCGGCTTCTCGATCACCTCGCGCCGGCCGGACTCGAGATCCATCCGCACCAGGTAGCGGAACTCCGAGCCTTCGTCGCTGAGGTAGTAGAGCCAGCGCCCGTCGCGGCTGAAATCCTGCGGGTCGTTGAAGATCTCCCCCTGGTGCGCGGTCAGCACCCGGTCGCGTCCCGACTGGCGGTCGTAGAGGTGGATGTCGGTGTCGGTCTCGGTGCGCGTCTCGCGCAGTGCGAGGAAGCGTTTGTCGCTCGACACCGGGCCGAGCTCGTACCCGGCCTCGTTGCGGTACAGCAGCGTCCTCTTGTAGCCGTCGGTCGCCAGCTCGTACAGGTCGAAGAAGCGCGGCTCGCGCTCGTTGGTGGCGACGAAGAACGAGCGATCGTCGAGCGACCAGCCTCGGAACGACGCCTTCAGCGTCTCCCCCGGGGTCAGGTCGGTCACCGAGCCGTCGCGCTCGCGCACGTACAGGTGGTTGAGCTCGTTGCCGCCAGAGTCGCTCGTGTAGAGGAAGCGATCGTCTCCGGGGAAGTAGGACTCGGCGTAGAGCGCGTCGGTGGCCGACTGGGTCAGCGCCGCCGGCTCGCCGCCCTCCGCCGGGACTCCCCAGGCGTTGTAGACGCCGCTCCGGTCGCTGCTGACGAGGATCGTCTTGCCGTCGGCGGAGAACGACGCGCCGACGTAGGAGGTGGTGTCGAGAATCTGCTCGATGGTGTACGCGGGGACCGGGTGCGTCTCGAGCGACGGCTCGCGCACCGCCCGGCAGCCGGCCGGCGCGGCCGCGATCACCAGCACGGCCGCCGCCACGAGCCGGGACGCCGACAGGGGCGCGGCCGCCGCGGGGGCGGCCGGAGCGGCAGCGCGGGCATGGGGCTGGGGATGCGGCAAGTGACCTCCGAAGGATCGGCCCTGGCGACCGGAGCGCGATTCTATCCGCGCCGCGGGCCGGGGTAAACTGTCGCCCGCTCAGGGGCCTGTCCTGAAAGCAGCCCGCCATCCAGCCCGGGTTCGCGCCCGGGGGAGGTTCGCCGTGCGCCAGCCGCGTCGCTTCGCTCTCGTGCTCTCCGTCGTCTCTCTGATTGCGCCGGCCGCGGTTCTCGCCGCGTCCGCCGCCGCCGACCGTTCGTCGCCTTCGTCCGCGCCGTCCGTCCCGGCCGCTCCGGCCGCCCCGTCCGCTCCGGTTGCGCCGTCCGCGCCGTCCGCCGCGGCGGCCGAGGGGCGCGTCGAGCGCGGCGCTCTCGTCATAGAGGGGATCCCGGCGCTGCCGCAGTCGCTCCTCGACCGTGTGCAGCCTTACCTGAACACACGCACCGCCACGCTGTTCGACTGGGACGCCGGCGGAGGCATCCTCATCGGCACCCGGTTCGGCGACACGACCCAGGTCCACCTGGTCGGGTCCCCGGGCGGCGACCGGCGGCAGATCACCTTCTTCAACGAGCCCATCTCGGGCGCCCGCGCCTGTCCCGACCCGAAGACGCACGGCTTCCTGTTCGTGAAGGACGTCGGCGGTGGCGAGAACTTCCAGATCTACTTCCAGGATCTGGAGCGCGGCGGGTTCCGGCTGCTGACCGACGGCACGTCGCGCAACACCGGACCGCGCTGGTCCAATGGCGGCGATCGGTTCGCCTTCGCCAGCACCCGGCGCGACGGGCGCGACCAGGAAATCTGGGTCGAGCCGCTCGCCGACCCGTCCGCCGCCCGTCTGGTCCTCAAGCGGGAAGGGGCGTGGGACGCGCTCGACTGGTCCCCCGACGACCGCCGGATCCTGGTCCAGCGCGAGGTCTCGGCCAACGAGTCGTACCTGCACATCCTGGATCCCGACACCGGCGCTCTCGAGGCGGTCAATCCCAGCGACGCGAAGATCGCCTACGGCGAGGCGCGCTTCGCCCGCGACGGGCGGGGAGTCTGGCTGACGTCCGACGAGGGCGGCGAGTTCCTGCGGCTGCGCTACTGGGATCTCGCGCGCCGGACGATGACCGAGCTCACCGCCGGCATCCCGTGGGACATCGAGATGTTCGACCTGTCGCGGAGCGGGGATCGGGTGGCGTTCGTGGCGAACGAAGGTGGGAAGAGCCGGCTCTATCTCATGACGACCAGGGATCGGGCCTACAAGCCGGTCGCCGGCGTCCCCGACGGGGTGATCTCGTCCCTCGTGTTCGATCGCGACGGACGGCGGCTGGGATTCACGCTGGAGTCGGCGACGCGCCCCGACAACGCCTACGTCCTCGATCTCGAGCGCGGGGGCGTGACCCGCTGGACCGACAGCGAGACCGGCGGGCTGCCGCCCGAGCGGTTCGTCGCCCCCGATCTGGTCGACTATCCGACCTTCGACCAGGTCGGCGGTCATCCGCGGCGGATCCCGGCCTACTACTTCCGGCCCGCGGGTCAGGGCCCTTTCCCGGTAATCATCACGATCCACGGGGGGCCGGAGGGCCAGTACCGGCCGAACTTCTCCTCCACCCTGCAGTACTTCGCGTCGGAGCTCGGGGCCGCCGTTCTGGCTCCCAACGTGCGGGGGTCGAGCGGGTACGGCAAGACCTACCTGACGCTCGACAACGGGATGAAGCGCGAGGACTCGGTGGCCGACATCGGCGCCCTGCTCGACTGGATCGCGACCCGCCCCGAGCTGGACGCGCGCCGTGTCGCGGTCTATGGCGGCTCGTACGGGGGATTCATGGTCCTGTCGTGCCTGACGCACTTTCCCGACCGGTTGAGCGCCGCCATCGATCTCGTCGGCATCAGCAATTTCGTCTCCTTCCTGACGAACACCTCCGGCTATCGCCAGGACCTGAGGCGGGTGGAGTACGGCGACGAGCGCGAGCCCGAGATGCGGGCCTTCCTCGAGCGTATCTCGCCGCTGACGCACGTCGACCGCATCCGCACGCCGCTGTTCATCGTGCAGGGCTTCAACGACCCGCGCGTGCCGTACACCGAGTCGGAGCAGATGCTGGGGGCCGTCAAGAAGAGCGGCGTGCCTGCCTGGTACCTGATGGCCAGGGACGAGGGCCATGGCTTTCGCAAGAAGGCGAACACCGATTTCCTGACCGGCGCGGCGGCCCTCTTCCTGCAAACCTATCTGGTGGGGAGTCGGGGCTGATGGGCGACGGCGGGCCGGAGTCCCTGCAGCGGATCTATTCGCCGAACGGCATCTGCTTCGGCTGCGGGCCCGCCAACGAGAAAGGCCTGCACGTCGAGAGCCGCCCCGACGGCGACGCCCTCGTCGCCGAGTTCCGACCCGAGAAACACCACGAGGCGTTCGCCGGCTACGTGAGCGGCGGCATCATCGGCACGCTCCTCGACTGCCACAGCAACTGGACCGCCGCCTGGACGCTGATGCGCGCCTCGGGCGCCGCCACGCCGCCGTTCACGGTGACCGCCGACTATCACGTGCGTCTCCTGCGGCCGGCGCCGTCCGACGGGCCGCTCCGACTGCGGGCGAAGGCGGTCGAGGTGAAGGAAGATCGCGCCGTGGTCGAGGCGACTCTCGAGGCCGGGGGGAAGCTGTGCGCCACCTGCCGCGGCACCTTCGTCGCGGTCCAGCCGGGACATCCCGCCTATCAGCGCTGGTAGACCGTCAGCTTGAGGCCGTGACCGGGGCCGAAACGGGCGGCCACGGCGGAGCCGGCGTCGTCGACGATTTTCTCGGCGACGGGGCTGGACGGGTCGAGGTTGAAATCGACGTCGCCCGAGCCGGCCGCGACGCGCGCGAAGCGCAGGACGAGCAGCGTCTCCATCGCCTGGGCCGCGACCGCCTTATCGGGGGCGAACCGGGTCATGGTGACCTGGAGCGTCCCTGGTGTCGCCTCCTGGACCAGGCAGAGGGGCGCGGTTCCGAGCGGGGCCCGCTGCAGGAGCGGACCGACGGTGAACCCGGCGTACTTCACCAGGGCGGCGGGGTAGCGCACGTCGAACGAGACCGTGAAGACGCCGGTGATCGCGTCCGCGGCCACCTCCACCTCGGCCTGGTCGCAGGTGGAGGTCCCCGCCCTCATGAACAGGTCGCCGGGGCGCGGATTGGCGAGCGATCCGTGCGGCGAGATCGGCCGGCAGTCCGACGCGTTCTGAGCCTGTCCGGCCGGGGCCTGCTCCGTCGCGGGAGGCTCGGTCTCCGGCGGCGCGGCGGCATCGGCGGCGATCCCCGCGACGGCGAGGCCCAGGCATGAGGCGAGAAGAATCGCCGGGGACCGGGAGCGAAGGGCACGCGTGCGGTGCGGCGTGCGCATCCTACGGGCAACCCGGAGGCGTGTGCGCGAAGTACTTGATGAAGATGGCGAGGTCTTCAGGTCCGACGTAGTTGTCTCCGTCCAGGTCGACGCTGGAGTCATAGTCCGGCTCGCCGCCGGTGCTGTTCCAGGCGCGCGCCATCCGGTTCAGGTCGACGCCGTCGATCTTACAGTCGCCGTCGCTGTCCGGGGTCTTCACGATGGCGATGGCGTCGGCCAGGCTGCCGGCGCGGCCGTCGGTGTTGGTGACGGTCACAGTGCGCGGGCCGAGGGCGGCGGTCGGAGCGATCACCAGCGGCGCCGTCAGCTGGCTGCTCCCGGTGAGCGACGTCGTGCCGACCGAGACGTCGGGGCTGACGTCGAGCGCCACGCCGGTCTGGAACCCGGCGCCGCGGACGTTGACGACCTGGTTGGCGCCGCGGACGAAGAAGATCGAGTTGGTCGACTCCTCGACCGCGGAGGCGACGGTCGGCGCGGCGGGCGCGGTCACGCTCGTGAAGTCGGCCGCCGCGATCACCGCCGCCGTCTCGACGCTGTCGATGCTCCAGCCGGTCGCGTCGATGACCGTTCCGGCGGCGACCGACCCCGGGATGTGGACGATCATCTGGACGCTCCCCACCGCGCCGGCGTTGAGCGTGCCGGCGCTCCAGACCACCTGGCCGCCCGACGGGGTGGCGCCGCCGGTCGCCGAGACGAACAGCGTCTTGGCGGGGACGGTCGCGGTGATCGTCACGCCGGTGGCCGGGGCGTTCCCGGTGTTGCCGTAGGTCAGTGTGTAGGTCAGGTCCGCGCCGGTCATCACGGGGTCGGGCGCGTCGGTGATCTGAAGCGACAGGATCGGGTTCGACGTGACCGTCGTCCCGATCGAGGGTCCCGCGACCGGCGAGGTCTGGTTGCTGTCGATGTTGTAGTTGTTGAGCGTGATAACGGTGCCGTTCGCCAGCGGGTTCGCCACGTGCGCCACGAGCTGCACGGTGCCAACGGCGCCGGTCGTGAGCTGGCCGAGCCCCCAGGTGACCGACCCCGCCGAGTAGACCCCGCCGCCCGTCGCCGAGACGAAGCTCGTGTTCGCCGGCAGGGAGGCGACGAGGGTGGTCTGCGTGGCGACGGCGTTGCCGCCATTGGCGTAGGTGAGCGTGTAGGTCAGGTTCGCGCCGGCGGCCACCGGATCGGGGGAGTCGCTCGCCAGGACGGTGAGCACCGGGCTCGAGCTGACCGTGGTCGACACCGAGCCGGCCGTCACCGCCGCCGTCTCGGCGCAGTCGATGCTGCCAGAGCCGTTGGTGATCGAGCTGCCATTGGCGAGCGGGCTCGTCACCCGCACGACCGCCTGCACGCTTCCGGATCCGCCGGCCGCGAGCGTGCCGAGATTCCAGGAGACCGAGCTGCCGTTGCTCGTCCCGCCGTTGGTCGCCGACACGAAGGTGGTGTTCGCCGGGATCGGGTCGGTCAGGACGACGCCGGTGGCGGTGGCGGTCCCGTTGTTCGCGTAGGCGATGGTGTAGGTGAGGTTCGCGCCCGCCGCGACCGGGTCGGGGGCGTCGGTGATCGAGACCGTCAGGGCCGGGGTCGACGTGACGGTGGTCGTGACCGCCCCCGCGCTCACCGGCGCCGTCTCCGCGCAGTCGATGCCCGGCGCGCCCGAGGTGATGGTCGTGCCGTTCGCCAGGGGGCTGGTCACCTTGACGACCAGCGTCGCCGAGGCGCTGGCGCCGGCCGCCAGCGTGCCGAGGCTCCAGGTGACCGTGTTGCCCGAGAGCGTGCCGCCGCCGCTCGCCGACACGAACGTCGTATTGACCGGAATCGTGTCGGTCATGACGACGGCGGTGGCGGCGGCGCTTCCGGCGTTGCCGTACGACAGCGTGTAGGTCAGGTTGGCGCCGGCCGTGATCGGGTCGGGGGCGTCGTTCTGCGTCAGCGTCAGGATTGGATTGGAGGTCACCGTCGTGGTGACCGGCGCCGCGGAGACGGCCGTCGTCTGGGTGCTGCGGAGGCTGCAGGTGCCGTTGGTGAGCACCGTGCCGTCCGCCAGCGGGCTGGCCACCCGGACCACGAGCTGGACCGATCCGTTGGCGCCGCTGTTCAGGTTCCCGATGCTCCAGGTCACGGTGCCCGCCGAGACAGTGCCGCCGCCGGTGGCGCTCACGAACGTCGTGTTCGACGGGAGCGCGTCGGTCAGGATCGTGCCGGTGGCGTTGGCGTTGCCGCTGTTCGAATACGACAGCGTGTAGGTCAGGTTGCCGCCCGCGGCGACCGGATCGGGCGCGTCGGCGATCGCAATCGCCAGGCTGGGTGACGACGTGACGGTCGTGGCGATCGAGACGCCGTTCGCGGGGCTGGTCTGCGCGCTGTCGATGGAATAGGCGGCGTGGGTGATCGTCGTCCCGTTCGCCAGCGGGCTCGCCACCCGGACGACCATCTGCGCGGAGCCGGACGCGCCCGCCGCCAGGGTGCCGAGACCCCAGGTCACGGTGCTGCCCGACGCGACCCCGCCGCCCGTGGCGCTCACGAACGTGGTGTTCGCCGGCAGGGTGTCGCTCAGGATGACCGTGGTGGCGTCCGCGTTGCCGTTGTTCGCGAAGGACAGCGTGTAGGTCAGGTTGGCGCCGGCGCTCACGGGGTCCGGAGCGTCGGCGGCCGAGACGGTCAGGATCGGCGCCGAGGTGACCGTGGTGGTGATCGACGGGCCGTTGACCGTCGCGATCTCGTTGCAGGCGACGCTTAAGGCGCCGCTCGCGATGGTGGTGCCGTTCGCCAGCGGGCTCGCCACCCTCACGACCATCTGCACCGATCCGGAGGTGCCGGCGTTGAGCGCGCCGAGGGTCCAGGTGACCGTTCCGGCGGCCGCGACGCCGCCGCCGGTGGCGCTGACGAACGTCGTGTTGGCCGGCAGCACGGCGGCGATCAGGACGCCGCTGGCGTTGGCGTTCCCGTTGTTCGAGTAGCCGACGGTGTAGGTCAGGTTGGCGCCCGCCGCGACCGGGTCGGGGCTGTCGGTCAGGGTCAGGCCGAGCGACGGCGCCGAGCCGACGGTGGTCGTGATCGGAGCGGCGGCCGCCGGTGCCGTCTCGCTGGTGTCGAGCGACGGGCCCGGGTTGGTGATCAGCGTGCCGTTCGCCAGCGGGCTGTTCACCTTTACGATGAACTGCACGCTGCTGCTCGCGCCGGCGGTCAGCGTCCCGAGGCTCCAGGTGAGCGTCCCCGCGCTGAGCGTTCCGGCCGGCGTCGAGCTGACGTAGGTGGTGTTGGCCGGCACGACGTCGGTGAGGACGGTCCCGGTGCCGTTGGCGTTGCCGCTGTTCCCGTAGGTCAGCGTATAGGTGATGTTGCTGCCGGCCGTGACCGGGTCGGGAGCGTCCGACTGTCCCACGCTCAGGACCGGCGCCGAGGTCACCGTCGTGGTCACGGCGGGACCGGCGGCGGCCGTGGTCTGCGTGCTCCGGATGCTGTAGGTCGCGTCGGTGATCGTCGTGCCATTGGCCAGCGGGCTCATGATCCGCGCCACCAGCTGCACCGAACCGTTGCCGCCCGCCGCGAGCGTGCCGACGTTCCAGGTCACGACGCCCGCCGCGAGCGTGCCGCCGCCGGTCGCCGACACGAACGTCGTGTTGGCGGGCAGCGTGTCGGTGACGACGACGCCCGTCGCGTCGGCGTTCCCGGTGTTGGAATACGACAACGTCCAGGTCAGGTTGGCGCCCGCGGCCACCGGGTCCGGGGAGTCCGCCGCCACCACCGCGAGGCTCGGCGCGGAGGAGACCGTGGTGGTGGCGGCGGAGCCCGTGACCGGAGCAGTCTCGGCGCTGTCGATGCTGGCTGTGTTGTTGGTGATGAGGGTGCCATTGGCGAGCGGACTCGCCACACGGACGACCATCTGCACCGAGGCGGAGGCGCCGGCGGCGACAGCCCCGATGTTCCAGGTGACCACGCCGGACGCCTCGACGCCGCCGCCCGTCGCGGAGACGAACGTCGCGTTGGCGGGCACGGAATCCGTGATGACGACCGACGAGGCGCCCATGTTGCCGGTGTTGCCGTAGGCGATCGTGTAGGTGATGTTCCCGCCCGCGGCGACCGGATCGGGCGCGTCGACGGCGGAGATCGTCAGGACCGGGCTCGAGGTGACGGTCGTGGTCGTCGCCGCGGCGCCGGCCGGAGCGGTCTGCGCGGAATCGATGGACGCCGAGCCGTTGGTGATGACCGTGCCATTCGCCAGCGGGTTCGCGACCTTGACGACGAGCTGCACCGAGCCCGAGGCGCCCGCGTTGAGCGCTCCGATGTTCCAGGTCACCACTCCGCCGCTCTGCGTCCCGCCGCCGGTGGCCGAGACGAAGGTGGTGTTGGCCGGCACGCTGTCGGTGATCACCACGCTCGAGGCGTTCATGTTGCCGGTGTTGCCGTACGGCAGGGTGTAGGTGATGTTGGCCCCGGCGCTGACCGGATCGGGCGCGTCGGTCGCCGTGAGCGTCAGCGTCGGAGACGACGTCACCGCGGTGGTCGTGGCGGCGGCGGTCAGCAGGCTGGTCTGGGTGCTGTCGATGGTGCAGGCGCCGTTCGTGATCGTCGTGCCGTTGGCGAGCGGGCTCGCCACCCGGACCACCATCTGCAGCGAGCCCGAGGCGCCCGCGGCGAGCGTGCCGACGTTCCAGGTCACGACCGAGCCCGACAGCGTTCCGCCGGCGGTGGCCGAGACGAAGGTGGTGTTCGCCGGAACGGTGTCGGTGACGACGACGCCGGTCGCGCTGCCGGTGCCGGTATTGGCGCCGGTGATCGTATAGGTGATGTTGCCGCCCGCGGCGACCGGGTCGGGCGCGTCGGTGGTCGCGATGGTCAGGACGGGCAGCGCCCCTCCCGGAACGCCCGACGCCTCGGCCGAGGCCGTGCTGACGTTGCGGGCGTAGTCATACGCCTGCAGGACGAAGTAGTAGGTCGTCCCCGCCGACAGGCCGGTGACGTCGTATGAAGTGACCAGGCCGACGTCGATGACCGTGGGGTGCGAGCCGGGGCTGGTTCCGTAGGCGAGCTGGTAGCCGGCGAGGTCGCCTTCGGTGTTGGCGGTCCAGCTGACCAGGAGGTCGTTCGCGCCGGCCGACGCGGGCCGCGTCGCGGCGGCCAGGGCCACGAGGGCGCACGCCGCGATCGCCAGAAGAGATCCCGTCAGCCCGTTCGCGACGCGTTTCACTCAGCCAGCCTCCCCCCAGTTGCTCGCTTCGTCCGAACCCGCCGTGGTGCCGGGATTCGCGGGAGCCGCACTGCAACACCGGTGCCACGATGATCGAGGGGGAGAATCGCCTCTGCGGCTGCAACTTATTCCGCTGGCTCAGTTGGGCGTGTCCAATCGGAGGACTGCGATTGTCAGGCGCTTGAACGCCCGTCAACGTAACGGGCGATCACAGGAGACGTAGCGGATCGCGATCAGGGACAGGAGGAAGATGAGGCATTAATGCCGGAATCGCGCGAACCTTCCTGCTGCGGGTCGCCGGAATCGTACGAGCCGGCGCCGCCGCAGTTGCGCGAGCGGATCACGAACCACCATCCTTCGTCGACTCCCGGGCTCCCTGCGAATGACAATGACGTCATTGTTTCCCGCGTGGCAAGGCAAGAATCCGTGGTCGCGTCCGTGAACGGATCCCCGCCCCCGGCCGGCAAATGTCCCTGCACGAGGTCGTAGGAGTCAGCATCGGGGACAGTGGTCCAGGTCAGACCCTCGGCATCGATCGAGAGATCGGGAACCGCCGTCGGAGGAGCCACGTCGTCAGCGAGGCCGTTGCAATCGTCGTCCACGCCGTTGCAGGACTCCGGGGTGGGCGAGCCCGGAGTGCAGGTCTGCGGCAAACCGTCGACGCACGCGGCCACGGTCCGCTCGCAGGCGCCCGTCCCGCACACGATCAGCGCGATGTCGTCGTCCGCGACGCCGTTGCAGTCGTCGTCCACGCCGTTGCAGGACTCCGGGGCCGGCGAGCCCGGAGTGCAGGTCTGCGGCGAGCCGTCGACGCACGCGGCCACGGTCCGCTCGCAGGCTCCCGTCCCGCACGTGACCGGTGCCATGCCGTCGTCCGCGACGCCATTGCAATCGTCGTCCACGCCGTTGCAGGACTCCGGGGCCGGCGAGCCCGGGGTGCAGGTCTGCGGCGAGCCGTCGACGCACGCGGCCACGGTCCGCTCGCAGGCCCCCGTCCCGCACGTGACCGGCGCCATGCCGTCGTCGATATGACCATTGCAATCGTCGTCGAGCCCGTCGCAGACGGTCTCGGACGCCGCGCAGGCCGCGAACGTGGCGTGAAAGACCCGCGGCTCGTCGCCGGCGACGAAGGAGCGGTCGGGATCGCCGCCGTCGTCCCACGATACGAACTGGTATCGGACCCCGGCGAGATCCTGCGGCGTGGGGGCGGTGACCTCATGGAGGGATCCGACGATCGCCGGGCGGTCGAACGGGGTCGGAGCGTCGAAGTCGCTGTCCAGGACGACCAGACCCTCGGGCGTCGTGGTGAAGCTGTTGCTCACGACGACGGGAGCAAGGGTGACGCTCCGGGTGTCGGTCAGGCCGCCGGAATCGGTCACGGTCAGGGTGAAGACCAGCTCGGTGTAGTACTCATGGTCGGGCGCCGTGAAGGTGCCGGAGTCGACGCCGTCGGCGGTTTCGATGTGGTGATCGTGGCAGGTCCCGGGGCCGCTCTCGCAATGGTGCAGGACGATGTCCCAGTCCATCGAGGCCGCGCCGAGAGAACCGTCGTTCGTGTCGTCGCCGTGGCCGGCGAACGGGACGACGTCGCCGACGCGCCAGGCGAAATCGGGCGAAGGCGCGTCGATGGTCGCCACGGGGGCGGTGTTCCCGGCGCTGAGCGTGACCGTCGCGACGGTCGAGGCGCCGTCGTCGTCGGTGACCCGGAGCCGCGCGGCGTAATCGCCGGGCTGGTCGTAGGTCCAGACGGCGGTCGGCAGGTTGCCGTCGTCGAACTCGCCGTCGTCGTCGAGGTCCCAGGCGAAGAAGAGCGTCGATCCGGGGTCGGCGTCGGCGGAGCCGCCGCCGTCGAACGCTACGGTGAGCGGCGCGGGACCGTCGGTCGGAGAAGCGTGGATGACGGCGGAGGGCGGCGTGTTGGCGACGTCGTACCTGATGCGGCGCACCTGGCCGGTGCCGAAGTCGGCCAGGAACAGATCGCCGCCCGGGCCGACGGTGAGATCGACCGGCATCGGATCGCCGACCTGCTGCGCGTCGGAGGCCCCCGTCAGAAACGCGGCTCGGGTCGAGGGGTCGGGGTTGCCGTCGGGGCCCGGCTTCATGACCCAGACGCAGCTTCGGGAGTAGTCGGCGAAGAACAACGCGCCCGCGTAGCCCGGCGGGTAGGAGCCGCCGTTGTAGAACGCCAACCCGCTGATCGACGACCCGTTGTCGGTGGAGCAGGGATCGCCCGAGTACAGCCCCACGTTGTGCAGGTACTGGAAGTACGGGGCGGTCGTGCTCGAGGTCGGGATGTTGCAGAGGGTGACCAGGAAGTTGTAGCCGATCGGCCGCGTGGTGGCCCCCTCGACGCAGGGCCAGCCGAAATTTTCCACCACGGCGTCGTCCGGGTCGGGGATCCGGTCGATCTCCTCCCAGGTGTTCCAGCCGACGTCGCCGATCCAGATCTCGCGGGTCCCGGGCCGGGAGGTGATCCGGAACGGATTGCGCAGGCCGTAGGCGATGATCGGGTCGTTGTCGGGCGAGGCGTCCCCCACGAGCGGGTTGGTCGGCCAGGCCGAGCCGGTGTCCGGATCGATGCGCAGGATGTCGCCGTTGAACGACTGGGGGTCGCCGGCCGAACGCACGTCCTGGGCGCGCAACGCGCCCCCTTCCGCGCCCGGCCGCGAGGTGGCGGTGCCGCGCGGGCGATTGGGATCGCCGCACGGATTGGCGGGGGTGTAGGGCGGGGTGCCGCGGCTGCCGCCGAACTGTCCCCAGTCGGCGGTGTTGAAGTTGGCGCCGTCGCCGGCGCTGACGTAGAGGGCGCCCTCGGGGCCGAAGACGATCGAGCCGACCGTGTGGCTGGGGAACTGCTGGCACCAGTTGTTCTCCAGAAGGACGTGCTCTCCGCCCTCGAGCGTGTTGTCGGGGTTCACCGTCAGCCGCGACAGGCGGCCGTTGACCACGCAGCCGTCGACGGTGGCGCCCGGGCCGATGATGTTCCCGGCGGCGTCCTTGTCCGGGCAGGTGTCGCCCCAGCGCGGCGCCGGGCGCGACGGATCGAACGGATCGAAGTCGTAGGTGTACAGCACGTAAATGTAAGGGCGGACCGGGAAGTCCGGGTCGAGGGCGAATCCCAGGAGCCCGCGGTCCCAGAAGTCCTGCACGTTGGTCGTCAGGTCGGCGACGATCGTCGGGGTGGTGGAGGTGAGGCTGTCGAAGACCTTGATCAGGCCGCTCTTCTCGGCGACGAAGACCCGTCCGTCGGGGGAGAAGCGGACCGCGGTCGGGTTGGTCAGACCGTCGAAGACCACGACCTCGGAGAAATTCGGCGGCAGGGCCCTAGCGGCGTCCGGCGCGGCGAGGAACGCGGTGGCGATCACCGCAATCGTCGACGCGGCGCGGAGGGGCCGGAGGCGGCCGATGCGACGCGGCGCGGGCGGATGCGCCAGGGGAGGGCGCGCCGGGGGATGCGCCGGAAAGGCGTCACCCCTCTCGTCGCCGATCGGGCTCCGGTGGGATTGAATCTTCATAACTTGTTGAATTCGGGGACTCTGGTACGACCTGCCGGGGGGTTCGTCAAGGAGTTCCTTGCCCCGGCGCCCCGCCTGGGCAGTCTCCGGGCGCTCTGGTAGAGTACCCCGCCGTGATGAATCGATTCCGCGTCCTCGGCCGCCTGACCGGCGTCCTGCTGCTGCTCCTGACGGCGGCGCCGCTCGCGGCGGTCTTCGCGTCCCCCGCGGCCGGGACCTGCGCGATGTGCGCCTCGCGCTGCTGCTGTCGTCCCGCCCCGGAGCGCGGAGGCGGCTGCCGGCTCTCGGCTCCCTGCGGCGCGCGCGAGCCCGGCGTCGCCACGATCTCGACGGTGACGCGGGCGATCATGCCGGAGCCGCTCCGGCTCTCCGAGCCCGAATCACGCCTCTTTGGCCCGGCGCCGTCCACCGCGGCCCGCGCCCTCCGGATGGCCTCTGTGCCTCCCGATCCGCCGCCCCGGCTCCCCGCCGCCTGATCGCGTTCCATCCATCCAGGCCATCAGAGCGGTCCGTTTCGCGCCGGACCGCGCGGTCGTCGCGTCGGGCCATCGGCCCGATGCCGCCGCGGTCCCCGGTGCCGGAGAGTGTCATGAGGGTCCTTCGTTACTCGTTCATGCAGTTCTTTTCCGTCCTGGCGATCGCCGGGATGGCGGCGGCGCCGGCGAGCGCCACGTGCGGTTCCGCCAATTGCTTCCTGATGACCGGGACGCAGGAGGGGGTCGTTCCGACGCACCAGATGACGGTCGATCTGTCGTTCCGCTATATCCCGCTGGACCGCAGGCTCGAGGGCAGCCACGGCGTGGACGAGGTGCTGACCCCCGGCATCGATTTCGAGAACGAGACGATCGAGCCGGACCATCACCGCGAAATCAGCACCCAGAACACCCTGGTCCAGCTCGACCTGGCGTATGGCGCGACGCGCCGGCTCACCATCGTCGGCAGCCTCCCGCTGGTGAACGACCGGCGCCACGAGCACTGGGACGACGTCGGCACGCCGGAGGAGGCGTTCAGCAACTCGGACGGGACCTCCGGGTTCGGCGACGTGCGCGTCGGCGTGCGCGGCGTCCTGCTTCTGAAGTCGCGCGAGATGGTCGTCGGCGGGCTGGCGCTCAAGGCGCCGACCGGGCCCTACAAGCTGCGCGACGGCGAAGGGGCGATCGGCGAGCCGACGCTGATGCCCGGGACCGGCTCCTGGGACGTCGTGGCCTCGGTCAACTACGAGCATCAGTGGACCGCCTCGTGGTGGCAGACGATCGCCTCGGGCGCCTGGCGCTTCAACCGCGCCAATCCCCTCGACTACGAGATGGCCGACGAAGGGATCCTCAGCGCCGGCGTCAGCCGGCGCGTCGGCACCTCGCTGACCTGGTCGTTGCAGGCGAACGCGCGACGGACCGGGCACGACCGCTACCTCGGGCAGGAGGTCTCGTCGACCGGCGCCACCTACGTCAACCTGACTCCGGGCCTGCGGGTCACGGGCGGCGATCTGTCGTTCTACGCCTTCGTCCAGGTGCCGGCCTACCAGCACGTCAATGAAGCCCAGCTCGCGCCGCGCACGGGGATCCTGGTCGGGATCTCGAAGACGTTCTGACGTCGGGCTCTCGCGCCGATTCCCGTTCTGCGCTAGATTCCGAGCCGGGCTCTCCGATATGAACGTCCGCGTCGGCTTGATGGGGTTCGGCCGGATCGGCCGCAACCTGTTCCGCCAGCTCTACCGGCGGGACGATCTGACGATCGAGGCGATCTCCGACGTCGCCGAGCCGCAGGCGCTCGAATACCTGCTGCGCTACGACACGGTCCTCGGCCGCTTCCCGGAAAAGGTGCACGTCCGCGACGGTGTCCTCCACTGCCGGGGCCGGGCGACGCGGATCCTCGCCGGGCGCGAGCCGGGGGACGTGCCGTGGGGCTCCCTGGGCGTGGACGTCGTCGTGGAAGCGACGGCGCGTTATCGCAGCCGGCGTGAGCTGGCCCGGCACCTCGAGGCGGGCGCCCGACGCGTCATCCTGTGCGCGCCGCCCACCGACCCGCCCGACCTCACCGTGATCATGGGGGTCAACGACGCGCAGCTGCGTCTGGAGCATCGCATCGTCTCCAACGGCTCGTGCACGGCGCATTGCGCCGCGCCGCTTCTCACGGTCCTCATCGAGGCGTTCGGAGTGCGCCGCGCGTTGCTCACCACGGTCCACGCCTACACCAGCCGCGATCGTCTGGCCGACGTCCCCGACGACGACCTGCGCCGCGGGCGCGCGGCGGCGGAGAACATCATTCCCACCACGACCAATGCCGCCGCCATGATCCAGGAGCTGATTCCGGCGCTCTCCGGACGTCTGGAAGCGATGGCGGTGAACGTTCCGGTGCCCGACGGGTCGCTGGTCGACCTGACCTGCTGGACCGAACGACCCGCCGATCGCGACGCCGTGAACGCCGCCGTGCGCGCGGCCGCGGCAGGACGGCTGCGGGGCCTCCTGGCCTACGAGGAGGATCCGATCGTCTCCTCCGACGTGATCGGCAATCCACACTCGTCTGTCTTCGATGCCGGCTCGACGCTGGTGGTTGGCTCCGACCTGGTGAAGACGGTGTCCTGGTACGACAACGGCTGGGGCTACGCGTGCCGGGTCGTCGACCTCATCGAGCGGTTCGCAGCAATGGAGGCCGCCTCGTGAGGCATCGCGGCGCAACGGGGTGGCGGCGGTGAGCATCCGGGTCGCCCTCAACGGGTTCGGGCGGATCGGCCGCTCCATCATGCGACTCCTCGCCCGACGCGACGACGTCGACGTGGTGGCGGTCAACGACCTCTTCCGTCCCGAGGCGCTCGCCTATCTTCTGAAGTACGACACCGTCATGAGGACGTTCGACCAGGAGGTCCGTGCCGAGGGGGACGTCCTGCACGTCGGTGGACGCTCGATCCGGCTGCTCGCATCCAGGGAGATCGCCGCGCTCCCCTGGCGCGATCTCGCGGTCGACGTCGTGGTCGAGGCGACCGGGAAGTTCCGCGCCCGCGCCGAGCTCGACCGCCACCTGGCGGCCGGCGCCCGCCGGGTCCTGCTGACCGTGCCCGCCAAGGACGCCATCGACGCGACCGTCGTCATCGGGGTGAACGACACGATCCTCCGCCCGGAGCACCGTATCGTCTCGAACGCCTCCTGCACCACCAACTGCCTGGCGCCGGTGGCCAGAGTGCTCGACGAGTCGTTCGGGATCGAGTCCGGCGTGATGACCACGGTGCACGCCTATACCAACGACCAGCGGCTGGCCGACGTGCCACACAAAGACCTGCGCCGGAGCCGCGCCGCGGCGGAGAACATCATCCCGACCACCACCGGCGCGGCGCGCGCCGTCGGCATGGTCCTGCCGGGGCTGAAAGGGAAGCTCGACGGGGTGGCCATGCGGGTGCCGGTCCCGGACGGGTCGATCGTCGATCTCAACGCGCGGCTGCGCGGCGCGCCCGGGGCGGCGGACGTCAACCAGGCGCTGAGGGCCGCGGCGCTCGGCCCGCTGCGCGGCATCCTCGAGTACTCCGACCAGCCGCTCGTCTCCTCCGACGTGATCGGCAATCCGCACTCGTCGATCGTCGATTCGCTCATGACGCGGTCGGTCGGGGAGGGGTTCGTGAAGGTGGTCGCCTGGTACGACAACGAGTGGGGCTACTCCTGCCGGGTTGTCGACCTCATCGATCGCCTGGCGCGGCTGGGCTGACCGGGAACCAGACCAGAGCGACGCGATCGACGCCGGTGTCCGACTTGCGCGGCCGCACGACGGTCTCCTCGATGGCCGGTTCGGCCGCGGCGCGCAGGGATGCGATCGCCTCGTCGAACTGTTTCTGAAGATCCTGGATCCGCTGATCGACGGCGCCCGCGCTCTCCTCGGCCTCACCGACTTCGCCGTGCTCGCGCAGGGCGCGACCGGCCCCGCGCATCGCGGTCGTCGCGCGACCGATGGTGCCGGTCGACACCGCCCGCCGCCCGAGGAGCGCGCCGAGAACGGTGGCGCCCACCGAGATCGCCGTCTGCAGCGTCTGCTGCTGGAATTGCGACTGCTCGCGCTCGACGCGCTCGCTGGCGCGCCGCCGCCGTTCCTGGAGGGTCGCGAGGCGCGGCGCAAACTCGGCGCGCAGCATCTCAACCTGGCGGTCGCGGTCGGCGCGCACCGCGTCGCGGACCCGGACGAGAAAATCGCCCTCGCTCTCGTCCGGCCTGGAGACCAGCTTCAGCGCCGCGCAGCGGCGCAGGGCGAGGGGGTGGCTCTGATAGATCGCGTCGGCGAGCGCCTTGCCCCAGATCACGTAGCTCTTCGCCGCCGCCGCCGCCGACGGCAGGGGGGCGAAGCGGGCCCCGGCGGGGGATTCCCTGGTGAGCGGCGGCTCCTCCGTCCCGACCAGCGCGGCGTTCTCCCAGACCGAAGCGGGGAGATCGGGCGGCAACGCGGCGCGCAGGACGATCTTCTGCCACAGGTCGACGCTCGCCTTGGCGTCGACGTAATGGACCCGCGCCGTGCCGACGAGCGCTGGTGCCAGGGTGGCGCCGGCGCTCGCGAGGGCGTTCCCGGCTCCGCCGGCGGCGGTGGCGAAGAATTCCGGAATACCGGGCGCCAGCGCCGGCCGCTCCAGACCGGACGGCGGGGTGGGTCGTGCGGCGCCCTGCATGACGGGCCGCGCGACCGTGTCGTCCGCCGCTGCGCCCGGACTGCCGCCGCCCGCCGCCGCGGGGGCTCGTCGTCCCGCGGTCAGCGTCTGGATCTGCGCGCGGGTCAGCGGACCACGCAGGTAGGACAGCGCCCAGCGGCTCTGGAACAGGACCGGCGCCTGCTCGTGCGCGTTGCTCATCAGGAAGGTGCGGGCCTTGAGCCCGGCGAGAAGCGCGCCGACCTTGGCGCGATCGAACGCCCCTCCCGCGGTCGCGGCGGCCCCCTCGAGCCCGTCGATCACGCGCATCTTGTCGCGCTCCGTCTGCAGACGCCCCAGGAACCAGGTCCCGGCGTTGGACAGCCCCTTGTAGTCGAGGTCGACGGGATTCTGGGTGGCGAGGACGATCCCCAGTCCGAAGGCGCGCGCCTGCTTCAGGAGGGTGAGCATCGGCGTCTTCGAAGGCGGATTGGCGGTCGGCGGGAAGAAGCCGAAGACCTCGTCCATATAAAGGATGGCGCGCAGGCTGCTCGTGCCCGGCTGGCCGCGCACCCAGGCGAGCACTTCGTTCAGGAGCAGCGTGACGAAGAACATGCGCTCGGCGTCGGAGAGGTGCGCGATCGACACGACCGCCAGACGCGGCTTGCCCGCCTCGGTGTAGAGCAGCCGCCGCACGTCGAGCGGCTCGCCCTCCGTCCAGGCCGCGAACCCCGGCGACGCCAGCAGGTTGTTGAGCGCCACCATCAGCGCGGTGCGCTCCTTCGCCGGGTAGAACGACTCGAGATCGATCACCCCGACGCGGCTGAACGGGGGCGTCCCGACCGCGCGCACCAGGTCGCCGATCTCGAGGTCGCGGCCGGCGCCCCAGGTGCCCCCGAGGATCGTCGACAGCAGGACGTGCTCCCGGCTGCGGATCGGATCGGCGTCGATCCCCGCGAGCGCGAGGAGCCCCGAGACCGTCGTCGTGATCCGCTCACGCAGGAAGTCGCCGTCGGCGCGCAGCGCGGCGGCCGGCGCGGCGAGCGACTTCAGGACGGCGATCGGCGCGCCGGCCGTGCTCCCCGGCGTGTAGATCGCCAGATCGACCGCGTCGCGGAAACGCGCGATGCGGGCCCCGTCCTGGCCCCAGTCGGCCAGACCCTTGCGCCAGGTCTCCGCCGTCTTCGCGGCGAACGCGTCGGGGTCGAGACCGGCGCGCGCCGCCTCGCCTTCGTCCACCCAGGGACGGAAGTCGGCGGGGCGCATCTCGGGGAAGGCCAGCAGGAGATTGCCGAGGTCCCCCTTCGGGTCGATGGCGATCGCCGGGATTCCGTCGATCGCCGCTTCCTCGAGCAGATCGATGCACAGCCCGGTCTTGCCGCTGCCGGTCATGCCGACGCACACCGCGTGCGTCGTCAGGTCGCGCGAATCGTAGAGGAAGAGGTCGTCCGTCGGCTGGCCCGATGACGGGTCGGCCACCCGGCCGAGATAGAAGGATCCGAGCTTCTCGAACTCTTTCACGGTCCCTGCATCTTAGTGCCGCGGCCCGGGGAGCGGGAAGAGCGTCACGTTCCGGGACCCGGAACGGCGGCTCGATTCGATGTAAAGAATACTTGACATAAAGTAAAGCGTACCGTACATTCCCCCCGATTCAAGGGAGGCTCACATGGACACGAAATCGGCGGGAATGGAATCGGAGAGTCGCCGGACCCCGGCCTACAACGCCCGGTACATCGGGGTCGCCGTCATCGCCGCGCTGGTCATCATCGCGGCCGCGCTGGGCGAGCGCCAGTTCGCGCGCGGTACGACCGAGCGGATCGGATTCGCCCTGGCGCAGAGCATGGCGACCGCCATCGTCGTCGTGATGCCGTTGCGCGCGCTCCGGCATCTCGACGAGCTGCAGCGCCGCATCCAGCTCGAAGCGCTCGCGCTCGCCTTCGTCGGCACCGGCATCCTGTGCTCGACCTACGGGTTTCTCGAGAAAGCGATGCTCTCGCGCCTCGATCTGACCTTCGCCATCTGGCCCGCCATGGTGCTGCTGTGGGTCGTCGGGGTGCTGATCGCGTGCCGGCGCTACCGATGAAAAACCGCCTGCGGGTGCTGCGCGCGGAGAAAGGGTGGTCGCAGGCCGACCTCGCGGTGAAGCTCGCCGTCTCGCGCCAGACCGTCAACGCCATCGAGACGGAGAAATACGATCCGAGCCTGCCGCTCGCCTTCCGCATCGCGCGTCTGTTCGCGAGGAAGATCGAGGACGTCTTCGAGAGCGGGCATTCCTGAGACCCTGAGCCGTCGCGTCCTCAGTGCGTCAGCTTGCGGTACTTGATCCGGTGCGGCTGGTCGGCGTCGGAGCCGAGCCGGCGGTGCAGGTCGGCGTCGTAGTCCTGGAAGTTCCCCTCGAACCAGACCACCTTGCTGTCCCCCTCGAACGCCAGGATGTGCGTGGCGATGCGGTCGAGGAACCAGCGGTCGTGGCTGATGACCACGGCGCAGCCGGCAAACCCGAGCAGCGCCTCCTCGAGCGCCCGCAGGGTGTCGACGTCGAGGTCGTTGGTCGGCTCGTCGAGCAGGAGCAGGTTGGCGCCGGTCTTCAGCGTGCGCGCCAGGTGGATGCGGTTGCGCTCGCCGCCCGAGAGGTCGCGGACCCTCTTCTGCTGGTCGGAGCCCTTGAAGTTGAATCCGGCGACGTAGGAACGCGACGCCACCTGGCGCTTGCCGAGCAGCAGCGTCTCGTGCCCGTCCGACACGGCTTCCCAGACGTTCTTGTCGGTGTCGAGCGCATCACGGCTCTGGTCGACGTAGCCGAGGGTCACGGTCTCGCCGAGGCGGAGGGTCCCGGAGTCCGGCTTCTCCTGCCCGGTGATCATCCTGAAGAGCGTCGTCTTGCCGGCGCCGTTCGGCCCGATCACGCCGACGATGCCGCCCTTCGGGAGCTTGAACGACAGGTCGTCGATGAGCAGGTTGTCGCCGTATCCCTTGCTCAGGTGGTCGGCCTCGACCACGACGTCGCCCAATCGCGGGCCGGGCGGGATGTAGATCTCGACCGATTCGGGCGCCCGCTCGGTCTCCTCGGCCAGGAGCTTCTCGTACGCCGCCAGACGCGCCTTGCCCTTCGCCTGCCGCGCCCGCGGCGCCATCCGGACCCACTCCAGCTCGCGCTGCAGGGTGCGCTGCCGCGCGCTCTCCGCCTTCTCCTCCTGCGACAGGCGCTGCTGCTTCTGCTCGAGCCAGGAGGAGTAGTTCCCCTCCCAGGGAATCCCCGCGCCGCGGTCGAGCTCGAGTATCCAGCCGGCGACGTTGTCGAGGAAGTAGCGGTCGTGCGTCACCGCCACGACCGTGCCGGGGTAGTCCTTCAGGAAGCGCTCCAGCCAGGCGACCGACTCGGCGTCGAGGTGGTTGGTCGGCTCGTCGAGCAACAGGAGATCGGGCTTCTGCAGAAGCAGCCGGCAGAGCGCCACCCGGCGCTTCTCGCCGCCCGACAGCGTGGCGACCGCCTGATCCGGCGGAGGACAGCGCAGCGCGTCCATGGCGATCTCGAGCGTGCGGTCCAGCTCCCAGGCGCCGGCCGCCTCGATCTGGTCCTGGACCTTCGACTGCTCCTCCAGAAGCTTCTCCATCTCGTCGGGCTCCATCGGCTCGGAGAACTTCTCGCTGATGGCGTTGTAGCGATCGAGGAGCGCCTTGGTCGCCGCCACGCCCTCCTCGACGTTGCCGAGGACGGTCTTGGCCGGATCGAGCAGCGGCTCCTGCGGCAGGAACCCGACCTTGATCTTCTTCGCCGGGAACGCTTCCCCCGAGAACTCGCGGTCCTGGCCCGCCATGATGCGCAAAAGCGAGCTCTTGCCCGCGCCGTTGTGGCCGAGCACGCCGATCTTTG
>Ga0134121_10001037_pt1 | contig 27619 bp, 21 predicted proteins | sample KB301_FD_96463 | JGI IMG/M metagenome (GOLD analysis project Ga0134121, IMG submission 96463) | Terrestrial soil microbial communities without Nitrogen fertilizer from Kellogg Biological Station, Michigan, USA - KB3-0-1 | ecosystem: Environmental > Terrestrial > Soil > Unclassified ... | reverse complement strand
GAAAGCTGATTGAAGAGTTTGATCCTGGCTCAGAACGAACGTTGGCGGTGTGCCTAATACATGCAAGTCGAGCGAGAAAACCGGGGCAACTCGGTGAGTACAGCGGCGGAAGGGTGCGTAATACATGGTTAACGTACCCCCCAGTTCGGGATAACCCTCCGAAAGGTGGGCTAATACCGGGTAATGGCAGCGGGTGGCATCATTTGCTGCTTAAAGACGCAAGTCGCTGGGGGAGCGGACCATGGCCTATCAGCTAGTTGGCGGGGTAACGGCCCACCAAGGCAATGACGGGTAGCCGGACTGAGAGGTTGAACGGCCACACGGGAACTGAGACACGGTCCCGACATCTACGGATGGCAGCAGTAGGGAATCTTGCGCAATGGGCGAAAGCCTGACGCAGCGACACCGCGTGGGGGATGAAGGCCTTCGGGTTGTAAACCCCTTTCATGAGGGAAGAACACTGACCTAACCTCAGGAAGAAGCACCGGCTAACTCCGTGCCAGCAGCTGCGGTAATACGGAGAGTGCAAACGTTGTTCGGATTCACTGGGCGTAAAGGGCACGTAGGCGGCTCGGCAAATCGGTCGTGGAATCCCGACGCTTACCGTCGGAACGGCGGCCGAAAATACCGGGCTCGAGGGCGTGAGGGGTCACTGGAACTCCTGGTGAAGCGGTGAAATGCGTAGATATCAGGAGGAACGCCGGAGGCGAAAGCGAGTGACTGGCGCGTTCCTGACGCTGAGGTGCGAAAGCTAGGGGAGCAAACAGGATTAGATACCCTGGTAGTCCTAGCCGTAAACGATGGACACTGAGTGGAGGAGGGCTTGCCTTTCTCTGCTGCAGCTAACGCGTTAAGTGTCCCGCCTGGGGAGTACGGCCGCAAGGTTAAAACTCAAAGGAATTGACGGGGGCTCGCACAAGCGGTGGAGCATGTGGTTCAATTCGATGCAACGCGAAGAACCTTACCCGGGCTTGAAGTGGAGGTGGTAGAAACCGGAAACGGTAACGACCCCGCAAGGGGAGCCTTCATCAGGTGTTGCATGGCTGTCGTCAGCTCGTGTCGTGAGATGTTGGGTTAAGTCCCGTAACGAGCGAAACCCTTGCGTCTAGTTGCTAACCGAAAGGTGCACTCTAGACGGACTGCCCGTGTCGAATGGGAGGAAGGTGGGGATGACGTCAAGTCATCATGGCCCTTATGTCCGGGGCAACACACGTGCTACAATGGTCGGTATAAAGGGTTGCCAACCCGCGAGGGGGAGCCAATCTCAAAAAGCCGACCTCAGTTCGGATCGGAGGCTGCAATTCGCCTCCGTGAAGCCGGAATCGCTAGTAATCGCGGATCAGCCACGCCGCGGTGAATATGTTCCCGAGCCTTGTACACACCGCCCGTCAAGCCACCCAAGCACGGGGTACCTAAAGTCCGTTGCCCAACCGCAAGGAGGACGCGGCCCAGGGTAAAACGTGTGAGGAGGGCTAAGTCGTAACAAGGTAGCCGTAGGGGAATCTGCGGCTGGATCACCTCCTTTCTAAGGACTTTCCCTTCGGGGAAGGATCGACAGAAAGAGAGTTTCCACCCAGGCTCTACAGCATCGCGCCTCTTGCTCCGCAAGGGGCATCGAGGTGTAGACACTCTAGAGATAAGGGCCCGAATCATCTCCGTTGGAAGAGGCAAGTGAACCAACCGCTTGCTTCGACCCCTCTTGCCATCTTTTATTTTAAACCGCTCTAACCCGATTTCCGTCACCTCACGCGCCCCTCGGGACGTCGAGTCCTAGGGGGCCGCGATGAAGAAGTCCGCCGCATTCCTGGCCGCGCTCTCCTCCTTCTCCTGCGCCGCGCCGCCCCCGCAAGCCCCGCCCGTCGAGCGTCCGCGCGCTGAACTCGTCGCTCGTCTGGATGAGGCGATCCAGGCCCGCTTTGCCGTCGTCACCGCGAAAGACATCGCCAAACGCCGGCTCGGTGTGGGCCGCGTCGCCGATCTGCTCGATCCGATGGTTCCCGCCCACGGAGGACGCTTCAGCGCCGCTTCCCCCGAAGAGCGCGATCTGCTCCGGAAGCTGGAGGCGGAGGAGTGGCTCGCGGATCTTTATCTGGTCCACGAACGCCGGGGCGCGGACGAGCCGGGCATGGTGGTCGGCCCGATCCGGTTGACGCCCGCCATCCCGCTCTGGATCCATCCTCCGGCCGAGGTCGAGGCGACGGGGCAGGACGCCCTCAGGACGGCGGGCTCGAAGTCCGGCGTCGCGCGCGGATCGGCGCTGGAGGCGCGCGTGGTGCGCGCATCGTCGCCGCTCTGCGTCAAATGCCACGACCGCAAGTCGATCGGCGATCCGATCGCGGCGGTGGTCTACGCCTTTCACAAGGCGCCCGCCAAGGAGCCCGCGTCGGGGCGATGATCGGCTAGCCCGGGATCGCGTTGTCGCCCGAGAGCTCGCCGATCGCGCGGCGCACCGATTCGATCGAGAGGCCCGTGCCGCCGATCGATCGCAATCCTTCCAGGTGACGCCGCAGCAGCTCGATTTCCTGGGGCGTCCGGTCCTCACTCCCGAGGTCCTTCTCCAGCTGCTCCACGTCTCCCCGCGCCGACGTCTCGCGATGGATCTTCTCCGCGGTCCAGAGCGCGATGATCGTCGGCCAGGGCGGCACGACGAGCCGCCACCGGTCGCGGGCCAGCCGGTCCGCCTCCTGGAGGACGTCGTCGGCGATCTCGAGCTGCGCGGTCTCCTTCAGCCGCGTGCGCGCCGACTCGAGAAGCTGCCGGCATTCGGCCGCGTCGGGCGCCTTCACTTCCACGGTGACGAGATCCTTCGCGATCACCGGGTAGCGGGCCGCGAACGCCTCGAACCCTCCGTCGCGGAACTCCAGGAGGAGGCGCTCGCCGTTCGTCATGCGATCTTCGAGATGGTTCGCGTTCACGGAGCGGCTTGCCGTCAGCAATTCCGCCTGGCTGACGACCAGCACCGTTCCCGGACGACGGACGTCGGAGACCTGTCGGCCGAGGAATTCATCGAACATCCGGTGGTCGAGGGACCAATACGAGAAGGACCCCGCCCGCGCGCGGCTCAACGCGAGCACGATCGACGTCTTGCCCACCCGCTTCGGGCCGACCAGCGCGATGCTGCGCCCTTGCGTGAACAGGTGAACAAGCGAATCCTGGACGGAAGGACGATCGGTAAGGGCCCGGTAGCCCATCGCCCAGGCGCGGAGGTCTTTTTCCGCCACCGGCGCTTGAGGCGCGGGTCCGGTGTCCTGGTCCAGAATCTCCACGATCTTGACCAGGACCGGGTCGACCTGCAGCCCCAGCTGAGCGAGCACCTGCCCGGCGATCCCCTCCTTTTCCATCAGGAGTCCGACCAGCAGATGTTCCGTGCCGATCACCTCGTGGCCGAGTTGCTGCGCCGTTCCTATCGCAAACTCGATGACGTGTTTGCTCCCGGGAGAGAAGGGGAGCTGGCCCAGCGAGATTTCCGTGGATCCCACGACGACCCTCTCCTCGACTTCCTGTCGTACACGGATCAGGTCGATCCGGAGTCCCTTCAGGACCTTGACCGCGACGCCGTCGCCTCCCTGGAGGATCCCGAGGAGGATGTGCTCCGTGGCGATGAATTCGTTTTTCAGCCGCTGCGCTTCCTGCCGCGCCAGCGAGATCGTCTTGCGGGCGCGCTCCGTGAATGTCTCGAACACGGCGCGCTACTCTCCCTCACGGGACAGGAGCCGGTTCATCTCCCCGTAGGGGATCGCGCCCTCGGTGAGCGCGTCGTAGGTGCCGGTTTCGCGGAGCTCCCGGGCGATGCGGCGCGTCAGCCCCATCGCGGCGCGCATCGGGCCCGAGCCCACGCTCAGCCGCGCGACGCCCAGCTTGCGAAGGACCGCCACCGGCGGCGTCCCCGGGGCCGCGAGGATGTTGAGTGGACACGGGACGGAATCGACCAGGACCTTGATGAGCGACCGGTCCGAGACGCCCGGGACGAACAGGCAGTCCGCGCCGGCCCGGTGATAGGCGCCCGCGCGCAGGATGACCTCGTCGAGCCGCTCCACTTCGGAGCCGACCGCCAGCAGGAAGACGTCGGTCCTCGCGTTGATGACGAGCGGCAGTCCCGCCTTCTTCGCCGCCGACCGGGCCGCGTGGATGCGGTCCTCCTGGACGGCCAGGTCGAAGAGCGCCTTCTTCCGGCTGTGGGTTGCGTCCTCGAGATTCACCCCGATCGCGCCCGCGTCGAGGATCGCGTCGATCGTCTCGACGACGTCCGACGTCCGCCCGCCGTAGCCCGCCTCCACGTCCGCGGTCACCGGGAGCCGCACCGCCTCCGCGATCCGGCGGACCGCGGCCGCCATCTCGGCGCGGCTGATCCGCTCGCGGTCGGAGTAGCCGTGCGAGTAGGCGATGCCGGCGCTCGTGGTGCCGATCGCGGGGAACCCCGCCTCCTCGAAGATGCGGGCGCTGGCGACGTCCCACGCGTTGGGCAGCACGAGGAGATGCTTGCGGTCGTGGAGCTTGCGGAACAGGTCTGCCTTGGACTTGCGGGAAGGAGGCAGGTCCATGGGCGGCCTACCGTTTCAGGAACGCCATCGCCCAGTAGTGGATGTACGGGAAGTCGGGGGTGGGCGCGCCGTCGAGCGCGTAGCCGACCCCCGCGTGGGTGAACTTGTCGGACTCGATGTTGGCCCGGTGGTCCGGCGAGGCCATCCACGCCTCGAAGACGTCGCGCGGCGACGAGTAGGTCGACGCGACGTTCTCCGCCACGAGGGTCCAGTCCATGTTCGCCAGCGCCATCCGCGCGCTGGGCGGAAGCCCTTCCGGCGTGATGTGCGAGACGAACCGGTGCTCGATCATGTGGCGCGCGTGGGCCCGCGCGGCATCGCCGAGCCGCGTCGACGGGACGAGCGGCTGCAGGCCGAGCACCAGGCGGTAGTCGTTCACGAGGCGGAGCACCTCCGACTCGAAGAACGCGACGCCGGGATCCGTGTTGGGAATCAGCAGGGGATGGCCGTTCGCGTCGAGAAGCGGCTGTTCGACGCCCGCGTCGGACGCGGCGACGACGGGCGTTCCGGTCGTGGAGGTGCCCGCATCGCAGGCGACCAGCACGGCCAGCGTGCCCGACAGGACGAGGATCAGGGCCCGGCGCATATCCTTGGTACTATACCTCCTCAGTTTCCGTTTGTCTGCGCCGGACTGCCGTATTCAGGGATCCCGGCCGATCTTCCGCGTCACTCCCTTTAGTGGCCTCCCGTGACGGTCTTGAGGATGACCCCGTCGTTGCATCCGACGTAGGAGAGACCGGCGACCGTCGGACTCGCCCAGATCTTCCTGGGGACGGCCTTCGTGTGGGGGGTGCTGATGTTCCAGTTGAGGCCCCCGTCGAACGAAAAGAAGAGGCCGCCGGCATCGGTCACGACCAGGCCGTCGAGTTCCGCGAAGCCGAGGCTCACGGGTTTCGCCACGCCCCAAATCGGAGCGCCGAACTGGGTCGCCCAGGCCGGCGTCGGCGTGGCCTTGTTGAGGCGATAGATGTTGCCGTTGTCCGAGGCCACGAACGCCTTGAAGAAGAATCCGTCGGGCGCCTGGATCGAGGACAGCAGGCCCGCCGGGGGAGTGCCGCCCGGCACCGGAGTGATGTCGGTCCAGGCAAGCCAGCCGTTGGCTGCATCCGTGGAGACGTTGATGACGCCGTCGTCGCCGGAGACGTACACCGCCGTCGCGGCCTGAGTCGACGAGAGGCTCAAATAGGGCCCGGTGGGCGCGGTGAAGCCGCCGGGGGTTCGAGCCGTCCACGTCGTGCCGTTCGAGGTCCGGAGGAGAACGGGGGTGACGCCGTTCACGCCGACGACGACCCCTTTGTCTCCTGTCTGGGGGAAGTGGATGGCGCGGTAGCTGTCCGAGCCCGTCAGCCCCGTCATGGAGAGGTCGTTCCAGGTCCCGACTCCCCAGACATCGGTATTGCGATACACCCTTCCGGCATCGCAGCAGATGTAGGCGGTCGTGCCGTCGAGGGTCGTGCGCGGCACCGAAACGCCGTTGACGTTCTCCGTGGTCAAAGCCAGGTTGGGACCGGTCGGGAGAGTCATCGAGGTCCAGTGTACGCCGCCATCGATGGTCCGATAAATCTTGGCGGCGTTCCCGGAGGCGGCGTTCCCCACGGCGACGCCCCTCTGCCCGTCGTCGCTGAAGGAAAGCGCGTTCAAGTTGATGCCGGCGTCTCCGGAACTCACCGGGGTCCACGTCCCCGTGGTGGATCCGGTGGTGGTCCGGTAGACCGTTCCCTTGTCGCCGACCGCCCAGCCGAAGTCCCTGTTGACGAAGTGGACGGCGTAGAAGGTCTCGGCGATGGCCACGCTCTGGTTCGTCCAAGTCCAGGTGGAGACGCCGTCGAACGCCATCCGGTAGATTGTGCCGGCGTTGCCGACGACATAGCCGACGTTCACATCCCCGAAAGAGAGGGCCTGGAAGCTCGGCGCACTGGCTGGGCCGCCGGGCACTTTGATCCAGGTCGGCGTCGGAATCGTGATGTCCGGGTTGGCGATGTAGACTACGATGCCGTGATCGGCGCCGTCGTCGCCGCAGGCGAAAGGCTGCCCGTTGGGGGACAGGGTGACCCGACGGTAGGTTTTTGCCGCCGGAACCGGACAATTTCCGATGGGGACCTTGAAGATCTGTCCGGTGTTTGCGGGATTCTCTCCGCAGACGAACTGCAAATTGAACTTGAAGACGCTGGCGAGGCCGTTGGCATTGACCCACGTCGTGGTGCCGCCGCTGCCCGAGGTTCCGTCGCGGAGGCTGTAGTCGATCGTTCCGTTTCGGCGAAGCCGGTAGACGTCGACGGGCTCGCCCGGCGCGACGCCTCCCGCATTCATGTTCACGTCGACCCATGGGCTGACGATGGTCGAGTTGACATCGGGCGTCGTCCAGGTGAAGCTGTCGTCCGAGACCCATTCCCGGGCGCCGAGGGTGTCCGAACCGACGGCAACGACTCTGGTATTCAGTCCCGCCAACGCCGCGATGTCGCCGGTCCGTGTCGCGGGCGTAAACTCCTCCTGGAGCCAGGTGAGGCCGCCGTCCGACGTGTGGAAGATGGAGCCGTCCTTGCCGGCGACGATTCCGACCGCGAAATTCGCGAAGAGCACCGCCCGCAGGTCGCTGCTCGTCGGGCTGCGCAGCTGGGTCTGCCACTTCGGGATGGGCGCCGGGAAGGACTTGTTTCCCCCGGACTTGCCGCCGCCGAGGCAGCTGGGCGTCAGCACGGCCAGGACCAGGATTCCGGCGATCGATCTCGTTTTCACGGCAATCTCATCTCCAAATCTTCTGGAAAATACGGACCCTGCCGACACGCCGAACTACGGAGACTTCCGAAGCCGGATCTGGATGCCTGTCACAGTCTGTCCGGCGGTAAGTTCAAATTCCGGAACCTGCTCTGCCCTGAATCCCGGAGCGTTGACCTCCAGCCGGTACCGGCCGGCCGGGAGATCGTTGAAGAGGAATTCCTTCTGGACGCCGCCCCCGGCGCGATTGAAGAGCGGGACGAACTGCCCGAGCGCCCTCTCGAAGACGCAGATGTTCACGTTGAAGTTGTCGGGCGCCGGCTCCGCGATGATGTTCCCCAGGACAATTGCTCCCTTGCTCAGGCGGAACTCGACGTTCGTCGCCCCCGGCGTCAGGTCCTTGAGATGGGCGTTTCCGTAGCCGACGGCGGAGGCGAACGCAGAGACGGAGCCGTCGCCCAGCTCCGTAAGCGCGAAGTTTCCCCGATCGTCGGCGCGGCACGTCGAGATCTCCTCGTTGCTGCCGATGACCGTCGCTCCGGGAAGGGGCGTTCCGTCGTCGGCGATCACCCGTCCCGAGATGACGCGGCCTTCGGTCAGCGGGATATCGAGGCGAAGACTCTGTCCGCCGGTCCCGAAGGTGATGTTCGGCCTGCTGCCCCGTCGATACCCGGTCCGGCTGACCCGCACTTCGTAGGCGCCGGCCGCAATGCGCTGGATCCGGTAGTCTCCCGATGCGTCCGTCCGGGTATCCGGGCCGGTGGGAAGGGCCCGTTCGCCTATCATCATGATCGTCGCGCCTTCCAGGGGACGGCCGGACGTATCCGTGACCTTTCCTTCCAGACGGGCGCCGCGGTCCAATTCGAGGACGACCTCATGGCCCCGGTCCGCTTCCACCCGTCGGTGAGCGCCCGCGGCGAGGTAGTCCGGATGATCGACCTGGACATGGTACATCCCGGCCGGGAGCCCCAGCACCGCATGGGCGCCGTCCGGCCCCGTCGTGAACGTGTTGGTGTCGTGGGTCTGCTCCAGCATGAGCTTGAAGGACACGCCCGGCACGGGCTTTCCCTCGCAGCGGAGACGGACGATCAGGCTAGCCTTCGGGTTCTGGGCCCCCGGCGTCGAGGAGACTACGGCAGGTGCGCCGCTTGGGGAGGACGGCCTGGGCCGCTGCGTGGCGGCGTCGGGAAGAATCGGAGCCGAGCTGCCAAGGCTCCGGATCCAGAGGCCCGCGACGGCTCCGATAAAGACGAGGGCCACGAGTACGAGGGTCGCTTTCAGACGACTCATACTCGTGGCCCCGCCGCCACTCAATACTGTTCTCTTAGAATCCGGGCCCGCCGAACGGGATCGTCGGGAGCGTCACGGCCGTGTTCGGATCCTTGCAGATGATCAGCGACCAGTAGTACACCAATCCCGAACCGCCCAGCTGCCAGAACCCGCACGACATGTGGGTCATGGTCACATCGAGGAGCACCTGCCCGTTCGGGACCGGAGCGCCCTTCGTGGGAGGCGGCTTGCAGTAGTTCGCAAGCCAGTAGGCCGCGACGTCGTCGCCGCTGCGCCACTGGGGACCGGCGAGCGGGAGCTCCCAGCCGGCGGCGCACGCCAGCCCGACCCGCTCGAACCGGCTGTTGATCGCCGGGTCCGGGTTGTACCACACGTCGCCCTCGGCATTCGGCGGCTCAGTAGGACCCTGGGGCCAAGCGCCACCATTGCCGGGGAAGAACGCCGGGGTCGGGTGCCAGACCGCATAGTGCTTGGCGTGCGCGCGGGCATTCTGGCGAACACCCACGTGATCCGTGAGCTTCCCGACCAGCGTATAGGGAAGCGGCTTGCCGAGAATGTCGATGAAAATCTTCTCACGCTGCTGGTTGATGAGGTCCAGCGCCCGCTGCTCGTTGAAGACGATGTTCGGGAACTGCTTCGCCTGCACGTCCGTCATGAGCGGATGGTTGAGGCCGAGGATCCAGATCTGGGGACGGGTGTAGGTGACGACGTCGTACGGATCGGGCACGAAGAGGTCCGTGTTGCCCGTGTTGGGATCGCGCCAGAAGTCCGGCGTGCCGACCGGCTGGCCGCCGATGCCGCTGTTCGAGATCCAGAGGGAGGAGGCCACGCCAACCGCGCCCGGATTGGTGCTCTGGCAGGCGGGGATGATGATGGCCACCACCAGCGCCGCCAGTCGCGCCGCCCAAACCCTTCCGCTCGTCATATGCCGACCCTCAAAAGTTTTCGGATTCTACTATATACAGGACGCGGGGATCAATTTTTTCACGGCAGGATTCATCGCGCCACCTCGTCGAACTCGGCGCGCGTCGTCAGGAGGACGTCGACGTCGTCGAACCGGACCTCTTCGTCCTGGGCGAGCTCCAGCTTCGAGTGGACGCCCAGCGAGAGCGTCCCGCCCTTGACCTTCAGGGGATTGGCGCCGACGAAAAGCGTCTCCTCGTTGCGCCGGACGATCATCTGGTCCTTCGAGATCCACAGCTCCAGCGTTTCCCACTCCTGAACGGCGGCGACGTCCTTCTTCCAGACCGGGGCGGTGGCGCCATCGACCCAGAGCTGCAGCAGCGTGCCGCGCCGCTCGAGGACGAGGCCCTGTCCCGACATGCCGCGGTTGATCGCGACCCACGCGATGCGGTCCGGATCGTTGTGCGAGTTCCAGGCCCGGGTCCGCACCCGCAGCGGGACCTCGTTGGAGAAGCCGAACGCCTGGCGCGTCTCGAGCCAGGCGGCGCGGGGCCAGTCCTTTTTCGAGAGGCTCGTGAGGGCGTTGGCTCCCGCGACTTTGCGGACGAGGTCCGGGTCGCCCAGCTTGGTGGAGGCCGCGTCCTGCGGGATCTTCGGGGCCGTCTTCACGGAGAGCGAGCCGCCGTCGGCGGCCATTTTGATGCCGACGTTGGTGTCGCCGCCCTGCTGCCAGATCCCGTTCCAGCGGCGCTCGAACGTCTCGTGGAGGGCTACGCGGAGCGTGGTCACAGGCTTCGGCGTCAGCGAGACGCCCTTGGCGATCTGGAGGAACTGTCCGGCGCCGACGTCGATCGCCTGGCCGTCGTCCTTCCGCGTCGCCCGGACCTTGCCTTCGCGGACTTCGAGGCGCGTGGAGGCGGCGGTCGCGGAGAGGGTGAGGCGGGTGCCGACGACGCGGGCCTCGGCGTGCGCGGTTAGGAAGATCATCGGCTCGGCCGGGGGCTGCTTCGAGATCTGGGCGGCCAGCACGCCCTGCTTGAGGGAGACGCGCTTGCCTTCGGCGATCCGGATCGCGTCGACCTGGGTGTCGGCGCCGAGCACGAGCCGGGTGCCGTCGGGGAACTCGACGACTGCCTGGCCGGTCTTGCCGGAGGTCTCGAGGGCGTCGCCCGAGACGAGCTTGTAGCCCGGCTGGACGGCGGTGCGCTTGCCGGCGATCAGGGCGAAGACGTCGCCTTCGACGCGGTCGACCACGGCGATGACCGGCACGACCTCGGCCGGGGCCGGCTTGACCGCGGGAGTCTTCTCTTCGGGGCGGGTGGGGGCGGGCGTCGTCTTGACGACGTCATCCTTGCGCTCGGGCGCCGCGGGCACCGGCGGCTTGGGCTCGGGGACCGGCGTGCCCACGATGGGCTTGGGCTCCGGCTCGGAAGGCGTCGGGGGGGCGACCACGGGCGCGGGCGCCGCGACGTGCTCGATGTCGATCTTGGTGAGGACGTCCTGGACGCGGCTTTCCTCGTCGCGCGGGTCGGGCTGCTGCTGCGCGATCGGGGTCGACGGCGCAGGCTTGGGATCGGACTTGAGGAGGCTGAAGGCCACGACGGAGAGGACCAGGATCGCCGCGGCGGCTGCGGCGAACTTCGCGATCGGGCGGACCCCCTTCCGGGGGGCGGCGGGGACGGCCGACTTCGAGACCACGGCCGGGAGCTGACCCATGAGCTCCCAGGTGCGGACGAGCTTGCGCTCCAGGTCGGCGCACGCGGCGCATCCCGCGACGTGGCTGCGGAGCTGGGCGGCGTCCTGGGCGGTGGCGTTGCCGCTCACCACCCGCGTCGCCAGGTCCGTCGTCGTCTTGCAATCCATTCCACCCGTCTACACCCCCCACCCGGAACAACCCCTATCGAAAAAATGTTTTTCGTCGGGAATATCCCGGAACCGCCGGTGTAAACTTGCGCCGATGTTGCGACGGCTGAACGATCTGGCGATCTTCGATGCGGCCCGATGGCCGGCGCGGGAAGTGATCGGCCGCATCTTCGGCGGCCTCATGGCTCTGGCGTTCATCACCCGGCGCATCCTTCAGCTGCCCAGCTCCCCCGGCTACATCGAAGAGGTCGCCTGGGCCCGACCGTGGTTCGACCGGGTGTCGAGGGGGCTGCCGGAATTCCTGGTGCCGAGGCCGGTCGATCTGGAAGTCTATCGCACCCACTTCGGCTACACCGGGGAGGAGATCCGGCTCCTCTGGGGGATGCAGGCGCTGCTCTGGCTCATCATTACCGGCAGCTTTCTCGCGTATCTGCTGGCCTATCTGACGCGGAAGCCGGCGCAGTCGGTCGCGAAAGGGTTCATGCAGACGGTTTTTCCCCTGGGGGTCGCATTCCTGCCCTATGCCATCGTCATGTCGAATTTCACCTACGGCAACTGGTTCCCGCCGTCCTCGAAGATTCACATGAAGGGGTTGTACGCGCTGACGGCGGTGATCATCGTGGGACAGTCCATCCAGCTGATCGCCCTCTTCAAGCTCCGGCGCAGCTTTACCATCATGAGCGAAGCCCGGGTGCTGATCCGGTCGGGGATCTACCGATGGGTGCGCCATCCCATCTACGCCGCCCACTTTCTCGTCAACTTCTGCTACACGGTCCTCTATTTTGGAGCCGTCAATGTCGCGCTTTACGCCGCGTTCGTCGCAGGCCAGGCCCTGCGGGCGCGGATCGAGGAGCGGAAGCTGACGGCGGCGTTCCCCGAATACGAGGAGTACCGGAAGACCACGGGCATGTTTTTTCCGAAGCTCTCCGGAGGAAAAGAGTAGGGGAAGGACACGCTCGGGAGTGGAGGGGGTAGGGAGACTTGCACATGAGAAGAATTCTTCCGGCGCTCCTCCTTTCGATTTCCGGCCTGGCGTGGGGAACCCCCGACGACGAAACGCCGCTCATCGTCTCCCGCACCGTGGAGCTCCGGCTGGAAGAGAACGTCGGCCTCCTCCAGGTGCAGTTCAAGGTGAAGAATCCCACCGAGCGCGCGCTCGAGGGCGACGTCCGGTTCTCCGTCCCCGCGGGCGCGGCCGTCTATGAGGCGAGCCTGCTCAAGCACATCAGCTCGACGGAGCGGAAGTCGAAGCTCGTGACGCCCGATCAGGCCTCGGCCTTCTACGCGCTGGCGAAGAACAGCGTCAAGGACACGGCGGAGGAAGCGCTGATCGGCCAGGCGATGTTGAAGAAGTATCCGAAGGCCTACTACCAGACGAAGAAGGACCCGGCGATCATCGACCACGTTGCCGAGGATCGCTACCGGCTCCGTTTCTTCCCGGTCCCCCCGCGCGACAACCAGACCGTCACCTACCGCGTGGCGTTCGAGGTCCCGCGGGAGGAGGGCGCCTGCGTCGCGACCATCCCGCTGTCGTGGGAGACGGCGATGAAATCCGCGCCGGACGCCGTGGTCGAAACCCGCGTCACCGTGCGGTCGGCCGACGACCTGGGCGCCATCACGTCCAGCTCGCACCGTCTGGGATCGACCCAGCGCCACGCGGAGCTCCACCGGTTCGGCGCGGTCGTGGAAGCCGCGGCGGAGGGCTCCGACCTGGTCCTGTCCTACGGGCTGGGTCCGAAAGCGAAGCTCCACGACTTCTCCCCGGACGCGAAGATCGACGCGGGCCTGGCATCGCAGCGGCCGGACGACGCGCGGGCGCTTCACGCCGTGAGGGCGAAGCGGACACTGGATCGCGCCGCGGAAGGCGACCGACCCGCCCTGGGCCTCGCGGCGGCCGTCGTTTCGCCGCACGCCTCGCTGCTCGTGATCGAGGCGTCCGAGGCGCGGGACCTCGCCCGCACGGACGACCGTTCGTTCAAGGCGGAGTCGGGTAGCGCCAGGCCGATCACCGAAGACGACGCGCTGCAGTGCGACTTCATCCGCACGTCGGCCCAGCTGCCGGCGCTCGCTCCAGGCGCGACGTGCGGGGTCCACGTGATCTCGACGAACAGCGCCGCCAAGGTGCAGTGGGCGAAGGACAACGGCCTCAAGGTCACGTCGACCGGCGTCCTCCTGGCGACCAGCAGCGTCGAGTACGTGAAGCACCTCGGCGCCTGCTCGCTTCGCGAACCGAATCCGGAGAAGCTGCGGAAGGTGGCTGAAGTCCTGAAGTAACCCGTACCCCGTACCCCGCAATTGCGGGTCCCCCTCCTGCGCCTCCCCCGGGGGGAGGATGGGAGGGGGATTCTTCCGGGGTCCGGGGTACGGAGTACGGGGTACAGGGTACGGTTTAGAGGAAGTCCTTCAGCAGTTTCTGCAGGTCCTGAAGGGCCCGGCTGAGGCGCGCTTCCACGGTCTTCACCGAAATGCCCATCATCTGGGCGATCTGCGAGTACTTCAACCCGTGATAGCGGCTGAGGATGAACACTTCGCGGATCGGTTCGTCGAGCGACGTGAGCGACTTCTCGATCGCCGCCTCGAGCTCGCGCCGCTCGAGGCCGCGGTCGTGGTCGGACGCGCCGTCCTCCTTGAGCTCCGACGTCTTGCGGTAGTCCTCGCGCTTGGCGGCGTTGAGCCACGCGTTCCGCGCCATCGTGAGCAGGAGCGGCAGGATCGGCTTTTCGAGGTCGTACTCGTTGCGATGGGTCCAGAAGTTCATGAAGACCTGCTGCGAGACGTCCTCGGCGAGCGTGGCGTTGCCGCCGGAGAGACGGTGCACGTAGTTCAGGATGGAGGGCTGGTATTCGCGGAAGAGCTCGGCGAACGCGTCGGGATCGCCTGACTTGAGGCGCAGGCGTTTCTGCCGATCCTCATCCGGTGGCGGCGGGGTTCGCATCAATCATCATCCGAGACGGAGAGCGACCCGCGTTTCCGTCGTCGTCAGGCGGTCTTCGGGGCCGCCGACGCGTTCGCCTCGGGACCGGAGGGCGCGGGCGGCGGCGGGGCCGCGGGCGTCCCTTCGGCCGGCGCCTTGCTCCGGATCAGAAACATCCAGATGCCGGCGCCGAGGAAGAGGACGATGCTGACGACCTGCGAATAGCTCAGCTCGCCCAGCCAGGCGGGCCGATCGTCGCCGCGGTTGAACTCGATCAGGAACCGCCAGGCGCTGTACATCATGCACATGGCCAGGAAGACCTCGCCCTGCGCCTTCCGCTTCCTCCGGTACATCCACGACAGGATGAAGAAGAACGCGATCGCCGCGGCCGTCTCGTAGAGCTGCGTGGGATGGACGGGGTCGGACCGCTGGCCGTAGGGCTTCTTCTGGGCGTGCCACGCCGGGCTCTCGGAGGGGAAGCTCATGCAGAGGAAGCTCGTGCCTTGCTTGCCGTGGCAGCAGCCGTTCATGAAGCAGCCGATGCGGCCGAACGCGAGGGCCAGCATGACCGACGGCGCGACGAGGTCGGAGATCTGGGCGATCGACTGGCCGCGCATCTTGATGTAGAGCAGGCCCGCGGCGATGCCCGCGATCAGGCCGCCGTACAGGACGAATCCGCTCTGCCACCGCCGGAAGACCTCCCAGTTGTACTCCGAGGCGTTGTTGTACAAGTACAGCGCGCGCGTTCCGATCAGCGCGAGAAACAGCGTCAGCACGAACAGGACGCCGCTCTGCCAGGAGAAGAGGACGACCTTCTCGCCCGACGTCTTCATGCGCCAGAACCAGAAGGCGAAGGGAATCGGGCCCAGGAGCAGCGCGCCCAGCGGGTTGAGGCCCATGTCGCCCCACAGGCTGAGGCCCGCGCCCTTGATCTCGTGCGGATACTGGAGCAGGTAGTTGATCTTGGCGCCCAGGATGCCGGCGATCATGGAGATGATGCCGAGGTCCAGGATGAAGTCGCTCTTGATGCCCAGCGGCTTCGCCCGCCGGACCGCCACCCACGAGCAGAGCAGGAAGCCGACCATGATCGCGAAGCCGTAGGAGTTGATCGGCATCCGGCCGAACGGCGTCTCGACGAACGCGACGAACGCCGTGACGAACGCGGCGGCCGGAAGGATCAGGAGGAGCTGCCCCAGGAGCTTGTTCTTTTCGGTCAGCTTGGGGGCATAGCTCATCGCGAGGACGAGCGCGACGACGAGGAAGATGAAGACCTTCCAGGGCGCCTGAACGGCGGGCCACAGCGGAAGCTGAAAGAGTGTCGGGAACATGGTCGGGTTTCTTGTCCTTTAACTAATTCCGTCGCCTGAATATAGGGACGCGGACGCCGGACGCAATACTTTCTTTTACGTTCGAATCGCCGTTTCGTGAACTACCGTTCCTCGGTGGGCATCTCGAATCCGAACGTCGTCTCGTCCGCCCGGAGCGATTCGAGGAGCGCGCGCCGGAGCATCACCCCGCCGCACTCCTTGCATTTGTACGCCTTGCCGTCCTCCAGCCCCACGACGTTGTACTGGCGGCCGCAGCCCGTGCAGAAGAGGATGTCCTTGTCCTGCATCTTGAGGACGTCGGCCACGGTCTTCTTGTCGACGAAGCCGTGCTCGACGAGCAGCTCGCCCAGGCGCGGGATGGGCGTCTGGCCCTTCTCGGCCATCTTGAGCTGGATCTCCAGGCACTTGTTGATCTGGAGCATGGTCGCCAGGTTGTACTTCACCAGCAGCTGGCCGAACAGGTAGTCGACCTTCTGCAGTTTCTGAACGTTCTTGATCGCCTCCAGGCGCTTGCTTTGCTCCTCGAGCAGGGCCACGAGGTCCTGCTCCTTCAGGAAGCCCTTGGACAGCAGCAGGGTGCCCAGCGGACGGACGGATTTCGAGGGGTTCACCGTCGCGTTGGGGTCGCTCGACGAGCCCGACTGCTCTTTCATGACTTCGGCGAGCTGAGCCTTGGTCAGAAACCCCTTTTCGACGGCCAGCTGGCCGAGGAGAAGGTCTTTGATCGAAGTCACAGTCCACCAGTATAGGAGTTAGGAAGGGCCGTCATCAAGCATCAGGCGGCAGGGGGCCTCCGGCAAACCCCTAGTGCCCAAGCCATTTCACCGTCTGGGGCTGGAAGTCCCGGATCTCCACCGACCCGCTCGCCATGTCGCGCGAGGAGAAGCTCGGCTGCCACCGGGCGCCCACGTTCAGGATCAGCCCCGCCGACATCGCCGACATCAGGAGCGACGACCCCCCGTAGGAGACGAAGGGCAGGGTCAGGCCCGTGATCGGCGCGACCCCCAGGGTCATGCCGATGTTGATGAACGTCTGGGTGGCGAAGAGCGTCGTCAATCCCACCGCCAGCAGGCGGCCGAACGGTTCCCGCGACTGGTGGGCGATCCTCAGCGAGGTCGCGAAGTAGATCGAGATCAGGAGCAGGACGAAGCTCGACCCGATGAACCCGAGGTCCTCCGCGATGATCGAGTAGATGAAGTCGGTGTGGCGCTCGGGGATGTAGAACGTCGTCGCGGCGGCCGATTCGCCGACGCCCCGCCCGCTGAAGGTCCCCACGCTGCACGCCTTCACCGACTGGCTCTGCTGATAGCCGGGGTGGAACAGGAAGGAGACGATCCGCTCCTTCTGATACTCCTTCATGCCCTTGATCCAGACGACCGGCGCCGCGGCGATCATCACGGCCACCAGGATCGCGAGATGGCGCTTGCGGGCGCCCGCGGCGAAGAGCATCGAGAGCAGCGTGGGAATCAGCAGGATCGTGGTGCCCATGTCGGGCTGGACGACGATGAGCGCGGCGGGGGCTGCGGTCAGCGCGATCGGAACAACCAGCCCCTTCCAGCTCTGGATGTCCCGGCCGTACATGAGGACGTTCGCCAGGACCAGGACGAGCGCGACCTTCATGATCTCCGCCGGCTGGAATTTCACGGGACCGATCGTGAACCAGCATCGGGCGCCGTTCACCACCTTGCCGCTCACGAGCAGCAGCACCAGCAGCCCCAGGAGCACGGCGTAGAGGACGAACGAGAGATGGCGGAAGTTGAGGTAGTGGGGCCAGGCAACGAGACCCATGACCGCGATCGCCAGGCCGAGGAACGTCACCTGCTTGAGGAAGATCGACTGCGACAGCGGCTTGCCGGCCAGGTCCGTCGGCGGCGCCTGGGTCCAGAGGGCGAGGAGCCCCATCCCCGACAGGAGCAGGACGCAGGCGATGAGCGTCTTGTTGTACTTGAGGATCATTTCTTGGGGGTCTCCTTCGGGCCCATCAGGGCCTCGAGGATCTGGGCGGCGGGCGGCGCGGCCATCTGGCCGCCGTGGCCGGCGTTCTTGAGGAAGACCGCGACCACGTACTTCGGGGCGTCGTAGGGCGCGTATCCCACGAACCACGCGTGCGACTCCTTCCCCTTATCCGCCTGGGCGGAGCTCGTCTTGCCGACCGCCTTGAACTCCTTGAGGCGCGTGTTGTGGGCCGTGCCGCTCGAGGCGTGGGTGACGTCGTAGAGCCCCTGGCGGACCTCGCTCAGCGTGTCGGCGGAGATCTGAAGCGGCACGGGCGGAGCGTCGTTGCCTCGGCGAAGGTGGGGCGTGATACGGTTTCCCCCGTTCGCGACCGCGGCCATCATGACGGCGGCCTGGAGCGGCGTGACCATCAGATGACTCTGGCCGATGGCCAGCATCATCGCGTCCTCTTCGCGACCCTGGTCGGGGATCCGTCCGCCCGCCTCGCCCGGAAGGTCGAGGCCCGTCGGGGATCCGAACCCGAGCGCGCGGCCCCAGCGGCTGATCGCCTCGACGCCCACGCGGCGGCCGACCTCGTAGTAGTAGCAGTTGCACGATTTCTCGAGCGCCTGGTGCAGCGTGACCCGGTCGTGCATCCCGCGGAACTCGTTCCAGATCCAGCAGTTGAAGTGGGTCTTCTTCTCATCGAACTTGCCGCGGCAGTAGAGCACTTCGTCGGCGCGGACGACCTTGGCTTCGAGCCCGGCGATGGACGTGACCACCTTGAAGAACGACCCCGCCGCGAATTGATCCTGGAACGCGCGGCTGAGGAGCGGCTTGTTCTCATTGTCCTGGAGCGCGCTCCTCACCGCGGCGGAATTCCCGGGCGGCGTGAAGTCGTTGGGATCGTACGAGCGGTTCGACACGAGGGCGACGACGGAGCCGTCGGTCGCGTCCAGCACCACGGCGGAGGCGAGGAGCGTCCCCGCGAGGATCTTCTCGACGGCGCGCTGGACCTCGATGTCGATGGTGAGCTCGACGCTCGTCCCCGGATCCGCGGGCTTGATCTCGATGGTCCGGCTGGCCGACGTGTGGGCTTCGCGCTCGAGGATCACGAGACCGGATTTCCCGCGGAGCGTGGCGTCGTACTTCTTCTCCAGGGCCGAGACGCCGATCAGCTCCTCGTTGAACGCGCCGCGCCGGTAGAGCTGGGCGATGCCGTCCTGTCCGATCAGCTCCTCGAAGCCCTCGAAGAAGTAGCCGTTCTGCAGCAGCTCGCGGAACTTCGTCTCGTTGGCGGTGACGCGCCCGAGGTAGCCGATCCCGTGGCAGAAAAGTTCCTTGTAGGGATAGACGCGCATCAGCGATTCGCGGACCACGGCGCCGGGATAGCGCTGGGGGGCGACCTCGATCGCGAGCGCGGCGTCCTTGATGTCCTTCTTCAGGAGGTAGGGGGTGCGCCGCTCGCGGCGGTAGATGCGGGCCCGCTCGTTCTGGGGCCGCAGGTGGGTCTGCTTCTCGATCTTCTCGTAGATCCCTTCGATCGCCTGCTGGAATTCCTCGGGGGTCATCTTGAGCGCCGAGGCGAGCGGGTTGGGGGCGGCTTCGTACTCCTCGAGGACGATGTAGCAGTCGAAGCACGGCTCGTCCTTGGCGAGGACGCGGCCCTTGCAGTCGAGGATTTCGCCCCGCTTGGGGCGGACGATCTCGACCGACTGCCGTTTCATGGCGAGGTCGTAGGTCGTCTCGGTCGTGGTGAGCAGCTGGAGGTGGACCAGCCGCGCCTCGAGCCCGCCCATGGGCACGAGCAGCAGCGCCAGCATGACGGTCACGCGCGTGCGGTCCATGTCATTTCACGAGCCATCGGGCCTGCATGAGGGTCAGGTGCACCGGCACGGTGATCCCGGCGGTCAGCAGTCCCGAGAGCAGCGTCTTGCCGACGATCACGCCGAACGGGATGCCGCCGACGGAGATCGACACCACGATCGCGGCCGCGAGATTGACCCAGCAGGCGGCGACGAACGTCACGCCGATCTGGGTGAGCGGGCTTTCGCGGAAGAGGATCTGGCGGATCTGGAGGACGACCCAGCCGGCGCCCAGGAAGAGGAGCGCGTGGAGGCCGAGCGGGCCGGCGCTCCCGAGGTCCTTGAGGAGGCCGATGAGCCAGGACGCGAGCAGTCCCTGGCCCGAGTCGCGGGCGAAGAGGGCGGCGAAGCAGGCGAGCGAGAGGAGCAGCTCGGCCCGCACGCCGCCGATCGACCAGGATTCGAGGAGCGTGAGCTCGAACGCGAGCGCGGCGGCGGCGAGGAGGGCGAGCTTGCCGGTGCTGTATTTGACCATCAACGCCCTCCGCCGGACGGAGGGCGGGAGGGCAGGCCGCTCGTCCGGACTTCCATCGGGGCGACGAGGAGCATCACATGTTCGAGCGCGCGGAAGTTGAGGACTGGCTCGACGCCGACGCGGGGGAGGGGATTGCGGACGGACGACGTTCCGGTCACGCGGCCGAGGATGAGCCCGCGGGGGACGCCGTTGATCGGATCCTCCGAAGTGACGACGAAGGCGCCCGGCTCGGCGGCGGTCTCGCCGCTGTACCACTTGAGCTCGCCGCTTTCGCCCGAGGTGCCGGTGTAGACGCCGGGATGGCGCTCCGAGAGCGAGACGCCGGCGACGTAGGTTCGGGGCGCGGCGACGGCGGCGGCTCGGAACCCGGGATCGGTGACGGTCTGGACGCGGCTCGTCTTGGGGCCGACCTCGCTGACGCGTCCGACGACCTGGCTGTTGTAGACGACGAGCATGCCTTTCTCGACGCCATGGCTGGTGCCCGAGGCGAGGGTGAGCGACTTGCGCCACGGCGAGCTGTCGGTGGCGAAGATGACGTCGGCGGAGAGCATGCGGTAGTTCTGATCGCGGACGGGCTGCTTCATCCCGAGCGCCTGTTCGAGCTGGAGCGCCAGCCGCTGGTTTTCCTTCAGAAGCCGCTGGTTCTGGTCCTCGAGGAAGGAGATCTTCGCGGCGGACTCCTGGCTCGGGGAGTTCAGGACGTTGCCCGGAAACCGGCTCGCCCACCGTCCCAGACCCTGGAAGGGGATGAAGCCGGCGAGGGCCGTCACCTGGGACTTCTGGGAGCAGGAGGAGGGGGAGCAGACGAGGGCGAGGGAGACGAAGAGGAGAGGCCAGGGAGACGATCTCTTCTTCTTGGGACCCATGGGTTTCCCCTCTCTATCCGTGGGGAGTGTAGCCCGGTCCCCGGGCGTCGGCAAGCCAAAACATAAACTATGAATTGTAAGTTATGAATTGCGACCCTTCCGCGGTCCGACCCCCTTCTGATAAGCTGTCGCGCTCATGAAGCGGATGCTGGTCCCCGCCGTTCCGTTCGCGTGGTCGCTGGGACTTTCGATCTGCACGGTCGGGCCGACGGTGTCGTGGCAGGACTCGGGATATTACCTGGCCGCCGTCCGCGAGCTCGGCGTCCTCTATCCCCCCGGCTTCGTGCTTTACCTTATTAGCTGCAAGTTCTGGACCTTCCTGCTGGGGTTCCTCGACTTCACCCTCGCGGTCCACCTGTTCTCGTCGGTCTGCGCGGCGGGAGCGGCGGCGGCGATCGCGCTGGCCGCCCGCGACCTGCTCCGGATGCTGAACTCGGAGAACGACCTGGCGGCGGTCGTCGCCGGCGCGCTCGCGGCGACGGGATACGCGTTCTGGTCGTCGGCGCTGCTGGCGAAGAGCTATGCGCTTCTCTACCTGATCCTCTCGCTCCTGATCTGGCGGATGATCCGCGCCCAGGAGTCGGGGAAGGGCCGAGACTTCACGATCGTCGCCGCGCTGATCGGTCTGGCGTGGGCCGCCCATCCCTCGGCAGCAACTCTGGGTCTCGCGTTCCTGCTGTTCGTCGTGGCCCATCGGAAGACGCTGGGCGCGAAGGGCATCGCCTGGCGGGCCGGCGTCGCGGCGGCGTGCGCGATCGGTCCGTCGCTGCTGCTGCCGATCCTCGCGCTCCGTCGGCCGTCGACGATGCTCGGCGACCCCACGTCGTTCGGCGAGTGGCTGCGTTATCTCGCCGGCTCCCGCTTCACCGGGCTCCCCGGCGTCTTCGGCGTCGACGGCTGGCGGGCCGCCAACACGGTGAAGTATCTGTGGGAGGATTTTCTGGGCGTCGGACTGGTCCTCGCCCTCGTCGGTCTCTCGCGCCTCGTCGTCGTGAACCGCAAGCTCCTCCTGATGCCGGCTCTCTGGATCGTCCCGTCCGCCCTGGTCGCCACGCTCTTCCGCATCGAAGGGCAGCAGGATTTCTGGCTCGTGGCCGCCTGGCTGCCGCTGCACCTGGCGGTCGCCGTCGGACTCGCCGCGATTCCCGCCCGGTTCGCCACCCCCGCGATCGTTTCGCTCGGCGTGGTCGGGCTTGCGTGGGCGACGGCCGCGAACGGGCGGGCGGTGTCGATGAGGGGGTACGACCTCGCGGAGAAGTACGGCCGGTTCCATCTCGAGCCGCTCGATCCGAACTCCCGCCTGGTGCTCGAATCGGACGACGCGCTCGCGACGGTCCGGTATCTCCAGGTCGTGAAGGGCGTCCGACCCGACGTGCAGGTCGTCCGCCGGTCCGCGGCGACCGAGGAGATCGTCACGTCGTGTCCGAACTACTTCGAGGTCGCGCCGTCCGGGATGCCGAACCTCGCCCCGTGCGGTCCGCTGATGCGATGGGCGCCGCCAGGCGTGCCCAACGAGTCTCGCGTTCTGACGTTCCCGGTTTCACCGGCAGAGGCGCGGTCGCGGGTCGGCCGGGAGCGGGGAATCCGGATGCACCGGCTTCCCGACGACTTGATCGTCGAGCCCGAGCCCTACGAGTACCGGTGGGTGGCGCTCTACGTCCGGGCCCAGGGCCGGCAGGGGCAGGCCGCGTTCGCGCGCAACGACCTCCGCGGCGCCGCGGAGTTCCTGGAGTCGGCGCGGGCGGCCGACCCGGACCATCCGTCGCTCGAGGTCGTCCATCTTCTCGGCGTCTGCGCCTATATGCTCAACGACTTCGGACGGGCCGAGCCCCTGCTCCGGCAGTCGCTCCGGCTGGAACCGACGGCGCGCCAGCAGATCCGGGCCTGTTCGTACTTGTCGTCGATCTGCCGCCGGCAGGGGCGGGCGGCGGAGGCGATGCGCTGGCAGGAGCAGGCCATGGCCGTGGTGGGGGCCGACCCCGAACTGCGGCGGGAGTTCGAGCAATTCTCGCGTCCCCGTTGAGAAAACAACCGGTTCGTTTTCCCGTAAAGGCTGCTACAATTCCCGCAGACATGGCCTCCTGGCGCGTCCTGATCGTCGACGACGAGCAGTCCATCTGCGATGTCCTCTCCATCTCCCTCAAGAAAGAGGGCTATTTCGTCTCGGCCGAGACCAACCCCCGCAAGGCCCTGGAGCGCCTCAAGCGCGAGCCGTTCGACCTGGTCCTCCAGGACCTCAAGATGCCCGAAATGGACGGCATCGACCTCCTCCGCGAGATCAAGAAACTGCGGGAGGAGACGGTGGTCATCATCATGACCGCCTACACGACGTGGGACCGGGCGGTCGAGGCGATGCGGCTCGGCGCCTACGACTACATCAAGAAGCCGTTCGACACCCAGATCGACATCAAGGGGACGATTTCCCGCGCGCTGCACTCCCGCGACCAGCAGATCCAGTTCGCCAAGAGCTTCGACGAGATGCTGGGGCGGATCGGGCTGGTCGTCGGCTACTCGAAGGCGATGAAGACGGTGCGCGACCTGATCCAGCGGGCCGCGCCGACCGACTCCACGGTCATCATCCAGGGCGAAAGCGGCGTGGGCAAGGAGCTCATCGCCCGCGCCCTTCACTATGGTTCGCCCCGTTCGCCCAGGCCCTTCATCGCCGTCAACTGCGGTGCGCTCACCGAGACGCTCCTCGAGAGCGAGCTCTTCGGCCACTCGAAGGGGTCGTTCACGGGCGCGGTCGCCGACAAGGTCGGCCTCGTCGAGGTCGCCCATACGGGGACGCTCTTCCTCGACGAGGTGAGCGAGATGAGCCCGCAGCTCCAGGTCAAGGTGCTGCGCCTCCTCGAGGAGAAGGAGTTCAAGCCCGTCGGCAGCGTCAGCACGAAGCGGGTCGACGTGCGGTTCATCACGGCGACGAACAAGGACCTCGAGCTGGCGATCCAGCGCAACGAGTTCCGCAAGGACCTCTTCTACCGCCTCAACGTGATCCCGATCCACATCCCGCCGCTCCGCGAGCGGCGCGACGACATCCCGATCCTCGCCGAGTTCTTCCTGGGCAAGTACTCGAAGGACATGAAGCGCCAGGGGAAGAAGTTCGCGCCCGAGGTGAAGGAGGCGATGATGCGCCATCCCTGGCCGGGCAACATCCGCGAGCTCGAGAACGCCGTCCAGCGGGCGATCGCGCTCTCCGACGGCGAGGTCATCACGGCGAAGGACCTGCTCGAGACCGCGGCGCCGTCGCCCGATCTCCGCTCGGTCGCCGCCGCCACGGCGCGGTCGATCGGCGACGAAGGCCTCGACCTCGACGCGACGATGACCGACATCGAGATGGGCTACCTGAAGCGCGCGCTCGACATGACGGGCGGCAACTACACGAAGGCGGCCCAGCTGCTCAAGATGTCCCTCCGTTCCTTCCGCTACAAGCTGCAGAAGTACGGCATCGACAAGGAATCGGACTAGTTGTTCGGCCGCCTGCGGCGCCCGAACCCGGGAATCAGAATAAGAATCAGAATGAGACGCTCAGGCGCTTGAATGCTGACCGTCGATCAAGCCCTGGACATCATCCTCCGGGGTATCCGTCCGCCGAAGATCATCGACGTCTCTTTGTCGCGAGCGGACGGCAACGTCCTGGCGGAAGAGTGCGCGAGCGACCTCGACATGCCGCCGTTCGACAAGTCGATGATGGACGGGTATGCGGTCCGCTCTGCCGACGCGGGGCCGCTCGAGGTGATCGAAGAAGTCCCGGCGGGGAAGGTGCCCGCGCGGGAGGTGCAGCCCGGCACGTGCACGAAGATCATGACGGGCGCGCCGGTTCCCTCGGGGGCGGACGCGGTCCAGCAGGTGGAGAAGACGACGCGCGACGGCAATCGCGTGACGTTGCAGGCGCCGGTGAAGCCGGGACAGAACATCGCGCGCCGCGCCACGGACATGCGGACCGGCGAGGTCGTGCTCCGGCCGGGCCACCGGATCCGCGCGGCCGAGATCGGCGCGCTGGCGGCGATCGGCAAAGCGAGCGTCCGCATCTTCGCGCCGCCGAGGTGCGCGGTGCTCGCGACCGGCGACGAGCTCGTGCCGCCGGACGCGAAACCCGGCCCGGGCCAGATCCGGAACTCGAACACGTCGTCGATTTCGGCCCAGGTGCGGTCGCTGGGGCTCGAGTGCGACGACCTCGGCGTCGTCCGCGACGAGCAGGACGCGATCCGCGCGGCGATCCGCGAGGGGCTGAAGCGCGATCTCCTGATCCTGTCGGGCGGCGTCTCGGCGGGCGACTGGGACCTGGTGATCCCGGCGCTCGAGGCCGAGGGGGTGAAGATCGCGATGCACCAGGTGCTGATCAAGCCCGGGCGTCCGTTCTGCTTCGCGCCCGGAGTCTTCGGCCTGCCCGGCAATCCGGTTTCGTCCTTCGTCATCTTCGAAGTGTTCGTCCGGCCGTATCTCGGCTTTCCGCGCCCGCGGATCCGGGCGCGGCTGGATTCGGAGGTGCGGCAGAAGATCGAGCGTGTCCATTACCTGCCCGCGCGCGTCCGATTCGAGGGAGACGGATACGCGGCGGAGACGGTGCCGTGGCAGGGTTCGGCCGACCTGTTCGCGCTGACGAAGGCCAACGCGTTCGTGGTCGTGCCCGTCCAAACCACCTACACTAGGGGAGATCGGGTGGAGTGCATGCTGCTGGACCAGGTCTGATGGCTGCATCGAAATGGCGCTGGGGGCTTCCGTTCCTCTTCGCGCTCATGTTCTTCGCGTCGTATCACCCGATCAATCTCGGGTTCCTCGGTTTCTTCCAGCTCGTGCCGCTCCTGCTCTACGCGCAGCTCACGCCTCCGGGGAAGAAGTCGTTCTTCGTCGCGTGGGGCGGCGGATACGTCGCGTTCCTGCTCGGCTATTCGTGGTTTGCCTACACGGTCCCGATCGGGCCCTGGTTCACCGCGATCTACCTGGGGCTCTACGTCCCGATCTTCGTCGTCCTCGTGCGCCGTCTCGGCGTGCTCTGGTCGCCGGTCGTGTGGGTGGCGACGGAAGTGCTCCGCTCCGTGATCTTCGGCGGGCTGCCGTGGCTGCTGATCGGCTACACGCAGCACGACCTGCTCTACGTGATCCAGATCGCGGATCTGGGAGGCATCTGGCTGGTGTCGCTCCTCGTCGCGTTCGTGAACGCGGCCGTCGTCCATCCTCGGCGCGCGGTGAAGGCGGCGGCGGCGGGGCTCGTGGTCGCGTCGGCGATCTACGGCGCGATCCGAGTCGAGACCCTGAAGATGTATGAGGGCCCGAAGATCGCCGTGGTCCAGCCGAACATCCCGCAGAGCCTGAAGCAGTCGTCGCTCGACCGGTCGGGGGTGGCGGACGCCAACTACCGCCGCCACTTCGACTTGACCGTGCAGGCGGCCGAGGGGAAGCCGGACCTCATCGTGTGGCCCGAGGCGGCGATCTACCGGGGAGTGGTCGTGAACCTCAACGGCGAGCCCGACTGGATCACGACGAAGTGGTTCTACCGCCTGGTGGAGCCCGCGAAGATATCGGGCATCGACATGGTGATCGGGACGCTCGTCGTGGAGGAGCGATCCGGCCAGACCGACACGTACACGAACTCCGCGGTGCTGGTGACGCCCGAGGGGAAGATCGCGGGGCGCTACGACAAGATCCATCTCGTGCCGTTCGCGGAGACGTTCTGGCTCTTCCGTCCGCTCGTGCGCTGGTTTTCGAATCTGGCGCTCGAGGAGTTCCGTGCGGGCACGGGAGTGGAGGTCTGGGAGCGCGGGGGAAATCGGTTCGGGGCGCAGATCTGCTACGAGGCGATCTTTCCGGAAATTTCTCGAGAAATCGCAAGGAAAGGGGGGACCTTCACCGTCAACATAAGCAACGACGGCTGGTTTAAAGCCAGCGGCGAGCTGGACCAGATGCTGGTCATGGCCCGCTTCCGATCTATTGAGAACCGGATGCAGGTGATCCGCGCGACCAACACGGGGATCTCGGCCTTCATCGAGCCGACCGGCCGCGTCCAGTCGAAGCTGGAAGTGGACGGGCGGTGCAAGGAGGTCGAGGGCGTGCTGGCGGGGCGGATCCGGCTGACCGAGGCGACGACCCTGTATCGCGCGGTCGGCGACTGGGCGAAGTGGCTGACGCTCGGAGCGGCGGCCGCGGAGCTGCTGAGGCGCTTTTTAATTGACAGGAAGAAGAAGGCGGCGTAATTTGGCCCGCGTTCTGCGTGGGGAACTACTAAAGGGGGGCAAGACATGAGTCTGCTGTCGAAGCTGTTCGTCATCCTGGTCTTCGTCATCGCCCTGATCAAGCTGGGCATCGACGTGACCCTCTTCGCGCAGAAGGTGGACTGGAAGGACAAGTTCATCAAGGAAGTGAACTACCACTACGCCACGCAGCAGATCAAGAACGCGGAAATCGCCGCGCGCGACATGGAAGTCGAGAACCAGCGCGCGTTCATGGCGATCCTCGCCGACCGGATCAACACGCTCGACACCGAGAACTCCGGCAAGGCGGCGCGCATCAACGACCTCCAGCGGCAGCTCGACTCGGCCAACACGCTGGCCACGAAGTACGAGGCCGACATGCAGGTCTTCGTCCGTCAGCTCGAGGTCCAGCTCGCCCAGATCCAGGAGCTGACCACGAAGGTCGACGAGCACCGCGCGAAGCTCGCCAAGTCGCTGAACGAGAAGTCGCTCGCGGTGGCCGAGCTCCAGTACGCGCGGCAGCTGGCCGAGCGGCTCCAGCAGGACCTGGGCCAGCTCGAGGAGAAGCACGTCGAGATGGCGCGCGACAAGAAGCACCTCGAGGAGAAGATCAACGCGATCGCCCAGGCGGGCGGCAACGTGAACGTGGCGCCCAAGAAGGCGCTCGAGGCCAAGGTCACGGCCGTGGCGAACGAGATCGGCCTGGTGGTGATCTCGATCGGCAAGGATGACGGCG
>Ga0134121_10001036_pt1 | contig 27627 bp, 32 predicted proteins | sample KB301_FD_96463 | JGI IMG/M metagenome (GOLD analysis project Ga0134121, IMG submission 96463) | Terrestrial soil microbial communities without Nitrogen fertilizer from Kellogg Biological Station, Michigan, USA - KB3-0-1 | ecosystem: Environmental > Terrestrial > Soil > Unclassified ... | reverse complement strand
TCATAAAAACAACAAGAAAATCTAAATAAATATCGGAGGTCTGGAGTTTTAATAAAAATGCAGGTTGCCAGTCAAAGTTAGAAGTATTGTATCTTTGTCAAGAGAGGACATGCGTGTTATTATTATGATACCATCGAATATCTTCTACTTGGGTATTATTTTATAAATAGAACCTTCATCTTCGGCTCTCAATCCTGAAACTACATACAAATATCCATCCGGTCCAACCTCTAAATCAGTAATAGTTCCAAAATTTTTACCAAATATTATTTTACAAGAATTATCATTTTTATCGTCTACTAGATCTGTAAGGTTGCCCGACAAAGCTAATGCCTTTCTATTCTCCTTTAAATTAAAATGAAATATTTGATTTTTTGCTGAACCTACAAAAATATCATTTTTATATTCATTTCCCAGTTTGTCTGAATCAAAAAATATCAAAGCGGTGGGTCCCACAGTTGTGTCCCATACAAATTCTGGTTTGCTATATTTTCCCTTACCATTAAAATCAACAAATGGCGCCTCATTGGATTCATTAAATAATCCATTTTTTTTCCCCTTCTCGTTAAATTTCCAAATTCCTTGAACTTTATCCCATCCACTGTTAAAGCCAGGTTCCACTAGATTTATTTCGTCGCCACTACGGGGCCCGTTCTCAGTATCCCATAGATTTCCATTAATCGGATCAAAACCTATTCCAAAACTGTTTCTTATCCCATAAGCATAGTATGAGTTTAAAGGATATTTGTGACCGAGTATTCCCTGACCAACAGGTTTTCCTTCCTGCGTTACTCTAAGAATTCCTCCGCGACCATCAGGAGGGGTGCCATTTATAAAATTCTGTGCCCTAGTATCAAAAACTGAGTTCTGATTAAATTTAGATGGCTGCAAATCTCCTATAGTAACGTATAGATTATTGTCTTTACCTATTTCAAGGACACCACCATTATGACTCGGCCCTGGTAGAGCAGGCAGACTCAGAATCAATTTGCGATTCGTAAACCTGTCATTTCGGGCTTCAAATTTATACCTGTATACGTAGTTACCACACTCTTGAGAGCTTTTATTATCGTGATCATTACATTGGGTATAATAAAGAAAGACAGGTATATTGTTTTTATTTCCATGCACAGGTTTCGATGCAGCAATTCCTAATAGTCCTTGTTCGTCTTCATATCCTACATCAATATGGATTAAAGGACCAGTAACATTACCATGAAAAATTCTGTATACATTTCCAGTATTTTTCTCCAATACCAAGATATCATCTTTTCCCAAAAATTCTATGTTGGTTAGGAACGTAAAGTTTGAAGCTACTAATTCCACCTTAAGTTTTGAGTCCGTCAGTGAAGGAACAGAAATAGTATCGTTTTGATATTGGTTTTGGTTTTGAGCAGTTGTTTTATAATCAAAGCCAAATGAAAGAAAAATGAGATAAAGCAATAGAAATATTGATAACGAGACAATAATTGGCCTTAAATTTTGACTATATGTTGGCCTTACATGATTGATGAATTTTCCAACCATATTGCTCCACATGGATGATACGCGTTGATATAACAATTAGTCCTATAAATATGAAATTAATTCCAAAAGACTTTGGACCTCGGGACAGGAAATGAAATCGGTCCTGTTTCTAGACCTGGTTCCATACTGTAAGGAACCTAATTTTAAAATCTTGCTCTTAAATAACAGATTAGAGTCGTCAAGGAACGTAGGAGTGGCGAATATGATTATTGAGATGATCAAATTTAGAATTTCAAAAGTAGAGAGAACCTTACGCGAGCATGTGGATGATCTCCTATACTACACTTTAACAATTAGAAGAAAGAAAGGATCAATTACAAAATGAGAAAAATAGTTGTTTTCACGATGGTCAGCCTTGATGGAGTTATGCAGGCACCCGGTGGTCCAAAAGAGGACACCTCAGGAGGTTTTAGCTATGGTGGCTGGACAGTCCCATATGCTGATGAATCTTTTGCCAATATAATTAACGAAGAATTGAGTGTGCCATTTGATTTGTTACTAGGCTCAAAGACGTACAAGATATTTGCTGCGTATTGGCCCAAGCATTCAGGTGTAATAGGCGACTCATTTAATAAAGCTAAAAAATACGTGGTATCAGATAAAACCGTAGACCTTACATGGAAGGAATCATTTCCATTAAGTGATGATGTTGTGGCTAAAATCAAAGCTTTGAAAAAAGAGCAGGGTCCGATGTTTCAGGTGCACGGTAGCACTATGCTTATACAAACACTTCTAAAAAACGATTTAGTAGATGAACTACGATTAAGAATAATTCCTATTACGCTTGGTACTGGAAAGCGCTTATTTGCAGAAGGAACAATCCCTGCCGCTTTTGAGTTGATCGAATTTAAAGCTTTACCAACCGGAGTCATTATAGCCAACTACCAAAGATCCGGTGAAATTAAAACAGGTACTTTTGATTGAGTAATGATCAAAAGTTCTCAGTCAGGCCTATATTCTCGTTAATGGCATCCGGACGTCATCTGCTGTAAAGAAGATTGGCCCGGTATGTTATTGGCATATCTAGTGAAGATGTAGGTTCTGTAAAGGCTTGAGGTGCAGTGGAAGTTTCATACGATTCTTCAAGCGACGTTTCAGCCACGTCACCCATAGCCGATCAGTTCTGGACACAGGACCGTACAAATGTTAATGATTTTGCCGAAGTAGATCGTTTTGGATGGGCATTAAGTTAAGGCATTACATATCTCGTTTATTATTATGATATATCTTATTTTGGGATTGTGGTTTTGCTATTTTTAGTATTGGGATTTATCAATAATAGTGCCATTTTTTGAAAAGGATGACTTTATAAACAGATATAAAAACACAGGAGACAAGACTAAATGAGAAAAATGCATTCGGTTTCAGGATTTTTTTTAATTGTGACTTTCTTTATAATAGGATTATCAATTTTGGCAGTATACACAACCACCTTGGCAACAGAACTTGGTTTAGAAAAGGATGATGTGCAGATTACTTCTCTATCACATTTAATGAAATCAATGGATTGGGAAAATGACTATAATGAAGAAAAAATAGGCGCAAGAATTCTAATGGCTCAGCTTGATGAGCTAAATATTACTCTACAAGGTAACTTTACTAAACTTAATGTGACTGAAATAGAGAATAACTTTGCCAATTATAAAGCTCATCTTGAAAATCTTGAAGGAAGTATAATGGTCAACGGTTCATTGTTAAATCTAAAGCAGAAAGCAGAATCAGAACATGATTCATTTCTTCAAACTGCGGAGCATATTTCTGATATTTCAAAGGAGATTGCAATGTATGAACTAATGACCATACTACTAATCATAGCTGCTGGATTGGGAGGAGTATCTGAAATTTCACGTAATAAATTATTAGGATATCCAGCGTTCATAATCGGTGCAGTAGGTGTAATATTACTGTTTATGATAACTTTTATACCTGCTTTATTAATAAAAGCACTTTGAAAACTTCATTTATTCAACCACAGCTTCTGCAAAGACTGCTCTGATTCCTGACTTGACTTCGTCGAGCATAGGGAACTAATGTTAGCAACAGATAATAATACGAATTAGTCAGTTTGGACTCCAATGGACTTACAGGTTAATAAGCAGATGACGGATACGATTAAAGGATTTATTACAATAAATCAAGATATTTTGAGTATTCCCGGTCTATCAAATGAGCAAAGGAGCGATCTAATTAAACTGGGAAACCAATTGAACAATTTGGAGCTCCAAACTGATAAAACCAAAATCAAAATTCAACTCCTGGACATTTTCAACAAGCTAGATTAAGAATTAAAGCAATGATAAACCCAATACACCGACCACTACTACATGGATTCCCTAGTTATCTTTCGATTGTTGCACCAATCAACATAAATCCGCTTTTATTGATGAATTATTATGCAAAGTCATGGTAATCAGTCTACTCCAATGGCCAAATTTAAGATATTTGGAATAATTTCAATTATTGTCTTTGCAACAACTGTCCCGATTACTTTCGCACATGTAACTCATCCAGGTATGATATATCATATTTTAGTGCATGTTGCTAGCTTGATAATAGCCGTGTTCCTGTCTTTTATTTCACTGACCGCCTATTTGAGAGATGGAAGACTCCGGCTAATGTTCATGTCTTTTGGATTTGTTACATTGGCGATATTGGAATTGCTCTTATTGCTTGCTGCCACAGGCAATATAGATCAACAAATAATCCCATCAATTAACGTAGAGTTTTCACACGTTCTTCTTTTGGTAATGATAACGCTATTCGGGGTAGGAGTGTTAAAGGTGAACTAGTCTTGGAAGATAAATTTCTATACACAGGATGCGAGCTGGTATACTCAAAATCGGACGGTAATTTGCACGAAGTCCAATTAAAATTACTAAATCATGTAAATGAAAATCCTGGTATAAGATACAGAGAATTGTTACGCTTGACCAATTGCGCCAACGGAACAATGTCTTATCATCTGGCTGAGCTTGAAAAATCAAGCCAAATATCAGTTATCAGAAAAAAGAACGTTACGCGATATTATCCGTCTGATATGTCACAGCAAGTTTCGAATGTCATTAGCTATTTAAGGAATCCAATTTCGAGGCAAATCATCTCATTATTGGTAAGCAAAGATGATGGATGTGCATTTGATGAATTTACCCGTTCGATAACGAGAGCTCCATCGACTATCCATTGGCACTTACAGAGACTTATCGATGCAGGAATAATTAAAAAAGACTTTATGCACTACTCAGATGGGTCCAATCGTTCCTCTCGGTTGTACTACTTGCCTGAAAGAGAAATTGTTAAAGATATATTGTCCAAGTATGTAGAAACTCCTCTAGACAAATTAGTGGCTAATTATTCTAACCTAATGGATGATCTTTGATGAAATGCATATCTTAACAAATATCTTTGTATCCGAACGACAGTCATTTGTTTATTACCCAGATAAACTGCAGGCAAATTTAGAGATCGAGCAGCGGACTTTAATATAAGACGAAGTAGAGTTAAATACGATTTATGCCAGGACCTTGATTAAGTGATGAGAAGTGAGTTTATAACGAATGAACACGATGGTTCTATCTGTACAACAGAGGTACTTGATTCTGCATATTAGCAACTCAATTCATCTAATCAACTATACCATTATTCCATATAGGACGTGCCTTTCGATTGGTACACCAGTTCATTCGATTGGTGCACCACAATACTATTATTATCTTGACTAGTAAAAACTGTATATGAAGAAAGTAATACAGTATTCAATACCAGTAATGTTATTGTTAGTTGGATCCATTATAAATGCAAACAATGCTTTAGGCCATACTTTTTCTGGAGATGAGAGTGCATCATTTCTTGCAGGCATTGAGATGACCAAAATAGAATTAAAATTAGCAGCAGATCAAGCCGCTTCTAATGCAACTAATGCCAAGGCACATGCTGACCATGCTACTGAACACATCACAGCAAACGATACGAAAGAAATCAAGGAAAGAAATTCTAGAGTGGCAGATGAATTTAACAAATCTATGACTGATTTTGTTGGTGCGATTGATTCAGGTTCTGCATCAGGATCAGATGTTAATACAAAGGTCGGTAATATCAATGACATATTGTCTGAAATAGTGAGTGCCAGAATAGACAAAGAGCAACTGGATAATGTTACTGTCAAAGCTTTAGTTGTAAATGATTTGGTAGGAGAAGGTCTGGAACATTACGGAGGTGCCTTGGGTATGGCTGAGGAAGGTCATGATGAAAATCAAAGTAACTCTAGCACATCAGAACATACAGAAAGCCAGAACAACGCAACAACAAGTATTGTGAATCCGGCTGACTATCAAAGTTCTCAAGCAGCAGTTTCCAGAGCAATTGAACTATACAACGAAATCAAGCCAAGCGGAGATTTAAACGCCAGTCAATTGGCGGACTCTTTGAATACCTTAAAAACCAAGATAGATAACAAGAGCCCGTTTGACGAAGTTGACAAAATAGTAGATGATAAAATCTCACCTGTGCTGAATGACATGTTCAAGTTAAACCTAGCGGAGGAAGAAGGTCATTCTGAAGGTGAAAACCACGGACAAGATGAAGATCACGGAGGAGAAAATCAGAGCTCGTCCGAAAACCAAACCAATGATACAAATTCAAAGTGAGGAAGACATCAATTCCTCTCTTCCCTATAATTTTATTTTTTGATTTTAATTTAATCTTAAATCCATTTGGTATGCAAGTAGTTTAATTATTGAAAATAATCCTTTTTACAGATTAAACAAGCACCAACCATTACTGAAGAATTAATAACAGGTGACAATGTATGGTCAATTTGAATTAAGCGGCATCGACAAATTAAATTGGTACACCAGTTTTTTCAGACAACTTGTTTTATAATGAAAAATGAATTAATATCATAGTATAATTACTAATTCACAAGAGTTCATAAGGCTGGTACATTCGACGAATGTACCACAATTGTTAATTATCTTATTCATAGCTATATACATGAACGGATCGTTACTATATCCTTCAGTGCAAAAGCTCGATTCATTAATGGATTAAGGGCCCGAATTTCGCGGAGCCTAATCCATTTAATTATCCTTAGAAAAAATAATTAATCAAAATAATTAAGATTAGATCTTCACTCAGCTATTACATACTGCAGTCATGATTTAAACTCATTACTATCCTGTGGAGACCCTCAAGGTAAACGATAGTCAATTTGAGGTGATAATCCTTTGTTATAATGGTTGTAAATGATAATAGTTGTTTTAATATTTTTGTCCAAATTTTCTTGAATTACCTTGAGTCGCTTTATGGCGCTGATGCAAAAATAAGTCGACAATGGAACAACCATACAATACAGGCCTTTACAGAATCATATTAACATAATGAATGTGTAACTTATTATATAGTTTAGATTGATATCACTTTATGAAAACATTATCTTGTAGAGAAGCAGGCTTTGATTGCAATTATGTAGTCGAAGGAGAAACTGAAGAAGATATTTTTAAAAATGGAGGGGCACATGCGATGAAAGAGCACGGAATGAAGGAAGAAGATTTGACCCCAGAATTCAAAGAAAAACTCCGGGGATTAATCAAGACTAAATAAGAATATTTATCAAATTCTTATTCGATCTACTGTCTTGGAACGAATCCAAGGCGTAGTCGCAATTTTTTGATGTAATTCTATACTACTATATAACTTTTTCATAACACTTTAGATCATAATGGCATCGTTAGATATAGACAATCCAGCCGTCATTTTTGTAATAGGTCTTGTTATTTCAACAATTATTATTTTCATTGTAACCAAGTTATTTAGAGGAAAGACAGACATAGGAAAAGCATTCGTTACTGCTCTTATAGGAACGTTAGTTTGGGTTGTTACATACTATCTCTTCGGTCATGGATTATTGGCAACAGTGGTGGGAGGTATAGCTTGGTTATTTGCATTAAGAGGCATATATCGACTTAGTTGGACTAGAGCCGCAATTATCGCTGTCATTATATGGATAATCTCCTATTTCGTAACGGTTGCTCTCGGCTTACCTACCGCAACTGGTCCGTTATAAAATGGACACAAATAACTCAGCGAAGAAAAACTAAAAAACTAATTAATGGACTAATTTAGATAAACTAGCAGGGTTTAGCATGCTCAAAAGTATAAAATGAAATGAGTATCTATGTTCAATACGAGTTAAGCATCAGGGCGAAAGGTATTTAGTCTCTATGTAAGTAACAAAGTAATCTGGGTTATAGCCTTCATTTAAGGATTTGTTGAGTAGCACTTTGGGGGCATAAACAGATCCGTACTGGTGTATTTTTAATCTTAACCATTCTTTGATAGATTTGAAATTGCCTCTCTTGATTTCTTCTTCGTAATCATCCAGATCTTTGCGCATCTTGGAAGCAATAATAGCTGAAACCAAATTTCCTAAAGTGTAAGTCGGGAAATAGCCAAAGAGGCCACTGCTCCAATGTGTATCTTGAAGCACTCCTTGTGCATCATTAGTTGGTCGTACTCCAAGTAGCTGCTCCATTCTATCGTTCCAGAATTCAGGAATCTCAGAGATGCTGAGTTCATCTCCAAATATTTTTTTCTCCATCTCATATCTTAATGCTATGTGGAGATTGTAGGTAACTTCGTCTGCGTCAACTCGTATATAATCGGCGCTTACATTATTAAAATACAGGTACAGCTCATCATCTGTTGTCTGGTTTGCAAAACTTAATTGCTTTCTAATCAATGGAGCTATCAATTGAACAAAAGGCAGGCTTCTACCCATAATATTCTCCCAAAACCTTGATTGAGATTCATGCAGTGCAAGAGAAGATCCACCTTCAAGAGGAGTCACAGATAATGACTGATCGCATTGCAAATCGTACAGGGCGTGACCAGCCTCATGAATAGTACTAAATATCGACTTTTTAAAATCGGTTCCTTCATATCGAGTAGTTATTCTGACGTCATTGAGGCCCATAGTCTCAGTGAAAGGATGAGTGGATACATCCATTCTGAAACGTTTCATGTCGTATTGCAGAAGAGTCAAAATATCATGATTGAGCTTATCAAGTTTTGGGATATCATAGTTTAATTTTACAAGTTTACTCTCTTTGAGAAACGGGCTGCCTGAATCAACCAGTTTTTTCAGAATCTTCTGAAGACGAGGAGTCAATGCGCCAAATATATTGTCAAGTTCATCTACTGTAAGATCTTCTTCAAAGAAATCTAAAAGCGCATCGTATGCATGTTTTTTATAACCTATTTTCTCCGCAATTTGCTTCTTTATCTCTATCATTTTCTTCAAGTGGGGAGCATACATCTTGAAATCAGATTTATGCCTCGCCTCCCTCCAGGCCATGTTGCCCCTTATTCTTTCGAGAGATTCTGCTTCGGTCAACTCTTTGGGTATCTTCATTTGCTTTTCTATTTCCTTATCGAGCACTCGTATTATGCCCTTTTCTGAATCACTGAGGCTTTCTAATTTCTTCGCTGATTCAACAACACCAACAAAATCTTTGTTTAGCAAAAGATCTTTGTGGAGCAAGTGAAGTTGAGAATCGGCCACTCCTCTTTCTTCCATCCCATTTCCAGGCATATAAGTTTCAAAGTCCCAACCCATTAGAGAAATAGCATGATCTAACGACCACATGGGTTTGTAAGCATCGAGGATCTGTTTTATGATACTATTATCATATTTCATGTGCTCACACCTACACCTGCCATGAACTCTACTGCATCGGTATATTATTCATTGCTAGCCAAGATTGAACCTTTTAAAAAAGACGATATTTGCAGTTACAGGAAGCTCGAAGAATTTACGAATAGAATATCTAGAAGAATGCTATCTAATGGTTATAAACATAATAGAAACCTAGAATTCAGTGGATAGAAAATCGGAGAAATCCCGCAATTGTAATCATGCGAAGGAACTGTATCTTTTTGATGAAGACGGTAGAGCTTGTTTAATTTGCAAAAGATATGAAGGTTTGGCATAAATGGTTGAGATTGGTTTAGAGCAGTATTTTGGCATGGGTGAAGCTATGGGAATAATTGCTACAATGTTTGTTGTTCTGTATTTTTCCAGAAAACAAATGCAGGCACTATCTGTTGATATAGAAACCAAGGTACTGAGTGATTTAGATTTAAGACTTCGTGAAATTACTCATATGATGATTGACCGACCAGAACTGATAAAGGTAGTAAGCAAAGTTGAATCACATTGGTCATCTGATGTTGCATATTCATATCATATATTATTCACTTTTGCACATGTGTTACATATGCGGCAAAGAGGTGTGTTAAGCGATAACGAATGGACTGGATGGTTACGATGGATGAAGAGCGCTTTTGACCAAGGAACGATAAAAGAAATATGGAAAAGTAAAATAGAAATGGAAAAGTGGTTCGATCCCGCTTTTCAAGAATTTATTGATAAGCAAGTCATTACTCCTGGTAACAAAAAGAGTTGAATGCTTAATTCCAAACAAATGATTCTATAAGCGAACATTTCCATGATTTGCATGCATTTGACCAGTCCGCTGCTGGAACCGACATTTTATCAATTTAAATCTAATTTATCCTACAATAATTTATGGAATGAATAACATATTCTACGGAATTGCATTTATTACAAATCCAAGAGACAAACTCCTTGCAGATAATGCAGACTGAAGTGGGCGTCAAAAAACCACCGCAACCTCTGCAAGATCCCCTGTCATACAATATCTGTTATTATATGAATCATCCCTTAAATCAGTAACTTATCCTACAATAAGTTATTGAATAATCAGTTCGAATAATTAAATAATCAAATTTTATTATATGTGAGAATATTTCTCGATTTCTATCTCGATTCAAATGAATAAGAAATCAAATGACAAAATTGTCGGAACCACGAAATTCTCTATACTGGTAAACATACATTTATTCAAAGAAATGCATATTTCTACAATATTTCAAGTCATAAGTTTGATAATCCGGATCGGTAATAATATTTAACATAGTGAATCAAAATCATTTTCTAACAAACAACTGGGCTTTCAGAGATTAATGAGAGCCGACGATTTGAAATCGTTAGACTATTTCGATTTAGAACCTGATGGTAACTGGGTTCGGTGGGATTCGGGCATTTTGAGTAACAAGGTTAGTCGATTGCTATTTGTCATTTTATTTAAAAATAACTCGGGATGCTCTGGTGACCTCACATTAACATATGCAACTCTAATAAATCATAAAGTAAGATTATCGATTATGTCGGATAAGAATGAAACTTACAAGCAGGAAATAATCAATGGGTTGAATGAAGACCTCGCAAGAGAATACCAAGCAATAATTCAATACGTTGTTTTTAGCTCAACTTTAAAGGGAGCTGAATATGGCGATATTGCAGAAGAACTGAAATTACACGCCTCTGAAGAACTAGCGCACGCACTGGAGGTGGCAAAGCAAATAGATTATTTGGGAGGCGATCCTACCGTAAAAAGTAAAGAGGCAGGGTACTCGCAGGACTCAAAAACAATGCTTGAAATTGACTTGAAGTCAGAGCAGGAAACCATAAGGAATTATCGGGATAGAATACGCCAAGCTGAAAGTGCAGGCGAATACGCACTATCAGAAAAATTAAGAGGTATTATTGCCCAGGAACAAGACCATGAAATAGATCTCAAGGATGCACTCGGGCTTAGGTAACCTCTGCAATACCCCACAAGTTGCTTGTCTATATAAAATTCTTGAATAAGGACCAATGTCTTTACTCCTAATATAGATTATCCAGACATCATGCGCCGATTGCTTCAGGATGAACCACTTAATTCAGCATCTATAACATTGGACTGTGAATCCCATTCATGCGTGTCTTTTTGAAACTCTTTTAGTCCTTTTTTGGTTATAGACACTTCAGGTCCGTTAATTTTTATGTAACCTTTTTCTTTTGCATATTGTTTTAATACATTAATTTTATCATTTTCAGTAAAGCCATCACGTAGCACTGCAAAGTTAAAAAAATTCATAAACTCAAATTTTGGAGGCAAATTATTTTCCAAAGCGTTTAAATAATTTTCCCACAGCTCTTCCATAAAACTCCAAATTATAGTCTTCTTATCGTTTTGGGAAATTTTAGCATAGGCCAAGAGATGAATAGTAATAACTGCACAATATCGTATATAGTAGTTAAAACTACACAAGAAATACATCAGCAATACTGTAAACATTCGAACATATATTTACCAAGAACCATAGATATGAGTAAAAATTGGAACTGGACTACTTGGCAGGACACTTGGTTGAGCTTAAGAACGAATATCTTAGAGAGTTGCATTCGCATAATCAGATCAGGGAATTTATTCCTGTTGCAAATCACCAAAACTTATTTGATAAAGGCCATTTGGAAAAATTGCATAGTTTTTTTAAGTATAACACGATATATTACAAACAACAAAAAATAACGCTTTCTAACATCCCCTGCATATCTTATGAAGGAGATGTAAATCAATTTTGGACGAGTTCGAAAAAATATGAAACGATTTATCAACCATTTCTTCCAATATGGGGACTTTCAGCACTCGTACTGATTCTAGTTGCAAAGGATTTGGGATTTGAAAATATCATAGATATCGGATCAGGTGATGGAAGATTGATTTTTTGTGGAAGTATTTTAGGTCTTAATTCTATAGGCATAGAGATTGATAAAGATCTATGCGACCTTCAAAATAAAATATCTAATTCTAGTAACGTAAAATATAAAGTCATTAATGGCGATTCAAATTCGATTGACTACTCGCAATTCAAACTAGAAAACACCATTATATTCGTTTCCGCATTACCTGACTCGGGTGAAATACTGTCTTACGAGATGCTAAAGCACTTGAAAAAAAATAAATCGAAATTACATAACGTTGGTATTACGCTAATGGGAAGCGATGACTACAGACAATATTCAGGATGTAAATCTACGTGGGGGTGGGGAAAATTCATAGAAGACTCTGGACTAAAAATATTGAAGAGTATAAGTCTTCCCAGTTCTTGGACACTTGACGAAAAAAAAGAAACAACATATTTGTTTTCACTTTTTAAAAGTTGAATATTGTAGTTTCTACTTCGATAAAATGGGGTTGGAAGAAAATATGAAATTGATGAAAACTCTTGACGATGCTTGGAATAGTCAAGATTGGAAAACTCTTAACGAACCATGCGGACGATGTAGTTGTGCGAAGGCCCTGTCAACCGCCAACCTTTGGAATAGACGCACATCACAAAGAAGGAGAATACTTTTTTAGAGTATTCCCTGATAATCATATTGAGAACAACCCGTACAAAATCCTCTTTGGTCATGATGAGTGGACCTGCTCTGTAGCAGAATTAACTGGTACGCATAAAGGACCAATGATGGGTTTGGATGGAAATACAATTCAAGCAACTAACAAGAGCTTTAAAATAGATTTTTTCACCGTAGCCCACTGAAAGACGGAAAAATTGTTGAAAGGAATTTATTCTATGATCTAGTTGGAATGTTGAAACAACTAGGTTTGATGTAGAGTACACATATAATAATGCGCCAACTAGAACTTTATTTGGGAAAATCTCCTGAGGATTAACCATAATATTGGAGCACCGAATGCAACCATGGAATATGCTAATACAGCATTGGAATATTCCAATTTAAGTAAAATAAGAAATCCAATGGCCCAGAATATCATAAAACATCCAGGAACTTGTACACGCCTCGCGTTAAGGGCAGATTGCTTTAATTGTTCTTTTGTGGGTTCATCATCCTGATAGAATGGTTTGAGGAGATATGTTGCTGACAAAAGGTACAAGAATAACGAGACGATTAGCAAAATTATTGTACTTGCTTCAAAGTAATAATCGAACCACTCTTTGTCAATATTTGGTTTGGGTTCTGTCAGATATAATACTAGCAAAATTGCGCTTATGCCTATGAACCAACTTGTAATAATGGTCTGTCTTTCATTTGCGATTTTCCACCCACTCAATATTATGCTCTATCCGTCACGCATTTATAAAAGTTAGAAGTGTCGGGATACTTGTTATATATTCCAAATTCTGGTATCACTTAAATAAACTCTTTTATAATATAGAATATGCATCAAAATCTCGCAATATTTGCACTTTCTTTAATATTATATTTCCTGATAAACTCTGCCTTTGCTAAAGATCAATCCTGGTTGAATTATGTGGAACCCGAAAAAAAATTTGAGCTTAAATATCCAAATACTTGGTTAATAGGAAATAGTTTTAATCAGACAAGCGAAGATGGGCTAAAATTCTACACAGATAACCAGAGTAGATATCAATCAAACGAGATTATGCAAGTAGGTATAGGACAGAGAAATAGTGAATTAGTTGCGCCAGGAATGAACCTTAATACAACCCTTAGACTTGATTCAGTCTTATTTACCCAAAAGTTTAAGGACCAATTACAAAATTTTTCAGTTTCGGGCAAGACAATTTTTAATAAATATAATTTAAGTGGTCATCCATCCTTATACTTTGAGTTTTCTTACATAAAATCCCAGGTTACCAAAAAGGGATTTTTTATTGCCACAGATATTAATAATTCAATCTTCTATATCCTTTTTACGCCGGATCAGAAGAGCTTTTCTAAAATGTTCCCTGTTGGTATGGAGATAATATCTTCTGTGCGGATTCATAATTTAATTTAATGAGATTAACGAACTGGAGGCTTCAGAGTTTTTGGATTTGAAAAATCATTATCTTGACAATGTATATTAAACGAAAATTACCCAAAGACTCCACGAGAGCTTTTCCTTCATATTTACTGAAATCAACAGGATATGTTACTACTATAACATTTTGTTCAATTTTTAGAATGTCTCAGGTCCGGACCAATCCATAAAGTCATCTGACAAAATCGTTTTTATATCCCCTCGGGCATACATATTACTTTTTAGAACCAGTCTTTATATTGGAATCAGTTATTTCATTTTCAGGTATGTAGACACCAGGAAACACTTCTCCGCAGTTCTTGCACTTTAACATTAGCATGGGTATGGATTAACTACTTCATATACAACATCAATACTATTAATACCCTCCCATGGTAATTTCAAACACTGTTCGATCATCCCCATAGAATGTGTCCATGTTGCTATTAGCCCATGTTGCTATTTACTAAAAAGAAGAAATCATTATTGAAACAATAGATTCTAAAAATTAACGATACCAAGAACTAGTTGCGCATTAATTGATTGAAATAGGCCAAAACTTCAGCTCGTCTCTCATGATCAGTTCAGATTATTGATATGATATCCGAAATTAGGGGTTCCGCAAAAAATAAAACAGGAACCCGAATGATCCCAAAATTATAACGCTTTAAGGTAATAATGATTCGTGAAAAACCTTAATACGCATCAATTAGTGAGGGATCTAATTATCAGAGGTGACTTTGCAAAGGCTTCTGTATTAAGGAACCACACTATGTCTGCCACATGATCTCACTTAAATAAAATAAACTACCTATTAATTGTAAATGGTGGACTTAGTTTATGGGCGTGGAATCACCGATATATTTCGAGAAATACCCCTATACGTTGACATTTTTGGCAAATTAATTGGCATAAAATTGTTTAACTCAAGACCGGCGCTATACGGCTCAGCCGACATAATCAATGTTTGTAACCTTCATTGTTCTCATTGCTATTGGTGGCTCAACAGAAAGGAAGATAATCTGGATTTATCTCCTGAAGATTGGAGAAAAACCATCAGATCTACATTCAAGAAGCAAAAGCTTTTTGTTGTGACATTGGTAGGAGGAGAACCAACTATGAGGCCTGATATTATAGATGTGTTTTGTGATGAAATGCCCAGAAGGATATGTGTGGTTACAAACGGCTATTTTCCCCTTAGAAGAATTAAGAATCTTTACTTTTATTGGGTATCATTGGACGGGACTCAAAAAGCTCACGATGCCATCAGAGGAAAAGGTTCCTATGCTAAAACCAAATCAAATATCTTAGAGTATATTGATGGCCCTCCTCGGAACGGCAAGCCTGCCTGGAAGGATATTTGGATCTCAATGACCATCAATTCAATTAATTATTCCACAGCAATCGAATTGGCTGAAGAATGGAATGGAAAAGTCAATAAGATAGGGTTTCAATTCCACACTCCATTTATGAAGGGGGATCCCCTGTGGTTAGAATTTGGATCATTACGTAACGATCTAGTTGATCGACTCATAGCCCTTAGAAAAAGACATCCAGATTTTGTTATCAACAGTGAGAAACAGCTTTCCCTAATGAAGGGAAATTGGGGGGGTAACGGATCAATTCCTGTGCAATGTCCGACATGGGCCATACTTGCATTGGACCATAGTGGAAGAGTTAAACAGCCTTGTTGCATTGGAAGTGCTGACGTCCAGTCGCTTAAGCCTATATGTGAGGATTGTGGTCTAGGCTGCTATTCAGTATTGGTTGCAAATGGCATCAGAGGTGCCTGACAAATCACCGCATATGACCATATATCTGGTACCAATATTTAGTGTTCACAGGAGAATTTTGTTACTAGTGGAAGATAAGAAACTGATATAATTTGAACTCACGATCATCACAGAGCAGAAATTATCTTTTCACTACATATTTCGAATATTTAAACAACATAGATGTCCTTTCTAACATTTGTATATATCAGAAGCATCTTTGGCAAGGCTTGAGAATTCACAATAATAATCGTGTTCTTGCAAAAATTTCTTGTACAATTGGATAAGATGATTCATCTTCTTATTGCCATTTTTTGATTCAGTGCCGATGAAATGTCATTGTAATTTTTACCTGAGCTACAATATATTGAATAATACATGGCCTAAACAGACTCTAGTAGTGTTTATTACGATTTAGATTTAGACTATTATTTCTATAATCGAGCGTAAATAGGCGGTAATAATCTAACTTCCAAACCGCTCAGTATGTTATCTATGCAAGTATTTGTTATGAGAGAAGGGATAGTTAATTTTGTATCCAAAGGCAGTGAACAATTAATAGCTTCTAAAATTGCGACTCTTTGCCCTATGTCATTCTTATGTTCCAGACGGCACTTTTCAACTAAATTCAGCAGGTATGTTGCATTTTGTATCATTAATACTATAATTAGGATAGAATAGACTTAAGAATGTTTAGTTCTGTATAATGTGATTACAAACCAATTTTCGATTGTTGATTACAAAGGTTGTAAATAATTGGTAAAAATGGATGTTACTGTCTGAAGGTTATGCGACGGTGTTGCTAGAAATCAATTGTATACAAAGGATGATATAGCATGACGTGTTTTAATTATATTAATTGTTTGTAATTAAACTCAATAGTGTATTATTTTGAAAATATTAATGATCTCAACCGAGTACCCTCCTATGCAAGGTGGAGTTGGACGATACTGCAAGAAGTTAGTAAATTCATTAGAAAGTGAAGGAATGCAAGTATTTGTCGTATGCAATGGAGATGGAAAAGGCAATTATAATGGCATTTCACCTAATAACCAAGATAATTCTAAAGTTCTCTTAAAAATAGCTAATGAGGTTAAACCAGATGTTGTCCACGTTCAATATGAGCAGGGATTATACGGCATACACCTAGATCCGATTAACCCAAGAAAAACTCGCACAAATATAGAATCATTCTACAAAGAATGCCCTTTTCCTATAGTCACCACGTTCCACTCAGCTTACACCTTCACTCAATGGATGAAATTGGTAGTTCCCCTCAGTAATAGGACTTTTGGGCGCCTTGGAACTTGGATTAGAATGGCCTATGACTATTGGACACATTTAATAAATTATAAATCATTTAATTCCCTAAACAGGAAAAAAATAGGTTCCAATAAAGCTGGAGTAGTTTTTTCAAAATATTTGGCCAATATTATCCCCGGTAGTGTTTTGATATATCATGGGGCAGAACCCAGCTCTATGCCTCCTTTAGATCGAAATGAGGCTAGAAAAATCTTCTCGCTTCCAAAAAGCGAAAAAATAGCATTAGCCGTTGGATTCATGACGGCAACCAAAGGATGGGATATAATTAGAAAGATGAAGATACCGAACGACTGGAAGGTCGTGATAAATACATCACACAATCATTATGGAAGGGAAAAATTAGAAAACACCTTTGAAAATGAAGGCGTTATCAACTTGAATAGGGGTTTTCTAAGTGATAGAGATTTATCGCTACTATTCTATTGTGCTGACGCCTTAATCCTGCCATACAAAGTTACTTCTGGTTCAGGCGTAATGTACGATGGGCTAGCTCATGGACTCCCATTTATTTCAAGCAAGGTTGGATTTTTCAAGGAATTTTCTGATATGAATTTGGGAATGAGGGTTAATCGTAATCCAGTGGAGTTCTCAAATTCACTTAAAACACTTGGAAAAAACTACAAGCAATATAAGGATGCAGTTCTAAATCTTAGAAAACATCTTCTTTGGAAGGACGTTGCCAAAAAGCATATCTTGCTCTATAATTCAATTATTGAGAATGCTACTCCCCCATTACTCAAAAATTAACTGAAAGATCTTGTTCAATTAACCAAGCCATTTCGAACCAAGTGTGATATCATATGTCATCCTTTCGTTATTTTCTGATTAAAGTTACCAAAAAAAGTTATGAACTCCGGTTTACTCATATCGAGCAGTACATAATTAATGGGAAATAAATACTGTTTATTGGATACATATAAGAGTCACGAAAAACGATGTTTGTTAAGATTTGTATTTTGATTTTATTAATAAATCTCTGGAGTGGTTTTCGTCATCCAGCAGTCAAAGCATACTTCAAAATCTAATTGATAAACCTCAACTTTATTTTTATTACATATTTGACATAATTCTTTCATAAAACGAAATCTTCAAACTTGGGTATAATAGTGTATCATTTCACTTATTTGGCCTATTTTATCATTAATGGTGCATAATTAATAAAACGGATGAAATAAATTCAAATTAACATAGATTTGATACTTTAATTAGTACTATTTTCCTAGTTAACATCAATTTCTGTATTTACGATTTTCACATTTAGACGGAACCAACTATTAGTATTAATTTAAGAAAACCAAGCTTTTTATGCAACGCCAAATCAAATATAGTAGATTATTTTGAGAAGAGGAGTAGAGATTATGCAGAAGACAAAGAACGCCAAGAATGGAGATAGGCGAATAAGTACAAAGAGAGACAACATTAGGCATCTTGAATATTTTAATAACGGACAGTGGCGACACAGTGACAAATGCAGACAGTTTACCAACAAAGAATGCACAGTCAAGAAATTCAAAAGTTCTTTTTGAAAGGAATCATTTTGCTGAAGTTACCATTTTTTAGTTATAGTCGGAACAGAAACATCGCATTCTTATAGTTGTAGTGCGTATACTAAAATATGGAGACCCAAAATTGAGTTTTGATATTACTTCGGGCGTAGAGTCTGATTTCAGACAAAGTTATAGCATGTACTTAAAACACATGAGACAACGAGTTTACGATACGTGTATCGGTTTCAACGAATTGGAAGATGAACGAAGGTTCGTCAACCAGCAGGTTATAAAAACGCCTGGACGTAGGGGGGAAATTATTAAGAATGAAGAAATTGATAAAGAATTTTCCAGGAGATTTGGAGAGTACAAAAACTATTAACATTTTTGAATAAAAGTACATTCAATATGTTTATTGCAGAACCTTCAACAGATTTGTTTCATAGAAACAGTTCATAATCTGGAACTAAATACAATTCCAACAAACCCTTCGCCTCTCCGACGCACCCATGTCTTTGAAACTCCTTTTCCTTGGTCATTTCAGCCAAATTCGCAGTTAAAAAAGACTTCTGTAACTGATTATTGGAAATCATTATTTTTTCCTAAATATGAGCGAACTTAATTGATACCATATATCAATTAATCTGCCTTATCTCAAAGTGTTGGTTTAGGTAGACTAATTCATAAGACTCAATTGGCAATTAAACCTGCGTATTAAGTGTTAAATTACTCCTTATTTCGGAAAATAATTTCTAGGCCTCTTACTTGGGAATTTTCATATGTAAACGATTCGTTCCGAGTTATCGGAAAACTGGACAACTGTTCATATTTACAAACAGGACACAAGCTGTTTGCTCCCAATATATGCCTGATGTGTATTTTGCCAAGGCACGTTGCTGTCCAAAAGCAATGGTCACATAAAAGAAATATGCTTTGATTAGGATTAATAGTAGTTTGATTTATTAAAGATTGTTTTGTTGTCATTATTTAAAATTTAATTTGTCTGTATATGTAGCTTTCTATTATTACCAAAAATTGGTACTAACTTAAAGAATAGACATTATAAATGACTCAGAACTACACTAACTTCTATTATACGTACCATTTGTCGTTCACTACAATTTAGGGACCGTTGTTAGCCCCAACGCATTAGGTACCAAGTCGGCGTTCTTACTCAATGCGAAGGCAAATATTGTATTTATATTATGAAAAATATCGAACCGGCGATACCTCAGATTTAGAACCTCTATAAATTAGGGTTTCTATTTAAAGAATCGAACAGAGTTTTGGGAAATAATTGGCTTACAGTGTATTTCTCTCAGAAGTAATAAGGATGTTTTTGCGCAGTAAATGCAAGAAGATTAATAACATATTATGAAGTAAACGGATTTTAAATTAGATTTTTTACCAAGACACCAATACACTCATTTTTAGAGAATTATTTTGAAATCAAGAACATAGAGGAAGTTATGAAGAACCGATGAATCTTTATTTTGTTTTTTGTCGCAAGAAATAATAATTAATTGAGTGCACAGACTTATCTGTAAGAGCTGATTACTGTGCGACTCACCGTGTCCATCTGCGACCATGTCGGTTAAATATTAAGGTCGCGATAATACTATACTCTTCTAAGCAATAAAATTAATGCAGTTCTAAGACAAATTAACTAATAACGAGTTGAAATGTTTTTGAAATTCACCACACCATCGATTCTAAGATTCCAAACTGGGTTCGTGGAATATTGAAATCTAGAAAAAGAACATTGTTAAACAATAGTTTTATAGAATAAATAATCGAAATTTTCCTAGTACTAGAATGACGAATTTGCTAAATCCCGAAATTGCATTTCTTAACGAGAAAGCCGAACAGTATCGACAAATTCTTAATAGTTTACATCTAGAGATTAGCAAAGTAATCGTAGGACAGGACGATATTATTGTAAAGTTATTGGTGGCGTTAGCGTCAAGAGGTCACGTATTACTGGAAGGAGTCCCTGGGCTTGCTAAAACTTTGCTAATAAGGACCCTATCTGAGTGTATAGACTCTAGTTTTGTTCGTTTGCAATTCACGCCTGACCTATTACCCGCTGATATTATCGGAACTAAAATTTACGACCATAATTCTACATCTTTTAGGACAGTAAAAGGACCCATCTTTTCTCATTTTGTTTTAGCAGATGAGATAAACAGAGCACCTCCTAAAGTCCAATCAGCACTGCTCGAAGCAATGCAAGAAAAACAGGTTACCATACAAGGAGAAACATTTCTTTTAAAAGAGCCATTTTTTGTAATGGCCACACAAAATCCTATTGAATCAGAAGGTACATACAGGTTACCCGAAGCACAGGTTGATCGATTCATGTTTAAACTAATAATTTCCTTTCCGAAAATAGAAGAGGAAACAAAAATCATTCAACGATTCACAGAAGGATTTGACACTAAGGTAAAGAAAATAATCTCAGCCGATCAACTGATAGAAATTCAAAAATTTAGCAATAATATTTATGCTGACGAAAAAATCCGTGATTATATAGCACATATTGTAGATGCAACAAGACATCCGAGTGATTACGGTCTTGATATCAATAACAGTATAGAGTATGGAGCGTCACCTCGAGCATCTCTCTGGTTAACATTGGGAGCAAAATCCAATGCAATTATCAATGGGAGAGGATATGTGATTCCACAGGACATTCATGATGTAGTCTATGATGTACTTCGACATAGGGTTCTTCTAACTTATGAAGCAGAGTCAGAGTTTATGACAAGCGACCAGATAATCAAAACAATCATAGAGAAAATTCCCGTCCCCTAGTCATTTGTGTAATTATTGAGTGAGATTATTTGGAGCAAATAGATGAAATCCTAAAACAAGTAAAGAAACTAGATATTTCAGTGAAATATTTGGTTGACAAATTAATAACGGGAAATTACCATTCTTTGTACAAGGGACAGGGGATTGAATTTTCAGAAATCCGAGAGTATAAGTCAGGCGATGATCTTCGTTCCATAGATTGGAATGTTACAGCAAGATATAATCAACCTTACATAAAAGAATTCGTTGAAGAGCGGTCCCTCGACATTTACTTTATTTTGGATGTGTCAGGTTCTGAAGATTTTGGAAACCTTGTTTCCAAAAAAAGAAAAGCGTTGGAAATAACTACAAGCTTGATATTCGCAGCGTTAAGAAACAATGATAATATTGGCATTTTTTTATTTACTGAGAAAATCGAAAAGCTCATTTCCGCAAGAAGAGGAAAAAGACACGTTTTTAAAATTCTACGGTCTATCATTTCTTTCCAACCTAAATCGCAGATAACCAATTTGAGAACAACTTTGGCTCAAGTGTCGCGGATCCTAAAAAAGCGATCTATGCTATTCATTGTTTCAGATTTCTATGATACGTCTGATTATTCAAAGGTTTTAAAAATATTGGGTATAAAGCATGATGTCATCTTGGTAAGAATTTTTGACTCTCGTGAGCAAGAAATTCCTCAAATAGGCCTAATTGAGCTTGAAGATAAAGAAACAGGAGAACAGTTACTAATTGATACTTCCAATAATTTATTTCAAAGAAATTATGGAGAGAGTGTATCGAAAAATCAATTAGAATTTATCAAAACTGTAGAAAAACTAAATGTTGACTGTTTAAACATTTCATCCGAGGAAGATTATGAGCTTTCTTTAAAGAGATTTTTTAAAAAAAGAATCAGGAGAAAATGAACTTGCCCGGTTTTGATTCACAAATGGTCTTGATCGCCCTTCTTATCCTGCCCTCGCTGTATATTGTATATCTTAAAATCATATCCAAGAAGAAGAAGGAAGCAATAAAATTCAGTAATTTGGAATATATAAAAGCTGCCATAAACAATAAGCGAAAATCTCGGAGAGACACACTGTTACTGTTAATAGCGATGATATCCATCGGTTCCATGATTGTAGGATTTGCCAATCCGCATATTCCACTTGAACAAAGCAAAGAAGGAGTAAATGTGGTACTTGTGATTGACGACTCGGGTAGCATGCAGGCTAAAGACTACAAGCCTGACAGACTCGAAGCAGCAAAAGACTCGTCGAAAATATTAATACAATCGTTACTTCCAAAGGATAACGCAGGAATTGTGGTGTTTGGAACAGGGGCAACAACTGCTGCATATCTAAGTCCCAACAAGGACAAGGTGTTAGAAAAACTATCTAATATTGCTCCAACAGACGGTGAAACTGCCCTCGGTGACGGATTGAGTTTGGGAATTGACATGGCAACATCTATCCAAAACCAAAAAAAAGTTATTATCCTACTTAGCGATGGAGCGAGCAACGCCGGTGTGATTACTCCTGCAGAGGCAATTTCATTTGCAAAGGCTAACAATATTCAAGTTTTCACTGTAGGACTTGGAACAACAGGTAAAACTCTGCTGGGCTACGATTTTTTTGGAAATCCACAATACGCTGAATTAGATGAGAATACACTTAAATCCATAGCTGAAAAGACAGATGGAAAATATTTCAGGTCAGTGGATACCAAGACCCTAAGTGAAATATACCAAAACATTGGCTCACACATAACGAGAGAAAAAGAAGAAACTAATATTAAAGATTGGTTCTTTGCCATTGCCCTTGGATCTATTTTTGTACAATTTTATTTCAGATACGGCCGAGGGAGAATAATCCAATGAAGACACTTGCTATACTTGCTATACTGCTCCTTGCTTTTTTGGGCATATTCCATTTGGTTTATGCACAGGATGTATATTTATCAACTAATCAGACTCAATATTACTTCAAAACGGGTGAAAATGCCATTGTTCCAATTCAAATAAACAATACCTATGGAAAACCGATTTCGGGCAGCCTGCAGTACAAGATAACACAGCAAATTAATCAAGGGAACGCACAATTGTCAAACACTAACTCTGAAGAGAAATCTCTTTCTATTGATAACAAAAACAGTAAAGTATCTTTGAATTTAGGCAAGTCGGATTCGCCTTCAGATTATTCCGTTAATATTAATTATAATTATAATGTGAATGGAGATCGTATAGTTACTTTGGGTCCAATTTCAGTTCATTTTGTGTCAAATGGCTCCAATAAAAATATACAGGGAAATGCTAAAATGCAGAGTTCATCACAACCAAACAATCAGCCTCAAACTGGTCCTCAGGATTTATTTTCTCAACAACAGCAACAGATGCAACACCAACTAAACGAGATGCTTGGAAATGACCAGGATTTATTTTCTCAACAACAGCAACAGATGCAACAGCAACTAAACGAGATGCTTGGAAACCCTCAAAATCAATCACAAAACCGCCAGCAACAACTTCAAAATAATCAATTGTCTCAGGACAGTAATGCTCTAAAACATCAGTTGGAAAAACAAGTTCAAAAACAAGAACAAGTAAAAAATGAGTTCAAAAGAAAATTATTCTCTAACAATGATTTTCTGAATGAACATAAAAAACTACTCCAAAATGGTTACAAAATCGGTAACAGTGACTTAAATCCAGTAACAAACGACACAGGCTCCTTTAATATAAAATATAATAATACAAATGGAAAATGGGCTACATTACAGGGTAATATGAAAAATGGAATACTTACACAGATAAACCAGCAAACCCAGACCCAGCAGGATAAACTTCTAGAGCAACTGAAACAAAATACACAATATCAACAGTTTAATAGCAAGTTACTCCAAGAGGGATTTTCTCCTAATAATACAACTTTTGTGCCTAAAACAAATCAAACTGATATCATATTAAATTACGCAAACGATAAAAATGAAAACGCCAGCATACTCGCAGAATTCTTAAATAATAGTCTAAAGCAAGTCACTCTCAAAGGCGGAAATTCCAGCCAATTTTATTTAATCCCTTTATTAGTTCTTGTGGCCATTATATTATCCGCAGTCTCAATATATCTTGTAATTAAAAAAATCTATAATAAAAATAAGTCTTTGGTTGATTCATCTTTAACATCCAAACCAAAATCGTCAGATTACATTATCGGGTCTAAGAAACTAATGGACGAGGCCGTCCAGCATTATGACAAAGGACAATATAAAGAGGCTTTTGAAATTGCAAGAAAATCATTGAGATTTTTTCTAAATGGAGACGCAGATATCAAAAAAGAAATAACTAATCAAGAACTACTCCAATTAATACAAAATAATATAAAGTATCCCCTTGATGATATCAGAGATTGCTTTAAAATAACTGATCTTGTGCAATTTGCTAAATCCGAACCAACTGAAAGTGATTTTAAGAAAATAATATCGTTGTTGGAAAAATTAGTAAATAAAGGAAATAACGAAAGCCTGTAAGAAAGTATGAATCTCCATCCCATGCATAATGCTGTAAAACTTTTGACTGATGGTGATCTACTGCAATTCTGTCTAAAACAACTTTTTTCGGGTTCTAAATACATGTATACGTCTTACAATTAAATTTATAGCTACATAAGAGAAACCAGAGGCAATAATAGATGCTATTGTTGCAGCTTGTATTGGCTGATATTGTATTTTCAACAGTTCAAGCAGAATGAAGAACCTTAACACATTATTAATAACATCAAATACAGCATTAGCAAATATCATTTTAGTTGCAATTTGTTTTAGAATTTCGAAGTTCAATTTGCCAGTAAATCTTTTTGTATATTTCTTCTTATTGTCAAGGTGAAATAGAACAACAAAAATGACCTTAGAGGAGATAAATCCAGCTATTACAGTTAATGTGGAAATAGTAAAGTCATTATAGGAGTATCTCGTAGAGATATATGCAGCGATTAGACTAACAATAAAACCAACCAAACCTGAAATTAGTAAATTCTTGTTCAGAGATATAGTGCTGGCATATTTTGTGTAAAATTTTGTAAGGTAATTTGTTATTTTACCACCGTGTTTTATTTTCAATTAATGTATATATGGCGAAGAATCATTTATGAATGCTTATATAAAATTAATGTCTCAGGGAATTTTGTTAATTATCAATTTTATTTGAGTCGGTTTTTAATTAATTCCTACCAAGACAATTTCACACATTTTTCGATTAGCGTAACACCAACCGATCATAACTTGCTATTCGAGTTGCCACATCGCTACATGCGACAATAACCGGGCTCCTTTCCCAACCATAATAATCCTTTTTTTTGAACCTTCCGAAGTTCTCGGGTTTGAATAGTGCATAAAACTCCGGAGTTGCTCCTTGGTTCTATTGACTGCTCGCCCTGCGAAATTGGGTTTGTGTTTAATCTGGCAGGATTATTTCCGTAAAAAGAATTATACATGACGCTAATTGTTTATCTATCTATGTGTTTAATATTAGAGATATTTATTTTGCATCAATAAATTTTTCTAAGATTTGGAAACAATAAATTTTGTATAATAAATTTTGTATATAGTCATAGAATGAGCGGACATGTGACCGTTTACTATATGTTGGAAAATGCTTTGGATCAAGTATCCTGATGGTTAGAGTCGTGTTTATATGTTACGAATGCACAGTAATATGTCAAATGATTTAAACGAGTTAATTCCAAGCAAAGATAAGCCGGAGGGAGAACTTCATTATGAATTATCATCTGATTATGAGTTTATGAAAAATTTGAGTGAAAATTTTCGCGATATATATGAGAATTCAGTGCAATATAATTAGCAAAACCAAATGAAGAGCTGGATAAAATAGAAAAAAATATACGAACAGGTAATAAATTGGACGTCATTAATGAAAAGCCAATGGCGGACAATATTTATAGTTCCCTACAATCATTTAATTTTTCTTTATCCAACGATATAGTTTCCTTTAAGACTCCACGGTATTCAAAATTCTTAGTATCAAGACTTAAAGTATGAAAGCGTCCGGTGTAACTATATACCGTGTGATACATACGCAGTATGTTATAAATTAGATTCAAGAGTAAAATTATTGCCAATCTTTATCAAAGCACGATTTAATTAGTCGAATGAGTCTTTTCTCGATAAATTCCCCGGTTATTCGTTCCTTATCATAATATTCTGGTGGAAGATCTTGTCTGACTTGACCTACAATCATCATACGGTCCTCTTGAACCAATATTTTTTCTCCAGATAACGAGAATTTAATATTAGGATATTTCGATTCATGTGTCAATTTTAGATGTAAACTGAACGCAACACTAGGATTCTTTCCAGCTTCAGTTTCCGATTGGATATGAACACTTGAGTTTATATCTTTACTTTCCAAATAACTCTCAAATTTTCTCATCTCAGGCTCAATAACATATCGTGACAATTTGTTAAATTCCTTCTTTAAATCTTCATCATCTCTTAATGCATCAAGCTTCTTTGCTTTGGCATCTTTCACCAGTTTTTGAAAATTATCGATTAGGGGTCCTAACTCTTTTTCGAGGTCTTCCACAGATCTAATTCTTTCGAATTCAAATTAAACTTAGCTTTGACATGGACACACTGATTCTTATGCCGTGGTATTGATCATGATATATCCGTCCAGCCCGACTTTGAAAATATGATCTCTTAGGCAACATAGATTTCTGAGATTCTACGTTCCATAAATTGTATCTTAGAGATCGATTTAGGACGAATATCTAGATGAAGTACTTTCAATTATCTGAAATCAGAAAAGCTCTATTATTGCCGTTTTTTCGAATAAAAGGTCAGGAAGAAGTCTGAATGGAGGTCCGGCTTTCTTATCCCTATCCAAGTCTTGACCCTGCAAATCCTGTAACTTTTTTAACAGGGGCAGTCTGATAGCCTTTATTATGTGATACACGCTGAGCTCTAGCTGATCTCCTTTTGTGGTAATGTTGAATGCGGAATACATTCCTTCCATACTCCTATTCTTATCCT
>Ga0134121_10001035_pt1 | contig 27630 bp, 29 predicted proteins | sample KB301_FD_96463 | JGI IMG/M metagenome (GOLD analysis project Ga0134121, IMG submission 96463) | Terrestrial soil microbial communities without Nitrogen fertilizer from Kellogg Biological Station, Michigan, USA - KB3-0-1 | ecosystem: Environmental > Terrestrial > Soil > Unclassified ... | reverse complement strand
TAGGCTAGCCGCAGACTCCGACGAAGCCGCAGGCGGTGCAGTAGTCGCAGCCGTCCTTGCGGATCAGGGTGGTGTTGGCGCACTCGGGGCACTTCGCGCCCGCCATGATCCGCGCCGCGCCGGGCGCGGGCGTCTCGAGGATGCCCATCTCGCGCCTGGGAAAGCCATCCTCGTCGAGGATGCCGAGCATCGCGTAGCGGTGCAGGATGACCCGCGCCAGGTACGAGACGGTCGACGGATAGGTCTGCTGCTTGCGGCTGCCGGGCACGAACGCCATGAAGTCGCCGAGCGGCTCGGGGAAATCGAGCAGCTTGCGCAGCTTCATCCCGATCCACGCCGGGTCGATGACGCGCATGTCCAGCGAGAGCAGCTTGCACAGGCCGTCGAGCGCACGCGGGTATTCGCCCGAGAGCCACACTGAGTATGGCCGCGTAATGCCGTCGGGCAGAGTGATCTCCTTCAGGCCGAGCACGAAGTCGTCGCCGGTGCGCGGGTTGAGGACGTCGATCGTCCAGGACATGGTGCCGTCGGTGCCGGTCTTCGGCTCCTTCAGCGCGAACATCGCGTCCATCACCGGCGAGGAGCCGGCCTCGGAGGCGAGCTTGAACTGCTCGTCGCCCATGCCGGCGTAGAGCTGCTCGACACGCCAGCGCACGATCTGCGCGAACGCCGAGACGACCGAAGGCATCAGCTTCTTCTCGCCGCGCGGCGGGAAGGGCATCTCGAACGCGTCGTCGCCGCGGGTCTTCGCCAGCGTATCCAGTTTCAGCTTGAGCCAGGCGTGATCGTTCGCTCGCATGTCCATCGAGAGAGATTTGGCGAGTGCGCCGAGCCCCCTGGGCTGCTCGCTGCCGTTGACCCAGACCTCGAACGGGTGCGGCACGCCGTTCTCGACGTGGCCGACGAACACCGCGAAGCGGTACTGCGGGTGCTCGACCATGTAGGTCCACGCCGGGTTGCCGCCGGCAAGATCGGGCCGTCCGGGCCAGCGCAGCGAGGCGAGCACCGGCGCCGGGATCGACTTCACCGTGAGGCGGCGGTTGACGTCGTCCTGGACGAAGTCTTGCGTGGCCCTCTGCACCGACAGCACCGAGCCGAGCACCTTGTTCGGCCGGTAGGTCGCGAGGCCCTTCAGCTCCGACTTCCAGGCGTGGAAATAGAGGTCCTGGAACTCGCCGTAGGGGTAGTCCTCCGGCACGTTCACGGTCTTGGAGATGCTGGTGTCGATGTAGGGCGCAACCGCCGCCACCATCTGCTCGTGCGCGTGCGCGGAAAGCTCGAGCGCCGTGACGAAGTAGGGTGGCAGGTTGTCGACGTCGCCGCCAGCGGCCTTGTAGCGGCGCCACGCATGGTCCTCGACCGGGAATTCCTTCATCGTGCCGTCGGGCATGCGCTTCTTGCGCGTATAGGTCCACGAGAACGGCGGCTCGATGCCGTTCGAGGCGTTGTCGGCGAAGGCGAGGCTGATGGTTCCCGTCGGCGCGATCGACAGCAGGTGCGAGTTGCGCAGGCCGTGCTGCTTGATGAGCTGCTTGATCGCTGCAGGCAGGCGCGTGGCGAAGCTCGTCCCGGATAGGTACAGATCCGCGTTGAACAGCGGAAAGGCGCCGCGCTCGCGAGCGAGCTCGACCGAGCCGCGATAGGCGGCGTCGCGCATGGATTCCGAGATGGTGGCGGCCATGCGGCGCGCTTCGTCCGTGTCGTACTTGAGGCGCAGCATGATCAGCGCATCGCCCAGGCCGGTGAAGCCGAGGCCGACGCGGCGCTTCGCCATCGCTTCCTTGCGCTGCGCCTCGAGCGGCCACGCCGTCACTTCCAGGACGTTGTCGAGCATGCGGATCGAGGTTTCCACCGTCTTGCCGAAGCGCTCGAAGTCGAACCTGGCCTGCTCGGTGAAGGGCGCCGAGGTGTACTTCGTGAGGTCGATCGAGCCGAGGCAGCAGCAGCCATACGGCGGCAGCGGCTGCTCGGCGCAGGGATTGGTGGCGTCGATCGCCTCGCAGTAGTTCAGGTTGTTGTCGCGGTTGATGCGGTCGAGGAACAGGATTCCCGGCTCGGCGTGGTCGTAGGTCGAGCGCATGATCTGGTCCCAAAGGTCGCGCGCCTTGACCTTGCGGTAGACCCACAGCCCGTCGGCACGCTGGTAACCCTCGCTGCCGGGCCAGGGCTTCGCCTTGTGCACCAGCTCGAATTCCTTGTTCTGCTCGACCGCGACCATGAAGTCGTCGGTCACGCCGACCGAGATGTTGAAGTTGGCGAGGTCGCCCTGGTCCTTGGCGTGGATGAATTCCTCGATGTCGGGGTGGTCGCAGCGCAGCACGCCCATCTGGGCGCCGCGGCGCGAGCCGGCGGACTCGACTGTCTCGCACGAGCGGTCGAAGACGCGCATATAGGAGACCGGGCCGCTCGCATGCGAGCGGGTGCCCTTGACCTCGGCGCCTTTCGGCCTGATGGCGGAGAAGTCGTACCCGACCCCGCCGCCGCGACGCATGGTTTCCGCCGCTTCCGACAGGGCCGTATAGATGCCCGGGCGGCCGTCGACGACCTCGGAAATCGAGTCGCCGACCGGCTGCACGAAGCAGTTGATGAGGGTCGCCTGGAGCTGGATGCCGGCGGCGGAGTTGATGCGCCCGGCGGGAATGAAGCCGTCGTTCTGCGCCTGCAGGAAGCGGCGCTCCCAGTGCGGGCGTCGCTCCTCGGGCTCGACCTGGGCGAGGGCGCGGGCTACCCGGCGGCGCACCTCGTCGACGCTCGCCTCGTCGCCCTTCGCATATTTTTCGAGCAGGGTATCCCGGCAGATTTCCTGCGGGGGTGCTTCGGTGACAGTCGCGCTAGCCATACTGGAAAAGCATTCAGTATACCGCCCGGCCGGCCTCTCCCCAAGCCGGGCGGTGAAACGGAGCCTGGATCTAGCTCAGCCGGCCTGGGCGGCGGGCTGGCCGGCGGGGCCGGGCGCGGATTCGACGGCCTGGCGGGCCTTCTTCAAGAGATCGGCGACCTCGTTGTGGCCCATGCGCAGCGCGAGCTCGACCGGCGTATCGCCTTCCTTGCTCGTCATCGCCGGGTTGGCGCCGTTCCTGAGCAGCAGCTCGATCATCGCCGGATTGCCTTTCATCGCGGCGTAGGCGAGCGGCGTGTAGCCGTTGTCGTGCTGCAGGTTCGCGTCGAAGTTCATCGACAGCACCTTCTGCGCGTAGACGAGGTTGTTCTTCTCGATGGCGTAGAAGAGCGCGCGCACCCCTTCCGGACTGCGCTCGCGCGGCTTGGCTTCGAGGCCCGTCGGCAGGAGATGCACGAGGTAGTTGATCACGCCGACGCCGACCAGCGCGACGAGCGCGAGCACGATCGGCGCACGCGAGATGTTCAGGCCCTCGGCGATCTGCTCGGGCATGTTGGCGCCGGCGATGAGCAGCACGACGACGATGAACAGGCCGGTCTTCAGGTAGAGGAACAGGCCGATGATCACGCAGCAGGCGAGGATCGCGAGCAGCGTGTTGTGCGAGACGCCGAGCGTCTCCTCGACGTATTCGTGCGGCAGGTTCGCGGTGACCGCGGTGATCGTGATGAGCCCCATCAGCACGAGCTCGCGCAGGCGCAGCTTGGTCAAAAAGTCGAGTTTTTCTTTCCCCTCGGCCATCGCTTTCTCCCCTGAGTTCTTGCCTTAATTCTGAGGGTTTGCGCGCGGCCCTTCAAGCTAAAATTGATCGATGTCGAAGGCCTTCGTGAAGGATGACGCGGCCGAGCCCGAGACTGCCGAAGTCCAGCCGCCCCGTCTGCCTTCCCATGGAAAAAACTACATTACCCCCGAGGGGTTCGCTCGCCTGCAGGAGGAAAAGAAACGCCTCCTGGAGCTCGAGCGTCCCGAGGTGGTGAAGACGGTCGCCTGGGCGGCGTCGCTCGGCGACCGCTCCGAGAACGCCGACTACCTCTACGGCAAGAAAAGATTGCGCGAGATCGACCGCCGGGTGCGCTTCCTCATCAAGCGCCTCGAGGCGGCGGAGATCGTGCGCTCCTCCGGGCGCGATACCGACCAGATCTTTTTCGGCGCGGAAGTACGCGTCCGCGGCGCTTCAGGCGAACGCAAGGTACGCATCGTCGGCATCGACGAGACCGACGCGACCAGGGGCTGCGTCTCGTGGATCTCGCCGATGGCGCGCGCGCTCATCAAGGCGCGCGCAGGAGACCGCGTGGTGCTGCGCACACCGGCGGGCAACGACGAACTGGAGATCCTTGAGGTTTCTTATCCATAAGGGGGAATTACCCATGAGCGGCTGGCTGAAGGAATTCCGTGAGTTCGCAATCAAGGGCAACGTGGTCGACCTCGCCGTCGGCGTCATCATCGGCGGCGCGTTCGGCAAGATCGTGTCGTCGCTCGTGGCGGATCTCATCATGCCGCTCGTCGGCATACTCATCGGCGGCGTGCACTACGAGGACCTGGTGCTGCAGGCCGGCGACGCGCAGGTCACCTACGGCAAGTTCATCGAGAACGTGGTCGACTTCGTGGTCATCGCGCTGGTCATCTTCCTGATGGTCAAGGCGATCAACCATGTCCGCCGCAAGACGGAAGAGGAGCCGAAGGCTGCCCCGCCGTCGCGGCAGGAGCAGCTCCTCGAGGAGATTCGCGACCTGCTGAAGCAGCGCAGGTAGCTTATTTCTTGAAGTCGCCGGCGGTGACGAGGCTGAGCTTCGCCGGGTCGATGTACTTCTTCATCGCCGCATTCACCTGCTCGGGCGTGAGCGCGGCGATCTTCGACTCGAGGTCGATGTCCCAGGCGAAGGTGCGCTTGATGAAGAGGTAGGTGGCGATACGGTTGGCGAGCGCGCGGTCCTGCGTGCGGGCGAGCCGGCGCGATTCCAGGATCCCCTTCTTCCCGGCGTCGACCTCGGCGGCGGTGAAGCCTGCCTCTACCGCGCGCGCAACTTCCTCGCGCATGGCTTTCTCCACGCGAGCGCGGTTCTGCGGCGCGAAGATCGCCGCGAGGCGGAAGCTCGCCGATGGGTCGAGCTGACTCGCGTTGAAGCTCGAGTAGCTCGAATAGGAGAGGCCTTCCTTTTCGCGCACGCGCGCCCAGATGCGCGAAGACGACGAGCCGCCGAGCAGGTAGTTCGCGAGGAGGAGGGCGGGGAAGTCGGCGTTGTCGTCGCGCATCGCGATGTTCTCGCCGCCGCGCAGCACGGCGTTCGCCTTGTCGGGCGTCACGACCTCGTCGGCGAGGGCGCTCACCTCGAAATACTGCGCAGGGATGCGCTTGTAGGGAGAAGGGTTCTTCCATGCGCCGAAAAGCTCGCCCACCGCCCTGGCGAGCGCGTTCGCGTCGAATTCGCCCACCGCGCTGAAGTCGGCGCCGGTCGCGCCGACGAGCTGCGTGTAGCAGGCCTGCGCGTCCTTGAGCGTGGTCTTCTGGATCCAGCCGATCCTCTCCTCGAGCGTGGGCGTGTAGTTGCGATGGCCGACCGGGTAGGGCTCGAGGTGCCGCGAAAGGCGGATGTCGGCGTTCGCGTTGGGCTCGGAGAGCTGCGCCTGGGTGCTGGTGAGCGCGGCGCGCTTCAGCTCCTCGAACTCGCTTGGCGGGAACGACGGCTCGCGCAAGGCTTCCGCCGCGAGCCTGAGCGCCGGGATCAGGTTCTCGCCGCGCGCCTCGATCATGAAGCCCTCGCTCGAGAGCGAGACGCGCGCGTTCAGCTTCTCGAGCGCCTCCTTGAGCGCGGCGCGGCTCCTTTTCTTCGTGCCGCGCATCAGCATCTCCCCGGCGAAGTCGCAGGCCACGCCGCGGTTCGCGAGCGTCTTCTCGTCGCCCCAGTGCAGGTTGAGGATGGCGACCGCGCGACCGCCGCGGGTCTTCTTGGAAAGCAGCGCGGCGTTGATGCCGTTCGCGAGCGTTTTGCGCTGGAGGCGCGACTCGATGTTCTTGGGCGAAGGATCGAAGGCCTCGCCGAGGCGCACGTCGTCGCCGCCCTTGTAGTTCGCGAGCTCCGCCTCGAGGTCGGGCGTCGGCGGAATCACGGCGCGGTCGGGCTTCGCCGTGGGAATGAAGGTGCCCGACACGCGGTTCGCGCGCTTGAGATACTCCTCGCCGGCCTTCTGCACCTCGGCCACCGTCACCTTCTTCAGCTCGTCGCGGTAGAGGAAGAGAAGCCGCCAGTCGCCGATCGCGGCGTTCTCGGAAAGCGCGCTCACGAGTTGCCCGCTGTCGAGCTGGGCGCGCTCGATGTCGTTCAAGAGGCGCGTGCGGCCGCGCTCGACTTCCTCCGCCGTGATCTTGTGCTTCGCCAGGTTCTCAAGGACATCGATCATCACGTTGCGGGCCTTGGTGATGTCGCCACCCTTCGCGAGCTCGGCGCCGAAATACATGTACCCCGGATCGTGCAGCTGGCGCTCGGCGCCCCAGGCATTGCTCGTGAGGCCTTTCTGCACCAGCGCCTTGTGCAGGCGTCCAGAAGGCACGTCGCCCAGCACCTGGACCAGCACGTCGATCGCCGGGTATTGCGGGTGGCTGCCGGCGACCGTGCGGTAGAGGAGCGCGATCAGCGGGTTGTCGCCGCTGCGGCGCAGGATCACCGTGCGCTCGCCGTCCTGCGTTGGCTCCTCCGTGTAATAGGCCGGCAGCACCCGCGCCGGCTTCGGGATCGGGCCGAAATGCTTCGCCACGAGCTCGAGCGCCTGCTTCTCGTCGAAGCGGCCGGCGATGAGCAGGATCGCGTTGTCGGGCTGGTACCAGGTTCGGTAGAACGCCTGCAGCCTGTCGATCGGCACGCGCTCGATGTCGGCGCGCTCGCCGATCGTCGGGTCGCCGTAGTTGTGCCAGGCGTAGGCGAGCTTCTGCATGCGCTGGAAGAGCACCGAGCCGGGATTGTTCTCGCCCATCTCGAACTCGTTCCTCACCACCGTCATCTCGCTGTCGAGGTCCGCGCGCGAGACGCGCGAGTTCACCATGCGGTCGGCCTCCATGCCGAGCGCCCACTCGAGGTTCTGCGGCGTCGCCGAGATGGTTTCGAAGTAGTTGGTGCGGTCGTTCGAGGTCGTGCCGTTCCAGCGCGCGCCGCGCTTGGTGAGCTCTCCCTTCACGTCGGGGAAGTTCTTCGAGCCCTTGAACAGCATGTGCTCGAGGAGGTGCGCCATGCCTTTCTCGCCGTAGCCCTCGTGGCGCGAGCCCACCAGGTACACGATGTGGATGGTGATCGTGTCGGCGCCCGGGTCGGGGATGGTGAGCACCTTGAGGCCGTTCGGCAGCCGCCACTCGGTGACGCCCTCGATGGAGCTCACCTTCTGCGGCAGCTGCGCGAGCGCGACAACGGTCCAAAGGAGCAGCAGCGTGCCGAGGATTAGGCGTTTCATAGGAGCCAGTGGAAAAGGTGGAGTGCGGCGAGACCGGCGACGATGGTAGCGAACGTGCGGCGCGAGCGCCATGCCACAGCGATTGCGACAGCGCCGGCGGCGAGTTGCTCATAGCCCGGCGCGAGCGCTACTTCGGGCGCCCAGATCGCCGTCAGAACCGCCGCCGGCACGTAGCGCAGCGCGCGACGTAACAAGGGTGGTGTATCGACGTGCGGCGGCAGCAGCAGGAACGACGCGCGCAGCGCGTAGGTGACGAGCGCCATGCCGAGCACCGTGTACCAGATGCTCATTTCCGCTCCAGGGCGAGGCCTGCGCCGATGCCGGCGAGCGCGGCGAGGGGGATCGAGAGCTTGAACGGCAGGGAATTCGACGCCACCACCGTGAGGCCGGCGACGAGCGCGGCGCCGACCATGGCGCGGTCGCGCAGCAGCGGGATGGTCATGGCGATGAAGGCGAGCGGAGCGGCGAACTCCAGGCGCCACGAGGCGGGGACGCCCGCGCCGATGAGGATCCCCGCGGCCACGGCGAGCTGCCATGCGGTCCACACGACGAGCGCGGCGCCGACGAAGAAGTCGCGCTCGCCCGGCGTGTCGGGCCGGTCGGCATAGCGCATGATCGTGAGGCCATAGACGTTGTCGGCCTGCAGGTAGGCCATCAGCAGCCGCCAGCCGAGCGGCTCGCGCGCGAAATGCAGGCGCAGGGAGGCGCTGTACATCATGAAGCGCAGGTTGATGAAGAGCGTCGTCAGGACGACGAGCAGCGCCGGCGTGCCGGAGGCGAGGAGCTGCGCCGCCGCCACCATCGAGGCGCCGGCGAAGACCACGACCGAAATGAGCATCGCGACGACCGGAGCGATGCCGCTCGCGACCATTGCGACGCCGGTGATGACGCCGAAGGCGACGATGCCGGGAAGTACCGGCAGCGCCGCCCGCGCGCCTATCAGGTGATCACTTCTGGGGGCTGTTGTCGCGGATGCAGGCTTTCAGTTCTTCGCCGCGCTTGTCCTTGCAGGCTTCGCGCAGCTTCTCGCGGCGCGCCATGCGCTCCTTGCCGAGCGCCTCGCACTTGCCGGGGTCCTTCGACTGCGCGCACATCTGCTTCATCATGCAGTCGTCGTGCTCGGCGCCGCGCTTGCCTTCGCAGGCCGCGCGGGCGTTCTTCATGGCGTCCTTGCCCTTGGCGACGCGCTCTTCGCAGGCCTTCGGGTCCTTCGACTGCGCGCACATCTCGTGCGTCATGCAGCCGCGGTATTCCGCGCCCTGCTTGCCCCGGCAGGCTTGCTCGGCCTGGCCGCGGGCCGCCTTCAACTTGTCGCGGCGCTCCTCGCAGGCTTTGGCATCCTTCGCCTGCGAGCAGTCGAAGCGGGTGCCTTCGCCTTTGGCAGCTTGGGCATGGACGAGGGGCGTCGCGGATATGAGCGCTGCGCCGAGTAGGGTTAACAGGGCTTTCATGGGGTCTCCAGGTAGAAGTGACTCTGCCCAGAACGCGCGGCCGGCGCCTCGCGCCGACCGCCAGTTGTAACCCTTTGTTTCACCCGAGCTGCTTGAGCATGGTCCCGGCGTCGGAGACTTCGAACTTGCCGGGTCCCTCGACGTTCAGCTGCTTTACCACGCCGTTGTCGACGAGCATCGAGAAGCGGTTGGTGCGAGTTCCCATGCCGCGGCCGTTGAGATCCAGCTCCAGGCCGAGCGCCTTGGTCCACTGCGCGCTGCCGTCGCCGAGGAAGCGGATCTTGCCGAGCGCCTTCTGGTCGCGGCCCCAGTGGGCCATCACGAACGCGTCGTTGGTCGCCACGCACCAGATCTCGCTCACGCCCTTCTTCTTCAGCTGGTCGAAGTTCTGCACGTAGCCCGGCACGTGCTTCGCGGAGCAGGTGGGCGTGTACGCGCCCGGCAGGCCGAAGATCGCGATCTTCTTGCCCTTCACCGCCTCGCCGACGTTCACTTCCTTCGGGGGCATCGCGCAGTGCGTGTTCGAGTCGAATTCCGTGCTCTCCATCAACTTGCCGTCGGGAAGGCGGTCGCCGACCTTGATCGTCATTGCAGGCTCCTCGGGGGTGGTCGAAAAGGGGAAGGGCAAAATGATACCCAAACGAAGCCGCCCGCGGACCGCGTGCTCACAGCTCGGATAGGATGCGTGCCATGCTTGCCTGGCTGAGGCCGCTTTCGCTCGTGCTCGCTGTCATCGCGCTCGTCATGCTGCTCCTGTCGGGCCCGGGGACGCGCTTCCAGCTGTGGGATTACCGCGTCGGGTTCACGCTCCTCGCTTGGGCTGCGTATACCGCCATCGCCGCGGGCCTCGTTGCAGCCACAGCGCTTGCCATCCCCAGGTCTCGCATGCGCGGCATGTTGATGCCGATGCTTGCGCTGGTCATCGCGCTCGCGGTGCTCTACGGGCCGCTCGAGTTTCGCCGTCAGGCGCGCTTGTTCCCGCCGATCAACGACGTCACGACCGATACCGAGAATCCGCCGCGCTACATGACGCAGCCGCGTCCTTATCCCGGCGCCGAGGTCGCGCGACAGCAGCGCGCGGCGTATCCCGACCTCGTTCCCGTGCTCATGCCGGTGCCGCCGGCGGCTGCGTTCAAGAAAGCGGTGGCAGCGGCCGAGGCGATGGGCTGGGAAGTGGTCGGCGTCGATGCCGTCGCGGGCACGATCGAGGCAGTAGACACGACGAAGTTCTTCGGCTTCAAGGACGACATCGCGATTCGCGTCGCGCCGGCGGCCGACGGCAGCAAGCTCGATATCCGCTCGAAGTCCCGCGTCGGGCGGGGCGACGTCGGCACTAATGCACACCGCATCCGGGCCTATACGGAGCGCTTGAAATGATTTCGGCGTAACCTTGCGGTCGTCAGACACCCGCAAGGGGACGAACATGAAAAGAACGATGCTGTTTGCGGCCGCCGCGCTGGCGGTGAATGCGTGGGCTCAGCAACCCGCTCCGGCGACACCCGCCGCTCCGGCGACACCCGCCGCACCGGCTGCTCCCACCGCAGCGGCTCCCGCCGCACCGACGCCCGAGGCGCCGAAGGCGGAAGTCGCGAAGGTGGAGCCGGCAAAGAAAGCGCACAAGCCGAACCCGCACCGGCAGGAGGACGCGCGGCACTGCCTCGACAAGCCGACCAATACCGAAATCATCAAGTGCGCAGAAGCGTATCTCTAGCCGGCGCGCCGTTCGGCGCCGTGCCGAGATCCATCGGCACGTAGAAGTCTGCTTTGCCCCGGCGCACGCGCAGGCCGAGGTTGCCGCTCGCCTGAGAAGCAAACATCCGCGTGAAGTCCTCGATGCTTTGCAGCCGCTGCTCGTTGATGCCGTAGACGACGTCGCCGACGCGCAATCCGGCGCGCTCGGCGAGGCTGCCGGTCTTCACCACCGACAGGCCGTAGCGCAGGCCGAGCGACCGTAGCACCGACGCCGGCACTTCGCGCAGGCTGAGGCCGAGCGCCTCGGGGCTCTCGATCGTCACCTGACGCAATGGGCTCTCCGGCGCCTCGCACGCGGCAAGCGCGAGCAGCAGGGCAAGCAACATTCGTCGCATCGCCCCCTTTCGAGCAATTTGCGAACCCGGTCCGGCGCTTGCTCGCCTGCCTGCATATCCCTGATCGGAGGTCCGCATGGCGACGGCAACCCATCCCTATCACGAGCGACGCACGGGCGAGCGCCGGCGCATCACCTATCCGGGGGTGTATCGGACGGGCCTCTTTAGCACGGAAGGCATCCGCGTGTCCTGGGGCGGCATCTTCGGCGGCGTGATGGTCGCCGTCGGCTTCCTGCTTCTTCTCGCGGCGCTCGGCGTCGCCATCGGCATCACGGCGGTCGATCCCCAGGCGACCCAGCTCGGCAGGCTCGGCGTGAGCGCGGCGATCTGGACCGGTGTGTCGCTGCTGCTCGCGCTGTTCCTCGGCGGCCTGGTGGCGAGCCGGCTCGGCGCCACCTATGACCGTACGACGAGCTTCTTCGAGGGCTTCCTCGTCTGGATCGTCTCGCTCCTCCTCGTCGCCTATCTCGCGGCGAGCGGGATGAACTGGATGGCGGGCGACACGTTCGCCATCATGGGCGCGACGCCCGACCTCTCCATGTCGGTGCCGCCCGATGTCGTGCAGGGCCTCACGCCGCAGGCGGCGAAAGCCGCATGGGTCACCTTCGGCTCGCTCATCCTGTCGCTCGGCGCGGCGCTCGTCGGCGCCATGGCCGGCCGGCGCCGTCAACCGACTTCCACCGGAACGTAGAGCGAGACTTCTCCGCGGCGCACGAGGAGGGCGACCATGTCGCCCTTCTTGTGCGAGTCGATCAGCTTTTCGAATTCCTGCCGGCTCGAGAACGGCCGCTGGTTGACGCCGACGATGACGTCGCCCGGCAGCAGCGTGTTGCCGGGGCCCGAGCGCTCGGCGATGTCGACCACCACAAGGCCGTAGTCGACGCCGAGGACCCTGCTCTCGGCGGGCGTGAGCTCGCGCATTCCCATGCCTAGGCGGGCATCCTCCTGCCTCGGCGGCTCCTGCTTCACTGTGCCGATCGCTTCCTGCGGCACCTCGCCGACGCGCAGCGGCATGGTCCGGCGCTTGCCATCGCGCCAGACGGTGATGTGCGCGAGGCCGCCGGGCTTGGTCGCGGCGACGCGGCGCGGCAGCTCGTTCGGCTCGTCGATCGCCTCGCCATTCCACTCGAGCACCACGTCGCCGATCCTGAGGCCGGCGCGGTCGGCGGGGCCGCCCTTCTCGAGGTTGATGACGATGGCGCCGGCGGCTTCGGCGAGCCCGAAGGAGCGGGCGAGCTCCTTCGTCACCGGCTGGATGGCGATGCCGATGCGCCCGCGCGTGACTCTTCCCTCGCTCATCAGCTGGCGCGAGACGTCCAGCGCCACCTCGATCGGGATCGCGAACGAGACGCCCATGTAGCCGCCCGTGCCGCTGTAGATGAGCGAATTCACGCCGATCACCTCGCCCTGCAGGTTGAGCAGCGGCCCGCCCGAATTGCCGGGATTCACCGCGACGTCGGTCTGGATGAACGGCACGTACATCTCGTCGGGAAGCGAGCGTCCCTTCGCGCTGATGATGCCGGCGGTGATGGTGTTGGCGAAGCCGAATGGCGAGCCGATGGCCGCGACCCAGTCGCCGGGCTCGAGCTTGGCGGAATCGCCGAGCTTCGCCGTCGGCAGTCCCTGCGCCTCGACCTTGAGCAGGGCGATGTCGCTCCGCTTGTCGACGCCGATCACCCTGGCCTTGAACTCGCGCTTCGCATCAGCGAGGCGCACGTTCACGTCGTCGAAATCGGCGACGACGTGCGCGTTGGTGAGGATGTAGCCGTCCGCGCTGATGATGAAGCCCGAGCCGAGCCCCGCGCGCGGCGGCGCGCCGCGCTCCGGCGCGTCGGGCATGAAGCGGCGGAAGAATTCGAGCATCGGATCCTGCTCGCGCTGGCTCGCGCCCGAGCCGCCGGCGGCGGCGGTCTGCGCCTTGCGCGTGGAGATCACGTTCACCACCGCCGGGCCGGCCACCTTCATGAGCGACTTGAAATCCGGCAGGCTGCGCGTCTGCCCCTGCGCGTCGTAGCTGATGAGCGTGAGGAACAGGATGAAGCCGAAGACGAGCCGTTCCACGGCGTTGCCTAGCACGGGTGCTTCGCCACGGCCTGGCTCACGCGCTGCGGGACCGGCTCGCCGTCCGCCCAGGTGCGAAGCAGCGTGTCGACCACGTCGTGCCGGGGCGAGCGCGCGACGAGGCGCTCGTTCAGCTGCAGGGTGACGCCGGGGCCCGGCGCGTAGGCGATCGTCACGCGGTCGCCGACGGAAATGTCGTGCCAGGCGTTCTCGATCGCGTTCATGCTGGCGTGGTCGAGCTGGGCCTTGAGCGCCTGGTCCCACTTCTTCGGCAGCTCGCGCGGCAGGAAGCTCTTGGAGAGGATCTGCACGTGCAGCGCCTTCGGCTGCCGCGGGTCCTGCAGCGCAACCTCGGGCGCGGCGCGCTGCGGCACGTAGAGCGCGGCGGCATAGTGGTGGATCCAGAGCGTGTCGCGGGTGGCGCAGCTTCGCGCCGGCAGGGTCTCGCTGCCCACGCGCAGTCCGCTCGGCACCTGGATCGCCGCCGCCTGCATGAGCGACAACAGGGCAAGCACGACCGCGCCGATGACGCTTCGCCACTTCACGTCGTGGCGTGCTGCAAATTGCGGTCCCGGTGCCATACCCCGAAGTACGCTTTGACCTGATGGGGGTCGGACCCCGAATTTCATGCTCCGGTAATTCCGGGTATGAAATGTGCCTCTCCACTCTCCGGATATGCGATGGCTGGCCCTTCTTGCGGTGCTGGCAGCGTGCGCGACCGAGCCGGCGCCGACCGCGGCGCTCGCTGCGGCGCGCGCCGCGGTCGAGCAGGCCGGACCTGCGGCCCAATACGCCCCGAAAGAGCTCGCTGCAGCGCAAACCAAGCTCCGGACGGCGCAAAGCGCCCTGGCTCGAGGCGACAACGTGCAGGCGCGCCGGCTGGCACAGGAAGCCGAGGTCGATGCCCGGCTCGCCTGGGCGCTCGCGGAGAACGAGCGCTCGCGGCCGTGAAACCAGCGGCTTCTCTCGGCGCGCTGCTCATCGCCGGTTGCGCACTGTCGCCGCAGGGCAACCCGGCGATCGACCAGGCGCGTGCTTCGTACGCGGCCGCGCAGTCCGATTCCGCCGTCCTGCGCCATGCCGCGGGCGAGCTCGACGTCGCCTCGCGTACCCTCGGCGACGCGGAGCGCGCGCGCTCGCCGGACGAGGCGGCGCACCTAGGGTACCTCGCGGAACAACGCTCGCGCATCGCGCGCGAGATCGGCCATGCGCGAGCCAATGAGCAAGCCGCCCTCGAAGCGCGCCTTAGAGACGCCGAGGAAGAGCGCGACCGGGCGCAGGCGCGGGCAAAGGAAATCGAGCAGGAGCGCGACCTCAACGACCGGCTCGCGGCCGAGGTGCGGCGCCTCCAGGCGCAGGTGGCGGAGCTGCAGGCACGCGAGACCGAGCGCGGCTGGATCCTGACCCTGGGCAGCGACCTCCTGTTCGACATCGGCAAGGCGAAGCTCAAGCCCGGCGGCCGGCGCGCGATCGGCAATCTCGCGCGCTTCATGCGCCAGTATCCCGAGCGGCGCATCGTGATCGAGGGCTTCACGGACTCGAGCGGCACTCCCGAGGCGAACCAGCGGCTGTCGGATCGCCGCGCCGCCGCGGTGCGCGAGGCGCTCGTGCGCGAAGGCATCGAGCCCGGCCGCATCGTCGCGCGCGGCCTCGGTGCCGCCTATCCGGTGGCGAGCAACGACGACGCGGGCGGCCGCCAGCTCAACCGGCGCGTCGAGATCCTGCTCGGCGAGATCGAGGGGCGCGCCGCTACGGGCGCAGGGGCTGGGGCTTCGGCTCGGTCACGAAGCGCAAAATGAACGCGCCGACCGCGAAGAGGATGATCACCGAGAGGATCGACAGGCGCGGGCTGCCGCTGAGGTAGCTCACCGTGCCGACGAGGAGCGGGCCGATGATCGCCGCGAACTCGCCCAGCATGTTGTAGAAGCCGAAGAACTCGCCGGCCCGCTCCTTGGGCACGAGGCGCGCGAAGTAGGAGCGCGACAGGAGCTGCACGCCGCCTTGGACGAGGCCCACCATGGCAGCGACGAGGTAGAACTCGAAGGGGCTCGTCATGAATGTCGCGTAGATGGAGACGAAGGTGTAGACCGCGAGGCCGATGAAGATGGTGCGCCGCGGCCCGATGCGCTCGCCGAGCCAGCCGGCCCCGAGCGCCGCGGGAACGCCGACGAACTGCACGAGCAGGACCGCGAGGATCAGGTCGGAGGTGCCGAAGCCGATCGACTTGCCGTAGTCGACCGCCATCTGGATCACGGTATTCACGCCGTCGATATAGACCCAGTACGCGGCGAGAAAGACGAACACCGGCTTGTAGCCGCGGATATGGCGGAAGGTTTCCATGAACTGGGTCAGGCCTTCGCGCGCGGCGATGCGGAAAGGCACATGGGCGGCAGCTTTCGGCGGCGATGGCACCCAGAAGAGGAGCGGCAGCGAGAAGAGCGCCCACCACGCCGCCGCCAGCACGAGGAGGAGCTGCACCGCCTCCGCCGCGCTGGCGAGGCCGAACCACTGCGGCTTCAGCGTCATCGCCACGCCGAGGGCGAGGAAGATGCCGCCGCCGAGATAGCCGGCGAAGTAGCCGATGGCGGAAGTGCGGTCGAGCTTGCCCGGCGCGGCGACGCTCATCAGCATCGAATCGCCGAACACGTTGCCCCAGAAGTAGGCGATGGAGGCGAGCACATAGCAGGCCACTGCCCACTGCCACGCACCCTGCGGCACGTAGTGCAGCCCGAGGAGCATGGCAGCGCCGAGCAGGGCGGCGGCGAGGAGGAAGCGCTTGGCATGGCCGCCGCGATCGGCGATCGCGCCGAGGATCGGCGCCGACAGCGCGACGACCAGGCTCGCCGTGGAGTTGGCGAGACCGAGGCGAAAGGTGCTCACCGTGACGTCGGCGCCCGAGCTCCAGAAGTCCTTGAAGAAGATCGGGAAGAAGACGGTGATGATCGACGTGGTGAAGGCGTGGTTGCCCCAGTAGTAGAAGGCCCAGCCCCAGACCTTGCGATCCATCAGGCCTTCCTCAACACGCAGCGGATGCCGCCCGCGGGGTCTGGAACGTCGCCCGCATAACGGGGGATCAGATGAACGTGCACGTGCATGCGCGACTGGCCGGCCGCTTTGCCGATGTTCACACCGATGTTGTAGCCGTCGGGCAAATGCTCGCGCTGGATGCGGCGCCGTGCGTCATTCAGGAGCTCGAGTACCGCGGCCTGCTCGTCCGCGCGCATCTCGAAGAAGTCGGCGACGTGGCGCCTGGGAACCACGAGCACATGGCCGCGGCTCAGCGCATGGTTGTCGCGCCGGACGTAGGCGAGCGCGTTCTCTGCCACCACGTCCTGCGCAGCGCAGAGCTCGCACTTCATCGCTTCGCCGTGTAGACCTTGCGTCGCTCGAGGCTCTCCTGCGGCCAGTATTTCTCGCGGTCGTAATACTCCGGCACCGCGGGCGTGCCCGGCGGCAGCACGACCCAGGGCTGCTTGGACGAGGTGAAGATGTGGATGTCGGGCGGCAGCGCGTCTGGATTGTCCAGGGTACCGACGCGCACGAAGCTCACCACCGGGCCGGCGCCGGCGTAATGGCTCCAGAGTGCGATGCGGCATTTCGGGCAGCGCGCGATTCTCTGGCCCTTGCCGCTATTCGAAGGCGTGTCGACCATCTCGGGCTTCGCCGCGAGCACCGTGAGGCGGTCGGTCTCGATCATCGCATTCAGCGCGAACGAGGCGCCGGTCTCGCGCTGGCACCAGCGGCAATGGCAGCAGTTCACGAAGAGCGGTTTGCTCTCCATGCGGTAGCGCACGGCGCGGCAGTCGCAGCCGCCTTCCAGGGGAAATGTCATTGTCCGAAGGATACGGGGTCGCCGACCTGCACGCTGCCCTCGCGCAGCACGCGCGCGTAGAGGCGGCTCCAGCCCGGGTGGACCTTCTGCGCCACGCGCACGAACCGGCCTTCGGCGAAGTAGGGCACGAGGTTGTTGCAGGGGGCGGCATAGGCCGTGAGCTCGAGCTGGACCTCGCCGACCGCGAGCGTGATACCGGGAACCATGCGCTCCCACGCCACGCCCGCGAGCGTGAAGTTCTCGCCGATCGAGCCGACGTCGATCGGATGGCCTTCAGCGGCGAGCGCGCGGATGAGCTCGAGCGAGTAGAGCGAGACTGCGCGCGTCGGCCCGCCGTGGTAGCGCAGGTCGCGCTGGCGGTCGCCTTCGACGCCCGAGATGCGCACGGCGGCGGCGGCGCGCGCGAGCTTCGGCACGCCACCTGCCGAGACATTTATGGAATGCAGCACGGTGCTCACGTTGTTTATCCCCTTGGCCGGAATGGGCAATCGGAGTTTGGGGTATAGTCTTTTGCCGATGCAACAAGCAGTTAAGACAGAAACCGCACCGCACAGGCTAACGATCGTCGAGCTGCTCGACTGGCTGGTCGAGGACAAGATCGCTGCGCCCGAAGCGGCCGAGGAGCTGAAAAAAGAGCGCCGGTACTACCGCGGCGCCATGCACCCGCTCGTCGTCCTCGCCGAGCAGAAATGGCGCCACCCGAACGGCAAGCCGCTTTCGCTCGAGCTCCTCACCGAGTGGCTCGCCAAGCGCGTCGGCATGGACTACATGCACATCGATCCGCTCAAGATCGATTTCGCCGCGGTGACCGAGGTGATGTCCTCGGCGTACGCCACGCGCTTCCGCATCCTGCCGGTAGGCGTCACGCCGAAGGAAGCGATCATCGCCACGGCCGAGCCGTACGCCAACGACTGGGAGAAGGAGCTCTCCCCGATCATCAAGCGCGGGATCAAGCGCGTGGTCGCCAACCCGCTCGACATCGAGCGCTACCAGGTCGAGTTCTACAACCTGGCGAAGTCGATCAAGGGCGCCGGCAAGACCACCGCCGGCTCGAGCGGCCTGTCCAATTTCGAGCAGCTGGTCGAGCTCGGCAAGAGCGACAAGCCGGTCGACGCCAACGACGCCCACGTGGTGCGCATCGTCGACTGGCTCTGGTCCTACGCGTTCGAGCAGCGCGCGAGCGACATCCACGTCGAGCCGCGCCGCGAGCAGGGCATCGTGCGCTTCAGGATCGACGGCGTGCTGCACCAGGTCTACCAGATCCCGGCGGCGATCCTCATCGCCATGACGAGCCGCATCAAGATCCTCGCGCGCATGGACGTGGTGGAGAAGCGCAGGCCGCAGGACGGCCGCGTCAAGACCCGCACGCTCGCCGGCGAGGAGGTGGAGCTGCGCATCTCCACGCTGCCCACCGCATTCGGCGAAAAGCTGGTGATGCGGATCTTCGATCCGGAAGTGCTGGTGCGCGACTTCAAGGAGCTCGGCTTCTCCGAGGAGGACCACAAGCGCTGGCGCGAGATGACCGAGCGACCGAACGGCATCGTGCTCGTCACGGGGCCCACCGGCTCGGGCAAGACCACCACGCTCTATTCGACGCTGAAGAGCCTGGCGACGCCGGAAGTGAACGTCTGCACGATCGAGGACCCGATCGAGATGGTCGAGCCGGCCTTCAACCAGATGCAGGTCGTGCAGTCGATCGACCTAGGCTTCGCCGACGGCGTGCGGGCGCTGATGCGCCAGGACCCGGACATCATCATGGTGGGCGAGATCCGCGACCTCGAGACGGCCGAGATGGCGGTGCAGGCGGCGCTCACCGGCCACCTCGTGCTCTCGACCCTGCACACCAATGACGCGCCGAGCGCCGTCGCGCGGCTGCTCGAGCTCGGCGTGCCGCCGTACCTCTTGAACGCGACGCTGAACGGCATCATGGCGCAGCGCCTGGTGCGCACGCTCTGCCCGCACTGCAAGCAGAAGACCGAGCTGAATCGCGCCGAGGACCAGGCGGCGTGGGAGGCGCTGGTGGCGCCCTGGAAGTCCAAGCACCCGTCCAAGCTCTACAAGCCCGTCGGCTGCCTCGAATGCCGCATGACCGGGTTCATGGGTCGCATCGGCGTCTACGAGACGCTCCTTTTCACGAGCGCGATCAAGCATCTGGTGAACGAGAAGGCCGACCTCGCGGCGCTGCGCGAGCAGGGCTTCAAGGAAGGCATGAAGGCGCTGCGCATCAGCGGGGCGATGAAGGTGGGCGCCGGGCTCACCACCATCGAGGAAGTGCTCAAGGTCGCGCCGCCGGTGCGCGATACCGCGGCCTGAATTCCATTTCCGACGCGCTGCTGCTCGCCGGCATCTCGGCGGCCATCGCCTACCTGGTGATGTACCTCTTTGCGCGCCGGCGCGAGCGCGAGCTCGATGCCGTGCGCTCGCACGAGGAGCGCCTGAAGGGCCTGATCGAGCTCTCGGCCGACTGGTTCTGGGAGACCGACGCCCAGCATCGCATCACCTGGCTCTCGGGCGGCGGGCCGGTGGCGACGCTTTTCGGGGACACCGCGACCTATGGCCGGCGCTTCTGGGAGCTGCCGCGCGTGGAAGTCGATGCGCGGGCGCTCGCGGCGCACCTCGAGCGGCTCGGCAAGCAGCTGCCGTTCTTCGACCTCGAGATCGCGCGCGCCGACGCGCGCGGCGCGCGGCAGGTGCACATCATTTCCGGCCAGTCGCGCCACGACGCGCAGGGCGGCTTCGTTGGCTATCGCGGGGTGGGGCGCGACGTCACCGAGCAGCGCCGCGCGGAGTCGAGCCTGCACCAGGCGAAGACGCGCCTGGAGCTCGCGCTCGACGGCGGCAACATGGCCGAGTGGCACTACCTCGTCGAAGGCGACGAGCTGTCGGCCGGCGACGGCTGGGTGCGCTTTCTCGGCCACCAGGAATCGCCGCGCCTCACGCGCGGCCTCGAGTTCTTCGCCACCATCCATCCCGAGGACAGCGCCGCCGCGCGCGAGGCGTGGGTGCGCGCGTTGAAGGGCGAAGCCGAGGAGTACGACGCCGAGCTGCGCGCCGCGACGCGCGACGGTGCCTGGAAATGGCTGCACGCCAAGGGGCGCGTCACGGATCGGGCGCCCGACGGCCGCGCGCGCCGCATGTCGGGCGTGGTCGCCGACGTCGATGCGCGCAAGCACGCGGAGACCGCGGCCGGCGCCGCCGACCAACGTTTCCGCGATGTAGCTGCCGTCTCCAACGAGTACGTCTGGGAGACCGATGCCGAGTGGCGCTACACGTATCTCTCCGAGCGCATCGAGGCCCTCGTCGGCTATCCGCGCGCCGAGCTCCTCGGACGCACGGTGTGGGAATTCCTGCCGCTCGGCGAGGAGCGCGCCATCCGCGCGTGGTTCGCCGCGCGCGGCGGCGAAGGCGTGCCGTTCCACGGCCTCGTGCACCGGGTGATGACCCGCTCCGGCGCCGTGCTCTGGCAGTCGATCGCCGGCGTGCCGCTGCACGACGGCGAGGGCCGCTGGGCGGGCTACCGCGGCACCGGCGCCGACGTCACCTCGCGCAAGCAGGACGAGGTGCGCATCGAGCAGCTGGCGACGCGCGATGCCCTGACCGGCCTTGCCAACCGCAGTCTCCTCGGCGAGCGCACCGGCCAGGCGATCTTGGCGGCGGCGCGAAACCGCTCGCAGCTGGCGCTGCTCGCCATCGACCTCGACCGCTTCAGGCTGGTGAACGAATCGCTCGGCCATGCCGCGGGCGATACCCTGGTGCGCGCCGTGGCCGAGCGCCTGTCGAATGCGCTGCGGCGCGAGGACACGCTCGGCCGCCTCGGCGGCGACGACTTCGTGCTGCTCTGGAACGGCCTCAAGTCGCGCGAGGAAGCCGCCGCGCTCGGCGAGCGGCTGCTCTCGATCCTCGGGCGGCCGTTCTCCATCGAGGGCCGCGCGCTCACCGTCGGCGCCTCGATCGGCATCGCCCTCTACCCGCGCGACGGCCGCGACTTCGCCGAGCTCCTGAAGCATGCCGACGCCGCCATGTATCACGCGAAGGAGAGTGGCCGCGCCGGCTTTCGCTTCTTCGCTCCCGCGCTCAGCGCGCGCGCCGCGGAGCGGCTGCGCATCGAGAACGACCTGCGCGCCGCGCTCGCGAGGAACGAGCTCCTGCTCCACTGGCAGCCCGTGGTGCAGGGACGCTCCCGGATCGTCGGCGCCGAGGCGCTGGTGCGCTGGCAGCATCCGACGCTCGGCCTTCTCGGGCCGGAGGATTTCGTGCCGCTCGCCGAGGACTCGGGGCTGATCCGCGCGGTGGGCGAGTGGACACTGGAGCGCGCTTGCGCCCAGGCCGGCGCCTGGCAGCGCGAGCTTCCCGGGACGCCCTGGTTTGCCGTCAACGTCTCGGCCGCCGAGCTTGCGCAAGGCGATCTCTTCGTGGACAAGGTCAAGCGCTGCCTCGCCGCCCACGAGCTCGACGGCCGGCGCATCGAGCTCGAAGTGACCGAGCGGGTCCTGATGCACAACTTCGAGGAGAACGCCGCGACGCTGCGCAGGATCGGCGAGCTCGGCGTGCGCTTCGCCATCGACGACTTCGGCACCGGCTACTCGAGCCTCGCCTACCTGCGCGAGCTGCCGATCGACAAGCTGAAGATCGACCGCCTGTTCCTGCGCTCGATCGAGTCGCACCCCGCCGACCAGGCGATCGTGCGCACCATCGCCTCGCTCGCGCAGGCGGTGGGCGTCGGCGTCGCCGCCGAGGGCCTGGAGACTGCCGAGCAGCTCGAGTGCCTGCTGCGCCTGGGCTGCGAGCAGTGGCAGGGTCACCTCTGCAGCCAGCCGATCGATGCCGCGGCCTTCGCCGCGCTGCTTACAACCGCCGCCCGGCAGGAGCGTCGCGCCTAGGGAAGACGAGCGCGGCGAGGAGCCACGAGAAGACGCTGTAGACCAGGGCGCCGAGCACGCCCCACCAGAAGCCGGCGACGACGAAGCCCTGGATGAACGAGCCGACGAACCAGAAGAGCAGGCCGTTGATCACCAAAATGAAGAGCCCGAGCGTGAGAATCGTCACCGGCAGGGTGAGCAGGATCAGGATCGGCCGGATCACCGCGTTGACGAGGCCGAGGACCAGCGCGGCGACGAGCGCGGCGGTGAAGCTTGCGACGGTGATGCCCGGCACCAGGTAGGCGACCGCGATCAGCGCGATCGTGTGAATCAGCCAGACGAGCAGGAGCCTGAGCAGCTTTACTCCCAGAGTGCCTTCGGCATCGGCAGGCCGGCGTAATCGTCTGCGGTGATCGGGCCGTTCGGCGCGATGCCGAAGCTCTCCAGCACCGAGGCGATCTGCCGCGCGTGCTGCGCCGAGTGCCACGTGCAGCGCTCCATCACGTGGTGCAGCGGCTGCTCGCCATAGTAGGTGCTGAGCTTCGCGCTGCCGGCCTTCGCGCCTTCGCGTTGCCACCAGCCCTCCAGACGCACGGCCACGCCCTTCCCATAGTCACGAATGTGCGCGACGGCGGTCACGTTCGCCGGCGGCGGCGCGTTGTAGACGGCAGTCAGGTCCTGCACGCCGTTCTCGATCGCCTGCAGGAAGGAATCCGGCACCTGGTAGACGTGGTAGGCGAGGTCGCGGATGCTGCGATCGCGGCCGGGCGTCGCGCGCTGCGCGAGCCTGTCGGCGGGGATCTGCATGACGTGCCGCTGCGCGGCCGCGAGCACCGCCTGCCATTTGCGATAGAGCGCTTCAGGCGGCAGCCGCCGGAAGTCGACCTTGCGGCCGATGAACTCCGAGACGTCGGCGAGCTCCTGCGCGAAGACGTAGTCCTTGCCGCGCGCCACCACCGGCACCGTGCGCACGCCGAGCGTGCGCAGCTCGTCCATCGCCTCGGGCTTCGCCGAGACATTGATCGATTCGAAGTCGACGCCGAGGTTCGTCAGGAACTCCTTCACCTTGACGCAGCTCGAGCAGCCGGGCCGCCAATAAACGCGCAGGTCTGTCATGTCGCTACCCTTACGCCTTTCACGCCGTGCTTTTCAATCGCCTTCGCCACAAAGCCCGACCGCTTTACGTCCTCCGCGAACTCGCGCAGGTATTTGGCCGCGGCGGGGCGTCCCTTCGGCGCACCGATCGCCTGCTGCACCCCGGTGATCTGCCCGTCGAGCACCCGGGAGCCGGGCGTGCGGGCCTGCTCCTCGACGAGCTTGGGCTTCAACCCGCCCAGTACTTCGAGCTTCTGGGCGATGAACGCGTCGTACGAGGCGGGGATGCCCTTCGTGCGCACCAGCTGCGCCTTCTTCAGCGTGCGCGTCAGGTACAGGTCGTAGGCGCTACGCTCCGAGACCGCGATGCGCACGCCTTCGCGGTCCACCTCGGCGATGGCCTTGATCGGCGAGCCGGCGGGCACGAGGAAGGTGACCGGTATCTCCAGGTACGCGCTGGTGAAATCGACTTCATCGGCCCGCTGCGGCTCGGCGCCGAGGAAGCCGACATCGCATTGCGCGCTCTTCACGGCGTCGAAGAGCTTGCCGGCGGCGTCGAACTTGACGAACTCGAACGGCATGGCGAGGCGCTCGGCGAGCTCGCGACCGAGGTCCGGCGCGATGCCCTTCGGCTCGCCCTGGGCGTCGTCGCCGATGACCAGCAGGAAGTTCGAGTAATTAAGACCGATCTTCAGCTTGCCGCTGGGTGCGAGGTCTTTGCTCATGGGGTTGCCGCGTAGAAGAGGTTGGTCATGCTCTTGATGTCGAGCATTTTGAACCCTTTGAAGCCCGCTTCGCGCACCAGTTTCTCAGTCTGCGCCGGGCCCATGCAGGTGCCGAGGCCTGCGCCGCCGCGCGCGAGCGACTGGGTCATGCAGTGGAACACGCTGAAGCCGTAGAACATGGTTGCGAGCGGGTTCTTGTTGTCCTCGACCCGGTCGGCCGCTTTCGGCTCGACGATGAAGAGCGTACCGCCGGGCTTCAGCAGCCGGCGGATACCTTGCAGGGTTTCGACAGGTGCCGCGAGGTCGTGGATGCAGTCGCAGATCGTAATGAGGTCGTAATCGGCCGCCGGCGGTCTGCCGACGCGGAAATCGACCTGGAGGCCGGCGGCGCCGGCGGCCGCCACCGCACGGGCGATCGATTCCGCGTCGAGATCGACGCCGCTCACCGCGGCGCCGGGAAAGGCCTTCTTCAGGGCGAGGGCGACGCGACCGGATCCGCAGCCGAAATCGAGCACGCGGCCGCCGCTTTGCAGCCGCGCCACGATCTCGGGCAGGGACTTCAGCCAGTAGCTCGCCAGCCGCTCTTCGTACTGGCCGCGATTGATGAGGTCGAGCGCGTTCACGCAGTCGGCACCGAAGTCGGAGAAGGGCACGCCGCCGCCCTTGACGAAGGCCTCGGCGACGCGCGGCGCGGCGCGCAGGAGCGGCGGCACCATCTCCCACATGCCGCCGACGAAGTGATCGGTGCCCTCCGACGCGACGAAGTAGGCCACCTCATCGGTCAGCGTGTATTTCCCGTCCTGGTAGTCGAGATAGCCCGCGCTCGTCATGCCTTTCAGCCATTCCTCGACGTAGCGGCGCTGCAGCTTGGATGCGCTGACGACGTCGTCTAGCGTCATCGGGCCTTTGCCCGCCATGGCGCGAAAGAGCCCGGTGCGAGTGCCTACGAGAGCGAGGCCGGCGGCCATCGCCCCGGCCATGTCGCGCAATACGCGATCGATGGCCTGCTTCTGCCGTTCCTTGTCCATCCGCTATTTCTGCGCCGCTATGCGCTGATTTGCAACCGCAAGACGATCGACCACCATGTGGAGCAGGGCCGTGGTGAGCTGGAGGCGGCAGTTGCCGCTCGTCCTGGCGAGCATCTCCGGGCTGAACTCGGCGAGGAGCGCGTCATCGCCGGCTTCCACCGTCGCCTGGCGAACCATGCCGCCTTCCTTGATGTAGGCCATCTCGCCGAAGCACTCGCCCGCGTTCAGCATGTTGAGGAGGCGGCCGCCCTTCATCACCTTGACGTTGCCGCTGCCGAGGAAAAAGAGGCTCCTGCCTTCGTCGCCTTCTCTTACGATGGCGCTGCGCGCCGGCACGCGCGACCAGCTGCCGGCATGCACGAGCTCCCAGATCTCTGCGTCGTTCAGGCGCTCGAGCACCGGCACCTTGCGCAGCGCCTGGAACTTGTCGCTGTCGGCAATGCTCTTCTGCGAAAGGGTGAGGCGGCCCGCCTTGGCGAAGTCGAGCGCCGCCTCGGCCCAGCTCGCATAGCGCTCCGCCGGCGCCTTGCCGAGCATGCGCAGCAGGATCTCGTCGACTTCTCTTCCGATCTCCGGGCGCACGCTGCTCGGCGCGGGTGCGGGCTCGCGGGTGATCCTCGCGAAGAGCTCCGGGAGGCTCGCGCCGACGAACGGGCGCTTGCCGGTGAAGAGCTCGTACAGCACGACGCCGAGCGCGAACATGTCGCTGTGCATGCCGAGCTCCTGGCCGGCGATCTGCTCGGGCGACATGTAATAAGGCGAGCCGAAGATGTCGCCGCCTGCCTCGACGGCGCCTTTTCCCGGCCCGGTCTTGAGGAACGCCGCGCCGAAATCGGCCACCTTGATGTTGGTGCCGCTCACCACCATGATGTTCGCGGGCTTGATGTCGCGATGCACGATGCCCTGGCGGAACGCGTAGTCGAGCGCGCCGCAGCACTTGAAGGCGACCTGGATCGCCTCCTGCGGCGTGAGGAGCTTGCCGGGCTGCACGTATTGCGTGAGGTCGCCGCCGGGAATGTATTCGAGCGCGATGTAGCCGGCCTCGCGCGAGACCGAGGCCTCCAGGATTTCCGCGATGTGCGGATGCTTGAGCTTGCCGGCGAGGGAGGCTTCGTTCAGGAACTGCGCGGTGACCGTGCGCTCGAAGTCCGGCGAGGCGACGACCTCGCGGTCGAGCACCTTCAGCGCCACGTCCTTCCCGCTGAAGGTGTCGAGCGCAAGATAGACGGTGCCGGAGGCTCCCTTTCCCAGCACACGCCGAAGCTGGAATTTCCCTAGCTGCTGCATCCGCTGCGCGCATTGTAGACTCGGCCACAGATGAAGGATCCGCGCCCCGTCACGCTCGAAGGCCATGGCGTCCGGCTCGAGCCGCTGGCGAAAGAGCACGCCGCCGCGCTGCGTGAAGCAGCCGCGGACGGGACGCTGTGGGAGCTCTGGTTCACCTCGGTGCCCGAGCCCGACCAGACGGACTCCTACATTTCGCAGGCACTCGAAGGCCAGTCGGCGGGACACATGCTGCCCTTCGCGGTGCGCGAGCTCGGCTCGAACAAGATCGTCGGAGCCACGCGCTACCACGACATCGTCAAGGCGGCGAGCCGGGTCGAGATCGGCTGGACGTGGTACGCGAAGCACTGGCAGAAGAGCCACGTCAACAGCGCGTGCAAGCTGCTCCTGCTGGGCCACGCGTTCGACGCGCTCGAGTGCAAGGTGGTGGGTCTTCGCACCGACAACTTCAACTTCAATTCGCAGCGCGCGATCGAGGCGCTCGGCGCGAAGAAGGACGGCGTCATCCGCCATCACTGGCCGCGGCGCGACGGCACGGTGCGCGACTCGGTGATGTACAGCATCATCCTTTCGGAATGGCCGGACGTGAAACGTCATTTGCTGCGGCGGCTCTCTCGCCGCTGACGGGTCTGTAAATTGCTGTACTAGGGCCCGTGAACCTGTCGCTGCGGCCCGAGCATCTCAAGCGGTACAAGGACTTTGCAGTCCTCCTCTTCAAATACGGACGGCGCGACCTCGTGGCGCGCGCCGGCCTGAACGATCTTCTGCCGGAGGAAGCCGAGGCCGACGAGGCGCGCATTCCCGAGGCGCGCGAGCTCGCGCGCGACGTCGAGAAGCTGGGGCCCACGTATATCAAGCTCGCGCAGCTCCTCTCAACGCGCCCCGACATCATCCCGCCGGTCTATGCGGAGGCGCTCGCCCGCCTGCAGGACGACGTAGCGCCTTTCAGCTTCGAGGAAGTCGAGAAAATCCTGACCGAAGAGCTGGGCGTTCGCCTGTCGAAGGCATTCGAGCGCATCGATGCCGTGCCGATCGCCGCCGCTTCGATCGCGCAAGTGCACCATGCGGTGCTGCGCGGCGGGCGCGAGGTGGCGCTCAAGATCCAGCGCCCCGGCATCCGCGAGCAGGTGCTGGACGACCTTGAGGCGCTGGGCGAGGTCGCCGCGTTCCTCGAGGCGCATACCGAGTTCGGCCAGCGCTTCGGCGTGAAGCTCCTCCTCGACGAGTTCAGGAAGTCGATGCTGCGCGAGCTCGACTTCCGGCAGGAAGCGCTGCACCTCGTCACCCTCGGCAATAATCTCAGGGAAATCGCCGAGATCATCATCCCGCAGCCGGTGCCGGCGTACTCGAGCTCGCGCGTCCTGACCATGGAGTTCGTTCCCGGCGTGAAAATCACCGCGCTCGGCCCGCTCGCCAGGATGGAGCTCGATGGCGAGAAGCTCGCCGACGCGCTGTTCCGCGCCTACCTCAAGCAGATGCTGCGCGATGGCCTGTTCCACGCCGATCCGCATCCCGGCAACGTGTTCCTCGTCGATGGAAAGATCGCGCTCATCGACCTCGGCATGGTGGCGCGCGTGCGGCCGGCGCTGCAGGATCGGCTGCTGCAGCTCCTCCTCGCGGTGAGCGACAACCGACCCGACGAGGCGGTGAAGGTGCTGCTGCTCGTCGCCGAGCAGCGCGAGTACGCCAACCAGGCCGGCTTCCGCCGCGCGGTGGCCGACATCATCGGGCAGCACCAGGAAGTGGCGCTCGCGCGGCCGCAGGTGGGGCGCGCGGTGCTGATGCTCCTCAAGGTCGCCGCTGAGAACGGCATCCACTTGCCGCCCGAGCTGGCGATGATCGGCAAGACGCTCCTTAACCTCGACGAGATCG
>Ga0134121_10001033_pt1 | contig 27683 bp, 12 predicted proteins | sample KB301_FD_96463 | JGI IMG/M metagenome (GOLD analysis project Ga0134121, IMG submission 96463) | Terrestrial soil microbial communities without Nitrogen fertilizer from Kellogg Biological Station, Michigan, USA - KB3-0-1 | ecosystem: Environmental > Terrestrial > Soil > Unclassified ... | reverse complement strand
CTGGCGGAAGCGGGTCGTGTCGCCCGAGCGCGAGATCGGATTGATGTGATGCCCCCAGTGCAGCGAGTTGGTGCCGCTGAGGGCCATCGCGCCGTCGGTCGGGGTGGCGAACAGCCCGCTGGACGGACAGGTGCCGGTGGGGCAGTGGATGTGCCAGCCCATGTCGTTGTCCGGATCGATCTTGCATCCCGGATCGAGCGGCGGGACGTGGAAGCCGCCGCAGCCGACCACCGAGAACGCCCCGAGGCCGCCGTCGCCGGTCCCGACGGTGAAGCCGATGGTGTCGTTGTGCGCCCCCGGAGGACTCCCCATCGGACTGTGGCTCACGGTGATGCCGGAGAAACCGTCCCGCTCGGTCTCGAAGTTCTCGTAGATCAAGCCGTCGTCGGCGGTGCCGGCGATGTTGTCCGGGCCGAGGGTCTTGGTCTGCACCGCCCCGGCCGGCAGGTCGAGGTCGGCCACCAGCCGGATGGGGACCTTCTGCGCGGTTCCCAGCACCTCCGATGACGTGAGCGTCAGGACGAGATCCAGCGTGGCGGGGGTCGACCCGCTCGTGGTCTGCAGCGTCGACTTGGCGGCCAGCTCGAAGTAGTCGCCGCTGTCGTCGGCCGTGCCGGCCTTCTTGTCGGCTCCGATCGAGCCGAGCGTCAGCGTCTCCCCGGCGTGGAACACCGATCTCCGGATCGACGGCACCGTGATGCAGGCGATGTCGGGGTCGGTGCTGTTGAGGTTGAAGGACACGTTGGTCAGGTCGAAGGTCCCGGTGTTGGTGACCTGGATGTAGATCCGGCCGCGCTCACCGGCGTCGATGAACCCGTCACGGTCGCCGTCGACGTCGCCCGCCGCCACCGAGCGCACCACGACGCGGGCCAGCGGCAGGGCGCGGCAGGAGACCTCGATCCGGTACTGCTCCAGGTCGTCGGGAACTCCGTTGCGGTCGTCGTCGAAGGTGCCGTTGGGATCGCAGGCGTCGCCCAGCCCGTCCTGGTCGGTGTCGAGCTGGTGGAAGGTGCCCGGGACGACGGCCGGGTTGCTGATGGTCGGGCAGTTGTCGAGGTTGTCGGGCACCAGATCCTGATCGAGATCGTCCGGCACGGTGCCGCACGTGCCGGAGTTGGTCACCGTGGTCCTGATGCAGGTCTCCTGCGCGATGCCGGTGCAGGTCTCGCCGGCCGGGCAGTTGGCCGACGACGTGCAGACGGTGCCGATCGTGATGCTGCACAGTCCGGTCGTCGGGCAGTTGGCGTTGGTGGTGCAGATCGTGGTGTTGGTGCGCGCGCAGACTCCGGTGGCCGCGTTGCCGACGACGGCCCCGGCGCAGTCGCCGTCGCAGGCGTTGCCGAGGTGGTCGCCGTCGAAGTTGGTCTGGGTTGCGTTCGGCGTGCGCACGCAGTTGTCGTTGTTGTCGACGATGCCGTCCCCGTCGCGGTCGGTGAGCTGGCTGCACGCCGCGCCGCGGTTCTGGCTGCTGCCGGGCGCCTGGTTGGGGTTGTAGACGTCGGGACAGTTGTCGGTGTCGTTGCTGACGCCGTCGCCGTCGACGTCGTCGAAGTCGCAGGCGTCCCCCACCCCGTCGGCGTCCGAATCGGCCTGCGTCGGGTTGGCGACGTTCGGACAGTTGTCGCACAGGTCGCCGATGCCGTCGAGATCGGCGTCCGCCTGCGCCGGGTCGTAGACCAGCGGGCACTTGTCGGTGGCGGCCGGGACGCCGTCGCCGTCGAGATTGTTGAAGTCCGATTCGTTCGCCTGGCCGTCGCCGTCACCGTCGCACAGCGGGTCGAGGTAGTAGACGCTGATCGACTCGTCGGTGGCCGGGGTCACGAAGAGCGACCCGGCGTTGTTGATCTGCGACGTGACCGTGATGGTCCCTTTGAACAGCCCGGGAGTCGTCTCGGCGAGCGTGAACGACTTCGCGGGGACGACGACGCTCGTCAGACCCGAGGTCACCAGCACGCCGTCGCTGTCGGAGGCCGCCTGCACCTGCACGCTGCCCTGACCGGCCCGCTTCGGATCGTCGACCGTCACCGCCAGCGCCTCGTCGCACTGGTAGAGGTTGGTGCGATCGACGACCAGCGTCGCGCACTGCTGACCGGCCGGCTGCCCGGGCTGCCCGAAGCGCTGGCAGGCGGGCGTGTGCGCCGGCACGAACTGCGACTCGTCGACCGGATGGTACTCGTCCCACTCCAGGACCGGGTCGTCGACGCCGACGCCGTAGTCGTTGAGCAGCCCGGCGCTCTCGATGACGAAGAAGCCGATCCCGAACGCCCATCGGTTGCCGGTCGGGCCGGGATTGAAGAATCCGCCCGGCTCGAAGGCGCCGGCGCCGGTCGGGAAGTAGACCAGACCGTCCTGGTAGGTCACCAGCGTCAGCTCGAAGTTGCGCGTCGGCCCGGCGACGGTGTTCGCGGCGGGCGTGCCGTCGGAGGCAAGCGGCAGCGGTCCGCCCGGGACCGGGTACGGCAGCAGGTCGGGCGGCGCCGTCGGGATCGGATTGCTGCTGTTCAGGTTGGTGTTCTGCGTGAACCCGCTGAATCCAAGCTCGTCGCCGTTCACGGTGCCGGAGGCGGCGATCGAGTTGTCCGGATCGACACGCGGTCCGAACGTCCTCTGCTTGACCTCGCCCTTGGCGGCGGGATCGACGCCGTAGGAGTAGGTGTTGAACCGGGCCACCCCGTAGTACTCGCCGCCGAAGCGCGGATAGAAGACCTGGCACAGGAGGCAGTTCCTCGAATCGTTGTCGATGTCGGAGTCGAGGTTGATGTTGCCGCCCGCGTACTCGTCGATGGTCTGGTGGTTCAGGTTCAGCGCCAGGCGCTGGAACTCCACGGTGTAGGGAAAGCCGCGCACGTCGGCCGTCTGGTGCACCTTGGCGATGATCGGCGACTCGAGCACGTCGAAGACGAACTCGGCCTGCACCGGGGTGCCGGGATTGCTCGGCATGAAGTAGTTGTCGCAGGTCGTGGACGACGTGTCGGGCGTGAAGGTGTCGCCGTCCCCCGTGTGCCAGATCCCCGCGCCGGCGTTCTGGAAGAGCGCCGAGCCGTCGCCGTCGGGGATGGCGGTCTGGAACCCGCACAGCCCGAGCGTGCTGTATTCCCAGAGCACGCCGATGCCGCCCTGCCCGGTCTCGCTGTTGGGGTGGCGCAGCGGCGTGAACCCGTCGTTGCTGGCGTCGAAGTTGAACGGCGCCTTGTCGCCGGCGGACGGACCCGACGGGCTCGCCAGGATCCCCTTGTCGAGAATGCCGTTCGGGATGATGTCGCTCTCACCGGTGTCGCGCGTCCCGTTGCCGTTCAGATCCTCGCCCAGGGTGTTGCGGACCACGCCGGCGTCGCTGTACCAGAGGGACGAGAAGACGATGTCCTCGTCGGGCACCTGGACGCCGGCGAACGGATCGATCTTGTCGGGCGCGTCGATGCGCAGGTTGCGGTTGAGATCGCGCACCTCGCGTCCCCCGCCCGGGTAGTCGGTCGAGTAATGGAACACCTCCCGATCGGAGTTGAGGGCGTGGGTGAACGAGAACGACTGCCGCGCGATCAGCTTGCTGCGCTGGGTCGAGTCGAGCGTCAGGGTCAGGGTCACCTGGCGGTTGGCGATCGGGACGGCGTTGAGCGCGGTCGGGTCGACGAACACCGAGAAGGTGATCCCCATGGTCTGGCCGCCGGGCAGGTAGCCGATCCGCTTCGGCGAGTCGAGCACCTTGAGGGCGTTCGCGCCCGGACCCGAGGTGGCGAGCGTGCCGATCACCTCGGAGTAGTTGTCGCCGCGGTTGGCGTTGAGGAGGGCGATCGTGTAGGTCAGGACCTCGCCCGAGTCTGGGTACTGGTCGTGATCGCACCCGCCCGTGAACAGCGACGGCGAGTCGAGCTGGTCGCGCACCTGCAGCACCCCGGCGAACAGGTTGGGGTCGCAGCTCATGATGGCGCGCGCCTGTCCCGGCACCGGCGTGCCGGCGTAATCGACCACGATGAACCGGCCGGTGTCGCCTTCGAGAATGCCGTTGTCCGCCACCCCGGCCGGCTGCGCCAGTCGCACCGGGACCTTCGCCGACACGAACCCGTGGCTGCCGGCCGGGATCTCGTTGAACGCGAAGCTGCGCTCCGTGTCGACGATGTTGCCGAGGGCGTCCTGGACGGTGAGGGTCGTCGCGGCGTCGAGATTGCCCAGCGTGGCGGCCGGATCGTAGATCTTCACGACCACGTCGTCGGAGCAGCCGTAGGACGGCTTGTCGAGGCTGGTGCGTGCCGTCGGACGGAGATGCGGGCCGCCGGCCCAGGTCTGGGTCTCGGTGCCGAGCACCGGGCCCGCCGCCACCAGCGCGAACGGCTGGCCGCCCGCGTCGAGCAGGCCGTCGGCGTCGAGATCCTCGCCGGCGTCGAGACGGAAGTTGCCGTTGACGTCCTCGCTCGGCGCGTCGATCTTGGTGATCACGCCGGGGGTGGCGCCGCCCGCGCCGCGTTTGACGCGCACGCGCCAGGTGCCGGTGTAGAGCTTCGAATCCTGCGGGTTGCCGTCGCCGTTCGGATCGGCGCTGATGTGGATCGCCTCGACCGGGTTGCGCTTGTCGCCCAGGTCGAGCGAACCCGTGACCCGCCCCGTCGACCACTGGCCGGCGCGCGTCCCGAGCCCCATGACGTAGACGTTGCCGTCGTACAGCAGGTTGTCGGCGGTGGTCGCGAGGTTGTTGTCCGGCCCGGGTGACTCCACCTCGAGATCGAGATCGTTGATCAGGGTGCCGTCGCTGAGCGAGGCGCTGGGCGGATCGGGCCAGGCCAGCGCGACGCGCAGCGTGCCGATCGACACGGCGCGTCCGCCGCCCGCGAGGGTGATGGTGTTCGGGGAGTCGACCGTGATCAGGTGCTCCACGAAGGTATGCGCGGCGTTGTCGATCGGCGGCTCGGCGGTGCCGATGTCGTCCCAGATCACCAGACCGGCGGCCGGATACTCGATGGTGTCGGGCGCGCCGATCCCCAGCGTCGCCGGCCAGGACGGGATCGGCAGGACGGTGCTGAGCTGGACGCGGCCGTATCCCTGCTCGTTGTTGCCGATGATGCCGACGTTGGTGCCGGCGACGGTACCGATGTTGCCGGCGCGCGACTGCGCCACGGTCCGATCGGCGGTGGTCGGGAAGACGGTGCCGTTCTCCTCCAGGAAGTTGGCGCCCGCCACGAGCGCCGCCTTCACCAGCGAGCCGGAGACGCTGGGCATCCGGTCCACGGTGGTGCGGTTGCCACGCGGATAGAAACCCTGCTCGAAATAGTCGCGCACGATGGCGCCGGCCCCGGTGGCGTAGGCCGCGGCGAACGAGGTGCCGAAGTTGAGCTCGTCCAGCTCCGCCTCGACCGGAACGAGGTTGTCGTTGTCCTTGCTGCGGAAAACGGCGACCCCGCCCAGGCCGGGCGCGCCGAACACGCCGTTGAAGTCCTCGCCCACCGAGGTGAGGATCGGCGCGGTGCGCAGCGACCCCGGCGTGGCGGGTCCGCGCGACGCCCAGGGGGAGGAGACCTCCTCCTCGTTGAAGGTCCCGGCGAAGGTCTGCATGTCGGTGCGGTGGCTGCCGACGGTGATCGAGTCCTTGGCGGTGGCCGGAGGCGCGATCTGGCTCAGCGCCGGGATGTTCGGATCGTTGTCGAGCGCCGTGCCGTCGAACAGGTCGGGGATGCGGCGCTGCGTGAGGTTCTTCGGGTTGGTGCCGTGGTTCCCCACCGGCGAGAAGACCATGTAGTCGCGGTTGTTGGTCAGGAACGTGTCGATCTGGGACGCCTCGAACGAATAGGTCCCGTTCTGCGGGTTGTCGAGGATGTTGTCGAAGTTCGGTACGCCGAACGGCAGCACCTGCAGGTGGACGTTGTTGCCGCCGTCGCGGGCCGTGGTCAGCCGGCTCATGACGTTGCCCGGCGTGACGTTGCCGCCCTGCTCGATCAGCTCGTCGATGGTGCAGCGCGAGACCGGCGCGGCGTCCTGCATGATGATGCGCGCCCCGCGCGCCACGCCGTCCATGACGATCCCGGAGACCGCGGGATTGCGCGGCAGGGTCGTCTTGGTGGCGTAGGCGCCGACCGCGGAAGGCCAGGCGGCGATGGCGGCCGCCACCACGTTGCCATGGGTCCCCGAGCCGGACAGGATCGCGTCGCAGCCGTCCCCGGAGTCCGAGACCGACTGGATGGCGTGGATTTTTCGGTGCTTGGGGCCGATCGGCGAGAAGGCGGTCACCGTCTGCGTCGCCGTCTGCGAGAAGTTCGGGGTGTCGTAGGAGATGCCGTTGTCGGTGACGGCGACGATCTGCGGCGGGACCGTGTCGAGGCCATCGTTGAGGCGGGCGCCGTCGCCGTTGGTGTCGATGCCGCCTCCGTCCAACCCGATGTCGGAGTAGGGCCTCGCCCCGAGGGTGTCCTCGACGTTGCCGACCATCACGACGCTCGGCGCCTCGGAGTTGGACAGCATCATCTCCGGCTCCTCGGCGACGCCCTCGACCTCGTCGATCGCGGCGAGACGGGCCACGTCCTCGGGCCTGGCATCGACGATGAGAAGACGGCCGTCGCCGTCGGCGCTGGTGGTGCCGTCACCCGTGACGTGCTCGACCTCGCGGCGCAGGTCGGCCAGCTCGCCCGCGTCGAGCGCGTTCCAGCCAAGGATCTGGAGCCGCAGCGTCCGGGTGCTCAGCGCGCGCTTCTTCTCGATGAACGGCGTGCGACCCAGCTGCGTGTCGATCTTCAGACCGGCGTGATACGGGGAGGCGGCCTCCACCCACGGCTCGCGCGCCAGCGCGCGCGCCGCTTCGGGACCCTGGAGCCTGACGATCCAGGCGCGCTCCGGCACCAGCCCCAGGACACGGCCATGGGCCGCGAGCGCATGCTCGACGCCGGCCGGGCCGAGCGTCGCGATCGCGTCCGCCGTCACCTGCACCAGGTTGACGCCGGAGGACAGGCCGCCCGCTCCCCCCGGCAGGGCCGATTCGGCCCGCCGCCGCAGCCCCGGCGGGAGGGAGCGCTCGATGGCGCGGGCGTCCTTCAGATCGACGTAGCCGACGCCGGTCGCGACCAGACCCGGCCGGTCCATCGGTCCGTGATAACCGGGATTCAGGTCGCCGAACGGGCTGAGTCCCGCCGGCCTCGGGAAGGCCTGCGGCAGCTGGGTGCGCTCCCAGTACTGCGCCGAGCTGTCCCGCCCGAACCGATCGTCGTCCGCGAGATCCGGCGATTTCGACGGACCGCGGCCCGCCAGCACCGCGGGCAGGGACGCGAGGACCCCGAGGAGCACGAACCACAGCGCCGCGTCGAGCGCCGTACGGGCGCGTCGCGTCGTGAAATGCCGGAATCTCGACCTGTTCGGCACAGACGGATCGGGGTTGCCCGGAACACCGGTCATGCGAGTCTCCCTCTCACGACGCCTCGCTCCGGGCGAGACGTCTCCCCTAATATGAAGAGCCCCGCAATCCGAGACAGCGGACAACAGGGCGCACCCGTGACCTCACAGTTTCGTCACCGCGACACACACCTCAGGCTTTCCGCAGGACATACGGCGAAAGTGCTGACCTGTCAACGTTTTTTGAGCCCCGGGCCCTGGCGGAGGGGGAAGAAACCCAGTCCCGGCGGGGATTTCGGCCGGATCCGATACCCGGCTGGACCTAACCACTACTAATAATGATGCGCTCCCGCGGATGCCCCATGGTGGCGCGCAGCTTGTTGCAGCCGCATGCCGGCCCCCGGGCTGAACGCACACCCCTGGCTCCCTGCCCAACGAGTCAAGGCCTGCGTCGGACTAACCCGCTGGCCTGCCGTCACTTCAAACGATTCGTGCAACAAGCTGCGCGCCACCATGTTTGCGGTGGTGTCCGCCTTTCCGGTAACATGCCGGCCGTCATGTTCAAGACCATCGACTGGTCCGACGGGGCCGTCGTCATGCTCGATCAACGACGGCTTCCGGACGAAGAAGTCTACCTGCGCCTGCGCAGCGCCGAGGAGGTGGCGGAGGCGATCCGTTCCATGGCGATCCGCGGCGCGCCGGCCATCGGCGTGGCGGCGGCGCTCGGGATCGCGCTCGGCTTTCGGGACAAGACGCCGGCCGGCGGGGAGTCCGGGCGCTTCGAATCGCTGGCGCGCCTGTTCGCCGCGACGCGGCCGACGGCTGTCAATCTGTTCTGGGCCATCGACCGAATGCGCCGGAGGTTCGCGGCCGCGGGTGGCGGCGCGAAAGCGGACGGCGGCGCGATCGGCGCGGAGCTCCTGGACGAGGCGATGCTCATCCTGCGCCAGGACATCGAAGCGAACCGGAGCATGGGGCGGCATGGGGCGGCGCTCGTTCCCGACCGGGGGCGGATCCTGACGCATTGCAACGCCGGGGCGCTCGCGACCGCCGGGTACGGCACGGCGCTCGGCGTCGTGCGCGCGGCGGTCGAAGCGGGCAAGAAGGTGGCCGTCTTCGCCGACGAGACCCGGCCGTTCCTGCAGGGCGCGCGGCTCACAGCCTGGGAGCTGCACCGGGACGGCATCCCGGTGACCGTCCTGGCCGACGGCATGGCGGGGCACCTGTTCCAGAAGGGATCCGTCGATCTCTGCATCGTCGGCGCCGACCGGATCGCGGCCAACGGCGACGTCGCCAACAAGATCGGCACCTACCAGGTGGCCGTCCTCGCGGGCGCGCACGGCGTGCCGTTCTACGTCGCGGCGCCCACCACGACGGTCGACCTGACCCTGGCGACCGGCGCGTCGATCCCGATCGAGGAGCGCAGCGCCGCCGAGATGACCCACGTCGCCGGCCGGCGGATGGTGCCGGACGGCGTGCCGGTGATCCACCCGGCGTTCGACGTCACCCCCAACCGGCTGGTGACCGCGATCGTGACCGAGCACGGCATCGCGCGGCCGCCGTACGAGACCAGCCTCGCGCTCCTGTGCGCCGCCGGCGCGGCCGGCACGGCCGGAGCGGCGTGAGTCGCGTCATGCCCGAGCCTCCGTCATGCCCGACCCGCTGATCCTGGGAGTCGAATCGTCGTGCGACGAGACCGCGGCCGCGGTGGTGCGCGGGCGTGTCATCCTGTCGAACGTCATCGCGTCGCAGGCCGACGTCCACCGGGAATTCGGCGGCGTCGTGCCGGAGATCGCCTCGCGCCATCACCTGGAGCAGATCGACCTGGTGATCGAGCTGGCGCTGCGACGCGCCGAGACGGGTCTGGGCGATCTGGACGGCGTGGCCGTGACCTACGGGCCCGGTCTGGTCGGACCGCTCCTGGTCGGGCTGCAGACCGCCAAGGCGATCGCCTGGGCGCGCGGCCTGCCGCTGCTCGGCGTCAACCACCTCGAGGCTCACCTGCGCTCGGTGGCGCTGGAGCAGGGGGAGATCCCCCTGCCGGCGGTGCACCTGGTGGCGTCGGGGGGGCATACCGGCCTCTACCTCGAGACCGGGGACGGGACGCTGCGCCGCCTGGCGCGAACGCGCGATGACGCCGCGGGCGAGGCGTTCGACAAGGTGGCGAAGCTTCTTGGCCTCGGATACCCGGGCGGGCCGATCGTCGATCGACTGGCGCCGACCGGCGATCCGCGGGCGGTGCGCCTGCCGCCGCCGCGCATGAGCGACGGCAGCCTCGACTTCTCGTTCAGCGGCTTCAAGACGTCGGTCCTGCGGCACGCGCAGGCGCACGGACTGCAGCGCCCGTTCCCCACCGTGGAGGAGCCGTCGGGCGAGACGCGCGATCTCCTGGCCTCGTTCCAGTCGTCGGTGGTGGAGTTCATGCTCGATCGGCTGATGACGGTGGCGGATCGCGAGAGCGCGCGCGCCGTCTGCCTGTCGGGAGGCGTGGCCTGCAACTCGCTCCTGCGCCGGCGCGCCGCCGAGGAGGCGCAGCGCACGGGCGTCGGCTTCTTCTGCGTCAGCCGCGCGCTGGCGGTCGACAACGCGGCGATGATCGCCGAGGTCGGCCGGCGCCAGCTCCTCGCCGGCCGGACGTCTCCGCTGACCCTCAACGCCGAGCCCAGGCTGGAACTCTAGGAGCTTACGTGGACCGGGCCCTCATCCGGAACTTCTGCATCATCGCCCATATCGATCACGGCAAGACCACGCTGTCCGATCGGTTCCTGGAGATCTGCGGCGCCATCGCCCAGCGTGACATGAGCGAGCAGGTGCTCGACAACATGGATCTCGAGCGCGAGCGCGGCATCACCATCAAGATGCACTCGGTGGCGCTGGAGTACCGCGCCCGGGACGGCCGCACCTACCGGCTGAACCTGATCGACACCCCCGGCCACGTCGACTTCGCCTACGAGGTGTCGCGGTCGCTCTCGGCCTGCGAGGGGGCGCTCCTGGTGGTCGACGCGTCGCAGGGCGTCGAGGCCCAGACGCTGGCCAACTCCTACATGGCGGTCGATCACCACCTGCACATCATCCCGGTGATCAACAAGATCGACCTGCCGTCGGCCGAGCCGGACCGCATCAAGGAGCAGATCGAGAACATCATCGGCATCTCGGCCGACAACGCGCTGCTCTGCTCCGCCAAGGCGGGCACCGGCGTGGTGGAGATCCTCGAGGCGATCGTCCGCGAGGTGCCGCCGCCGCAGGGGGACCCGGCGGCGCCGTTGAAGGCGCTGATCTTCGACTCCTGGTTCGACGCCTACCGCGGCGTGATGATCCTGGCGCGGGTCGTCGAGGGGACGCTGCGGCGCGGCGCGAAGATCATCCTCATGGCCACCGGTCAGGCCTACGACGCGGAGGAGATCGGCCGGCTGACGCCGAAGCCGGCCCCCGCGGACGAGCTGACGGCCGGCGAGGTCGGATTCGTCATCGCCAACATCCGCAACGCCGTCGAGGTGAAGATCGGCGACACCATCACGGAGAAGGCCCGCCCCACGGCGTCCGCCTTCCCCGATTTCCAGGAGATGAAGCCGATGGTCTTCGCCGGGCTGTTCCCGATCGGCGAGAGCGGCTACGAGGCGCTGCGCGACGCGCTCGAGAAGCTGCGGCTCAACGACTCGTCCTTCTCGGTCGAGCCGGAGAACTCCGAGGCGCTCGGTTTCGGGTTCCGATGCGGCTTCCTGGGCCTCCTGCACATGGAGATCGTCCAGCAGCGCCTGGAGCGTCACTTCGGGCTGTCGCTCATCACCACCGCCCCGTCGGTGCGCTATCGGATCACGACGACCGACGGCGAGGTCGTCGAGGTGAGCAACCCGGCCCGCCTGCCCGCGCCGCAGAAGATCGACCGCTGGGAGGAGCCGGTCATCACGGCCCTCATCCTGACGCCGCCGGAGCACGTCGGCGGTATCCTGGCCCTCTGCCAGGACAAGCGCGGCGTGCAGAAGGAGCTGAAGTTCGTCACCACGACCCGGGTCCTGATCTCCTACGACCTGCCGTTCAACGAGGTGGTCATCGACTTCTACGACAAGCTCAAGACCATCTCGCGCGGATACGCCTCCCTGGACTACCATCACACCGGCTGGTGGGTGTCGGACATGGCCAAGCTCGACATCCTCGTGAACGGCGAGCCGGTCGACGCCCTGTCGCTCATCGTGCACCGCGAGCGCGCCGTCCTGAAGGGACGCAGCCTGGCCTCGAAGCTGCGCCAGGAGATCCCGCGGCAGCTGTTCGAGGTGGCGATCCAGGCGGCGATCGGCGGCAAGATCGTGGCGCGCGAGAACGTCTCCGCGCTCCGGAAGAACGTCATCGCCAAGTGCTACGGTGGGGACATCACGCGCAAGCGCAAGCTGCTCGAGAAGCAGAAGGAAGGCAAGAAGCGGATGAAAAAGGTGGGGCGCGTCGACATCCCGCAGGAGGCGTTCCTGGCCCTGCTGAAGGTCGAATGAGCGCCGCGACCGCCTCCGACCGGCCGGCGCGACCGCCCGGCCGGGTGCTGTTCGAGTACGCCCAGGCCGCCATCATCGCGCTCATCTTCGCGCTCTTCGTCCGCACCTACCTCTTCCAGATGTTCAAGATCCCGAGCGCCTCGATGGAGGACACGCTCCTCATCGGCGATCACGTGCTGGTCAACAAGTTCGCGCTGGCGCCCCTGGCGTATCCGTTCGAGCGACAGTTCCTGCCGCTGGCCGCCGTGCGGCGCGGCGACATCGTCATCTTCCGCTATCCGCACGACCCGCAGCAGGACTACGTGAAGCGGATCATCGGACTGCCGGGCGACACCCTGAAGATCCTCGACCAGATCGTCTACATCCAGCCGGCCGGCACCGAAGGGTTCAGCGCGATGACCGAGCCGTATTCGGTCCACAAGCACCCGGGGGAAGTGCCGGACAATCTGATGAACTTCGGCCCCATCCGCGTGCCCGACGGGCAGTACTTCGCCATGGGCGACAACCGCGACGACAGCCTCGACAGCCGCGAGTGGGGGTTCGTGCCGCGGCCCAACATCGTCGGCCGCGCCCTCCTGGTCTACTGGTCGTTCGACGGGGTCGGGCCGGACGGCGCCCTGGCCCTGGCGCCCGGTGACGAGCACGGTCTGCGGCGCTTCGCCCACTCGATGACGGCGCTCTTCCGGTTCACGCGCTGGGAGCGTTCGGGTCTGCTGGTGCGTTAGAAGGCCGGGTCAGAACAGCGGGGCGCTGTATTTCTCGTCGAATTCCCAGTTGTAGGTGTAGACCGGCGTCACGATCGGCACCGAGTAGCGCACCGCGATGTCGAACCGCCCGCCGCCGCGACTGACCTTCACCGCCTTGGCATTCACCGGCAGCTCGAGCTCCTCGGCCTTCCGCACGACGCGCTTGATGACCTCTTCGTCCTTGTTCCGCAGCGCCGCGAACCGGCTCTCCTGCTCGATGTAGTCGCGGAAGGCGTAGGCGTTGATCATGACCGGGACGACTTTGATCGCCAGGTAGATGGTCAGCCCCAGGACGCTGAGGCCGAAGAGGGTTCCCATGCGGCCTTCGCCGCGCTCGCTCTTCCGGTTCATCAGCATGATCCGCCTCGGGGCAGAACGGCCGCCCACGCAGGCCAATATAGGAAGAGCGAGGCGGGGCGTCCACCCGGGCGGGGGATCGGGGGCGCGGCCGATCACCGATCCGTAACCGGCGCGCCGGCGCAAAAGAAAAGGGGCCCCGGGTGACCCCGGGGCCCCTGTGCTCGAGACTTCGAAACGACCGTCCTACGGGCAGATGCTCCCGAGAGCGCGGAGCGTGCCGTCGGAGCGCCGGCCGAGCGCGGCCTGACCACCCACCGCCACGGGGTTGTGACCCGCGAGGTAGTAGGTCACCTTGCCGAGCACCGGGTTGACCGAGTCGGTGCGAGACACGACCGGCCCGGGCGCGCCTCCCGGCTGTGCGATGTTGCCGGAGAGGCAGGCGAGACCGGCGAGCGTGGCCTGCGCCACCTCGCCCGAGCTGTTGATGGTGCCGGAGAACAGGTCGTAACCCGAGACCTGGGCGGTTTGCGGACGCGAAGCCCAGGCAATCGTGGTCACGTTGAGGGCATGCGTCAGGTTCAGGACGATGTCCTGACTGTCGCCGGGGTAGACGAGAAGCGCCTCGGTCGCAGGCGCCGAGACCAGCGTGCTGGTGCAGGCCGGGAAGACGCTGCACCGCGCCTGGACGCGGTAGGTGGTGTCCGCGGTCGGGTTGTCGAGGAAGATCGGGCTCGACGACCAGTCCTGGACGAGGTTCGCGGCCGCGGTGCCGTTCTTGTAGAAGCGGTACTGCACGCCGCCGCCGACGCAGCCGCCGGGGTTCGTGGTCAGGGCCGCCGACAGCTTCACCTGCTCGCCGCCGACGAACAGACCGTCGCCATCGGCGTCGGTGACGACCAGGTCGACGGAGAATCCGCCGTCGCCCAGCGCGCTGTTGCAGGCCACTCCGGGGCATGTCCCCGGCCCGGGCGCCTTGGTGTCGGCCAACGGCTGGGCCGGACCCTGCAGCGCGCCGGTGATCCTGATGTCATCGATCCACCATCCTTCGTCGCCGGTCTGCGGACCCCATGCGCCGCCCAGCTCGTAGTAGGACGATGTACCGGTATTGTCGAACTCCCAGATCTGGGCGATCCAGCGGATGCGGACCGTCTGGCCGAGGAAGTTGCTGAGGTTGAACTTGGACTGCATCCAGAGTCCCGGCCCGTTCACGCCGGTGCTGCCGACGTGACCCTGGTCATCGGCGTCATGGCACTGCCCGGTATTGGTCGTGTCGCGCGAGTTGCCGCAGTGCGACCAGATGCCGTTCGGGAAACAGAGCGTTTCCTTGACACCGCGCGGCGCATAGCCTCCCGTACCGGTGTCGGCCGGGGTCATGATGCAGTAGGTCGGAGCGGCGCCGAACGTCGACCAGATGTAGGAGATGTGATCGTAGACGTTCTGGAACGGCGCGAGGCGATCCCAGAAGCCCCATGCCCCCGACCCGCCATTCGCCTGCGAATCGAAGACCTGGATATGGACATCGCCGAAGTCGTTCGCCTGCCCCGTTTTGCAGTTATAGCTGTTGTTGTCCATCATGTCGGCGATCTGGAAGAACGACAGCTCGAGATCTCCGACACCGGGCAGCGGCGTCAAATTGATCGGGTTGGTCATGAAAGCGGCCAGCTGGCGGAAGCGGGTCGTGTCGCCGTTTCGGCTGGTGGGATCGAAGTGGTAGCCGAAGTGCAGCGAGTTCTGTCCGCTATGGGACATGTTTCCGTCGGTCGGCGTGACCTGGCCGGCTCCCGCCGCGCAGGTGCCTGCCGGGCAGTGGATGTGCCAATCCATGCGGTTGAGCGGATCGATGACGCAGAACTTGTCGGTGGGCGGCACGATATCACCGGCGCACGCGACGCCGGCGAGGACGTTGATCCCGCCGGGAGCCGTGCTGACCGTGACGCCGATGGTGTCGTTGAGGACGCCCGGGGCGCCAAGCGGCTGGCTGTTGACCGAGATCCCCGGCGTCCCGTCGCGCTCGGTGTCGAAGTTCTCGACGACGATGCCGTCATCGGCCGTTCCGGCGATGCCGTCCAGCCCGACCACCTTCGGCGGGAGGCCGCCGGACGGCAGGTCGAGATCGATGACGGTCGAGATCGGAATCGGCGACGTCGTCCCGACGACCTGCGGCGAGACCAGGCTCAGGAAGAAATCACCATGCGACGGCGCCGCGGGATTGGTGGTCGCGGCGGTGCTGGAGATGACGTACTCGAACTTCCCTGCGGGGTCGCCGAGCGACGCCGTGTCGAAGGTGGCGCCGTTCGCCAGCGCCGGAACCTGAATCGACGACTTGGTGATGCAGGCGACGTCCGGATCGGTCGAGCCGAGCACCAGGGTGACGTTCGACAGGTCGAATCCGCTGGCGTTCTTGATGACCATGGACATGCGGGCGGTCTCGCCGGCGTCCGCGAACGGATCGTGGTCGCCGTTGATGTCGCCCACCGTGACCGCGAGGACGGTCAGTTTCGCGAGCGGCAGCTTCTTGCAGGACATGGTGACGTTGAAGGTGATGACGTCATCAGGGATGCCGTTGTTGTCGTCGTCGACGTTCTGCGGCGGGTCGCAGGCGTCCCCGCGGCCGTCCTGGTCGCTGTCGGTCTGCAGGATGGCGCCCGGCAGCGTGGTCGGGTTGGAGATGGTGGGACAGTTGTCGACGGCGTCGGTGACGCCGTCGGCGTCGAGATCGTCGTCGACGGTCCCGCATGAACCGCTGTTCGAGACGCCGTCCCTCTTGCAGGTCTCCTGCGTAATGTTGATGCAGGTGTTCCCCGTTCCCTGGCACTGGTTGGTGGCGGTGCAGGTCTTGGTCGGGGTCAGGCTGCAGTGGCCGGTGGTCGGGCACTGCGGATCGGTGGTGCAGCGCGTCGTGGGCGTCCGCTCGCACGACCCGAACGCCCGCACCACCTTCTGGGGATTGACGCAATCGCCCTCGCACGCATCGCCGATGAAATCGCCGTCGCTGTCGAGCTGCGGCGCCGGGTTCGCCGTCAGCACGCAGTTGTCGAGGCGATCCTTCACGCCATCGCCGTCGGCGTCGGCGCTCGCGGAGTCGCACGCCGTGCCCCTGCCCGCCGCGCCCGGCGTCTGGTCCGGGTTGTACACGTCCGGGCAGTTGTCCAGGGCGTTGACCACGCCGTCATAGTCGATGTCGTCGAAGTCGCAGGCGTCACCGACGCCGTCGGCGTCCGAGTCGAGCTGGCTGGGGTTGGAGACACCCGGGCAGTTGTCGCACAGGTTGCCGACGCCGTCCGAGTCGCCGTCCTCCTGCAGCGGGTTGTAGAGGAACGAGCAGTTGTCGTTGCAGTTGGCGGTGGCGCCGCCGGTGCAGGGTCCGGCGAAACCGGTCGTCGGGATGCTGTCGTTGTCCAGGTTCGCGAAGCTGGTCTCGCCCGGCGTGCCGTCACCATCGCCGTCGCACTCCGGATCGATGTAGTAGAACGTCATGTTGGTGTCGTTGGCCGGATTCGAGAACAGCACGTTGGGATTGTCGAACAGCGTGCCGATCGTGATGTTCCCCTTGAACACGCCCGGCGTGGTCGTTTCCGCGATCTGGAACGACTTGCGGGGGTGCTTGGCGGTCACGACGCCCGTTGACACCGCCGTCGAGTCCGTGTCGGTCACGCCGAAGACCGTGACGGCGCCGACGCCGGCGCGGCGCGGATCGTCGACGGTGATGCCGACGGTCTCGTTGCATTCGTACAGGATCATCCGATCCACGGTGAGGCTGGCGCACTGCTGGCCGCCCGGCTGGCCCGCGCCGCCGAAGCGGGTGCAGGCCGCGGTGGCCTCGGGAATCGGATGGACCTCGTCCCACTCCAGGACGACGTCGTCGATGCCCAGGCCGTAGTCGGTCGCGGACGAAGCCTGCTCCTCGACCCAGAACCCGATGCCGATCTGCCAGCGGTTGCCGGCGGGCCCGGGGTTGAACGAGCCGGTCGGCTCCGGCTGTCCCGGACCGAGGCTCAGGTAGATCAGCCCGTCGTCGTATTCCTGCATCGCCATGTCGAAGTTGCGCTCGGGACCGGCGATGGTGTTCTGCTCGCAGCAGAGCGCCGGGTTGCCGCACCCGGGCGCGCAGACCTGCGGCGCGCCGGGCTTCGGGAAGGGCAGGAAGTCGGGCGCGGCCGTCGGGATCGGGCTGCTGCTCTCCGGATTGGTGTTGGCGGTGAAGCCGGTGAACCCGGATTCATCGCCGGTGACGGTGTGACCGCCGCTGAGGACCGACCCGTCCGGGTCGATCAGCGGACCAAAGGTGCGCTGGTTCTTGCTGGGGTTGATGCCGTAGTTGTACGAGTTGAGCGCGGCCAGCGTGTAGATGTCGCCGGTCCGGTAGTACCAGTACTCGCACAGCAGGCAGTTGCGGCTGTCGTCGTCGATGTCGGAGTCGAAGTCGATGTCGGCGCCCGCGTAGCCCGCGGTCTGGATGTTGACGTTCATCCCGAGGCGCTGGAACTCGACCGTGTACGGGAAGCCGCGGGCGTCCGGCTTCTGGTTGACCTTCGCGATGATCGGCGACTCCAGGATGTCGAACACCAGCTCGTTGAACAGCGGCGTCGCGGGATCGTTCGGGTAGATGTAGCTGTCGCAGACCTGGCCCGAGGGCGTCGAAAGGACCGTATCGCCCGTGTGCCAGATACCGGCAGCGCCGGGCGGCTGGAACAGCGGGGTCGCGATGTTGCCGTCCGGGATCGTCGTCTGCCCGCCGCAGGCGCCGCTGGTCTCGTACTCCCACATGTTCAGACCGCTGACTCCCGGCCCGGGGTTGCTGTCGGGATGCCTGAGTCCGAGCCACCCGCCGTTGTTCTTGTCGAAGTTCCACGGCACCCGGTGCGTGTCGGCCGGATTGGTGGTGAGCAGGATCCCCTTGTCGACGAGACCGTTCGGGATGATGTCACTCTCGCCCGGATCGGTGTTGTTGCCGTTGTTGTTGAGGTCCTCACCCAGCGTGTTGCTGATCAGGCTGTTCACGCTGTTGGCGACGAACATGGTCGAGAAGGTGATGTCCTCGTCCGGCCAGAAGACCCCCTTGAACGGGTCCAGCTTGTCGGGCGTGTCGATCTGGAGATTTCGATTGAAGTCGCGCACCTCGCGACCGCCGTTCGGGAAGTCGGTCGAGTAGTGCAGCGATTCCTTGTCGGCGTTGATGACCTCGGGGAAGGTGAAGCTGGCGCGCGAAACGCGGACGCCGCGCGCCTTGCCGTCGAGCGTCAGGACCAGGTTGATCGGCGCGGCCACGAGGGGGGCCGACAGGGTCGGGTCGACCAGCAGGCTGAACGACACGGCGGTGCCCTGGCCTCCGGGGATGCGGCCGATGCTCTTCGGCGAATCCAGCACCTTGATGGAGTTCGAACCGGTGCCGGTCGGCGTCAAGGTCGCCTCGACGTCGTTCAGGTCGTCGTTCTTCTCGAAGTTCCGCAGGGCGATCGAGAAGACCATTTTCTCGTTGGAGTCGAGGTACTGGTCATGGTCGCAGCCGCCCGAGAGGTAGGAGGTCGGGTTGGCGCGACCCAGCACGTCGATGACCCCCTGCGTGATGTTCGGGGTGCACTGGAACCGGGCACGGGCCTCGGAGTTCCGCGGTGCGTCGGTGTACGACATCACCAGGGTCATCCCGTTGTCGCCTTCGAGGACGCCGTTGTTCTTGATTGCGGGGGTGGCGAGCCGGGCCGGGATCGGAGCTGACTTGAAGACGTGGCTTCCGACCGCCGTCTCCGCGAACGCGAAGCCGGTCTCCTGGTCCTGCACCACGCCGGCCGAGTTGACGACCTGGAACAGGAGGTTCGAGACCACGCTCCCGGCGGTGCCGTTCGGGTCGAACACCGTGGCGGTGACGTCGTCCGAGCAGGAGTACTGGTACTTGTCGAAGCGCGCCGTGCTCTGCGGCAGGTCGTGCGAGGCCGAAGCCCAGGTCTGCGTGCCCTGCCCGAGGACCGGGCCGGAGATCACCAGCGCGAACGGCTGGCCGCCGGCGTCGAGCAGCCCGTCGCCGTCGGTGTCGGGCTCGCCCGCGTCGAACCGGCCGTTGTTGTTGAGATCCTCGTTGGCGCCGTTGATCATCGTGATCTGGCCGGGCGTGGCGCCGCCGGCGCCGCGCTTGACGCGCACCTTCCAGGTTCCGGTCGGGAGCTGGTTGGCGGAGGTCGGGCTCACGAACGAGCTGAGGTGCACGGCTTCGATGTTGTTGCGCACGTCGTGCAGGGGCGTGTTCGCCACCGGGCGTCCCTGCGACCACTGGCCGACCGGGAGGAGCTGCCCCGCGATGTAGACGTTGCCGTCATAGATGATGTTGTCGCCGGTCGTGGCGATGTTGTTGTCCGGACCGGGCGACTCGACCTCGAGGTCGAGATCGTTGATCAGCAGGCCGCCGGTGTTCTCGACGCTCGGCGGGTCGGGCCACGACAGCGCGACTCGGAGCTGGCCGTTCTGGATCACCCGCGTGCCGGACACCAGCGTCACCGCGTTCACGCCGTCGACGGTGAAGGTCTTCTCCGTGGAGGTGTGCGCGGCGTTGTCGATTGGCGCTTCCGCGGTGCCGAGCATGTCGTAGATGACCAGGCCCGCGGCCGGATATTCGATGGTGTCCGGGCCGCCGGTGCCGAGGGTCGGCGGGTAGTTCGAGATCGGCAGGACGTTGTCGAGCACGACGCGCCCGTATCCCTGCACGCCGTTCCCCATGATGCCGACGTTCGCGACGCCGCCCGGGCCGGCAACCGTGCCCACGTTGATCGACCGCGAGTTGTAGACCGTGAGGTCCGCCGTCGGCGCATGGTCCGGGATGTCGAACGACAGCTGCTCCATGAAGTTGGCGCTGGCCACGAGAGCCGCGCGCACCGCGCTTCCGGACAGGGTCGGCATCCGGTCGGCCGTCTGCCGCGAACCGGTCGGGTAGAAGCCCTGCGCGAAGTAGTCGCGGATGACCGCGCCCGCCGCGGTGGCGAACCCGGCCGAGAACGAGGTGCCTGTGTTCGACTCGTCGATCTGGTTGTCGACCGGGCCGAGGTTGTCGTTGTCACGGCTGCGGTTGGTCGCCGCGGTGATGAATCCGGGGTAGGCGAACAGTCCCGAGCCGTCGGTGCCGGGCGCCATGATGATCGGCGCGGTGCGCAGGGACTGCGCCGTCGCCGGCCCCTTCGAGCTGAATCCGACGGGGTTCTCCTCGTCGTTGTAGTCGCCGAACACGGTCCAGAGATCGGAGTTCGATCCGCCCACGGTGACCACGTTCTTGGCGGTGGCGGGCGGCGGAATCTGCGGCGGGTGCGGGAAGTTCGGATCGTTGTCCACCGCGCTGCCGTCGAACACGTCCGGCCAGACTTCCTGGATCGCCGAGCCGACCGGCTCGTTCCCCTGGCTGCCGACCGGCGAGAAGACCATGTAGTCGCGGTTGTTCACCAGGAAGGTGTCGACGTTCTTCGAATCGATGGTGTAGGTGCCGTTCTCGATGTTGTTCAGGATGTTGTCGAAATTGGGGACGCCGAACGGCAGGACCTGCAGGTGCACCTCGTAGGCGCCGCCGACGATTCCCGCGCAGGCGCCGGTGCCGCCGCTCTTCGGGCAGACCGCGATGTTCAGGCGGTCGAGCAGGCTGCCGGGGTTGACGTTGCCGCCCACCTCGGCGAGCTCGTTGATCAGGCAGCGCGCCGGGGCGGCGGCGTCCTGCATGATGATGCGCGCGCCGCGCGCCAGCGCATCGAGGCTCCAGCCCCCGACCGGGACGCCGTCCGACGGGTCGAGCCCGTGCGTGAAGGTCAGGCCGAAATCCCCGGGGGCGCCGGCGATGATGCCGGCCACGACGTTGCCGTGGGTGTTGCTTCCCGACAGGACCGCGTCGCACGACGTGCCGTTGTCCTCGACCACCTGGATGGCGTGCACCTTGCGGTGCGACGGACCGACCTGGATGAGCGTCGTGACCTGCGTCGCGGTCTGGGAGAAGTGAACCGCGTCGACCGAGATGCCGTTGTCGGTCACCGCGACGATCTGCGGCGGCACCTGTGCGGTGTCGTTATTGACGCGCGTGCCGTTCGGCAGGCCGGCGGCGTTGAGACCTCCGCCGTCGATCCCCAGCTCGTGGTAGGGACGAGCCAGGCCGAAGCTCGACTCGGTGTTGCCGATCATCATGGTGGTCGGCGTCTCGGCGTTGGTCAGCTGGAACTCGGGACGCTCGTCGACGCTGCGGACCGACGGGTCCTGAACCAGGCGCGCGGCCGTCTGCGGCGAGCCCTTCACCTGGAGGATCATGCCGTCGAGGCTGAACGAGGTGACCTTGTCGTGCCCGGCGACCGACTCGATGGCAGAGCGCGCCGCGGCGGCGTCCGCGTCGCTCCACAACGCCACCAGCATGTCGATCTCGGACGACTTGGCCCGGGCCCGCTCGATGAGCGGGATCCGCCCGGTCCGCGGCGACAGCTTGTAGGCCGGCTCGTAGCTTCCGATCGACTCGACGAACGGCTCGGCGGCGAGGTCGTCGAACGCCCTCTCGTTGGCGGTGCGCACCAGGACGCCGCGCTCGGGAACCTGCCCGAGGACCCGGCCGTGTCTCTGGATGTCGGACTCGATCGCGTCGTAGCCGCGGGTCTGCAGCGCGCTCTCGTCGATCGTGACGATGTTCACGCCGTGCGCTTCGCCCTGCCCCTTGGTCCCCGCCTTGCGCTGGGACACCGCATTGGCCCGCAGCGAGCCGGGCACGCGGGCCAGCACTCCCTTCTCGGGATGCTTCAGATCGACCCAGCCGATCGAGGTCTCGACGAGGTGCCGGCGCTCTTCCTTGCTCAGCTCGCGGGTGTCCGGCTGGAAGGTCGCCCCGAACGGCGACAGATCGCCCGGACGGGTGATCGCGGTGACGCGGCGCATCTGCAGCGCCTTGCGGTCTTCCATCGCCTCGGCGCGCTCTCCGGGGCTTGCCGGCGTGCGGCTCTTCGAACCCCAGGTCATCACGACCGGGAGCAGGAGGAGAGCGGCGGTCGCCGTAGCGGCGAGCAGGGCTCCCGTCAACGATTTCAGTTGGGCAGGACGAGGCATCAGAACCTCCCGGAAGTAGGTATGGCGCCGGGTTGACCGGCCAACAGCACGGCGCTTGACGGGCCCAGCGGCCCGCCGTCGATGAAAATCATGGTCCAAGAAAGTCTCACCATCCGGACCCCCGCCCGGAGGAAGCGACGGACACGGCGACCGTCGTCGTCCGAGGCGTTACAAATTTGCTCTATTGAGTACGGTGGGAGTGCGCCCTTGTCAACGTGCAATTCATGGGGTGGTCATATCAATTGCGCGCCCGAACGTAATTTGTTTCGCAGCGTGGTGCAATGAGAATCGCCCGTACTCGCGGCCCAGGTGGCAGATCGCGCGTACGAGGGGTCGGGGGTGCGATTACCGTTTCGTAGTATGGAACAAATAGCCCGGGCGCGACAGGTCACGCCGGCCGTTCGAGGCCGCGTGCGACACCCTCTTCGCTGACACGCGCCTCGCGTTCGATCGCCTCGGCCCTGGCCCGGATGCCGGCGGCCCGATCCGGGTCGGACAGCCCCCCCAGATTGATCCGGACGTTCATCAGGGCGCCGCTCAGCCCCGCGGCGGCGAGTGCGGCGGCGGTCCCGACGTCGCTCAGAGCGTTCCGATTCCCCCTCGGCAGGAGGTCGGCGGTCAGCGCCAGAACGCGGACGCAGCCCTCCGCGGCGGCCAGCGGGACCTCGGTCGCCTCGAGGTTGGCGCGGCCGAGGGCCGCCTTGCGCGCCGCCTTCTCCGCTTCGGTCGCCTTCGGAAGGCGCAAGGCCCCGATGACCCGGTCGTAGGCGGCGGCGTCTTCGTCCGCCAGCCTCAGGAGCTCGCGACGCAGCGACTCGGCCCGCTCCCTTATCGGACGGAGGAAGGACTCGTGCTGCTGGTATCCCTCCTTGCCGATCGTCAGGTCGCAGACCATCTGGACCAGCGCGGCCGCGAGGCTTCCAGTGACCGCGGCCGCGCTGCCGCCGCCCGGAGTGGGCGTGCCGGCCGCGAGCCGGTCCACGAACTCGGCCACGCTCAGGCGGGTCAACACGAGGCGACTCTATAGGCGTGCGCGGAGGTGCGTCAAGACAACGGCCACGGAAGCCGCCCCGGGTCGAGTCGCCGAGAACGGGCCCGCGGGGGACGGGTCCGGCGACGCTGCGCGTCGCCTCCCCTCGGCCTCGCTGCGCGCCCACCCAACGCGCTGGAGAGCAGCGCGTCGGGGCCCCGGGCGCTCCGTCTCGGACGCCCCCGCGGGCCCGTTCTCGGCGACTCGCATCGCGGCGACTTCCACGGTCCGCATGGCCGCCGCACCTCCTCGCCACCTCTAACGCGAGCACAGTGCGCCGCTCAATCCATGGTGGCGCGCAGCTTGTTGCAGCGACGTGCCGGTTTCCGAGGTGAGCTCATATTCCTGTCGCCCCTCTCCACCCATTCAATCTCCCTCACGAACTAACTAATTGCCCTGCCGTCACTTCGAACGATCCCCACAACAAGCTGCGCGTCACCATGCGCTCAATCGTGGTGACGGCGTCGAAGCCGACGCGCGTCGCTTCGGAGCATGCCGGCTTCGATCGCAGCGACGGCGTTCAGCGCGCGACGATGCGCCCGTCGTCGACGACGATGCGGCCGCGCTTGATCACGGTGCGGCAGGCGTCGGGACCGAGCCGGTAGGCGAGGTGGACGTGCGACGGCAGGTCGAGAACCTGGATGTCGGCCTGCTTCCCGGGCTCGAGGCTGCCGATCCGTCCCGCGAGACCGAGGGAGTGGGCGGCGTTGAGCGTCGCGGCCGCCACCGCCTCGGAGGGCAGCAGACCAAGACGCAGGCAGGCGATCGGCAGGATGACGGTCATCGCCTCGGTCGGACAGGTGCCGGGGTTGAAGTCGGTCGCGAGCGCCACCGGCACGTCCGCCTCGATGAGGCGACGCGCGGGGGCGTCGCGCGGGTCGCGCAGGAAGAACGACGCGCCGGGCAGCAGGATGGCCGTGGTGCCGGATCGCCGCAGCGCAGCGATCCCGGCCTCGTCCACGTGGTCGAGATGATCGGCCGAATCGGCGCGCAGCCGGGCGGCGAGCGCGGCCCCGCCGCCGGCGCGCCGCTGGTCGGCGTGCACCCTCAGGCCGAGACCGGCCGCGGCGGCGGCGCGCAGGATCGTCTCGCCCTCCTCCGGCGTGAAGGCGCCCTGCTCGACGAAGACGTCGCAGTATCGGGCCAGCCCGCGCCGCGCCACCTCCGGCACCATCTCGAGCGCCACCTCGCGCACGTAGGCGGCGCGCTCGGCGCGTCTCTCCGCCGGGACGACGTGCGCCCCGAGGAAGGTCGGCACGATGGTGATGGGGTGCTGGTCCGCCAGGCGCCGCAGCGCCTCGAGCTGCTTGAGCTCCTCGTCGAGGCTCAGCCCGTAGCCGCTCTTGGCCTCGACCGTCGTCGTGCCGTGCCGGAGCATCCGGTCGAGACGGCCGCGGCCCAGCGCGACGAGATCCTCGAGCGTCGCCTTGCGGGTGGCGTTCACCGTCGATTGGATGCCGCCCCCCGCCGCCGCGATCGACTCGTAGGTGGCGCCTTCGAGGCGGCTGACGAACTCGGTGTCGCGCCAGCCGGCGAACGGCAGGTGGGTATGGGGATCGACGAACCCGGGGAGGACGGTGCGGTCGCGGGCGTCGATGACCACGGCGCCCGGCCGGAGCCGGACCTCCCTCCGGTAGTCGGCGCCGGTGCCCGCGAAGACGATGACGCCGTCGCGCGCCGCCACCGATCCGCCCGGGATGGCGCGCAGGTCGCGCATCGCCCTGCCGACGCGCGGGACCGGGCCCCCGAGCGTCACCAGCTCGGCGGCGTCGACGACGGCGAGGTCGGCCTCGATCATCGCCGGTCCGCGGCTCAGGTGCTCTGATTCTCGGCGGGCTTCTTCATGAAACGGAGGCGATCTTCGACCTCCTCCTCGTTGCGGTGCATGTCGAGGAGCCTCAGATGCTGCTCGACGGCCGACCGGATACGCTGCGCGAACGCCTCGCGCTCCACGCGCAGCGCCTGGATCGTCCCCTCGAGCTCGCCGGCCTTGCGCCCGGCCTGATCGAGCAGCTGCGATCCCTTCACCTCCGCCTCGCGCACGATGATCTGCGCCTCCTTGCGCGCCTCCTCGCGGATCTCGTCGGCTAACCGCTGGGCGGTGAGGAGCGTCTCCTTCAGGATCCGCTCGCGCTCGCGCAGATCGGAGACGCTCGCCTCGACCTGCGCCAGCTTCTCCTTGAGGTTGTTGCTCTCCACGATGACCGCCTCGAACTCCGAGGAGACGAGGTTCAGGAAGGAGCGCACCTCCTCCTGGTCGAAGCCGCGCATCTTCACGGCGAACGCATGCCCGCTGACGTCAATCGGCGTGATTTTCATGTCGTCTCCACGTTCGTCTGGCTCTCCCTGCCCGCCTTGTCCCGTTCGCCGAAGAGGGCCCGTCCGACGCGCACCAGGGTCGCGCCCTCCTCGATCGCCACCTCGAAATCCCCGGTCATTCCCATCGACAGCTCTTTCAGGCCGAGCCCCGGATGCCGCGTCGCCTCCTCCTCGAGAAGGGCCCGCAGCCGCCGGAAGTAGCCGCGCGTCCGATCGGGCTCCAGGTCGAACGGCGGCAGCACCATCAGACCGCGCACCATGACCGACCGGCACTGCTCCGCGGCCGCGAGGACGGCGCCGAGATCCTCCTCGCGCACCCCCGACTTGGTCGGCTCGTGGGCGAGGTCGACCTGCACCAGCCCCTCGATCCTCCGTTCCGCCGCCGCGGCCCCGCGCTCCAGCCGGGTCAGGATCTCCACCGAGTCGATCGAGTGCACCACGTCGAACAGCCGCGCCGCCAGGTTCGCCTTGTTGGCCTGCAGGTGCCCCACCAGATGCCAGCGGGCGCCCGGTCCGACGAGCGGCGTCTTGTCACGCGCCTCCTGAACCTTGTTCTCGCCCAGATCCCGAAGCCCGGCGTCGATCGCTTCGCGCAATCGGGCCGCCGGCATCGTCTTGCCGACCCCGACGAGCGTCACGGACGCGGGCGTGCGACCTGCCCGCGACGCGGCCGCTTCGATTCGCCGCCGGACGGCTGCCAGGTTCGCGGCGAATGGCGGAGCCATGGCTGATCAATATAGGTTAAGGAACGCGGCTGTCAAAGGCTTGGCAGCTTCGGCTGCGCCGTGGCTCCCAGGACCAGGTGGAGGGCGGCGGGCAGATTCCCGGTGCTGTCGGTGAGATCCATTGCCTTGTTCGCCAGCGCATCGGCGTCCTTGTTGCGCTCGCGCGGGACGTGCTCGAGGACGATTCTGCCGAAGGATGTCAGCAGCCGTTTCGCCTCGGCGTGCAGGATCCGCAGCTTCGGGTCCTTGACCCGGTACTCCCCCTTCATCTGCTTGATGAGGAGCTCCGAGTCGGAGCGGATGGTCAGCGACTCCGGGCGCAGCGCGCCGGCGTGCTCGAGAAGGGCGAGGAGCGCCGCGTACTCGGCGGTGTTGTTGGTGGCGACCCCGAGGAATCCGTACAGCTCGGCGAGCGGCGGGTCGGCCGGCGCGGCGCCGGCCCGGGTGATGAACACGCCGTATCCCGCCGGACCGGGGTTGCCGCGCGAACCGCCGTCGATGTAGGCGATCATCGCGGGGCCACGCGTCGGCTCGGCGCCGCGCTCGCGCTTCACCGGCGTTCCGGTCAAGCGCCTCGCCTCACGACGTGGAGTGGTCCGACCGGGCGGCCGGGGAGGCCGCGTCGGGCCCGGGTGAGGCCGGGGCCGCATCGTCGGGCACATAGAGGAAACGCTTGCAGGAGTCGCACGGGATCAGCCCGGTCGCGCGGCGGACCTCCTGGATCAGCTTCGGCATGACGCGCACGTGGCAGCCGCCGCACAGCTCCTCGCGCACCGCCACCAGCGCCACGTTCTTCCGCTGGCGCGCCACCTTCATGAAGGGATCGAGATAGGCCGGAGCGATCGTCTTCCTCAGCTCGGCCTGGTCGGCCTCGTTGGCCGCCTTCTCCTTCTTGAGCTCGGCGAGCCGCTCGTTGAGCGTCTGCTTCCCGAGGTCGGTGTCGCGGCGCCGGACGCCGAGACGGTCGTCGTGCACCTTCACCGCGGAGCCGGCCTTGTCGCCCGCCTCCATGTCGAGGAGGATCTGCTCGTCGAGCCGCGCCCGCTCCGTCTTGCAGGTCTCGATCTCGTGCAGCATCGCCTGGTATTCCTTGTTGGTCTTCACTTCGGCGAGCTGTCCCTGGTATTTCTGGATCTTCGTCTCGACGCCCATCAGCTCCATCTCGAGACGGCGGCGCTCCTTCTGCAGATCCTGCATGGAGGATTTCTCCCGCTCCACTTCGGCCTGCACAGCCAGGAGGTCCTTCTCGAGGCGGGCGACTTCCTGCGGGATGGCGGCGATCTGCTCGTTGAGGCCGTCCGCTTTGACCATGAGAGCCTGAAGGCGGACGAGACGGCGCATGTCTTCAATCATGGCGGATACGCAGCGGAAACCCCTCCAAAAGTTTGGAGTATAGCACGCGGGTCGGTTATGCTCCGCGCTTCCAGGGAGCCTGTCCGGGCAGACCCATGCGACGCACGGCCGACGTTGTGATCATCGGTGGCGGCATCCAGGGGGCGAGCATCGCCTGGCACCTGGCGCGCCGCAGCGCGACCGATGTCGTCCTTCTCGAGAAGGAGACGCTCGCGTCGGGCTGCAGCGGGCGCACCGGCGGCGTCATCCGCCAGCACTACTCGACTCCGATCGTGACCGAGATCGCCCGCCAGGCGCGCGACTTCTTCTCCACGTTCGACCGCGAGGTGGGCGGCCACTCCGGCTTCATCCAGAACGGCCTGGTGCTGATGGT
>Ga0134121_10001032_pt1 | contig 27706 bp, 22 predicted proteins | sample KB301_FD_96463 | JGI IMG/M metagenome (GOLD analysis project Ga0134121, IMG submission 96463) | Terrestrial soil microbial communities without Nitrogen fertilizer from Kellogg Biological Station, Michigan, USA - KB3-0-1 | ecosystem: Environmental > Terrestrial > Soil > Unclassified ... | reverse complement strand
TCATCTCGCTGAGCATGGCCTCTACGTGGCGGGTTTCAGTACCAGCCCGTACGGCGTGGAGTGGATGCGGTTCGAGAAGTCCAGTCCCCTGCCCGAGCTCATCAAGACCGTGCCCCATGTGGCCTTCGAAGTCGACGACCTCGAGGCTGCTCTCGAGGGCCAAGAAGTCATCTATCCTCCCGGGTCTCCGTCGGAAGGCGTCCGAGCAGCCATGATCGTGGACAATGGCGCCCCTGTCGAGCTCATCTGGTTCCGCAAGAACAGCGATGTCCACAAGGCGTGACACCGGATTCTCGCGGGCGCCGCTGAGCCGCCAGCCGTAGGAGGCTGCAATTGACTTCACTTCAGAGTCCGACTCTGGTCCAGTTCGGCAGGCTGCGGCGAATCCACTTCGATAAGGCACCCGTCTGGGTTGGGTGCCATACTCTCGACTACGACGAGCCCTGGTACGACGAGACCAATGAAGAGACCTTCCGTCCATGGAATGGCCCCTTGCCGTTCGACCCGTCACTCGGGATGGCCGCGGTAAAGGCTGATTTTCAACTTGCCGACGGTACGAGCCTAGCGGGGTTCGTCACGCCACAACCGCGATCGACCAGCAGGCGGTTCCTCATCTGGACGAAGCCCACCAGTCCTGATCTGGGCATCATTCAGCCTCATATGTTTGGGCGTGGCGGCCGCCAGCTGGACTTCTGGTTTGGGATGATCAAACCCGACGAAAGCTCTAAAGCCCGATTCTACGCGGCGCTAGGTCGGACTCCCGCCCAGGTGTTCCCGATCCACTTTGCAGCAGATCCGACCCTAGCTCTTGGCATTACATCTGGGACCATCTCGGGGTTCTGTTATATCCCTGATCTCAAGACGCCCACCTTTGCGACTTGAACAGCTGCGCAGCGCCTATCTGAAGTCCTCCCCACGTGTGCTGCCCGATCGATTCGTGCGGATCCACTACTACGGCCCGTGAGGATCTTGCTGCTCATAGCCCAGTTGCAATGTTTATCTGCTCAGCCGTGGAGCCAGGTCTTGGTGTACCTGGCCGACTCCTTGCGGTATAATCCCCTTTACGAAATCGCGGTTCAGGAGGGGTAATCACCGAAATCGCGTGGCTGTGAGCCTCAAGAGGTGGCGCGGCGCCACGCGGTTAGGCTCCCAAGGCGTTGGGCGGCTAGCAAACGAACGGTCTATTCCGAGCCATGAAAACACTGCCTCGCCGCACTCGGTGGTTTCTTGCCTTGGTGATCGTCTGCCTGCTCGTCGCCTTGCTCACTTGCGCTTTCAGCGCGAGAGCCAAGAGCATTTTCAGCGTTGTCCTCGCCCTGCTCCTACTTGTCGACCTACTCGAGCCCATCGGGTGGCTGGTGCACGCAATCGTTCGAGGCCCTTCCATCGGCGATGAGCCTACTGGCCGACCCGGCCTTGCACCACCCAACCCTTCGATCCAGCGGACGCGGCCAAAAGCGCCGCGCCGCTGAGCTCAAGTATCGTTGTCCGACGGGAAGAACACTGATGAAGACAAGACACACCTGCTCGACTGTAGCCTTCCTCACTGCTATGTTTTGGAGCGTACCTGGAGCGTACGCCGACTCTCCACTTGAGCCACCGCATCGCTACACCGTCTGCTCATCATCAAAGCTTTACTGCGTGACCTCTGACCCTCAGGTGGGTACCTTTGCCCATATGTTTGCGGAAGCAACTCGGGAAGCTGCATACTGGTCGATTCCTCGCTGGTTCCGTGCGATTTTCGTATCCAATAACCCTGACTATATCGTCACCGGTTACGATGGCCTCAATCTTGTGCCCCGCGAATCACCTGGGTCTATTGAGATCCTTACTTTCTGGCGTCGTGGTGTAAAGGTATGCAGCTATAGACTCTCCGACCTGATCACGGATCTAACCGCTCTGCAGCCGACCTCCTCCCACTATTATTGGGGCGACTATCAAGGTTTCGACTCGGACGGCAACTTTCTCCTGTACACTGTCCAAGCTCGCATCTTAGTTTTTGATCCCACGGGGAAGAGAGTGAAGTCAAATCCCCCCGAGAAAGGTGCGTTCCCCAGTTCTCAGCATCTTGACGGTATGAATCGGCCAACCCAGCCCCTGCACCGGCATCACATCAAGGGCGGCTCTTATTCCTTCGTCGGCACAGTCAGCGACGCCTTTTCGTTGCGGACGCGCCGTATGGTGAAATGACTGCAACGCTCGGCATCAGGCGAGCAGGTCGGAGGCGAGATGCGAGTACTCGTGGACATGGACGGCGTGCTCGCCGATTTCGAGGGGGCCTTTCTCGACCGCTGGCGATCGGCCTATCCAGATCACCCGTTCGTGCCCTTGCACGAGCGCAGGACGTTCTATTTGATCGAGGAATATCCACCCGAGCTCGCGCCGGCGGTGCGCGAGATCTGCTGTGCGGCCAACTTCTTTCGGGACCTCCCGCCGATTATCGGAGGACTTGAGGCCGTACAGGCCATGTCGCGGAGCGGAATGGAGGTCTTCCTTTGTAGCAGCCCGTTGAGCGACTACCGGAATTGTGTAGTGGAGAAGTACGACTGGGTTGTGCGGCACCTTGGAATCGAATGGAGTAAGCGACTCGTTCTCACAAAAGACAAGACCATCATCGCCGGCGACGTGCTGATCGACGACCGCCCGAGCCTCCACGGCATCGCGACACCGGCCTGGGAGCACGTGCTTTACGATCAACCCTACAATCGTCACGTGACGAGCAAGCGGCGCCTCACTTGGGAGAACTGGCGAGAGGTTCTGGGGACGGGCCGATAGCGGGCGCACGGGTCTCCCGCGTGAGTCGGCTGCTGAGCTCGTCGTCGGGCGGCCATGGAGCCCAAGGGGAGTTGCCGATGGAGATGATCCTGTTTGAAGGCCACCTCGATCTATGGCCGGCCCAGCAGTAGGGATACTCGTTGCGGACGCGCCGTAGGTGAAATGACTGCAAAGCTCGGCATCAGGCGAGCAGGTCGGAGATGAGATGCGAATACTCGTGGACATGGACGGCGTGCTCGCCGATTTCGAGGGGGCCTTTCTCGACCGCTGGCGAGCTGCCTACCCCGAGCACCCGTTCGTGCCCTTGCACAAGCGCAGGACGTACCATCCAGAGGAGGAGTATGCGCCCGAGCTCGCGCAGTCCGTGCGCCAGATCTACTGTACGGCCACCTTCTTTCGCGACCTGGCGCCAATTCCCGGCGGGCTCGAGGCCGTACAGGACATGGTGCGCAGCGGGATGGAGGTCTTCCTGTGCACCAGCCCCTTGAGAGACTACCAGCATTGTGTGGTGGAGAAGTACGACTGGGTTGTGCGGCACCTTGGAATCGAATGGAGTAAGCGACTCGTCCTCACCAAAGACAAGACCATCATCGCCGGCGACGTGCTGATCGACGACCGCCCGAGCCTCCACGGCATCGCGACACCGGCCTGGGAGCACGTGCTCTACGATCAACCCTACAACCGTCACGTGACGAGCAAGCGGCGCCTCACCTGGAAGAACTGGCGAGAGGTGCTGGGGACGGGCCTATAGCACCTCGGCAGGCAGTGCCGATCGCTTAGCCGACTGATTCTCCTTCACTCCAAGCCCCTGAGAAGAAGAGACTTCCCACCCGTTCCTCGTATCTTCCTGGAATACATAGGACCCGTCGTACAAGCACCTGTCGCTGGTCGCTTATCCGACTGAGGCCGACTTGAGGCGCTTACCCGCCGGATCGCCCGTCGTATTGACGAGCCGAAAAAATCGGCGTAAGTTCCACGTCGATTAGCCTCTGCAGATTGGAAGTTTACACCTTCGTGACTTCCGGCGGATTGGAGGCTGACGATAAGCATTACCCTTGGAGATTTCACCCAACATCGGAGGTCCGAATGCGAAGAGTCACAGGCATTGGCGGCATCTTCATGAGCGCCAAGGATCCCAAGGCGCTATGCGATTGGTACAAGAAGCACCTCGGGATCGACGTTCAGCCCTGGGGTGGAGCGGCCTTCGACTGGACTGACTCCGAAGGCAACCCGACCAAAGGCACTACGGCCTGGTCGATCGGTCCAGCGGACGGCAAGCACTTCGCTCCGAGCAAGTCGAGCTTCATGGTCAACTATCGCGTCGAAGATCTGGCAGCCCTTCTCAAAGCACTGCGCGAGGAAGGTTGCGACGTGCTCGAGCAGACCGACGACTCGGAGTACGGGAAATTCGGATGGGTCATGGATCCAGAGGGCAACAAAGTGGAACTCTGGCAACCGCCACAAGAGCAATGAAGTTCGGTTACTTGGCCATCTGGGCCATCTGTACTGACGAAACTTGCGATAGGAGGTTGAAAATGGGCAGAGTCAAGATCCTGGTCCGATTGCTTGCCGTCCTCGTAGTGTTGATCGCAGGCGCCTTGGTGCCGCCGGAGCCAGCACTGGCGGTTTCTCAATGTTCCGTCGTCTGTTCAATCAATGGGGTTGGACCCAATTGTATTTGCGACTCCAGTTGCTGCCCCGGAAGCTGCGCCCCTGGACTGCTCGCGCTCTGTCGGTTTTGTCACGCTCCCTGTTGAAGCGTCTCGCGGTTCGGAGCCTGCAGTCCCTTGGCCATAGCATTGCTGATCAGTGCGAGAGGCCTGGCGCGCTAGCGGCGACGCTCTAACCGAAGCTAGAGAAGATCCCAGCCAATGTCTCAGGGGCGGCGGAATCTGCGGCGATCCAACCAAACGCCCCGCGGGCACGACAAGGAATGAGAACCCTTGTCTCCGCCTCGGAGACGCCCCGCGGGGTTCCCCGCGAGGCGTCTCTACATTGGCCGGCGACGGTATCGCGGCTCCCAGCGGAATCAGCCTCAAATGTGATCGAACTAATTGTGCTATACGTAGTTGCCGCGGGCGCCCGCGCTGCTCTTCGTCTCCCCAGAAAGGCCCCGGAAAGGAAAACCTCCCATGATCAAGACTCAAGGCTACGCCGCCTATTCTGCCACCACTCCCCTCTCCCCTTTCGACTTCGAGCGCCGCGAGCCCGGCCCGCACGATGTCCAGATCCAGATCCTCTACTGCGGCGTCTGCCACTCCGACCTCCACACCGTCCGCAGTGAGTGGGAAGGGACCGTCTACCCAATGGTGCCCGGCCACGAGATCGTCGGCCGCGTGACCGCCGTGGGCGCCGGCGTTTCGTCGTTCAAGGTGGGAGACCTCGCCGCCGTCGGCTGCCTTGTGGATTCGTGTCAGCACTGCGCGAGCTGCGCCGAGGGTCTGGAGCAATATTGTGAGAATGGCTTCACCGGCACCTACGGCGGCGTCGAAAAAGAGACCGGCCAGCCCACTCGCGGCGGCTATTCCGAAAGGATCATCGTCACCGAGAAGTTCGTTCTGCACCTCTCTGACAAGCTGGACCCGGCCGCCGCGGCGCCCCTGCTCTGCGCCGGCATCACAACCTGGTCGCCGCTGCATCACTGGAAAGTAGGCAAGGGGCAGAAGGTCGGCGTGGTGGGCCTCGGCGGCCTGGGCCACATGGCGGTCAAGCTCACTCATGCCCTCGGCGCGCACGTGGTGTTGTTCACGACCTCGCCCGGCAAAGCGGAGGACGCGCGCCGCCTCGGTGCCGACGAAGTCGTGATCTCGAAGAACGAGGAGGAGATGGCGTTGCACGCGGGCAGCTTTCATTTCATCCTCAACACCGTCTCCGCGCCCCACAATCTGGACGCCTTTCTCGTGCTCCTGAAGCGGGACGGCGTCATGGTACTGGTCGGCGCACCCGGCGAGCCGCACCCCTCCCCCACTGCCTCCAACCTGATCATGGGCCGGCGCTCCCTGGCCGGCTCGGTGATCGGCGGTATCCAGGAGACCCAGGAGATGCTCGACTTCTGCGCCGAGCACGGAATCGTCTCCGACGTCGAGATCATTCCGATCCAACAGATCAACGAGGCCTACGAACGCATGTTGAAAAGCGACGTGAAATACCGCTTCGTGATCGACATGGCCTCGCTCGGCGGCGAGGTCGGTAACGGGTAGCAGCTGAGCGTATTGAGCGCTCAGCCTTCGGCGCTCGCCTCGCGAGCGCGACTGCCGAGCCAGAGCAGGAGCGCCGCGAGCGTGCACGCCGCCGGGCACACCAGCAGCGCATAGCGCATCTGCTCGGGATGAGCGGCGACGCCAAGCTTGTCGTTGAGCTTGCCGATGAGGGGCGACCCGATGCCGTAGGCCATGAGGTTCACCGTCGAGAAAAAGATGCCGATGCCGAGCCCGCGCAGGTACGGGCCGGACATCTCGTGCAGATCCGCGGAATACCAGGAGTACGCCGGCACCTCCTCCTGAGCCGCGGGAGACTCGCTGTCGGCGCTCGCCGCCAGACCGTTGGACATCTGCGCACTCCTCCGCCCGCCCGTTGAACCTGGGCTGATTGGGACCTCAGATTGGCCGGGAGTATAGCGAGCGGAGATCTGGTGAAGGGCAGCTTGGGAAGTTTGCAGCGAAAACCGGTTGACATGGCGAGCCTTCTGGAAGACAATTGGTTTGCAGCACAAACCGATTGCCAAGGGAGGCCTTATGGAAGCTCGAGATCTGAAAGCTGTAGGCGCCGTCGTTGCAACTCTGGCCGTCATCGGATCCCTCTGGGTGGCGCCGGGGTTTGCGGCGCAGCCGCCGCGCCGCCCCGAGCTATCCCCTTGTAGGAAGCCAGGAATTCCGACCGAAGCGCGCTGCGGCACCTACGAGGTCTTCGAAAACCGGGCCGCCCGGAAAGGCCGGAAGATCCGGCTCGGGATCGTGGTGCTTCCAGCCACCGGCCCCGATCGTCTCCCCGATCCATTCGTCTATTTCGCCGGCGGACCTGGGGACGCCTCCATCCCCGAAGGGCTTGCGATGGCCCGCGACCTTCCTTCCCTGCGCCGAAATCGCGACGTACTGCTGGTCGACCTGCGAGGGACCGGCGAGTCCGGCGGGCTCTTCTGCACGGAGCTCCACGGGAAAGAGGGCATACAGGGATTCCTGGATGACTTCCTACCCTCCGACAAGATCAGCGCCTGCCGGGATCGCCTGAAGAAGAAGGTGGACCTCTCCTGGTACACGACCGACGCCGCGGTTGACGATGTCGAGGAAGTGCGCACCGCTCTCGGCTACGGCAAGCTCAATCTGATGGGCGTCTCCTACGGCACGCACGCAGTGCTGATCTATTTGCAGCGGCATCCGCAAAGCGTGCGGACCGCCACGCTGGAAGGCGTTATGGCCCCCGACGCGCGATATCCGCTGGGCCTGGCTCGCGCCACTCAGGAGGCGCTCACGGGGCTGATCGCCGAGTGCGCGGGAGACCCAGCCTGTCACGGCGCCTTCCCGAGGCTTCGCGAGGAAGTGGATACCATTCTGAGCCGCACTGCCGCGAAGCCGGTCCGGGTCGCCCTGAACGGCGCGCTAGCCGGCCAGCCCAACGAGGTGCAACTGACACATAGCGGAGTCGCCCAAACCCTTCGCTACATGCTCTATTCGCCGGCCGAGGCCGCGCTGCTGCCGGTGACGATCCATCAGGCGGCTGAAGGGGATTGGAAGCCTTTAGCCCAGAGGGCTCGTTCTTTCGCCAGCCTCATGGCTTCCTCGTCGGTGGGTTTCTACCAGTCGGTCACCTGCGCCGAGAACATCGCCTTCATCCGCGACGCGATGGTGGCGCCGGCGGTGGCAGGCACCTTCCTGGGCGACTTCCGAGTCCGCCGGCAGAAGGCAGCCTGCGAGGGGTGGCCGATACGCCGCCTGGGACCGGCTTTCCGCGCCCCGGTCATCTCCAACGTGCCGTCCCTGCTGATCTCGGGGGAGCGTGATCCTGCGACGCCGGCTGCCGAAGGCGAGCGGGTCGCCCGCACCCTGAAGCGGGCGCGCCGCGTGGTCGTCGCGGACGGCGCCCACGACACGGAAGGGATGAAAGGCAACGGCTGCCTCCTCAGGATGATCGACGCCTTCATCGTGGCAGGCGCGTCGGAAGGGCTCGACTCCTCCTGCGTCGCCGGCATGCGGCGGCCCGAGTTCGTGCTGAGGCTCAACAGCTCGAAGGTGAAGATCGATCCCGAGGTGACAGTCGCCAGGGCCGACCTCGAGCGGCTTCCGGGCTCCTATGCGGCCGAGGAGATGGGCTTGGCGGTCAAAGTGGAGCTCCTGAAAAGCCAATTGCGAATCTCCGTCACCCAAGGTCCTCCGTTTCCTCCTTCCTTTCTGATTCCAACCTCGCCCCTACGCTTCCGCTGGGAGGGAAAAGGAACGGCGCCCGGGCTGAACGTGATGTTCCAGGTGGTCGGGGGCAAGGCAATCGCGCTTACCGTGATCCAGCCCGGCAAGCCGGAGCTGGTCATGAAGCGCTCAGGTTGAGAAGCGGCTTCGGGCACGCTCTGTGCCCGCCGATGGCTCCTCCTCCTAAACCATCCGCTGAAGATGGCATCTTAAGCAGATGTAGGAAGGAGGATGCCAGATGCGCTTCGAGGATTTTCCGTTCATTTTCGACTCGAAGAACGGATTGGTGTTCGCCTGGGAGCAGGCTCCGGAATTCCCGGACCCTGTCCACTTTCCGACCTATGGCCGCATGGAAGACGGCCGCTTCACGCCCACCCGATGGGGTGTCCTGGAATGGACCGAGGAGACGATAGAGCGTCTTGACCGAGAGGGGCGGGAGAGGTTTGAGGTGAGAAGGCTCTCCAATCCAACTTCTAATCCGCCCGTAGCGTGATCGACGGCTCGACGCGGGAGGCGCGCCAGGCGGGCGCCCAGCAGGCGAGGGCCGAGACGGCGAAGAGCAGGGCGATCACAGCCAGATAGGTGACGGGGTCGAGCCGCGACACGCCGAAGAGTAGCGAGGTGAGGGCCTGGCTCGCGATCAATGCTCCGGCGAGCCCGAGCGCGGCGCCGAGGCCCGCGAGCCCCAGGCCTTGCCGCACCACCAGTGCCAGGATCTCGCCGGCGGTGGCGCCCAGCGCGGAGCGCACGCCGATCTCGCGCGTCTGCTCGTTGACGCTGCCGGAGAGCACGCCGTAGATGCCGATCGCGGCGAGCACCAGCGCGGTGAGCGCGAAGGCCTCGAAGAGGACGAGCGCGAAGCGGCGCTCGGCGGCGGACGAGTCGACCAGGGTGTCCATCGTCGCCACGTGTACGATCGGCTGGTCCTTGTCCACCGACCAGACCGCACGCTTGACGGCGGGCGTCAGCGCCGCCGCGTCTCCCTGCGCGCGGACGACGAACCACAGGGTACCGTCCGCCCAGGGCGACTGCTCGGCGGGTATGTAAACGGAGTCCACCCGCGACACCGCCAGGGAGGCCTGTTTCACGTCGCCCACCACACCGACGATCGTGTTCCATGCGCGGTCGGTGGGTGCCCCGAGGCGAAGGCGCTGGCCGATGGGATCCTGACCGGGGAACTTGCGCCTGGCGAACGCTTCGCTGATGACGGCAGCCTGAGTCTCCGCGCCAGCTCCGTCGTGCTCGTCGAGCAGGCGGCCACGGCGAAGCGGAATGCCCAGGGTCTCGAAATACCCCGGGCTTACGGCGCAGCGAAACGCGTCGTGCTCGTCCGAGAGGTCGCGGTCGTGCTCGAACCGGACGCCGTAGATGTTGGAGAAATCCGCGTCGCCGCTCAACGGCAACTGGCTGGTGAAAGCCGCCGCGGCGACGCCGGGAGTCCGCCGCACGGCTTCCAGGGCTTGGGCGAAAAAGCGGTGCGTCGCGCCGGCGTCGTCGTAGCGATGGCCGTAGGTCTGCACCTGCATGGCGAGAACGTGCGACGGATTGAAGCCGGGGGCCACGGCAAATAGCCGCCCCATGCTGCGCAGCAGCAACCCAGCACCCACCAGCAGCACGAGGGCGAGCGCCACCTCGGCGACGACGAGCGCGCGGCGAGCCCGGCGGAGGCCGCCGGCCGTCCGTTGCGAGCCCTGCCGCAGGCCTCGATGCAAGTCGACCCGCGACGTCTGGAGGGCGGGAATCAACCCCACCAGCAGCCCGATCCCCGTCGTCACGATCAGGGCGAAGACGAAGACGGCGCCGTCGAGGCGAATCGCGTCCGCCCGCGGCAACTCGGACGGGCTGAGCGCCACCAGCGCGCGGACCCCGAGCTGCGCGAGCGCCATCCCGAAAGCGCCACCGAGCAACGAGAGCAGCAGTCCCTCGGTCACCAGTTGCCGGATCAATCGCGGACGTCCCGCACCCAGCGCCGAGCGCATCGAGAGCTCGCCGCTGCGCGCCGCGCCGCGCGCCAGCAGCAGGTTGGTGACGTTGACGCAAGCGATGAGCAGCACCAGGGTGACGGCGCCGAGGACGGCGAGCAGCGCCGGCCGGACGCCGCCTGTGACGTCGTCCTGGATCGAGGTCACCAGCAGTCCCTGCGCGAGCTTCGCCCAGGGCGGCCGCGAGAATTCCTGGATTGGCGTGTGCGCGAGGGTGTCGAGCTCGCGTCGAGCCACCTCGACGTCGAGGCCGGCGCGCAGCCTGGCCGCCATGCGCAGATGGTGCCCCCACTCCCGGCCGCCCGGCGGGAGCGAGGTGTCATATTGCAGGAGCGTCCACACCTGCGCTGCGGGCGCAAGGACGCTTTCGAACGTCTTCGGCATGACGCCGGCGACCGTGTAGAGATCGTCGTCGAGCTTGATCTGCCGGCCGACGATGGCGGGATCGGCGGCGAAGCGCCGCCGCCACAGGCGGTCGCTCAGCATCGCGACGCGGGGACCGCCCAAACGGTCGTCGGCCGGTTCGAAATCGCGCCCCAGCGCAGGTGGCACGCCCAGCACCCGGAAGTACCCTGCGCTGACCTTCTGGCCGTCGAAGCGCTCGGGCTCGGCCGCTCCGGTCATCGTCGGCTGCCAGCTCTTCCAGACGGCGATCGCCGCGAAAGAGCGGGCGCGCGTCAATAGCTCGCGGAAGGTCCCGAACGTGACACTCAACGGCGTGCCGTCGCTGCCACGATCCCAAAGTCCGAGAATGCGCTCGGCGTGCGGATACGGCAGCGACTCGAAAAGGATGGGATTCACGGCGCTGAAGATCGCGGTCGTGGCGCCGATTCCCAGCGCCAATGTGAGCACACCGATGGCCGTGAAGCCAGGACTGCGCCGCAGCCGGCGCGCGGCGTAGCGCAGGTCGGAGAAGAACGCGGCGAAGGCGTTCTCCCAGCCATACGAGCGCACCTCCTCGCGCACCACGATGGGGTTGCCGAGCTCCCGCCGCGCGGCGCGCCGCGCCTCTTCGGGTGAGAGCCCGCGCGCCTCCAAGTCGGCGACGGCAAGCTCGAGAAAGTGATCGCACTCGTCGGCGACGTCGTGATCCGCGGCATCGCGATGGGCTAGCACGCCCACTCCGCGCGTGAGCTGGCGCCAGAGCGACATTTGCTAGGCCTCCGCCCTCAACAGCCGCGCCACGGCCGCCGCCCGGCGGTTCCACTCCGCGGCCTCGACCTCGAGCTGCTTCGTGCCTGCGCGCGTCAGGCGATAGTACTTGGCCCGTCGCGAGTTCTCCGTCTGCCGCCACTCGGAATCCAGCCACCCCGCGCGCTCCAGCCGCTGCAGCGCGGTGAGCAGCGAGCCGGGGTTCACTTTGAAGACGCTGCGTGAGATCTGCTCCACCCGCCGCGCGATGCCGAAGCCGTGCATGGGCTCCAGGCTGAGCGTTTTGAGAATGAGCAGGTCGAGCGTGCCCTGAATGACGTCGGTGTTGGGATCTTCCATTTTGAATCTCCGCCGGTAGCTCGTCGCGGCAAAGACTAGCCTCCACTCCTCTTGATTGTCAAGAGCTGACGATCAAGTGGAGAGCGAGCCAAGGAAAAACCTCACGGCTTCCTCGCGCCTCCCTCAAGCGTCTCCCGGCGCCACTCGCCAGACTGGCCCCCGCGGTACGATGAAGACTCTGGACTCAGAGTCTCGGCTGGCCAACGATGAGAGATAACGCCCCGACGAACGGTAGAGGATGGCGGCGCCTGATGCGGGTCGCCATCCTTTTGGCGTTCGGATTTGCCGCGGCCAGCGAGGTCCGCGCCGATCTCTGGTACGTGCACTACGAGAACGCCGAGCGGGCGCTCAAGGACGGGAAGTGGCGCACCGCGGTCGGGGAGCTCCGCCAGGCGATCGAACGGAAGGGCGACTCCGGGGCTCGCGTGCGGTCGTATGGCATGAAGGTCGTCGACTACTTCCCGTATCTCAAGTTGGGCATCGCCTATCACCAGTTGGGGGAAGAATCCGCGGCCCTCGAAGCCTTCGACACCGAGGAGCGGCTCGGCGTCGTGCAGGGCTCGCCGGAGGCTCGCGGCGAGCTCGCGAAGTACCGGCAACTGGCCACTCAGGCTCAGCAGCAGGCGGCCTCCACAGTCCGCCGGCGCACGGACGAAGTCATTCAGAACAGCCTCGCCGAAGCCAGGCGCCTGGAGGGGCAGGGACGCCTGCGGGAGGCGATGAACGCCCTCGCGCCGGGGCTGGCCGTCGATCCGCAGCACCGCGAGTCGGTCGATCTGATGGCCAGCCTGCGGTCGCGCGTCGTCGCCCAGGAGCTGAAGGAGCGGGCCCAGGCGACGACCGTCGCCGCGGCGCCCCAGCCGGAGAGCAACTCCCAAAGCAGCACGAAAAACCCGAAGAGCAGCCAGATCGCGGCCCCGACCCCCGGCGAAGAGAAGCCGTCGCCCGAGCAGGCCCTCGCGACGCGGCAAGCGTCCGAGCGGAACGGTTTGATCCAGGAAACCCTGCGCGCGGCCGGCGCGCACATCGCGGGGGGCCGGTTCGAGGACGCGCTGTCCGCCGCCAACCGCGTGCTCGCTCTCGACCGGAAGAACGCCGAAGCGCTGGGGATCGTGGGCCAGGCCTATGCGCAGATCAGCCGGCGGGTGCTGGGAACGCAGGAGCCAGGCAGCCCCACTCCCGCCAACATCCCGCCCGCCATCCGTTTCGCCGATCTGCGCCAGGACGTCGGCGGCGAACGGGCCGAGATCGTGGCCAGCGCCGACTTCCAGCTCCATGGCGTGGCGATCGACAGCTCGCCGGTAACGATCACATTGTCCGCGGCGGACGGGCGGCCGGTCGAAACGACGAGCACCAGCCAGGCGGTGGGTGAATATTTCATCACCGAGTTCGGCGCCCGCCATCACCTGCGCGCCGGCACTACAGTCCTGACGGTCGTCGCGACGGACAGCTCGGCCTTGAGCTCGCGCAGCCAATACGCGGTGATCTATCGCCCGCCCTGGTTCCTATCCCCGTGGCTCTACCTGGCGGCTGGCGGAGCTCTGGGGCTCGGCGCCGCCGGTTTGCTTTGGGTCCAGCGGCGCAAGCAGCGAAACCGCCGCGAGCGAAAGTTCAACCCCTATATCGCCGGCGGTCCGATCTTCGACGAGCAGCTCTTCTTCGGCCGCGAGCCGTTGATCCAGCGGATCTTGCAGACCGTTCACAACAACAGCTTGCTGCTGCATGGCGAACGGCGAATCGGCAAGACCTCCCTGCTCCACCAGGTACAGAAGCGGCTGGAGGCGCTCGCCGATCCCACGTTCGATTTCCATCCGGTCTATATCGATTTGCAGGGGACTCCCGAAGACAAGTTTTTCGCCGTCCTGGCCGATCAGATCGCCGATTCGCTGCCGGCCGGGACGGAAAATCGCGAGCCCGCCGTCGCCCGCGCGGCCTACAGCCACCATGATCTCGTGCGTGAGCTGCACGGCGTCATCAAACAGCTCAAGGAGCGCAGCTCCAAGCAGGTCAAGCTGGTGCTGCTGATCGACGAGGTGGACGAGCTGAACGATTACGATCCGCGGGTGAGCCAGAGCCTGCGCAGCCTGTTCATGAAGCGCTTCGCCGAGAATCTCGCCGCCGTCGTCGCCGGTGTGCGCATCCGCAAGGAGTGGGAAAAGGAGACCAGCCCCTGGTACAACTTCTTCGAGGAGATCGAAGTCGACGCCATCCCGCCGGCGGAGGCGCGGCGGCTGGTGCTGGAGCCCCTCCGCGGCACCTTCCGCTTCGCGCCCGGAGCCGCCGAGCGCATCGTCGCCGCGAGCGGTGGAAAACCTTTCCAAATCCAGCGGCGATGCCTTGCCCTGGTGCAGCGCCTGCACGAGGAGGGCCGGCGCACGGTCACCCTGGCGGACGTCGAGGCCTTGGAAGGGCAGGACGTTCAATGAGCGCCGCCGCCGCGGTTCCCTTCGTCATCGGCCAATGGGTCTCTGGGCCGCGGTTCTACGGCCGGGAGGCTGAGATCGCCGGCCTCCTCGGAGCGCGGCAGCGCTGGCTGTGGATCGCCGGCTTGCGGCGGATCGGCAAGACGTCGCTGCTCAAACAACTGGATCATCTCTCCGCCATGGACGCCCGGAGACTGCCGCTGTTCTGGGATCTGCAAGGCGTGAGCAGCGCGGAGGAGCTGGGCCTCACCTTCACCGATGCGTTGCTCGACGCCGGGGAGACCCTGGCGCGGCAGGGGATTTCCCTGGAAGAGATCGAAGACGGCGATCTCTTTGTTTCGCTCGAGAAGCTGGCCCGCGCGCTCGAAGGCCGCGGCGCGGAGCTGCTCCTGCTCTGCGACGAGGCGGACGAGCTGATGTCTCTGGAGCGCAACGTTCCCGGCCTCGCCACCCGGTTGTGGCAGGCGATCGACGCCTTCGCGGCGGCGCGGGTGGTGCTCGCGTCCTCGTTGCGGTTGTGCGATCTCGGAGGAGTCGAGATCGAGCGTTTCGAAGCGCCGAGATACCTGGGAGTCCTGACCGACGAGGAAGCCCGTTCGCTGCTGCGCCAAGACCATTTGCCCCCCGCCTCGCGGCCGGCTTTCGAGGACGCCTGCGTGGAGACGATCCGCGATTCTTGCGGCAATCATCCCATGCTTCTCCAGATCGCCGCCAAGCGGTGCCAGGAGATCGGGGACGCCGGGGAGGCGCTGCGCCAGGTGGCCGCCGACCGCTCCGTGCAGCATCTGCTGGCGGTCGACTTCGATCTTCTCGCCCGCGCCGAGCAGCAGCTCTTGCGTTCCGTGGCGGCAGGTGGAGCCGTTGACGACGCCGAGCCGGCGGCCCTCGAACGCCTGTTCCGCTTGGGTTTGATCCGCCAAGATGGGTCCCGACGGCTGACGATCCCGAACCGGTTCCTCGCCGCCTGGCTGCGAAGCTCGTAGAAACCTCATCCAAACCTCGGCGCGTCCTCAAGCCTTGGCGCGCCGCCGGCCGCTAGGCTGAATCTCGTCACCGGGTGAGCATGCGGCCCACTCGCAACCGAAAGGGATTCAGCCCATGAACCGAATCATGACGATATCCGCCAGTCTGTTTTTCCTTGCTTTCCTTGCCAACGGCCACACAGCTGCCGCCGATCAATCCGATCCAGGTTGGCGCCTCAAGCTCACCGGCGCTTCCGTCCAATCGACCGGCGGCGGGGGCTTCAACAGTTCCATCGGCGTCGGCCTGGGTCTCGAATACCGGGCCTCGGAACATTTCGGCTTCGAGGTTGGAGCCGTCAGCAGCCAGATCAAAGACGAGTTGGGATTCAGCTTCGGCGACGACGACTTTTCCGTCGAATCGAGCTTTCGCGTCACTCCCGTGCTCGCCCGGCTCAACTTCCACCTGACGCCCGGCCACAAAGCCGACCTGTATCTCGGGCCGGTCGCCGGCTGGGTGCGCTACGGCGACATCAATGTCCGGGTCCGCGTCCCCGGAGAGGGCTCCGTCCTCGCCGACCACGTGACGAACAAGGACGGTTTCGCGGCCGGCGCCCACATCGGTCTCGACGTGCCGTTCGGCAGCCGCGGCTTCTTCTTCACCAGCGATGCCACCTACCTGAAAGCGACAGTAAAGCCCGACGCCAAATCCGCCGCGGCGGGAGCTCTCGACTTCGACCTCGACCCCGTGATCGTTCAGGTCGGCCTCGGCTATCGCTTCTGAGGGAATGAGGTACCATCGGCTCTGATGGAGCCACAATCGAGCCAACCCGGAGAGGCGCCCTCCGAGCTCATCCTTGGCGAATGGCGGGTGCAACCGTCCCTCAACCGGTTGACACGCGGCGATGCGACGGTCCGTATCGAACCGAAGATGATGGACGTCCTGGTGTTTCTGGCGCACCGTGCCGGCGAGGTGGTGTCGAAGGACGACATCGCCGGCGCGGTCTGGCCGCAACTATTCATCACCGAGTCGGTGATCACCCGCGCCATCGCCGGCTTGCGCAAGGCGCTCGGCGACGACGTCAGCTCACCGCGGTTTATCGAAACGATTGCCAAACGCGGATACCGGCTGCTGACCCGGCCGGCCGCGGCCGCGGCGACTCCGGAACGTCCGACCGCCGTGCCGCCAAGCTCGCCGGTATCCTTCGCCTTCGGCCAGTGGGTACGCGGCGAGCGCTTCCACGGCCGCATCGCCGAGATCGCCGAGATCCTCGACGGCCCCCGCAACGGCATCTGGGTTCTCGGCTCGCGCGCCATCGGCAAGACCTCGCTGCTCAAACATCTCGAAATTTTGACGGCGGACGATCCCGCGGGGCGGTATTTCCCGCTTTTCTGGGATCTGCAGGGCAGCGTCGAGCCGGAGGATCTGAACGGCGATTTCCTCGCCGCGCTCGCGGACGCCGAAGACCGCCTGGCCGCGCTCGATCTCCGGCTGGAGGAGATTGGCTCGGGCGACTTTTTCGAATCGCTGGGCCGTCTGCGGCGGGCGTTGCGCGCCAAGGGGCGTACGCTGCTCCTGCTCTGGGACGAGGTCGAAGAGCTGATCCATCTGCATGCGCGGTCGCCTGCACTGCTGCGCAAGCTACGGCGGGCGCTGCAATCGTCAGAGGGCATCCGAACGGTGATCGCCTCCGGCCCGCGGCTGTGGAAGCTCGCCGAGCAGCGGGACGACACCTCGCCGTTCCTCCATGGCTTCGCGCCGCCGCTCTACCTGGGACCGTTGCACGACGAGGCGGCCCGCCGCCTCGTGCGCCAATGCGAGAGCGACGCCGGAACCGTCGAGGAGATCCTGCGGCGGTGTGGCAATCATCCCAGCCTGTTGCAATTGTTTTGCGCCCGCTTCGCCGAGCTGAGAGATCTCGAGCGAGCCACCGAATCCGTCGCCGCCGATCCCACCATCCGCTTTTTCTTTGCCGTGGATTTCGATCTCCTCCTGCCGGTGGAACAGGAGGCCGTGCTCGCCCTCGCCCGCGGTGGAACCGAGCCGCTCGACGAGGCGGTGCTGTCGCATCTCGAACGGTTGGGCTGGGTGTGCCGGACGACTGGGGCGACCGCGCCGGAAAGGGAGATCGCGAGCCCGATCCTGCGCCAGTGGTTGCGGTCTCAGAAGTTGTAGATCAGAGAGAGCGCAAAGCGGTCGCCCTCGTCCGAGAGATCGCCGGCGAGATCGATCTGGAACCCTGGCGCGGCGATCCCGAGGCCGGCGGTGAAGTGATCGAAGCGGCGTTTGGCAAGGTCGTCGCCATTCGCTTCGATCCAGTATCCCGCTCGGAAGGCGACAATCGGTTGCGACTGGATCAGCGCGTACTCGGCGCCAACGTGATACTCCCAGGCGTCGAAATACTCCCGGCCGATAACCGTGAGATCTTCGCTGTCGAACACCTTGACCAGCCCCGAATAGGCGACGTGGTCGACCTCCGTGGCCAGTGTCACGCGTCCGCCCGGCGATCGATAGGCGAGTCCGGCACCGGCGACGTCCGGAATCTTGAGCTCCGCATCGTTCTGAAGCGAGAAGGGAAAGGGTGACGCCGGCCCGGACACGAAGTCGGTCTTGCCCTTGACCTTCGCTCCCTGGCGATAGAAAAGGCCGGCGGAAAGCTGTTCGGACACCCGCCAGAGCATGCCGGCATTGGCAGTCACGTCGCTGCCGTGGATTGACGTGTTGCTCGTCGAGAAACGGGCCTCCGGCAGGAAGGAAACCGTGCCGAAGAAGCTCTCCCGCGAGCTGTCGTCGGGAAAGAAACCCGCGGATCTGGTCTTCAGGGAGGCCTCGGAGAAAACGATCCCCAACCCAAAGCTGAAGTGATCGTTCATGCGCCAGCCGGCAGCCAGCCCGGCGGTGGCCACATCGAAGTCCACGGACTCCTGACTGGCCGGGAAGCGTTCGAGAAAACCATCCTCATCGGTGAGGAAGAGGCCCTGAGACGAGGCCTGCTCCTGGAAATTCGCCAACTGGTGCCCGTACAGGGCGAAGGACCAGCGGCCCTTGGGAATTACGACGGACGCGAACGACGGCCCGAGCTCCCGGCTGTGGTCCCGGCCGAACACGATCCCCCGTTGGGTATCGATCCCCTGGCCCGTCGGCTCGCCTTCCGCGCGTCCGCCGGCGATGAACGAAGGGGACCGGTTCCACAGCCGCGCCTCGAACGACACCTCGGGCCTGGTGAGCTGCACGAGGCCGGCCGGATTGGCATAGGCCGCGGTCGCGTCGTCCGCCAAGGCCGCGAAGGCTCCGGCGAAACCAAGGCTGCGGGCGCCGGGATTCGAGAAGCTGAAATCGAAGCGCGGGATGGTCACGGGCTGCGCTTCAGCGCCCGCGGCGGCAAGGATCGCCAGGCAGAGAGCCCCTGCGACGAGGCAGATTCTGGTTCGGTGCATGCAATCCCCCTTGAGGAGGGAAAGACTAGCATGGGATGAGCGTACCAGAGCCAGACTCGAGCACGTTCCGGCGCGAACAGCTTGCGTTCGACAATTGGATTGCTTAACCTCCTCCGACACTCGGACCGGAGCCCCACCGGCCTGAGACAGCCCGAAACAGTCCACCACGAGCTGATTCAATGTTTGACCGGCTTTTTCAGCCTAATTCCTCTTGAAACATTGTTCAACCGGCTTTTTCAAGCTATCTCGCCGTGAAACATTGAAAAACGCCGTTGAACAATGTTTCATGGCGTAAAAGTTTGTTTAAACGGCTTGAACAAGCTTTCACGGGAAAAAAATCTGTATCAGGGCGTGCCCGGCTGAGCTCCAGGAACTTAGCGGCCATCACGGGAAAACGGGGAGTTTGAGCTGCTCCAGGGCTGAGGCACGCCGCCGTCGAGTGAGTTTGCGGGAGAAAGGCTGAATCAGGGCACCGATGAGCCGAAGGGCGGCCGTCCGGGATCGGCCTGGGAATTTCCAGGGGGCGGCGATGCGCTCCCGCCCGGAGCCCCGTTTCACCAGAACTGCAAGAAAGCGCTTGTGCTAACACGTGTTTAAATAATATTCAAGGACGTCAACCTGTTCTGCTTTTCCGCCAAACTATGTTAATTTCACGGCTAGCACTCCCAGCGGCCTTCGGAGGCTGAACGATGCAGAATACTTTCTCCATCCTGGTGAGTAGACGTCCGGGTCTGCTCGCTCAGATCGTCTCGGCGCTGGTGCGAGAAGGTTGCAAGCTGGAACGCCAGGCGGTTTCGCAAGCCGACGACCCTTCGCAGCAGCGCTTCACGGTCACCGTCGACGGACCCGAAACGGTCGTCAACAACTTGCCGCGCCTGCTCTTCCGGTTCGGCGACGTAGAGAAGCAGACGGACGGCGCCACGGCGGCCGAGCCGCAGCGGGCGGACGTGGAGGCGGCGGCGCAGGAGATCGTCGCCGCCTTTCCCGACGTGGCGGAGCGGGTGCGCACCCTCGCCCGCTCGCTGCCCGCGGCGGTGCGCACCGAGACCCTCTCGTCGCTGGGCGAGCGCCTGGGCCGCCGCGAGTTCCAGCGCAACTACGCGCTCGGCAGCCCCTTGCCGCTCGAGCAGGCGCTGCGACGGATGGTGCTGCCCGCCGTCCGCCAGCTCGCCAAGGTGGAGCTCGAAGGCTCCGCGCTCCGGCTCCCCACCTGCCCCTTCTGCGCCGCGCCGCGCGCCGAGGCTCCGGGTTGTGAGTTCCTGGCCGGTTTCGCGCGCGGCCTGCTGCATGCGTCGCCGGCGACGGCCGGCACCGTAGTCCGCGAGGCGCGCTGCCGCGCCACCGGCGACCCTTTTTGTGAGTTGGTGTTCGTTGCCGCTTGAACCGCCCTGCAATGGCCACCGCCCAGGAGATGCAATGACATGGTCATGACCCACACTTCCTACGACCCGCTGCTCGTCGCGCTGTCCTACGCGATCTCGGTCTTCGGCGCCTTCACGGCGCTGCAACTCGCCGTCGCCATCCCAACGGCAAAAGGCACCGCGCTCTGGGGATGGGTGGTGGGTGCCGCCGCGGCGATGGGCGGCGGCGCGATCTGGTCGATGCACTTCATCGCCATGCTCGCCTTCCGCATGCCGATGAAGGTGAGCTACGACCTCAGCCTCACCCTGGCCTCGCTCGTTCTCGCCATGCTGGTGACCGGGGCCGGCCTGTTCATCGTCGGCCGCGGCAAGCCGTCCTTTGGGCGCCTTCTGGGCGGCGGCACCTTGACCGGGCTCGGCGTCGCCACCATGCACTACACGGGAATGGCGGCCATGCAGATGCCGGCGCGAATCACCTACGAGCCGGTCCTCTTCGGCCTGTCACTGGTGATCGCGGTCGTCGCCTCGTCGGCGGCCCTCTGGCTCGCCTTCAACCTGCGCGGCAACCTGCAGCGCTTCGGCAGCGCCTTCATCATGGGCGCGGCGGTGTGCGGCATGCACTACACCGGCATGGCGGCGGCGCGCATCACTCCCGATTATCAGCACCCGCCGGCCGCCGGCTTCGGTATGGAGACCGGGGACCTGGCGCTGTCGATTTTTCTCTTCACCGCGGTCCTGCTCGGTGTCGCCCTGAGCGTAGCGCTCAGGCGGTCGAGACAGGTGATGGAGCTCGAGGCCTGACGCCGGCCTGCTGTCTGGAAGGAGCTTGTGAAACATGATGTCGCCCGTCACTATTCTGATCGTCGATGACAGTCCCACCGATCGCGCCCTGCTACAGGAGGCACTGCTGCCCAAGGGCTTCCGCCTGCTCTCGGCCAACGACGGCGACGAAGGCCTGGAAACGGCGCGCCGCGAGCACCCGGACCTGGTGCTGCTGGACGTCATCCTGCCGCGCCGGAACGGCTTCCAGGTTTGCCGCCAGCTCAAGACCGACGAGGGCACCCGGGACATCAAGGTCGTGCTGGTAACCAGCAAGACGCAGCCCTCCGATCGCTTCTGGGGTCTGAAGCAGGGCGCCGACGAGTATTTGACCAAGCCGTACACGCCCGAGGAGCTGCTGCTCGCGGTGGAGCGCCACCTCGTACCCGCGGGGCGCCACGCTTGATGGGATGGGCGGCAAGTCCAGCGTGAGGGGATTGGCGTGACGCTCGACGAGTTGCTGGCGGACCTGGACGGCGAGGTGTTGCGCACTTGGGGCGGCACCTGGAGCAACGGGGCCGCGGGCGCGCCGGCGACCTTGGCGGTCCCGGCAAATGGCCATGAGCGCTGTCTGCTCGTCACTCTCCACGGCCGCCGCTTCGCCGTGCCCTCTCGCGCCGTGCAGGCGGTGAGCGAGCTGCCGCCGGTCAGCGCCGTACCCTTTTCCCCGCCCTGGCTGCGCGGCGTCGCCCGAGCGGCAGGCGGAGTGGTGGCCGTCGTGGATCTCGCGCGCCTGCTGTCGCCTGAGGCGACGCCCAGCTCTCCCGAGGAGACGGCGCGCGAAATCATCCTGGTGGTGAAGGCGAGCGACGCGGATCTCGACGCCGGGCTCGCCGTGCGCAGCATCGCTCGGCTGGTTTCCCTGGCCAGTGCGCCGGGGCGCATTCCCGGGAGCGGTGAGATCGACGCCATCGCCGGACTGGTGCCTGACCCCACCGGCGCCGATCTCCCACCGATCGCCGTCCTCGACGTCGACCGGCTGCTCCGCGGTATCCGCAAAGAGCTTGACGCATGAGCATGGACAGGAGGCTCGACCCCGAGCTGCTCGCCGGTTTCCGCCAGGAGGTCGACGGCTACCTGCCGGTCATCAGCCAGGGACTCGCGGCCTTCTCTCGGCTGGGCGATGCGGACAGCCTGGTCGAACCGCACCGCCTGGTGCACACGATCAAGGGGACGGCCTCCCTGCTCGGCCTGACGGAGCTGACGGAGACCGCGGGGCACGGCGAAGAGGCGTTCGAACGGCTCATGGGCGCCGCCGGTTCTGCTGCCGCGGCCGGCGTTCTCGCCGAGGTCTGGGCGATCGTCGAGCAGTTGGCGACGAGCGCCGGCCTCGCCTTTCCCCATCCGAGCGCGGCCTTTGACGAGACGGCAGCGGACAACATGGAGATCCTGGACGGCTTCCGCCAGGAGGCCGGGGAGTACGTAGGGACGGCGGCGCGCCTGCTGCGCGAGCTGGCGCGCGCGCCTGGCGACCTGGCTCCTCTCAACGAGCTGCGCCGCGTCCTCCACACCTTCAAGGGGGTGGCTGCGGTCGTCGGGTTCAAACGGCTGGCCGAGCTCTGCCATCGCCTGGAAGATCTGGCAGAGGCGACGCTGGCTGGGCCGGTGCCGCTCCCTCCGGCGGCCGTCGACGCCCTGTTTGCCGATCTCGCGGAGATGGAAACCCTGGTCCTCGGCGAGCTGCCGGCCGCCGCCGATCCATCCGCTCCGCCGCCACCGCGCGACCCGAGCGAGGCCGAGAGCGCCGCTCCCGAACGTCCGCGAGCCGTGCGCGACGACCGCCGCCGTCTGCGGGAGGTCCTCCGCCTTTCCGGCGACCTGGTGAGCAACCACACCGCTTTCGAAGCGCGCTTCCACGGCCTCAAGCACCAGCTTCAGGAGCTCGAGCTGGCGGTAGCCCGTCTGCGCCGGGTGGCGCGGCAGATCGAGGGAGCCACCGAGTCGATGGCCCTCGCCGGTCTGGCTTCGGTCGCTCACTCCGCGCCCCCTCCCGCCGCGGCCTGGACCGGCAGGGAGGAGGCCTTCGATTCGCTCGAGCTGGAGCGCTACTCCGGCCTCGACCTGCTCTCGCGTTCGCTGGCCGAGAACGCCGCCGATCTGTCGTCGATCGCCCGCGAGTTGGCGGGCGATCTGGATGGCGCCGAGTCGGACCGGCGGGAGCTCAAGCGGCTGACCCGCGGCCTGCAGGACCAGATGCTACGCCTGCAACTGGCGCCTCTCGGCACGCTTTCGGCGCGCCTCGACCGCACGGTGCGGGCCACTGCGGCGCGGGAGGGCAAGCGGGTGGACCTGGTGCTCGCCGGCGAGGATGTGGAGCTCGACCGCGCCATCCTCGCCGGCATCGCCGACCCTCTCCTCCACCTGCTGCGCAACGCCGTCAGCCATGGCATCGAGCTGCCCGAGGTGCGCCGCGAGCAGGGCAAGCCCGAACGCGGCCGGATCACGGTGCGCGCACGGATGGAAGGCTCGCAGGTCGCCATCGAGATCGCGGACGACGGCGCCGGCCTCGACTGGACCGCGATTCACGCCGCGGCGGCGGCGACCGGAGTCGTCCCCGGCGCGCATCTCCTCTTCGAGCCCGGCTTCACCACCACCACCGCCGTCGGCGAGGTCTCCGGGCGCGGCGTCGGGCTCGACGTGGTGAAGACCGAGGTGGAGCGCCTCCGCGGCTCGGTCGCCGTCCAGTCGCATGCCGGAGCCGGCGCCATCTTCACCTTGCGCCTGCCGCAGAGCCTGGCGCTCGCCCGGGTGGTGCTGGTGCGGGCGGCCGGCGAGACCCTGGCCGTGCCGGCCGCCAGCATCGTCCAGGTGCTGCGCCTCGCCGAGCCGGACGCCCGGGTGGTCGACGCGGCGGGCGAAAGCTTCCCGGTGAGCGATCTGGCGGAGCTCCTGGCGCTACCGTCCAGGGAGCGGTCGTCCGCCCGCCGGTCGGTGCTGCTGCTCGCTGCCGGCGAGCGCCGTTTGGCGCTCGCGGTCGACGACCTGGCAGGCATCTTCGACGCGGTCGTGGCGGGTCTCGGCACCCTCCTGCCGCGGGTGCGCGGCGTCAGCGGCGCCGCCGTGGCCGGCGACGGCCGTCTGCTGCTGGTGCTGAACCCGGCGGAGCTGCTGGCGGTGGCGGCGAGCGGCGAGACCGCCGCCCAGAGCACGGCGGTGCCGGGCGCAGAGCGGCTCTCGGTGCTGGTGGTCGACGACTCGCTGAGCGTGCGGCGGGTGCTCGCCGGCCTGCTGCGCGCCGCCGGCTGGGAGGTGCAGGTGGCACGCGACGGGCGCGAAGCGCTGGAGAGCCTCCAAGCCGCCACACGCCTGCCGAGTGTGGCGGTGGTGGACGTCGAGATGCCGCGCATGAACGGCTACGAGCTCCTCGCCAGCCTGCGCCGCGAGCCGGCGCTGCGTTCGCTGCCGGTCGTCTTCCTCACCTCGCGGGCCGGCGAGAAGCACCGCGCCAACGCCGTCTCTCTGGGTGCGGATGGCTACCTCGTCAAGCCTTACGACGACGCCAACCTGCTCGCCACCCTGGCCCGCGTCGCGCACCCGGAGGTCGCCCGTGCAGGAGCTTGACCTGGCGCTCGCCGGGCACGCCGCGGTTGCCACGTTGCTGTCCGCCCGCCTGCTGCGCCTCCGGCACGGCGGCGTGCCATGGGCGGTGGCCGCCGCCAGCGTCGTCGAGGTGGTAGGAACCGAGAGATTGCAGCGCAACCCCCGGCCGGCCGCGGGATCGCCCTACGGCTGGCTGCTCGGCGAGGCCGAGGAGATCCCCGTGTTTCTGCCGCCGGAAGGTGGCTTGGAGCTTCGCGCCGCCGGTGCGGTCATCGTGCTGCAGCCTTCCACCGGGCCGCGCTGCGGCCTCGGCGTCGACACCGTCGAGGAGATGCGCGAGGTGCCGCTCTCACGCCTCCGACTCCTGCCCGCGCCCGCCGACTTCGTCAGTCGCTGGGCTTTCCCGCGCATCATCCTCGAGGACGACGGCATGGCCCTGGAGATCGCGCCCGAGGCGGTGCCGCACCTCGCGGGGGCTACGCGCGGGGACGAGGTGCAAGGGACCCTGAGCCTCGTTCCGCCCGCGGCCGGAATATCCCAGCTCGACGTCCCGCCGCTTCAGGCCTCCTCGTCCGGCGGCCTCGTCGTTTTCACCCTGCCGGGCTTCAGCGGGCTTCACTTCGCCCTCCCCGCCGCGCAGGTGGTCGAGGTGCTGCCGGCCTCCACACCACGGCAGGTGCCGGGAGCGCGCGCGGCGCTCCTCGGTCTCTGCGCCTGGCGCGGCGAGCCGTTGCCGGTCCTCGACCTGGCGCTGGCGGTCGGCTTGCCTTCCAATCTGCCGCGCGTGCCGCGCGGCGAGAGCTTCGCGCACGGACTGGTGGCGCGCGCCCGGCGAACCCGTCAGCTCATTGTCTTTCCCGTGGAACGGATCGTCGGGGTGCGGCAGGGGCCGTTTCCGCAGCCCGCGAACGCCGCGCCGCCTTTTCCAGGAGCCCGCCAGGTCTTGGGTGCCTTCGCCGTCGGCGAGCAGGTGCTCGTAGTCCCCGATCTCGACGGTGCTCTCTGGACAATCCCTGCAGAACCGCACGCGGCAGGCGCCGTGTCCGGTGGGAGATAGTCTTATGGCCGATCGCAATCCTTCACCCATTCCCAGACTGGCCTCCACCCGAGCCCCGGGGGCCAGCCTGGTGGTCAAGCTCGGCGCCACGATGCTCGCCGTCGCCCTCGTGCCCTTGCTCCTGGCCGGCGTCTTCGCCGACCGGCTGCTTGGCCGTCCGCTCGTCGCGCGTCACGCGAAGATCCTCAGCGACCTGTCGGCAAACGTCGCCGGCCAGGTCGGCGGCACGCTCGACGAGGAGCTGCGAGCTCTGGCACAACTGGCCGAGGACCCCAATCTCGCGGCAGCGACGGCCCCGGCGGCAGCGGCGAATGGCGCTCTTGCAGCCTTCCGCGAGCGGCTGCCGCAGCACATTGCGCTTCAGTTGGCGAACAGCTCCGGGGTGCCCATGGCGGGAGTCGGAAGCCTCGGCGATCGACCGGTGAATGGCGAGCCGTGGTTCCAGGAGGCCTGGCACGGCGGTGCCGGCGCGCCCGCGGCCAGCCCGCTGCGGCGCGAGGCGGCGAACGGTGTCGCGGTGCTCGATCTCGCAGTTCCCGTCCGGCGCGAGGGTGTAGTGACCGGCGTGCTGCACAGCGTCCTCGACGCGCGGCGACTCCGTGCGCTCGTCGCCCGGGGCACCTTCCAGAGGAGCGGCCGGGTGGCGATCTATGACGCCCAGGGAAACGCCGTCATGGCTGCCGACGCCACAGCGCTCGGCCAGGCCTTGCCGGCGGCGCTCAAACAGGCCAACGCGTTGACGGCGTCCGAGCCGGGATCGATGGTCGGCGAGAGCGCCCAGGGGATCAGCTCGCTGTTCGGCTTCGCTCCCGTGTCCGCGCCGGCGCTGGGCCGAGTCGGCTGGACCGCGGTCGCCACGATGGACGCCGCCGAGGTGCTGTCACCTTTCGCCAAGGTGCGCGAGAGCATGCTGGTCGCCGCCGGCTTCGGCATCGTGCTCGCCCTCCTCGGCGCCGCTTTCGCCGGCCGGCTGCCGCGGCGCCAGGCGGACGAGGTTCGGCGGGCCGCGGGGCTTGCGGCGGGCGGCAACCTGGCGGCGCGCGCCGAAGTCCTGTCGCGCGACGAGCTCGGTCGCGCCGCGGCGGGCCTCAATACCCTGCTGGAGCGGCTGGGCCAGCGCTTCCAGGGCGAAGCGGAGCGCGACGCGCTGCAGGGCGCCATCACGCGTCTGCTCGAAGAGGTGAGCGGCGTCGCCCAGGGTGACCTGACGATCGAAGCGGAAGTGACGGCCGAGGTGACCGGCGCCCTCGCCGACTCCTTCAACTACATGGTGGCCGAGCTACGCGAGATCATCCGTAACATCCAGACGTCCACCTATCAGGTGACCTCCTCGGCGCGTCGGCTGCAGGCCGACGCCCAACGCGCGGTCGAGACCTCGGAGGAGCAGTCCGCCGAGATCGCCCGCGCCTCGGGCGATATCGAGGCCATGGCCCGCACCTTGGGAGAGGTCGCCGACAACGCGCTGGCCGCCGACGGCGTCGCCCGCGACGCGCTCGCCAACGTCCGCGGCGGCGGCGTCGCGGTGCGCCAGACGATCGACGGCATGAATCGCATCCGCCACCACGTGCAAGAGACGGCGCGCCGCATCAAGCGCCTCGGCGAGAGCTCGAAGGAGATCGGCGAGATCGTCAAGCTGATCGGCGACATTGCCGACCGCACCTCGATCCTGGCTTTGAACGCCGCGATCCAGGCGGCCTCCGCCGGCGAGGCCGGACGCGGCTTTGCCGTCGTCGCCGAAGAAGTGCAGCGCCTCTCCGAGCGCTCGACCGAGGCCACCCGCCAGATCTCCGCCCTGGTCACCGCCATCCAGAGCGAGACCCACGACACCGTGATCAGCATGGAGGAGAGCACTCGCGAGGTGATCGAGGGCTCGCGCATCGCCGACCTCGCCGGCCAGTCGCTGACCGAGATCAACACCGTGGCGGAGCGCATCGCGGCGATCGTCCTCTCGATCACCGAAGCGGCGGCAAAGCAGGCGCAGCAGTCGGAGCAGATCTCTTCGACCATGGAAGGGATCGCCGGCATGACCGCCCAGACCGCCACCAGCACCCGCCAGTCGGCCGTCGCCGTCTCGCACATGGCCGAGCTGGCCGACGCGCTGCGCGCCTCGGTATCCACGTTCCGGCTGCCCGAAAACGTTGCTGCTTTCGTCGCGGAAGACCGCCAGGCGAAGGCCGGTTGAGCCCAATGAGGAATTTGAGTATGCGGAACCTCTCGATCCCACGCCGATTGATCCCACGTAAATCGTTCGGCGCCGTCCTGGCCACCGCCGGCCTGCTGTCTCTCGCCTGCGGGCGTGCCGGTACCGAGATCGTCGTCCAGGGTTCGCCGACCTTCCTGCCGGTGGCCCGCCCTGCCGTCGCCGCCTACCGGCCCACCCGCCGGCCGAGCGCCGTGCTGCTCACCGCCGGCAGTGCCGAGGGCATGCGGGCGCTCCTCGCCGGCACCTGCGACATCGCGGC
>Ga0134121_10001030_pt1 | contig 27725 bp, 26 predicted proteins | sample KB301_FD_96463 | JGI IMG/M metagenome (GOLD analysis project Ga0134121, IMG submission 96463) | Terrestrial soil microbial communities without Nitrogen fertilizer from Kellogg Biological Station, Michigan, USA - KB3-0-1 | ecosystem: Environmental > Terrestrial > Soil > Unclassified ... | reverse complement strand
CCTGTCGGCCAAAGACTCCTGTTCGCCGATGACGAAGAAATCCCTTTCCTTGATGTGCGCAAGGTGGAGTTTGCCGCGCCACAGGATGCTGCGCATGCCTCTTCGTGAAGATCTCCTGACTCCAATCCCCGGCGCCAATCCAAGCGGAACAAATCTCCGTTACACACCTGAGTTCGAAAAGATCAAAGAAGCGAGACGTCAGGACGATACTGCCGCGCAAGGGGACTGGAAGCGCAAATTGAAGGAGGCGGATTATCCGGCTGTCATGAAGCTGGCAGGCGACGTCCTTGCCACGAAATCAAAGGACCTTCAACTGGCCGCCTGGCTGACTGAGGCTCTTGTTCGGGAAGAATATTTTTCCGGTCTCTCGCAAGGCCTGGAGCTGTGTCGCGGTCTAGTCGTGAACTTCTGGGACACCCTCTATCCGGAGCCTGAAGACGGCGACCTCGAGCTTCGTGCCGCTCCATTGCTGTGGATTGCCGAGTACCGGGCTGGGGGCTTTCCTTCAGACGTGCAACTCGCAGTTCGCGGTATTCCCCTGACAAGGGATGGCTTGGATTGGAACAGGTACAAGGAGTCACGAACTATCCCCACTGAGGCGGATTGTGCCGAGAACGCGACTAAGCTTCAGGCCCGTGAGAGCGCAATCGCCGAAGGGAAGGTGCCACCCGAGGAGTTCGACGCCGCTTTGTCCGCCACGCCCTCTGCTTATCTTGAAGAGCTGGTTGGTGCCGCTGATGGCGTTTTTCAGGCGATGGAGGCTCTCGATCACGAATGCCAGGAGAGATTCAAGGACGCCTCCCCCAACTTTGGCCCGTTGAGAACAGCAGTCGAGGAAGTCCAGCATACCGCGCGAATGCTCCTGACCAGGAAACGCGAGGCCGGCGAAGCTGCCGTACCGCAGGGGCAGGCGAAAGGGGCACAGCGGGCAGAGCCGTCATACGACAGTCAGTCCTCATGGGAAACGTCATCGCCGGCGTTTTCTGACGCGCCTGCCGAGGAATCTGCGCTGCCAGCGCTGACTGTGGATCCTGAAAGCCGTGAGGATGCGTACGAAAGAATCGTTGCTGCCGCGCGCTACCTCCGCGCGGATGACCCGTATAGTCCGATACCCTACCTTTTGCTGCGCGCTTTACGCTGGGGTGAACTTCGCGCTTGCGGGGAGGCGCCAGGCCCGGAATTGCTTGAGGCGCCGCCCACTGAAAAGCGTCAGGAGCTCAAGCGCCTGTCGTCGGACGGGGAATGGAGTCAGGTGCTCGACGCGGCGGAATCGGCCATGGCCTCAAGCTACGGTCGCGGATGGCTCGACCTCCAGCGCTATGTCGTGCGCGCCTGTGAGGAGTTGGGCAGCGACTATGATCGAATTGCTTCGGCAGTTCGCTCGGAACTTATCGCGCTCTTGACCGACTTCCCTGACCTTGTCGATATGACCCTGACGGACGATACCCCTGCCGCGAACCCCGAGACACAAGTGTTTTTTGACCAGGTTATCGCGCCCGCCCCTCCCGGAAACATCGCCGAATCTTCCGCAACGGGTCAGGGTGACAACCTCCAATCCAGTGCGTCCGGCAGGCTTGACGACGCGTTTGACCTGGCCAGGGAAAAAGCGAAGTCCGGACGTTTGGAAGACGCACTGGAGATTCTCACGCGCGGTATCGCTCAGGAACACACGGGACGGGCGCGTTTTCAGGGAAAGATGCAGCTTGCGCAGCTTTGCATCTCCTCAAAGAAGGAGACTATGGCCCACGCGATCCTGCAGGAACTGGTTCGCGAGATCGGCGACCGTCGCCTCGACGAATGGGAAGCGGCTGATGTTGTGGTCCAGCCGTTGATGCTTTTGTACCGTTGCATGGAAAAGCTGAAATTGGACGAGAACGAAAGGAAGCGAATTTACGGCCAGATTTGCCGTCTCGACCCCATTCAGGCAGTGCGGTTGTGACCATTGCTGATGTTAACCCGGGAGGCGTTGCTGGCTTTCCGCAGTCGCTTGACGAAGATCCGATCAACGGCTATCGTCTAGCTCATTTTTCCAATCAGAAGTTCGACTTTGACTATGAGTAAAAGGTTTGACAGAAACACAGGAGCAAAGCTCCGGCCTGATCTTTCCATCAAGCTCACCATCATTGATCGTCTCCGAAAGACGGATCCTGTTGTGTCCAGTTCGGCACAGAAGAGGGGACCGCTTGGCCCGCTTTGGGAATCGATTTGTCTCAATTTGGATTGGGTGCTGAATTCGCGCCTGGCGCTGAATAAGCCGGATGAGATGTACGGAGAATTAGCCAAATCCATGTATGTGTATGGAGTGCGTGATCTTGCGGGCTCAAGATTCGACTCTCCGAGAGAGTACAGCCGCCTTCGGACGGAGATCACAGAATTGATCACACTCTTTGAGCCCCGCTTGACCGAGGTGAGCGTAGATAAGCCCGATCGTCCACGCGTGGGGACACTCCGTTTCCGGATCAATGCCCTTGTTCTGGTGGATCCAGAGCCTGAACGGGCATCGTTCAACATCGAAGCGGATTCCGGTTCCGGAGAATACGATGTGGAGGCAGTGGATTAATGCAGGATGAGCTGCTTCGGTACTATAACGATGAACTCACCTATGTGCGCCAACTGGGAAATCAGTTCGCTCGTGATTTTCCGCAAGTCGCCTCAAAACTCGCCCTGGAGCAGGATGCCTGCAACGATCCCCACGTCGAACGTTTGCTGGAAGGGTTCGCTTTCCTCGCGGCCCGCGTGCGCAAGAAAATCGATGACCAGTTTCCCGAGATTACTGAAGCGCTGCTCAACGTTATTTACCCTCACTTTCTGAGACCGGTTCCCTCGTTTACGGTCGTTCAGTTCGAGTTGGATCCGCGTCAGGGCAAACTGGAGACGGGCTTGAACATCGATCGGCATACCGTGCTGGAGTCGCGCCCTGTCGCGGCCAATCGAAGTTCGAGGGAAAATCCAAGGGAAACCAATTCAAGAGAGACCCAGGAACGCTCCAAGTTCAGGACCGTGTACCCGACAACGCTGTGGCCAATCACCGTAACATCGGCGGAGTGGACTACACCAGATCGGATAAAAGGTTTGCAGTCCTCCACGGCCAGCGAAGAAATTCGCGAACCGCTCCGTAAGTCCGTAGCCGCAATCCGTGTGCAGTTGGAATGCGCGTCAGACGTGCTCTTTTCACAACTGGAGATGGACGATCTTTGTTTCTATCTCGATGGCGAGCGGCGTCTGATCTATAAGCTTTACGAGTTGCTGTGCAGCCGGCTGCAGGGAATTATTGTTCGGGATCCAACCTCGACTTCTGGGATTGATCTCCATCAACTGTTGCCGGCGTCGGCAGTGCGACCGATGGGGTTTGCCGAAGACGAGGGAGCGCTGCCCTATCCCGGAAGATCTTTTGTTGCCTACAGATTGCTCCAGGAGTACTTCTCCTTTCCTGAGAAATTCTTCTTCGTCAACCTTCGCGGACTTCAGCAGGTGTGGAATCCGGAAAACCCTCGCAGCAAGCGCGTTGGTGCCAGGGCTGAAATCATTTTCCTGGTTTCGGCTTTCGAGGGAACGGAGTATCGAGAGGCGATGCAGATGGGCATCGGGCCGGAAACGTTCCGTGTAGGCTGCACCCCCGTCATCAATTTGTTTCCTCACGTGGCCGAAACGATCCTGGTGGATCACACAAAACACGAATATCCCGTCGTTCCAGACAGCCGCCGCCAGCAGTCGTTCGAAGTTTTCTCCATCGATGACGTGTACGGCACAACGCGGCAAGGACGGGAGACCATTCACTATGAGCCGTTCTTCGCTTTTCGCCATACCGCGGATTTGAAGAGACAGGAAGCGTTTTGGGTTGCAAATCGGCGACCCTCGCTCGCCGCAGAAGACAATGGCACGGACATGGCGATTTCCCTGCTGGATATGTCCATGAATCACCTCAACTCGGATGTCGATTCTCTGGACGTGCGTGCGACCTGTACCAACCGGGACCTTCCTGCTCGCTTACCCTTTCGCATCGGAAAAGAAGCACTCGACAAGGATGTAGACAGGGATCGGGGAGACCTCCAGCTCGAAGGCACGTCGGCAGTAGCTCGAATTATCATCCTGACGAAGCCGACGCCGACAAGGCGCGTCAGTCTCGGGCCAGATAGTCATTGGCGGTTGATTTCGCACCTTTCATTGAATTACCTGTCACTCCTTGAAGATGAAGGCCGCGCGTTGAAGCAGATGCTGATGATTTACAACTTCGATCGCAATTCGGTTCTCGAGAAACACATAGCGGGTATCGCAAGGTTGAAGAGCACGCGGGAGTTCGCTGCTGTAACGACAGATGATGGGATTACTTTTGCGCGAGGAGTGCGCGTAGACATCGAGTTTAATGAGGATGAATTTGTTGGTGGCGGAGTGTATTTGTTTGCGAGTGTTCTGGAGAACTTTCTGGGATTGTATGCCTCACTGAACAGCTTCACCCGCCTGAGGGCAACTACCACCCAGAGAAAGGAAGTCTTGCACGAATGGTCGCCCCGCGCCGGACAGAGGGTTCTCGCTTGAAACTGCAGGTTATCGAGGAAAGGCTGAGGCAAGCCCCGTTCTCGTTCCAGTTCTTTCAGGCGGTTCGTTTGATCCAATTGCTGACATCGCGAAAACCGGTCGGTTTCATCGAGCGGCCCGCCCTGGAAGCAGTGCGATTTATCGTCCGCCGGGAACTGGAGTTTCCCTCCGGCGATATCCATAAGCTTGTCTGGCCCGACGGCAAACAGCCCATCCTATGTGTAAATTTCATGGGCCTCACTGGGCCGAGCGGGGTGCTTCCCGTCGCATATTCGGAAGCCCTGATTGAGAGGGGCGACAAGGACGATAGTCTCGAATCTTTTCTCAACATGTTCAATCACCGGATGATCTCTCTGTTCTATCGAGCGTGGGAGAAGTCCAGGTTTCACGTTCCGCTGGAACGCGGTGAAACCAATGATCGTTTTTTGTCCTGCCTTAGGGCGGTTGTCGCGATCATGCCGGAAGGGCTGCACGGGCGGTTGCTGGAGAAACCCGTAATCTCGCGTACGTCCATGACAACGGGTGCCGTATCCACTGCGGCGGCCTCGGCTGGAAAAACGGGGGACCCGGCTCTTGACCAACCGATCGGGGTCCCCGATGAGGCGCTCCTGTTCTATGCCGGTCTGTTGTCCTTAAAATCGCGGCCGGCGACTACGGTGCGAAGTTTGATCGCCGACTACTTCGACGTGACCGTCGAGATTGAGCAATTTGTTGGAGCCTGGTACCGGTTGGCGCCGGACAGCCAGTGCCGCTTGCTGGGGACCGCCCAACCCGCCGCCCAACTCGGCGTAGGATCTGTCCTCGGAGATGAGATCTGGGACCAGCAGTCCAGGGCGAGAATCTGCATCGGCCCCTTGTCGAGGGAGCGATACAGTCAATTTCTACCCGGGGGAAGGGGCTACATAGCGTTATGTGCCTTGCTCCAGATGCTCTTCGGTCCGGAGATCGGTTTTGATGTTCGATTGATTCTGAAGAAGAAAGATGTCCCTTCCATTGAGCTGGACGACGATAAAGCGCTGCCGCTAGGTTGGATGACGTGGCTTAAGTCTGTTCCCGAGTTCGATCGCAATCCGGGTGATACCATCCTGGCGCTGAATTGAGGAGGCCTGCGAAATGTCTGTGAGCGTGAAGGCCCTGATTGGAAAACTTAATGACTCGACACGAGGTGCTGTGGAAGCTGCGGCCGGCCTTTGCCTGTCGAGAACGCACTATGATGTCGAGGTCGAACACTATTTGATGAAGCTCCTCGACCAGTCCGACGGCGATCTTGCGTTGATACTTAAAGCGCTTAGCGTGGACAAATCAAGGCTGGCGTCAGAGCTCACTCGGAGTCTCGATAAGCTGAAATCGGGTAACGCCAGGAATCCGGCGCTGAGTCCGGACCTGGTAAAAATGTTGACCGAGGCCTGGATCTCCGGATCGATCGACTATGGCGCTCTTCAGATTCGCTCGGGTTTTACGATCCTCGCGCTGGCTTCCAATGAAGGACTCCAACGCGTCATGCGCGAGGTCAGCCGGGAGTTTCAAAAGATCCAGCCCGAGGCGCTGAAGAAGGATTTTTATGCGATTGTCGGCTCGTCCAGGGAAGAAACGGTCACGGCTGTCGCAGCCGCAGACCGGGGAGGCGACGGCGGAGGCGAGGAAGGCCGAGCCCGGCCTGGGTCGAAAACGCCATTCCTGGACCAATACACGCACGATCTGACCCATTCCGCCAAACAAGGCAAGATCGATCCCGTTCTGGCTCGCGATTCAGAAATTCGGCAAGTGATCGATATCCTCACGCGCCGCCGCCAAAATAACCCCATCCTGGTCGGCGAAGCCGGCGTAGGGAAAACCGCAGTAGTGGAAGGTTTCGCGATTCGTCTGGCGAATGGCGATGTTCCCCCGGTTCTGCGAAACGTCACGATTCGAGGTCTGGATTTGGCCCTGCTGCAAGCCGGCGCGGGCGTGAAAGGCGAGTTTGAAAACCGGCTCAAGGGATTGATCAACGAAGTAAAGTCGTCGCCAACACCGATCATCCTGTTTATCGATGAGGCGCACACGATGATTGGCGCCGGAGGCCAGGCGGGCCAGGGAGACGCGGCCAATCTTCTGAAACCTGCGCTCGCTCGAGGGGAATTAAGGACTATCGCCGCCACGACCTGGTCCGAATACAAGAAGTACTTCGAGAAAGACGCCGCTCTTGCGCGGCGCTTCCAGCCCGTCAAGGTCGAAGAACCGTCGGAAGAACAGTGCAGGATTATGCTTCGCGGTGTCGTTTCTTCGTTGGAAAACCACCACAACGTCAGGATTCTCGATGAAGGCCTCGCTGCCGCCGTAAAGCTTTCCCATCGGTATCTGCCCGATCGCCAGCTCCCCGACAAAGCCGTGAGTGTTCTGGACACCGCGTGCGCGCGCCTTGCCCTGGGACAGAACGCGACTCCAGCCGCGCTCGAAGACGCGAATCGGACTCTCGACGATATCGATTTGCAGATGCGCGTTCTCGGCCGGGAACAGGTTGTGGGCGCGGACCATTCCGAGCGGCTCCAGCAGCTTGCGGCCGAAAAGGAAAAGACGCAGGCGGATCTCGCGAAGCTGACAGAGCGATGGACCCGTGAAAGGGATCTTGTATCCAAAATCCGGGGTGTGCGGACAGCTTTGGAAGACATCGCGTCTGGCGTCACGTCGGCAAAAAGTGAAGGATCCGGTCCGGAGGCTGCGCAACCGGCTTACGATACCGCGGCGATGCGATCGGAATTGGCAGAGCTGGATGCGCAGTTGGCGGAACTGCAAGGAGAGTCGCCGCTGATTCGAGTTTGCGTCGACGGTCTGATTGTCGGCGAAGTGATATCTGCATGGACAGGCGTCCCTGTCGGAAAGATGCTTCGCGACGAAGTGGAAACGGTCTTGAACCTTGAAACCCATCTTGGCAAGCGCGTCATAGGCCAGGAGCATGCACTGGAAGCCATCAGCCATCGGATTCGAACGGCTCGAGCAAGTCTGGACGATCCGGGGAAGCCGGTCGGCGTCTTCATGCTTGTCGGTCCAAGCGGAGTGGGAAAGACCGAGACGGCGCTGGCCCTAGCGGACCTTCTGTATGGAGGAGAGCGCAATCTGATCACGATCAACATGTCGGAGTTTCAGGAGGCGCATACCGTATCCACATTGAAGGGCTCGCCCCCAGGCTATGTTGGATATGGCGAGGGCGGCGTATTGACGGAGGCCGTCCGCAGACGCCCCTATTCTGTCGTCCTTTTGGACGAAGTCGAAAAAGCGCATCCGGACGTCCTTGAATTGTTCTTCCAGGTTTTCGACAAAGGGAAAATGGAAGACGGGGAGGGCCGGGAAATCGATTTCAAGAATGCCATTATCATCCTGACTTCCAACGCTGGCACGGATAGTCTGATGAAGCTGGTCGCCGATCCGGAAACGATGCCGAGCGCCGCCGGTCTGGTCCTGGCATTAAAGCCCGAGCTCAATAAGATCTTCAAACCGGCGTTCCTCGGCCGCATGGTTGTTGTGCCATACTTCCCGGTTCGCGACGAAGTCTTGAAGCAGATCACGGTTTTGAAGCTTGGAAAAATACAGAAGCGCCTCCGCGAGACCCATCGCATCGATCTGAAGTATGTGCCGTCGCTGCTTGATGAAGTTGTCAAACGGTGCACGGAAGTTGAAAGCGGCGCGCGCAATGTGGACAACATTCTGACCAATACGTTGTTGCCCGATATTTCGCGCCAGTTGTTGGCGCAGATGGTAAAAGGTGAAAAAGTCCAGACGATTCAAGTGGATATTGGCTCGGATGGAGCATTCGTTTATTCCTGAGCACTGCGGCATGGAGGTTGGGTAGACCTGAATGGCTGTTCTGAAACAAGAGAATCGGCTGATTTCGATCCACACGAATTTGGGAGAGGATGCACTCCTCCTTCAATCGTTCAGTGGCGTCGAAGGCATCTCTCGTTTGTTTAATTTCAACCTGGATCTGATCTCCGAACAAGCCTCCATCAAAATGGATCAGGTCGTCGGTCAGCGTGCGGCCATCCGGGTTGCGTTGGGCGACCATAAAAGTTATCGCTACATACACGGTTTCATCAGCCGTTTCTCTCAGGGCAACAAAGAGCACGAGCTCTATCGCTACCGCGCTCAGCTTGTCCCGTGGCTCTGGTTCCTGACACGAAGAGCGGGCTCTCGAATTTTCCAGAACCTGTCGGTGCTGGATATCATCCAGAAGATCTTTTCGGAACTTGGCTTCTCGGATTTCAGGCTTGCGGTGCAGGGGAGCTTCGAGCCGCTCGAATACTGTGTTCAATATCGCGAGACGGATTTCAATTTTGTTTCGCGGTTGATGGAGCAGTACGGGATTTTTTACTTTTTCGAACATGACAAGACCAAGCACATGCTCGTGCTGGCCAATTCTCCCGGCGGACACACGCAATGTCCCGTCGAGTCGAAGTTTCCGGTTCATCGCCAGTCGAGCACGATTCCGGATTCGGACTACGTGTCGGCTTTCGAAGTGCAGTACGAAGTTCGGTCCGGCAAATACACGATGTCGGACTACTTCTTTGAGACTCCCACCACCAGCCTGGAAGTGAACCTTCCCAGCACGGTCAAACTCCCGAACATCGGCGGTTTCGAGATCTATGACTATCCAGGGGAGTACGAAAAGAAGGCTCAGGGCGAAAAGCTGGTCAAAGTCCGGATGGAGGAAGAGGAAGCGTTACATCAGGTCGTCAGTGGCGCCGGTGTGTGCCGCGTGTTTACCGCAGGTCATAAGTTTGCTCTTAAAGACCATTACCGGTCGGACCTGAATACAAATTACGTCCTCACCGAAGTTCACCACACGGCGACTGTCGGCCATACATACCTTGGCGAAGACGAGGAAGGCTCGGAGAGCTATTCCAATTTCTTCTCGTGTATTCCTCTTGCTGTGCCGTACCGGCCTCCGCGTGTTACTCCGAAGCCTGTCATCCAGGGAACACAGACGGCCGTCGTCGTTGGGAAAAAAGGCGAGGAAATCTGGGTCGATAAATACAGCCGCATCAAAGTCCAGTTTCATTGGGACCGCGAAGGTAAGTTTGACGAAAAGAGCTCCTGCTGGATCCGGGTGGCGAGTCCATGGGCCGGGAAACAGTGGGGTGCGATTCATATCCCACGGATTGGCCAGGAAGTGATTGTGGAGTTCGAGGAAGGCGACCCCGATCACCCCATCGTCGTCGGCTCCGTGTACAACGCAGCCAACATGCCTGGGTACGCTTTGCCCGGCGAGCAGACCAAGAGCGGCATCAAGTCGATGAGTACGAAAGGGGGCGGCGGCTTCAATGAGTTCCGCTTTGAGGATAAGAAAGGCTCCGAACAGCTTTTCATCAGTGCAGAACGCAATCAGGACGTCCGGACCAAGAACGACAAGCTTGAATTCGTCGGGAATGAGAATCATCTGATCGTCAAGAAGGATGACTTCGAGAAGATCGAAGGCGAGAAACATTTCGAAGTCGTGAAAGACCAGTTCGAGAAGTTCGGCAAGGACCTGCACTCGCATGTGACCGGCGATCAGAATGAAAAGGTCGACAAGACTGCTTCGCTCAAAGTCGGCATGGATCTGCAGCAGAAGGTCGGGAAGAACTATGCCGTGGACTCCGGAATGGAGATCCACTTGAAGGCCGGCATGAACGTCATGATCGAGTCCGGCATGCAACTCACGTTGAAGGCTGGCGGCAGCTTCATCAACATCGGGCCGGCAGGAATCGCAATCTCCGGCGCGCCGATGGTTCTGGTCAATAGTGGAGGTGCCGCAGGTTCCGGTTCCGGCTCATCTCCCCAGCCTCCGAAGGATCCGAAGGCTGCGAAAGAAGCCGATAAAGCGAAGGCCGGGCAGGTGGAGACAACGCCGCCGCCTCCTCGTCCGCCTCAGCCGCAGAAATACAGTGCAAAGGCGCTAATGATCAAGGACGCCGCGAAGAGCGGAACGCCCTTTTGTCATGTCTGTGAGTTTTGCCAATGAACGAGATCGCACACTCCGTTGGAGACTATTTATTCGACGGGCTGCAGGAGGGCGAGTTTCTATACGCTGTCTTGGATGGCGCATCCATTCCAGATCTGCTGGATAACTTGTACTCCGAGACGCCTCCCGAATTCGAATGCCTGTTGCGAGGCGAGCTTGAGCCGGACATGCTTGAAGTGGCTCCCTACGTGGTTCTGCTGAACCGTGAGTCTGAGTTCGCGGGATGGTTGTTCGGAAACGGATGGGGGAAACATTGGGGGCTGTTCCTGATCGCCCCGTCCGATTTGTCGACAATGCGATCTCACCTGCAGACGTTCTTGATGGTTCACGATCCGGATGGTCATCCAATGATGTTCCGTTTCTACGATCCGCGAGTGTTTCGCGTCTATTTGCCGACATGCAATGCCGAAGAGTTCGGAACAGTTTTTGGCCCAATTCGCGCATATGTACTCGAAGATGAAGATCCAAAGATGTTAATTCGTTTTCAGCACGCCTCCGGCACCCTCGAAACCGAGAAGCTGCCGCTGGCCCAAACTTAATGAGGTAACTCGACGATGCCTCCTGCAGCACGCCTAACAGACATGCACGTTTGCCCAATGGTGACGGGCCTCGTCCCGCACGTGGGCGGTCCTATTCTCTCTCCCGGCGCCCCGCAAGTATTGATCGGCTACTTGCCCGCCGCCCGCGTTACCGACATGGCCATGTGCGTCGGCCCGCCGGATGTAATCGCCAAGGGATCAGCGACCGTGATGATCGGCGGCTTACCGGCCGCTCGGCTCGGGGACAACACAGCGCACGGCGGGGTGATCGTGCTCGGGTGCATGACGGTGATGATCGGGGGATAGCAAAGCTAGCTCCTAAGCAATCAGTTCGTAACCAAGCAACCGCGAAAGCTCGCTCACTCTGGTAACTATTGACGGTGCCAAACTCCACTCCGCTGGCAATGGGAGCGCTTCGGACGACGTTAGCAAGCGCAATTGAGGATTCTGCAAAAAATGGGGATCCCCCTCACCATCCAACCCCATCGGTGCGGGCCTTGCATATGGGGAGCGCTCGGGATGTTTCATTGCTTGAATTGTTTGCGCGTCTGACGCCACGTTCAGCCACTTCGCAAGACGTTGCAAGTTCACGTCGGAATCGCCCAACAGGTCCTCCGCGTGAACTTGTAGCGCCTGCGAAGGACTCAGTCTCCGAACAACGGACACGATCAGTTCCTGGGATAGTATCCAAAGGCGCGCATAGAAATTGAAGAGCCAAACCGAATCCGCACTTGAGGGTTTGCCTGGTTCCGCGTGCCGGTGGTTTTCGTGAAGGGACCGCAACGTAGAAATCGGATGACGTGTCAAGTGAATGATTCGCGCTCGAGGGTAGGCCGAAAGGGCGCGCCCAATAGACCGTTCCGAGAGGCTGGTTCGAGGACTCTTTTCGATTCCACTTCTCGGCTGAACCCAGGTCAGCAACTCATCGAGCATGTGTGTGCTCGTCCAATGCAATCGGGTGGAGACCCATTGTTTAGCTCGCCGGATCGTCTCTTCCGTTTGAGCGCCAAATTCCATCTCGGCAACGACGCGGAGTAGTCCCGTTATGTAGGATGATGCACCTGGGGATTGACTATTACCGTAGCTCCACAGCTCGCCCAGTGTTTCTGTTACAAATAGATTCAGTTCCGGGAATCCGTATAGTTGTGGATGCTGACCGAGCATCGCGCAGATCACGGTCGAGCAGGACCGGGGAGAACAGAGTATCAGCACAGGATCCCGCGATGCTCGGCTCACTTGACAATCCAGAGACCAAAGACGAAACAGGGAGCTTGGTCGGCGCGTAGTCGATCGTCCGAAAAACCTTTAAAGGCGATTGCGTCATCCAAGTGTTGAAACAGGTGGAATTGGTTTAGCCGACCCCCCCATTCGTTGCGCAACTTGGGGACGTCATCCAACCCGGGAAGGAATCCGCAGTTGGATAATACGCTCAGCATCCACTGATCCCCGACATCGTAGCCCAGGAAAACCCAACTCGCAGACCGCTGATTGGGGTATGTAGGTGGCAGGCGTGATGACCACGGCACATCGTCGCCCTGGCAATAGTTGCCCAGAATGAGTGTGATCGCAATCATGCGCCATGCCCGCATTGGCTCTTCCTGAAAGGCTTGGGTGACCGCACTCTGTAAGGAAGAGAAATCGGACCAGCAATCCTGAAAGCCTGATCGCTGTGTTGGAATTGGCCGCTGCTCGGCTTCGAAGATCGTTGGCCATACTCGGCGGTCAATGGAAAGGGGCTTCAGGACGTTGAGTCGATAGAGAAAACTCTGCTTCCTCTCCTCGGTCCAATTCTCTGTGGTGAGCCAGTGCTCCCGTGCATCATAGCCAACGATCTGCTCTTCAGTGTGCTCTCCGGGGGTACTCATGCTAGTTAGCCTCCGATCTCGATCCGGAAATCAATGACAAATAAGATCTTCGCGCAGGTTGCAGAAGCATTGACACGTCTTTGGATTCTGATTCGATTCATACCGATATACGTGAGTATGAGTCCCTGTGCACGGATGGTGAGGTCTTGAAGGCGGCACGACGTCCGTTCGGGGAGGAGGTGGCGCCGGGCAAGGAGGACACGCAGGGCAGGGGGGATTGCAGTCCGTTATTGGGGGAGCAACATCCACAGTTCCCTCTTCTCGGCTCAGGGTCTTAGTTATCTCCTCTGCGGTACGCTTCATTGCTTTTTGGCCAGGTGGACTGGCTAGAAACAATGCCGCGACCGCCCCGGCCGCCAGTACCACCAATTCACCGATCCCAAGTCCTATCGCGACCGCCATCTATTCCCTCTCTAGACGCTGTTTTTCACTTTCTGTGCTGCGGCCTCGGCGAGCAACGTTACTTTGTAATCCAGTTCCAGGTCAGGCGACTTCAGGAACTGCTGAACAGAAGGATCCTGGTCAAAAGAAATTCCCGCGAAGACAGCCATTTTCACAAATGCTGTGGTTGCCTTACTGCTTCTCACGCCATACGCGAGAGCCTTGTCGGTGGCCTGCTTGATAATTTCCATGAGGCCGTCATCGTCAAGGTGAGACGTAGCCGTCGGAGCCGACTCCCGTAATTCTGCCGCGAGGCGTCGAAACGATTCCTGTTTCTTCGCCGCAGTCATCTTTTCGACCTGTTCTTTGCGGGTTTTCATAATATGTATCCGCTCTCGCTACATGGCTCCCGCTACAAGACCAAGCATTAAGCCAAGGGGCTCATTCTAACTTATTTTCCTCGACGGTCACCCAAAACCGGCCCGTGATGGTAGCCCAAAATCGGCCAACGATAGATAGGTTCGGGCCATTGACGCCGTCGAGCCAGATGGGCTCGACGGTATGAGTGATGTGTTGAGCGACGATAAGAGACAACAAGTCACTGTGAAAGTGGGCTGGCGCTTCGACGCATCGAGCCAGCTACCGGTGTCGATCGAGAAACCGCAAATAGGTTATCTGAAAGGTGCCGGAACCGGGTACGGCTCGCCGGAAGTTGGGACGGCGGCCGCCCCAAACGCTATAAGGAAGGACGCCCCTTTTCTGGGGATTGTCGGGAGAAAATCCAGACAACCGATCAACGTTGGCGCGTTGATCGGCAGAAAGGAGCGTCCAGTGAAGTTAGAAAAACATATCGGAATGGATGTTCACCAGGCGACGGCGGTCGTGGCCGTCTTGAATGGAGACGGCAAGGTGGTTCTGGGAACAATCGTGGCGACGGAGGCTTCGGCCATTGTACGGTTGCTACAATACCTGAGCGGGCCACGTCAAGTGACTTTTGAAGAAACAACCCAGGCGGCTTGGCTCTATCGCTCGGTGCGAGCCTTTGTCAGCGAAGTCATTGTTTGCGATCGCCGTCGAAACCGGCTGCTGAGTGAAGGATCGAAGGGCGACAAACCCGACGCACGGAAACTGGCCGAATTGCTTCGAGCCGGTCTGCTGCGTTCGGTCTATCACGGGCACGAGGGGACGCAGAAGTTAAAGGAACTGGTGCGCGGCTACGAAACTCTGTCGGTCGACACGGAAAGAACGATGCTGCGAATCAAGGCGCTGTTCCGCGCACGAGGAATCCGGACACCTGGAACCAGCGTGTATCAGGCAAAGCAGCGCGAGCACTGGTTGGGATTTTTCAACGAAGAGGGTGTTCGGCAGCGGGCCACATGGTTATACGAAGAACTCGACTACCTGCGTGGATTGAGGAAGCAGGCCAAGCGGGCAATGTTAGTTGAAAGCCAACGTCATCGAGCGACCTCGCTGCTGAAGACAATTCCGCAACTGGGCCCCATCCGGAGTGCGTTGATCGTGGCCACGGTGGATACGCCACATCGCTTTCGCACGAAGCATCAACTATGGAGCTATAGCGGACTGGGGATTGTGACCCACACGAGCGCCGAGTACGAGATCCAGGGTGACCGCGTCGTTTGCCGTCGGAAACCACTGGCGACTCGAGGGCTGAACGACAATTTCAATCGACGTTTGAAAAACGTCTTCATCGGTGCAGCTGTTGGCGGTAGTCAGATCGAGCCGTACCGGAAGTATCTGGACGGCCTCCAGCAGAAAGGTATCCGGGCAGAGATGGCGCGTTTGACGCTGGCTCGAAAGATCGCGGCAATCGCATTGAGAATCTGGAAGAAGGGGGAGACTTTCGATTCGAAGAAACTGAAATGGACGACATAGCCGTTCCGAGCTGTTGACCGGCAGACGAGTGCAATTCGATACGGATCGTCGGTATGTCTCGGAACGATGGGTCGAGGGTAAGGATCCGTTGGCCGGGTGGCCGTGAACTTCAAATCACAAGGCCCAATCAAAACTCTATCCTCGCACGACCTGGAAAAGCATTAGCCCTTGAGGCTCAGATAGAACTTTGGTCGGCGATGATCACCGCGTGTCGCTTTTCAGCATCCGGTGGCTTGCTGCGTTGTTGTCCGCAGTCGAGTCCTCCGCGTCGGCATAAGAGCGCGTCACAACGGAAGTGTTGGCTGGCTGCCCTGAGATCGGTTCCGGTCCTGGCGGCAGGTCGGCGGGGAATTGTTTCTCTTGACACCCCCTTCCATAGAACCGGCCAACCAGGTGACCACCGACCTTTCAGGCTTCAGACCCGGCAATGCGGGACGGGGTGACTACGTGTTTATATGGCCTTTCTCAGAGAAACAGCCGCTGGAATTTCCCTCGCCAACCGCGGCAAGTGCCTAACGTTCCAGGAAACGAGTGAACGAGGAAATCCGTAACCGTAATGCGTTGGCCCTCTGGCAGGATCTTGTCACGGAGTACGGTTTCAGCGGCGGGTGTGAGAGCGTCAAGCGGTTTGTTCGCAAACTGTGCGGACGCCGGGGGCCACAAGTATCGGGAATCATCCACAGCGCAAGGAGCAGAAGCCTAGAATGATTGCGGCCAGGGTCCGATGGTGCGCGACCCGCAAACCGGCAGATGACGCTCGGTTTCAGCCGTAAGTCAGTCCCGATTCTGACCGATCTCAAGAGATTTCCCACTTTGGCTGGCTATCTCGAGCCAGCGCGGTCCGAAGCGTCACTCGGTACGATCGAGGATTACGGACACGATCTTTTCGTCAGGTCCAGGACCGATCGCAAATTTAACCAGTCGGCCTTCCAGCCGATACTTGTAGACGGCGGAGTAAAGGGCGCTCGCCGAGGGGGTTGGCACAGAGATATCGTCGGGCTGGCCCAGCTTCCCGATCAGGAAAGCGCGATCGAGTGTGCTTTGGGTCGACAGGCTGATCGAAAGAAATTCTCCAGAAACCTTGGTCCTGTTTTTAGGCACGCGGTAATCGGCCGACTTTATGGCCACGAGCGAACCTGTTGGACGGCCGGTAAAGAAGGCGAAAGAGTCATTGGACTTCTCGGCGTCAACCTTAAGCTCCAAGCCAAGGATTTTCTCGACCGTCTGCAACGGCATGGTTTCCGACTTGTTGAGCTCAAGGACCGCATTTAGCAATGTGTCGTTAGGGTTTGACATTATCTGACCCTCAATTGGGTTGCTACTTCCGCAAGCAGCGATTCCCAAGGATACTGCACAGAGTGCAAACCCGACAAAGAATCGCGTCGATATGGTGTGCCGCGCAATGTGCAATCTACGGTTTCTTGTCCTTCTCCGGTAACTTGTCATACGCATCCCGGTAAGTCTTTTCATAATACTCGCGATAGGTCTTCTTTGGATCCGTGCTCGGATGCTCTTTGTCGGCAAAAATATCGGCGATTTCCTGGCGCGCCTTTTCGCGGTCTGTAGTATTGGGATATTTCTTCGCAATTTTTTCGTATTCCGCGGATTGTGCGCCTGCGACGCCTATTTCGATGCCTCCGTTATCTTTGAGGCATTTCTTCAGCTCGACATTAGAGAGCGTTGCTTCCCCTTCGTCCTTGAGTCCGCGATTCGCATTTGTCCGGGCATACTCGTCCTTCGTGAGGCCTTTGGGTGGAACATAGGGGTCCTGAGCGTAACCGGCATGACCTGATTCGTGTGCCATGGTCTCAACCACGGAAGCGGTATTCCCCTTCTGGTTCTCATCCAGGACGATCTTCTTGTCGTCTTTGCTACAGTAGGAACCCCCACCTTTCTTACCGTATTCAAAGGACCATCCTTTGTCTTGCAGATCCTTGAGCTTTTCGGCAAATTTCGGACATTTTTCAATGGCCTCATCGACGTCTTTTCCGAGAGCCGTCTTCAATCCAGGCTTCTCGCAGGGCGCGACCGCGCAATCGGTGCGGCTTCCGCCGCTTCCAGTAGCGGGATGGCTGGGTTTCTTGTCGCTGCTCACGCTCGTTGTTCCTTAGTCATTATGAACAAGGGCATGCCGAACCCAGGTTGTTGCCCTTCGTTCGAGCCGCCCGGCCCGGGCGGCAGGGTCGGCGGTCCAGTCCCTGAGTGCGTCAGCTATCCATGGATAGAGCGGATCGGTGGTGCAACCGTGCCCAAAACCGAACATCAAAACCACGATCAGTGCTACTGGCCTCATGCCGGTTAGGCCATGCTTCCGGGCTTCCGTGGCGCCTTCCTCAACTAGCGCCTTCAGCCCCGCTTCCCCGACATACTCCGCTTTTTGTGGAAAGACATGGCCGAGTTCCCGAACCATTCCGGACATAAAATCGTCCGAGAGAAACGTCGCAGGTCTCTGCCCCAGGGTCGACAAGGCAGCTAACGCATTTTTTGTATTCACCCCGTCGGGCCCCGATACCCGATCCTGATAATTCGTAATTTTCTCGTACAGCTGCTCCGCTCGCCGCATCTCATTATTGGTCCCCTCCAGGATCGGAGCCGCCCAAGGATATTGAGGGTCCGTGTCGAACGCACTGCCAAACAGAAATGTCGCTTCAACGAATAAACGAATGGGGCCCCTGCATGTGAATCCGTAACCGACCGCGCGTTCTATGAAGCCGCGGATTGCAGCACGAAGACTGTTATCGCCGAGAACTCTACACAGCTGTGGCGAAAAGTCCTTGCTGTGCTCCATCATTCCATCCTCGAAACGTCCCTGAGCCGCCGTTTCGAAGGTCTTGAGTTGTTCCGGGCGAACGACAAGCATGTCCAAACTCCAGTTGCAGAAATCGCGTGAACTGCCCCTTAAAGCTACTCGCGACGACGTCCGTGCACGTGGGAGGATATTCTCACGGAACACCGATGTCTATATTCTCTCGCTCTCGTCATATTCTCTCGCTTTTCGGCAAGGCAAAGCGTGACTTTGTAGCTCCACTACCTGAGGAAAGGCAGGTTACAGGTACATACGGGACATACGGGATGAATGCGTTGACGGCGCCTGGAAACCGTGTGAGACTTTGTCGCCCCTACAAATAGGCTACAGGATGGCAGGATCAAGAAAACGCGGACCCGAGAATTGGGAGCAGGACTCTCTGGGTGCGGCCCCATTAACGCCTGGCCCTCTGGGCAGGAACGATGCAGCCGACCCAAATGCCGCCACGCACAGTCGTGGTAAGAGAGGACCTGTCGGTGTCCCTTCCGCGTCCCATAATCCTTTGCCATTGTCGGCCGATTTCTCCACGATCATTCGGCCAATCAAACAGAGCATGGCTCAGCTGGTCGACCAATCCCCTGGGGTTATAGAAAGGTTGCTCCGATTTGCCCCTGACGGAGTGCAAGCTTCCCTGGGAAACAGCCCGCATGTGCTGATGCTTAGGCGACTGCGATCCGCGATGGATCCAAGCTGGCTACCACCTCTACCCGATTTTGCGCCACCAGATGAGAAAGCCAGATGGAGTCTCTTTGGAAAGTTTGCTTACCAGGATGAACCTTCAGGTGATGGAGTCAAGATCACTGACGGATGGGACAAGCAGAACATAGTGACTGTGTGGATTCCTCAACTGAAGGGAATTCCCCACGGCTGGGGAAAAGCAAAATGCGACGGCAAGATTCCTTTCAACAAGAAGGCACAGTCACAGCTGCAGAGCCTCTTTGCACACTGGGAGAGGGCGGGAGTGCTAACCACAATTACTGCGGACTGGAAGGTCGGACGGACCCTTCTAACGTTCGACGGCTCTTTCAACCCGCGGTACATGCGTAAAGCCAAGCATATCCCTCAGAACCTCAGTAATCACGCCTGGGGGACCGCATTTGATATCAATGCGAAATGGAACCCCCTTGGCGGTCCTGCGGCTAAGCTCGGACAAAAGGGATGTGTCAGAGAATTGGTCGAAATAGCCAACGAGCATGGTTTCTACTGGGGCGGTCATTACAAGGATCGTCCTGATGGGATGCACTTTGAAGTGGCAAAGCTGTTTTAGGTTCAAGAACATTCGAGCGGTTCTCGGAATTCTGGCGCTTGGCGTTGCACTCTCCGTCATCGCACAAGAGCCTGTCCATCCTATTGTGGAGTCCAACGTCCGTTGCTTGCTCGGAGGAAGCAGTCGGCGACTGTGGCTCTCCGCCGATGATATTGTCAGAAGCATCTCGGGCGGTGAACGTTACCGGTTAATCCAGCCTCTCAAGCTGCCTTCAACAGTTGTGACGGGAAGTAAGATCAAATCGAACGACGCCATTTGTCCCGCGACGCATAGCGTTGACCTCTCTCCAAAGCCATCGTCGTCGGTCCCGACACTGGCTGTCGCCGGTGACTGGAATCCGACGCCGCGACCGGTGCAGGATATCAGCAGCAGCAAGTCCTCATACGCCACTCTCTTTCAACCTGTGCTCGCTAAACTTGGGATTGCAGCTAGGCCTGATATCAAGCAGCTATGGAAAACCGACTTAGCGGGCGACGGTAAAGACGTGGTGGTGGCTGTGATGCGAAACTTTTCTTATTCGGACGTGAATTCATCTCACTCTCAAGCTAACGCATATTCCGCAGTCGTTGCCCGCCAATTGGTCGGCTCCGTTGTGAACACCGTGGTTATCGAATCGGAAAATGGACCGCGGGAGGGTGGAGTGAGTGAGTATTCGGTGCCCTTCATAGTCGACTTAAATGGAGATGCTAAGCTCGAGATTGTTGTGTATGGACGGTATCTTCAGGGGACCTTTACCGAGGTTTATACACTAGAAAACGGCAAGGCCAAAAAAGTGCTCTCTTGTGCCTGTGGCGAGTAGTGAGTTCGTCAGGCTAGGCTAGACACTTGCCGAGATCTTGGTCCGAACCCTCAGCCGGTTTTTCACAATCCGGCAAGCAGGATCTATTGGGGTACGGGAATGGCTAGGTCCGGAACAGAGCTTACGGAATAGCTAGCCGATACTTTAGGGCTAAGGAGGCCGCTCAGCGCGTTCTGGATTTCGGGGATGTTCTGGTCCTTAAGGGTCTGATAGAGCAGGATTCCGTTATAGGCCCGGAGAGTTCCATACGCACCCCTTTGTACAGCATAGCGAGCCTCCGCGTTCTTCAGAGCTCCCGCATACTTCCATTGACGGTCGACAATATTCTTGAACGTCCTTTCGCTCTGTTTTCCGAGTTCGTCTTCGACGTGGCTGCTTACTTCGTCGCTTACAACCGCTACAACGGTTTCTCCGCTAATGAGGGAGTCCGCCATATTTATGCCCGTCCCCAAGACACTCCCGGTTCCGGGCAATATGAACGAGACAATCCCGAACACCGCATTTGCGGCACCGTGAACTATATGCGCCACATCCTGAGCCACTGAAAGTCGGTTTTGGAGCGTCGTCTGCGATTGGTTGAATTCATTAAAGACGCGATCGATTTCGCGTCTCGCTGCGATGTATCTATAGCGCTGGTGTTCGAAGAATCCCTGAATAGAAGTCGTGGATCCAGTGTGCGCCAGTTCGGTAAAACGAAACATCTTCATATCGGCGGAACTTCGCGCCCAGCCGCGGAGCGACACAACATCGGCCGTGTCCACCTGATTTCCCCCCGACGTCCAACTCTTTTCTATCAGGCGCGTATTCTCGGCTGCCTTCTCAGCATAAGCAACGGAGTAGAGAAATCGAGAGACCTGTTTCAGGTCATAGAAGGCTGGTCGTCGTGCTTGTTTTGGCGCCATGGGTAATTACCTTCCTGAGACGGTTTTTGAAGCGATCCAAAGGATTGATGGCATTATAGGCTGTGGCGCCAGAGTTGGGTAAAACGAATCGGTGTAGAGCTTCTAAAGCTGATCTGCTGGTGCCATCATTGAAAGTGGTCAAATGCTAATTGATGAAGCACCATGCGCCATATCTTTCGCCCGGAAGATCGACCGAGCGCGGTCCGAAACGACACCGTTGACAGTGCGACTGTCTCTCATACACCATCCAGACTCTTATGTCGGCCCCAATTCTTATTGCCAAAGGCGCCCAAAGTTCGTGGCTGCTTCCGCAGATGGCAAACCGCCATGGGTTGATTGCGGGGGCTACGGGCACAGGCAAGACCGTCACGCTGCAGACGCTTGCGGAAGGGTTCAGTCGTCTCGGTGTCCCGGTTTTCCCCGCCGATGTGAAGGGCGACTTGTCTGGGCTGAGTCAGGCGGGCGGGCAAAGTCCTAGGGTTCTTGAGCGGGTGAAGGAACTGGAGTTGGGAGAGTTTCTCGCCGCGCCTAACCCCGTCGTCTTCTGGGATGTTTTCGGGCAACTGGGACATCCGGTTTGCTCCACCATTTCCGAAATGGGGCCGCTTCTGCTTGGGCGCCTTCTCAATTTGAATGAGACGCAGGCGGGCGTCCTATCCATTGTTTTCAAAGTCGCGGACGATCAGGGGTTGCTCCTTCTCGACCTCAAGGACTTCCGCGCCATGCTCCAGCATGTTGCGGACAACGCTAAAGGGTTCAAGACAACTTATGGAAACGTGTCTGCGGCAAGTGTCGGCGCGATTCAGCGAGGTTTGCTAACTCTGGAGGAGCAGGGGGCGGAGAGTATTTTCGGAGAGCCTGCGCTTAATCTTGAAGACCTCATGCAAACGGACGCGGAGGGGCACGGCGTTATCAACATCCTCGCTTCCGAGAAACTTCTCCATTCCCCGAAACTCTATACGACGTTCTTGTTGTAGCTATTGTCCGAGCTGTTCGAGCAGCTCCCCGAAGTTGGGGATGTGGACAAGCCGAAGCTGGTCTTCTTCTTCGATGAAGCGCACTTGCTTTTCAACGAAGCACCGAAAGCGCTTTTGGAGAAGATCGAACAGGTCGTGCGGTTGGTGCGATCCAAAGGAGTAGGGATTTACTTCATCACCCAAAGCCCGCTCGATGTTCCCGAAACGGTGCTTGGACAACTTGGAAACCGTGTCCAGCATGCCCTCCGCGCGTTCACTCCTAAAGATCAGAAGGCCGTGAAAACGGCGGCTCAAACCTTTCGGGCGAATCCGGGATTGGATGTCGAGACGGTTATCACGGAACTTGGTGTGGGTGAGGCCCTGGTCTCCTTTTTGGATTCGAAAGGCGTGCCGTCTGTCGTGCAGCGTGGATTCATCTGTCCTCCCGGCAGCCAGATTGGACCCATCACGAGTTCGGACCGGGATCGCCTCGTCCGATCTTCAGTCCTTTGGGGCCACTACGAACAGCTCATCGAGCGCCTGAAATCTCGCGCGGTCCAAAGTTCAAGGCTGCCGCACCGGAAAGCTCACCGCCAAAAGCTGTACCTGCGTCCGCCAGGCGTCAGCCTGACACCATGGCGGAAGCGATGATGAAAAGCGCTGTTCGTGCCGCAGGTAGTCAGATGGGCCGCACGTTGATCCGGGGAGTTCTGGGATCTCTCTTCGGCGGGAGCAGGCGACGCTAACGCTAGGGAGCTATCAAACGCGATAATATCGTCGCAGCAGGAGTCTTCAGGGTGCCAGCGGCCAGGTTGCTTCCAAATCCGGAACTCTGCAAACCCAGCTTTCATTGAACGCCCACAACGGTATTCGGTCCCGATTGTCGCCAGGTTTGAGGCTCTTGCGGTAATCCGCTTGAATCGAGACGCTCGGAGCCATGTATTGGTGGGGTCCCGGGATCGGAAGCATGCCCAGCCGATCCATCACCTCCTGCGGATTCCTTATGCCGGGCTGCAGCAGAGCCCTCCAATTACCGCTGCCCTTGAACACCGGCAAAGCGCTGCCTGCGGGAATTCGAAGGCGGGCAATGAATTTCATTTCGTTCCATTTAGGGTCGATGAAACAGGCCGCCCTAAGCACGTCAAGAAATGAAGCCCTGCGCTGATTTTGCGGCCTCCTGGCGGACCACGCCCAGATTTGCTTTATCAGCTCGCGGTCGCACCAGAACGCACCGTGAGTGCGGGCGGTCTTGTAGGAGATTCCGTCGTAAGCCCGATACAAGTCAAAGGGACCAATCAATTCCTCTACCGTAACCGAGCCTGTCATGGCGTTTAGATTGAAGAGACGCCATGCTGCCTCGTCTGCAAATTCTTTAGCGCCCTTGCCGGCTTGCGACAACAGCCAGTTGTAACGTTTGTTTTGAAGTATCTCGGTTAGCTCGCCTGAGAGCCTGTGCGGATCTGGCATATTCCTCTCCTGTGGCGGTTCGATCTGCCCCTGGATCAACGCAGATACGTCACCGTTTCGTCTATAGAACCTTTTCCGCCTTCAAGTGCTGTTCGATCCATTGCCAGGCATCGCCCGAGCCTACCAGGTCCTCTTGGTACGTCACTCCCGTCGGAATGCCTCCTTCCCTAACCCGGTCGGTGATCTTTGCGGACGGGCTTCGGTCCGGCTGCTTCCACCACGGACAGCCGCCCACGCCCCCGTGAGTGCACATGAAGAAACGCTCGATGTAAGTCGTCGCGAAAGGCACGGACCAGGTTCCACAGTTGCCGAAGTAAGGTCGCGAGAAAGCCCGCAAGCTTCGGCGCAAGTGATAAACCTTGCCGACGTTGGGAGGGATAACGGCCGCAGCGGCCGTCGCGGATCGATCCACGGCATCGAACAGGATCATCAAATCGACTTTGATACCGCGCAACAGAAGTATCTGGGCTGCCGTAATGACCGCTGCTCCGCCGCGGCTGTAACCGGCGAGAACGATCCGTGGAGTTTTCAGAGCGTCACGCTGGCGGATTACGAACTGTGCAGCCGCTGCTCCCAGCGATCCGGTTTTCATCCCCCAGAACGCGGGGCCGCGCTCATAGTGCGCGTTCCCACCGGCAAGCTTAACGGCAAGGGATAGCTTTTGGACATAGCTGTTCGCCATCGCCGCCTCGTATTCCTCCTTCTTGTCCGAGCCCGTGCCGTCCACACCCGCAAAGATAAGACTGGACTGGGCATCAGAAGGTTGCGTCGAGGTTTTCGGGTCTGGCATGGCCGCAAAGTATACACAATCGGCCGCGAGTTACCAGTGGATCACGACCGTAACTTTACCAATTAAGGAAGATGGCTGCGGGGCCAACGCTCTCACGGTTGCAAACGATTGTGGATGGAATAGAATGCCGTCCTCTCGACGCAGGTTGAGATCGGAAAGAAGCGTGAGTCTGTGATGCAAACAACGATCAGGATGACTTTACCCATGGCGCTGGCTCAAGCTCCGTCACACATGACGGCACGCCACCGCTGACCGAGGGATCTGCCGACCCTATTCTTAATATGATGGATGTTGCGGGCCTCAGCGATATCGGTTGCAAGCGGTCAGTAAACGAAGATCGGATTTTGATGGATCTCGATGACCTGCTGTTTGTAGTTGCGGACGGCATGGGTGGAGCGAAGTGTGGAGGGCGCGCCGCCGAGATGGCGGTGACGGCGCTGCGCGAGTACTTTCGATCGGCTACAGTCAGCGTGATCGACGACACCGGACTACACTCCAACGCGACTGCTCCACAAGAGCAAGTTGCGGAAGCTATTCGCATCGCCAATGACAGAATCTTTCACGAATCTGAGGCAAACCCCGAATGTCACGGAATGGGTTGTACCCTATCGGCGATATTCATCGACGGCACCGACGCGATTATCGGGCACGTGGGCGACAGCCGCGTCTACCTTTATCGGGATGCCGAACTGGTCCAACTAACACGAGACGATTCCGTCGTTGCCAAGCTGATTGCCGATGGAAAAATTGCTCCCAGCGATGCTGCTTCGCATCCCATGCGAAATCTTTTGATGGAGTCGGTCGGCGTTGAAGAATCGGTCAACATCCAACTTATGGAACTGCCGCTGAGGGCCGGGGACCGCTTGCTGCTCAGCAGCGATGGCCTTCACGGCGTCATTGGAGATATCGCACTCTCCACCATTCTTGCCGCAACAGAGTCTGCATCGATTACAGCCCAGCACCTGATTCAAGCCGCGCGAGATCATGGAGCTCCCGATAACGTGTCCTGTATCCTGGTTTGTTGTGGATAAGGAATCCGCTATCGCCGTGTCGCCTGGCAACTGCCCATACTGAAAGCCTCATCACTAGTCCTAAAAACAAGCGCATTAGGGGGTGAACCCAAAGACAGATCCACGCATTGAGGCCTACCGTTAGCTCCATCAAATACTCATTTAGAATCTTCGTAAATTTTACTTGAAATCTGGAGAATGATCGTGTACCAATGCTACTCCCCGTAAGGATTTGTTGTAAGACGTGGCGAACACGTCTTTGTAGGAATAGGACTTAAGCGAACGATTAACGCCCTATTGGCGGAGCACGATTAGCGGAGCAGGATCATATGAGAGATTCGAAGGATTCGAGTTTTCGGGGCAAGGTTACCGCATTCACCGTAGTCTGTGATCGCGTACCGAGAAGAGATTGCCCCGAGTTTGTGTCTGAAGCATCGTTTTCATCCTCGTTAAGTCCTGGTTCAAGGTTGCTCGTGAGAATCTTACTTTGTTGCTGTTTCACGCTCGGGATGACTTGGGCCTCGCTCTTGCAAGCACAGGTTCCCGGCCCCGGTCAAAGAGCTCAAGCACCCAAACCTGACCCAGAATCCAAATGCGACCCCGCCAACTTGAAGAAAGCGGCGAGCTCCGAACAATTAGCGATTACTGTTTGCCAGGGGGATGGTGCCAAGCATGCGATCGACGAAAAGCAAGGAGTCCCCATCGATATCGCTGTAACGGACGATTTTGGCAGACCGCAGGCAGGAGCGGACGTAGGCTTTTGGCGACCCGAAAAAGAAAAAGATAAGAAAAACCAACCCAATATCGTCCTTCCGAACGATGCGCCGAGCGCCACACTGAAATCCGATGCAAACGGCAGAGCGCAGCTTACTGATGTTCGAGGGAATCGCATCAAAGGTTTGGTACCGATTAGGGTTACGGCGACGTTTGAAGGGCGTAGCGGCGAGGCATCGCTCACACACGAGAACGTCACTCCCTTTTGGACCAAGAAGAAGAGTGGGATTTTCGCCAGCGCCGCTGGAGTAGCCGCAATCATATTGTACGAAGTGTTTAAGCCTGGACCGCCAACGGCCACAATCAACACGCCCACCTCGACCGCGAGCTCGCCGCAAGGAATTAAACCGTAATCTGAAACAAAGGAGCAACATGTTGCCCCCTCGATTTGTGTATGCATTTTTGACTGCCGTGTTAGCGGCTAACAGCTTGATGGCGCAGACCGGGATTCCGGTTTCAGAAAAAACTCTTTTTATGGCGGGTCCCGGTATCGATACCCCCGTACTCAAGGCGAGCGCACCGGTCCTGGGCTATTTCGTCGACCGGGAAAGCGGCCGGCTGCAATGGTTGATGGGGCTTGCCGGAGGCGGTTTCCTCGGTGAGGCAATTCCTTCCAGCCCAACGGTCCTGTCTATTGGGGTCTCTCCCACTCAGGACTATATGGTGGGAGTATTGCCGAACTCCCTGAGGATAGCCAGAGTGGCATTCGACGGTGAATTCTCCCCTGCACTGCAGATCCCGGGCGCTATGGTGGAAACCGACCGCATCGCCTTCAGCCCCTCCGGGAGAACGCTGCTTATCTCGTCCAGTATCACGCACCATGCGCAGATATATACCGGCATGCCGGATTCTCCGGTAATGGTCAGCGAGCAGGATTGGTCCTGGCTGCAGGGGCGCGTTACAGGTCTTGCTATTAGCGATGACGGCGAGACCGTACTAGTGGCGGGCGTCGGCGACACGACGTCGCTCTATTCGGTCAGAAAGGGAGCGTCCCCGATACTCGCCTACCAGGGACAAACGCTTCCGAGCGCGGTGTTCTTGCCCGATTCTCATGACGTGCTGCTCGCTTTCCAATCCGAAAACCGGATTATTTGGCTCACGGAGTCCACTGGCCCGGTGCCCCTGGCCGATGACCGGAGTGGAGTGTCCGCCCCGGTCGCCGTGGCTTCGTCCGCGGACTCGAAGCTCGCGTTTGTGGCTAACAGCGACGGTACCGTATTGGCGATACCTCTCGCAGGGGGGCCCGCGATTTCGATTTCTTGTGATTGCCAGCCGTCTCGATTACAGCGGATGCGCGGTCGCGACGTGTTTTTGCTGACGCCGTCGATTGGCTCTTCTCTGACACTTCTGGAAAATGACAGCGAACGCGGAATGGGAATCGCGAAAATGCCGCTCACGCCGAGCCGGTCGGTGTTGGCCGCCACGGAGCAACAACAATGAGGACGGCTTACAATCCTTTGCGATGGTTCCCGCTTGCGATCCTGGCGGTGATGTTCACCTGGCCCCAGTTCACGTTTGCTCAAGCACCCGTTTTGACGTCGATCACACCGACCAGTGGCGTGGTTGGCACGGCAGTACCCGTTACCTTGGTTGGGTCGAATCTCACCGTGGCCACCATCAATCCAATTCCGGGCATTACGATCACCAACACGGTCGCGACCGCCACACAAGTGACGGCCACCTTCACAATAGCAGGCGGAGCCACGACCGGATTGCAGAACGTCACGGTTACCACTGCTGGCGGGACCAGCAACGCTGTCAATTTT
>Ga0134121_10001028_pt1 | contig 27747 bp, 28 predicted proteins | sample KB301_FD_96463 | JGI IMG/M metagenome (GOLD analysis project Ga0134121, IMG submission 96463) | Terrestrial soil microbial communities without Nitrogen fertilizer from Kellogg Biological Station, Michigan, USA - KB3-0-1 | ecosystem: Environmental > Terrestrial > Soil > Unclassified ... | reverse complement strand
TCGCCCACTTCCACCGCGAGGTCGCCGCGCGCCACCATGATGCCGTCGGAGCCGCGCATGATGTCGAGGAGCGCGTTCTCGCCCACCGCCTCGGCGCGCTCGATCTTCGCGATGAGCATCGCCTTGCCGCCTGCGGCGCGCATCAGCTCGCGCGCCATGTACATGTCGGCGCCGCTCTTCGGGAACGACACGGCGAGATAGTCGGCCTGGATCTTGGCCGCCGTCTTGATGTCGTCCATGTCCTTGGAAGTGAGCGCGGGCGCCGTGAGGCCGCCGCCCTGGCGGTTGATGCCCTTGTTGTTCGAGAGCACGCCGCCGTGGCGCACGACCGTGTGCACTTCCTCGCCGCGCACCTCCTTCACGTCGAGGACGATCTTGCCGTCGTCGAGGAGCAGCACCGCACCGGGTGCGACGTCGCGCGGCAGCTCCTTGTAGTCGAGGCCGGCGGCGCGGCCGTCGCCGATGTCGAGGCCGGCATCGAGCACGAAGGCCTGGCCGTTCTCGAGGTTGATCTTGCCTTCCTTGAACTTGCCGACGCGGATCTTCGGACCCTGCAGGTCGCAGAGGATCGCCACCGTGCGGCCGGTCTTGGTGGCGAGCTCCTTGACGAGCGCCGCGCGCTTCTCGTGATCGGCGGCGGTGCCGTGCGAGAAGTTGAGCCGCACGACATCCACGCCCGCGCGGATCATCCTTTCGAGGATCGCGGGGTCTGAGGAAGCGGGGCCGAGCGTTGCAACGATCTTCGTGCTGCGGAGCATCTCCCGAAGTTTATCCGATGTGCAGCACGAGCTCGCGCTCGCCGCCGCGACGCCTGTGCTCCCACAGATAAACGCCCTGCCAGGTACCGAGCGCGAGTCTGCCCTCGATGATCGGAATGCCGAGCGAAGTCTGCGTCAGCGCGGATTTGATGTGCGCCGGCATGTCGTCCGGCCCTTCGGTGTCGTGCTTATAGAACGGATCGCCATCGGGCACGAGTCGATTCAGCCAACGCTCGAGGTCTTCCCTGGCCGTCGGATCAGCGTTCTCCTGGATGACGAGGCTCGCCGAGGTGTGGCGCACGAAGACCGTGCACAAGCCCTCGGACAGCTTCGCTTCGGCGACTGCCGCCGCGACCATGCGCGTCACTTCGGTGAGCCCCTGTCCGCGCGTGTGCACCGTGAGCTGCTTAATCATGGTCGATGCGGCCGCGGCTGATGACGACTTCGCCTTTCGGTCCGTGCGTCTCGAAATCGGCGCCATTGCCGTGCACTTCGAGGCGCGAGGGCATCAGCACCATCCCGCTGAAGCGGCAGCGGATGCGGCGCACCCGCACAGGGTCGATCTTCATCCGCGAGACCGACAGCGCGAGCGTCGCGGTGCCATGCAGGATGATGTCGGGCAATCCCGCCGCCTTGGCATGCGCCACGTCGGTATGGATCGGATTGAAGATGCGCGCGCATTCCGTGTAGACGTGCGCAAGGTTCGCGGCGACGTCGATGTTGCCTGCCGGCTTCAGGTTCGCGGCCGGTTGCGGCAGCTCGATGGCCGCGCCGCGATCCGGTCCCTTCACATCCACGCCGCGGTACAGCGCACCGAAGTCCGTCGTGCTGACTGCTCTGCCATCCGCGTCCACGGTCTCGAAGCGGAAAACGACAAACGCGCCTGGCTTTCGCTTTTGCACGCCGACGATGCTCGCGTGCGTGGAAAGGCGATCGCCTTCGCGCGGCAGCCGATGGAGCCTGAGGTCGTGCTCGGCGTGCACGAGCAGCGGAAAAAGCTCGCGCAGCTCGGGGATCTGCCGGATCGGCAGCGAGACCGGCCACTCGTAGCAGACTGGAAACAACGGATGCGCGACACGGTCGGGCTTGCCAAGCGCCGCGCTGTAGGCCATCAGCCAGCGCGAGTCGATGTCGTGCTCGATCGGACCCGCCGACGAGCCGACGATCGCGCTCGGGATGCTAGCTATCGGCGCGCGCCTCGAGCGCTGCGACTGCCGGAAGGGTTTTGCCCTCGAGGAACTCGAGGAAGGCGCCGCCTGCAGTCGAGATGTAGTCGATGTCGCCGGCGATGCCGAACTTGTTGATCGCGGCGACCGTGTCGCCGCCACCGGCGATGGTGTAGGCCTTCGATTTCGCGATCGCGCGCGCGAGCGTCTCGGTGCCTTTGGCGAACGCATCATTTTCGAAGACGCCAACCGGGCCGTTCCAGACGATCGTGCCGGCCTTCTCGAGCGCGGCCGCGAACGTTTTTGCCGTCTCGGGGCCGACGTCGAGAATCATCTCGGCATCGGAAACCGCGTCGACGCTTTTCACTGTTCCCTGCTTCGCTTCCAATGAGGCAGCGACGACCACATCGGTCGGCAGCGGCACCTTGGTCGCTTTCATGATCTTTTTGGCTTCGCCCGCGAGATCTCTCTCGGCAAGCGATTTGCCGATCGGCTTGCCGGCGGCAAGCAGGAACGTGTTGGCGATGCCGCCGCCGACGATCAGGCTGTCGACCTTCTTGGCGAGCGCATCGAGGATGGTGAGCTTGGTCGAGACTTTCGAGCCGGCGACGATCGCCACCAGCGGCCGCGCCGGGTTCGCGAGCGCCTTGCCGAGCGCATCGAGCTCCGCAGCCATCAGCGGGCCAGCGCACGCGACCTTGGCAAAGCGAGTGACACCGTGGGTGGTGGCCTCGGCGCGGTGCGCTGTGCCGAAGGCGTCGTTGACGTATACGTCGCATAGGCCTGCGATCTTGCGAGCGAGAGACTCGTCATCCTTTTTCTCGCCCTTGTTCACGCGGCAGTTCTCGAGCATCACCACCTGGCCGGGCTTCACGTCGACGCCCTTGACCCAATCCTTCACCACCGGGACATCGCGGCCGAGCAATTCAGCCAGGCGCTTGGCGACCGGCGCGAGCGAATCCTCGGGCTTGAGCTCGCCCTCGGTCGGCCGGCCAAGGTGGGAGGTGACCATCACCGCGGCGCCGCGCTCCAGCGCGAGCTTGATGCCGGGCACCGAGGCGCGGATGCGCGTGTCGTCGCTGATGCGGCCGTCCTCGATGGGAACATTGAGGTCGGCGCGGATGAAGACGCGCTTGCCGCGGAGGTCGACCTCCGCCATCCGACGAAACTTCACAACGGCAGACGAAACTTCATTACTTGGCCAGCGCGACTCCTACGTCGGCATAGGCCATCGTCACGTCGAGCATGCGGTTGGAAAAGCCCCACTCGTTGTCGTACCAGGAGTAGACCTTGACGAGGGTGCCGTCGGACACCTTGGTGATGGTGGCGTCGAAGATCGAGCTCGCCGGGTTGTGGTTGAAGTCGGACGACACGAGTGGCTCGGTGCTGTATTCGAGGACGCCCTTCAGGTCGCCATCGGCGGCCTGCTTCACCGCGGCGTTCACTTCCTCGACGGTCGTTTTCTTCTTGGCCACGAAGGTCAGGTCGACGAGGGACACGTTGATGGTCGGGACGCGGATCGAGAAGCCGTCGAGCTTGCCGTTCAAGTGCGGCAGCACCAAGCCGACGGCGGCGGCGGCGCCGGTCTTGGTCGGGATCTGGTTGTGCGTGGCCGAACGCGCCCGGCGCAGGTCCTTGTGATAGACGTCGGTCAGGACCTGGTCGTTCGTATACGAGTGGATCGTGGTCATCAGGCCCGACACCACGCCGATGCGATCGTCGAGCGCCTTGACGAGCGGCGCGAGGCAGTTTGTCGTGCACGAGGCGTTGGAGATGACGGAGTCGGACTCCTTCAGCGCCTTGTGATTTACGCCGTACACGACCGTGCGATCGACGTCCTTCTCGCCGGGCGCCGAGATGATCACCTTCCTCGCGCCAGCCTGCAGGTGCGCGCCCGCCTTCGCCTTGCTGGTGAAAAGGCCGGTGCACTCCATGACGACGTCGACACCGAGGCTCTTCCACGGCAGCTTGGCCGGATCGCGCTCGGCGACGACCTTGATGCGCTCGCCGTTGACGTTGAGGCTGTCGCCCTCGACCTTGACCGTGCCCGGGAACTTGCCGTGCGCGGTGTCGTACTTCAGCAGGTGCGCGTTGGTCGCCGCGTCGCCCAGGTCGTTGATGGCGACGAACTGGAGGCCATGCTTCTTGCCGCCTTCGTAGTGGGCGCGCAGCACCATGCGGCCGATGCGGCCGAATCCGTTGATCGCAACCTTGATGGTCATGTCACTCAGCCTTCCTTCCTAATGTGCTCCTGACGGCTTCGGCCACCTTCGCCGGGGTGAAGCCGAAGTGCTTGAACAATTCACCGGCCGGCGCCGATTCGCCGTAGCGGTCGATGCCGACCACCGCGCCGTCGATGCCGACGTACTTGCGCCAGTAATCCGTGACGCCCGCTTCCACTGCTACCTTGGGCAGCGTACCGAGCACCATGTTCCGGTAGGCGGCGTCCTGGCGATCGAACACGCTCGTCGAGGGCATCGAAACGACGCGGACGGGGACACCTTCGGCGCCCAGCAGTTTTTGCGCCTCCATGGCGAGCCCGACTTCCGAACCGGTGGCGATGATCACGGCGCGAGCGCCTGCCGCGTCGGAGAGGACGTAGCCGCCGCGTTCGGCCGCCGCAGGGTCCTGATGCTTGAGGAACGGCACGTTCTGCCGCGTGAGCAACAGGGCCGAAGGCCCCTTCCCGTGCCTGATCGCTTCGCGCCAGGCGACCGCGGTCTCGACCGTGTCGGCCGGACGCCAGACGGTCATGTTCGGGATGAGGCGCAGGCTCGCCGCATGCTCGACCGGCTGGTGCGTCGGGCCGTCTTCGCCGAGCCCGATCGAGTCGTGGGTGAAGACGTAGATGGCATGCGCACCCATGAGGGCCGCGAGGCGCAGCCCGTTGCGGGCGTAATCGGAGAAGACCAGGAACGTGCCGCCGTACGGGATGAAGCCGCCATGGAGCGCGAGGCCATTCATGACGGTGACCATGCCGAACTCGCGCACGCCGTAGAACACGTAGTCGCCACCGCCATCGCGGCCGATGACTTTCGAGCTCTTGGCCATCGTGAGATTGGAGCCCGTCAGGTCCGCGGAGCCGCCGATCAGGCCCGGCAGCACGGGCACCAGTGCGTCCAAGGCGAGCTGCGAAGCACGGCGCGTGGCGAGCGTCTCGGCCTTCTGGTTGAACTCGTCGATCAGCCGCCGCGCGGCGTCCTCGAAGGAAGGAGGCAGGCGGCCGGACATGCGGCGCTCGAATTCGGCGGCCTGCGCCGGATGCTCTCTCTTGTAGGCGTTGAAGCGGCGGTTCCACGCCTTCTCGGCGCGCTTGCCGGCTTCACGGGCATCCCAGCTGTCGTAGACCGACCTTGGCACTTCGAACGGCGGATAGGGCCAGCCGATCGCCACGCGGGTGGCGGCAACTTCCTCGGCGCCGAGCGGCGCGCCGTGGGCGGCGCCCGTGTTGGCCTTGTTCGGCGCGCCCTTGGCGATGGTGGTCTTGGCGCAGATCAGCGTCGGGCGCGTGCGCTCGCGCTTTGCCTTGCGGATGGCCTTGTCGACCGCCTCGACGTCGTGACCGTCCACGTTCGGGATCACCTGCCAGCCATAGGACTCGAAGCGCTTGCGCACGTCGTCGGTGTACCACTGCTTGATCTGGCCCTTGTCGGAGTCGATCGAGATGCCGTTGTCGTCGTAGACGACGATGAGCTTCCCGAGGCCGAGCGTCCCGGCGAGCGCGCAGGACTCGTGCGAGACGCCTTCCATCATGCAGCCGTCGCCCATGAACACATAGGTGTAGTGGTCGACGATGGTGTGGCCCGGCCGGTTGAACTCGGCGGCGAGCAGCCGCTCGGCGAGCGCCATGCCCACGGCATTGGAAATCCCCTGGCCAAGCGGCCCGGTGGTGGTCTCGACCCCCGGCGCGCAGCCGCGCTCAGGGTGCCCGGGGGTCTTGGAGCCGAGCTGGCGGAAGCGCCTGAGCTCGGACATCGGCAGGTCGTAGCCGGTGAGGTGAAGGACGCTGTAGAGCAGCATCGAGCCGTGCCCGTTCGAGAGCACGAAGCGGTCGCGGTCGGCCCAGCCCGGGTTGGCCGGGTTGTGCCGCAGGTGGCGCTTCCAGAGGGCGACGGCGATCTCCGCCATGCCCATCGGCATCCCCGGGTGGCCCGCCTTGGCCGCTTCCACCGCATCCATCGCCAGCGCGCGAATGGAATTGGCTAGCTCGGCGTCGGTTGCCTTGGCCGTTACGGGAGAATCCATCGGAGCGCAGAAATTATACTCAGCGCCTCATGCTCCTCCCCTTCTCCGCCCCTCAAGACTACGAGCATCTGGTCTCGTGCGACGCGCCCGACGAGGCGCACTGGTTCGTCTTCCGTGGCGATGAGCTTCTCGTCGAGATGGGGCCGATGGAGCGGCCGAGCGACGATCTGCGGGTGAAAGCGCGGCCGGCCTGGGCCAGGCTGCCGTTGCGGAAAAACCACGATTGGCTGGGGGCTGGCGTCCAGCGAACCCTATATCTAGGGCGTCTAGCCGGGCAGCAGCTCTGGGCCGCCGAGCTGCCCGATAAGACGCCCGCGCCCGCCGGGATGGCCTGGTCGGGCCTGCGCACCCTCTTCAGCGTGCTCGAGGACGCCCACTTCGCCTTGGCCGGACGCGCCCTCCAGCTCGTCGCCTGGGACCGCACGCACCAGTTCTGCGGCCGCTGCGGCACGCCAACCCAGCCCAAGGCCGAAGAGCGCGTGCGCGTCTGCCCGAACTGCAAGCTATCGGCCTACCCGCGCGTCGCGCCGGCGATCATGGCCCTCGTCAAGAGGGAAAAAGAGCTCCTGCTGGCGAGGAGCCCGCACTTTCCCGCCGGCATGTACAGCGCGCTCGCCGGTTTCGTCGAGCCCGGCGAGTCGCTCGAGCAGTGCCTCGCGCGCGAAGTGCACGAAGAGGTCGGCGTGCGGGTAAACAACATCCGCTACTTCGCGAGCCAGTCGTGGCCGTTTCCGCATTCGCTGATGATCGCGTTCGTCTGCGATTGGGTGAGCGGCGAAGTGCGGCCGCAGGAAGCGGAAATCGAGGAAGCAAAGTGGTTCGAAGTATTGCAATTGCCTAAACTTCCAAGCAAAATCTCGATCGCTCGCCGACTGATCGACGCGGTTTGTCAAGAGCTGGTTGAAAAGTCGAACGAGCAAATTTAAGTACCTAGGAGGTTTTGCACGAATTGAGCGCAATTGAGCAGCTCTGTGCGCCGCAAGGCGCGGATGGAAGGCGTGGCTACCGCACGAGGGGCCGCGCCTTCTCGTTTTGGAGGACAAAAAAATGAACGGCCTGCATCTCATCGGTGACCTCACCGGCTGCCGCTGCGATCCGCAGCTCCTCTTGGACGGCGAGCGCTTTCGCGCCCAATGCCTCGAGATGGTCAGCACCTCCGGTCTCACGACCATGGACTCGACCTTCCACACCTTCGAGGGCGGCGGCTTCACCGGCACGGTGGTGCTCGCGGAATCGCATCTCGCGATCCATACCTGGCCCGAGCGCCAGGGGCTGACGCTCGACGTTTACGTGTGCAACTACAGCGCCGACAACTCGGCCAAGGCGAGGAGGCTGTTCGAGCTCCTGGTCGACTACTTCCAGCCCTCCGAGGTCGCCAAGCACGAGATCGACCGCGGCGAGCACATGCTGATGGAGCCGCTCAGCAACTCGACCGGCTTCTACATCAAGGCGACGCGGCAGCTCGGCGAGTGGCAGACCAAGTTCCAGAAGATGCAGATCTACGATACGCCGCACTACGGCAAGCTCTTCCGCCTCGACGGGTTCAACATGACCTCCGAGAAGGAGGAGTTCGTCTACCACGAGAACCTCATCCATCCCGCGCTCACCGCGCATGCGGCGCCGAAGAAGGTGCTGATCATCGGCGGCGGCGACGGCGGCTCCTCGGAAGAGGCGCTGAAGCATCCCTCGATCGAGAACGTGACGATGGTCGAGATCGATGCCGACGTGGTCGCGGTGGCGAAGGAGCACTTCCACGCCGTGCATAACGGCGTCTTCGACAACCCGAAGCTCACGGTGCGCATCGACGACGGAATGAAGTTCGTGCGCGACACGCACGAGCGCTTCGACCTCATCGCCCTCGATCTCAACGACCCGGTCGGCCCGGCGGCAGCCCTCTATTCGATGGAGTTCTTCCAGCAGCTGCGCACGGCGCTGGCACCGGGCGGAGCGCTGGCGCTGCACCTCGGCTCGCCCGTGGCGCAGCCGGCGCGCGTCGCCGACCTTGCGCAGCGCCTGAACAGCGTGTTCCGCATCGTGCGGGTGTACACCATGTATATCCCGCTCTACGGCTCGCTGTGGTCGATGGCGGTGTGCTCCGACAAGCTCGATCCGAAGTCCTTCACGGCCGACGAGATCGACCGCCGCATCGAGGCGCGCAAGATGCAGGAGCTGCGCTACTACAACGGCGAGACCCACGAAGGTGTGTTCGCGCTGCCGAACTTCGTGCGCGACCTCGTCACCCCGGCGCGCTTGAAGCAACCGGCGCGCGGACGCCGGCTCGGGGTGGTCAGAGCCGCTTCAAAGTAACCAGGCGAAAGCCGGAAAAGGGCGCTTCGGCGCCCTTTCTTATTCCAGCGTGCGGAGCACCTTGCCGACGGTCTCGAAGATCTGGTCGATCTGCTTCTTCTCGACGATGAGCGGCGGCGAGAACGCCAGCGTGTCCGCCGTGTAGCGGATGAGGACGCCGGCCTCGAAGCACTTCACGAGCGCGTTATAGCCGCGGCTGCCGGGCGTGCCAGCTCTTGGCGCCAGCTCCACCGCGCCCATCAGGCCGCAGTTACGGATGTCGATGACGTTCGGCAGGCCTTTCAGCGAATGGATCCCCTCTTCCCAGTGCTTCTCCAGGGACGTGGCACGCTCGAGGAGGCCTTCCGACTGGTAGGTGTCGAGGGTGGCAATGCCGGCGGCGCAGGCGAGCGGATGCCCCGAGTAGGTGTAGCCGTGGAAGAGCTCGATGCCGTCTGGCCCCTGCATGAAGGCGTCGTAGAGGTTGTCGCGCACGAACACCGCGCCCATCGGCACCGCACCGTTCGTCATGCCCTTGGCGGTGGTGAAGAGGTCGGGCAGCACGCCCACCTTCTGCGAGCCGAAAGGCTTGCCCAGGCGACCGAAGCCGGTGATCACCTCGTCGTAGATGAGGAGGATGCCGTGCTTCGTGCAGATCTCGCGCAGGCGCTCGAGATAGCCGACCGGCGGGATCAGCACGCCGGCTGAGCCTGCGACGGGCTCGACGATGACGGCGGCGATGGTGGAAGCATCGTGCAGCGCGCAGAGGCGCTCGAGATCGTCCGCCAGCTCGGCACCGTTCGCCGGCCGCCCGCGCGAAAAGGCATTGCGCGAGATATCGTGCGTATGGCGGATGTGATCGACGCCGGCAACGCCGGGGCCAAAGTGCTTGCGGTTATGGCTCAGGCCGCCAACCGAGATGCCGCCGAAGTTCACGCCGTGGTAGCCGCGCTCGCGGCCGATGAGGCGAAAGCGCTGCGGCTCGCCGCGCGCGCGGTGGTAGGCGAGCGCGATCTTGAGCGCGCTATCGACCGACTCGGAGCCGGAATTGGTGAAGAAGACGCGCTTGAAGCCTTGCGGCGCGATGGCGGCGAGCCGGTCGGCGAACTCGAACGCGATCGGATGGCCCATCTGGAAGGTCGGCGCGAAATCCATCTCGGCTGCCTGGCGCTGGATCGCCTCGACGATCTTCGGCCGGCAGTGGCCGGCGTTGACGCACCACAGGCCGGCGCAGGCGTCGAGGATCTGGCGGCCTTCCGGCGTCCAGTAGTACATGCCCTCGGCGCGCGCGAGCAGGCGCGGCGCCTTCTTGAATTGCCGGTTCGACGTGAACGGCATCCAGAAAGCGCTTTGCTCCAGGTTTTGGGTGAAATCTGCGCGCTTGTTCATGGGGCTAGCTTACTCCTTGGACCACTCCCGGGAGAGGAAAAATCCCTAGGCCGAGTAGGCCACAACCCGCTGTTTTTGCTCCCCAAGGCCCGCAATCGTGAGGCGCATCACGTCGCCGGGCTTCAGGAACACCGGGGTCGGCTTGACGCCAAGGCCCACGCCGGGCGGCGTGCCGGTGCAGATGATGTCGCCGGGCAGGAGCGTCATGTACTGGCTCACGTGCGAGATGATCTTCGCGCAGCCGAAAATCATGGTCCGGGTGTTGCCGCTCTGCATGCGCTTGCCGTTCACTTCGAGCGCCATGTCGAGCTTCTGCGGATCCGGAATCTCGTCGGTGGTGACGAGCCACGGGCCGATCGGGCCGGCGGTGTCGAAGCCCTTGCCCTTGTCCCATTGCGTGGTCGACATCTGGAAGCTGCGCTCGGACACGTCGTTGACGATGCAGTAGCCGGCGACGTGCGAGAGCGCCGAGGCCTCGTCGACGTAGCGCGCCGTCGTGCCGATGACGAACGCAAGCTCCACTTCCCAATCGAGCTTGGTCGAGTTCTTCGGCTGGATCACGTCGTCGTTCGGGCCGCTGATGCAGGTGGTCGCCTTCATGAAAACGATGGGCTCCGGCGGAATCGGCAGGCCCGCTTCCTTGGCGTGATCGGAATAGTTGAGGCCGATGGCGACGAACTTGCCGATGCCGACGTACGGCACGCCGAAGCGTGGATTGCCGTTGACGAGCGGCAGCGACTCGGGCTTCAGGCGCGTGAGCATCTTCAGCCCGCGCGGCGAGATCTCGTTCGGCCCGATGTTGTCGACGACTTTCGAAAGATCGCGCAGCCTCCCATCGGCATCGATCAGCCCGGGCTTCTCGTAGCCCGGCTTACCGTAACGGCACAGCTTCATATCGTCATTCCCCCATCGATCGAAAAAACGTTGCCGCTCGCGAACTGCGACTCATCCGATGCCAGGTAGATGAAGACCGGCACCAGGTCCTCGACCGTGCCCAGGCGGCCCATCGGCTGGCGTGCGACGAAGTCTTTCCTCGCCTGGACCGGATCGGCGTACGAATTGATGCGGCCCTGGAGCGACGGCGTGTCGACCGTTCCCGGCGCGACCGCGTTGCAGCGGATTCCCTGGCGCACGTAGTCCGCGGCGATTGATTTGGTGAGCCCGATCACCGCCGCCTTGCTCGCGCCGTAGACGCAGCGATTCGGCAGGCCTTTGATCGACGAGGCGACCGAAGCCATGTTGATGATCGAGCCTTTCTGTTTCTTCAGCATCCCGGGCAGGAATGCTCGTGCGACCAGGAACATCGAGCGCACGTTGACGCTGAACGCCTGGTCCCAGTCCTTCACGCTCGCGTCGAGGATCGAGCCGTTGTGCACGATGCCGGCGCAATTGAACAGCACGTCCACATCACCAAACTGAGCGCCCACTTCCTGCGCGGTCCGCGCGATCGCCGCTTCGTCCGTCACGTCGAGCTGGCTCGTGCGAATGCCCTCTTTGCCTTCGAGCGCCTTGACCTTGTCGCTCACGTCCGTCGCCCAGACCTTTGCGCCTTCGCGCGCAAAAGCGAGCGCGGCGGCATTGCCCATGCCCTGCGCTGCAGCAGTAATGAATGCGGTCTTGCCCGCGAGACGTCCGGCCATGTGCTTTTCCTCGGAGGGCAGCGATTATACTTCGCGTCTCCTATGAGCAAATTCGATTTCGCCGGCCGCACAGCGGTCGTCACCGGCGGCGTGCAGGGCATCGGCGCAGCAATCGCGAAACGACTTCAGGAAGCGGGCGCCAAAGTCGCGATCTGGGATCTCGACGGCGAGCCGCGCGTCGATGTCGCGGATCAGGCCTCGATCGAAGCCGCAGTGAAGCGAACCGTGGCCGAGCACGGCAGGATCGACGTGCTCATCAACAACGCCGGCATCGCCGGCCCGAGCGTGCCGGTCGTCGATTACCCGGTCGATCAGTGGAAGCGCGTGATCGACATCGATCTCAATGGTCCTTTTCTCTGCTGCCGCGCCGTCGTGCCGCACATGGTGAAGGCGGGCTACGGCCGCATCGTCAATATCGCGTCGATCGCCGGCAAGGAAGGCAATCCAAACGCCGCTGCGTATGCCGCCGCCAAAGGCGGCCTGATTGCGTTCACCAAGGCGCTCGGCAAGGAGCTCGCCAAGAACGGCGTGCTCGTCAACTGCGTCACGCCGGCAGCCGCGCAGACGGCGATCCTCGACCAGGTGACGCCCGAGTTCGCCCAGTACATGCTTTCCAAGATCCCGATGGGGCGCTTCGTCAAAGTGGAGGAGATCGCAGCGCTCGTCGTCTGGCTCGCGTCGGAGGAGTGCTCGTTCTCCACGGGCGCGGTGTTCGACATATCCGGCGGACGCGCCACCTACTGATGGCTACGAAAAAGCAGCGCCGGAGCGCAGCCTGGTTCAGCCGGCAGGACATCTACGGCTTCATCTACCGAAGCTGGGTGCGTAATCGCGGCGTGCCGGGCGACCAGTTCGACGGCCGTCCGGTCATCGGCATCTGCAACACCTGGTCCGAGCTCACGCCCTGCAATACGCATTTCCGCGTGCTCGCCGAGCACGTAAGAAATGGCGTGCTTGAGGCGGGCGGCTTTCCGCTCGAATTCCCGGTGATGTCGCTCGGCGAGACGCTGCTGCGGCCCACCGCCATGCTCTATCGCAACCTCGCCAGCATGGATGCGGAGGAATCGATCCGCGGCAATCCGCTCGACGGCGTCGTGCTCCTCGGCGGGTGCGACAAGACCACGCCCTCGATCCTGATGGGCGCGGCGAGCGTCGACATACCGACGATTTTCGTTTCCGGCGGCCCGATGCTCTCGGGCAAGTACCGCGGCCACGACATCGGCTCCGGGACGAATGTCTGGTCGATGTCGGAAGACCTGCGCGCGGGGAAGATCACGCTGGAAGAGTTCCACGAGGCCGAGTCGTGCATGCATCGCTCGCACGGCCACTGCATGACGATGGGCACCGCGTCGACGATGGCGTCGATGGTCGAGTCGCTCGGCGTCGCGCTGCCGGGCAATGCCGCGTATCCCGCGGTCGACGCGCGGCGCAACGTGCTCGCCCGCATGGCGGGTCGTCGCATCGTCGATCTGGTCAAGCAGGATGTCCGCCTGTCTCGAATCCTGACGAAGAAGGCCTTCGAGAATGCGATCCGCGCGAACGCCGCCATCGGCGGCTCGACCAACGCGGTGATCCACCTGATCGCCATCGCGCGCCGCATCGGCGTCGAGCTCACGCTGAATGATTGGGACCGCGTCGGCGACGGCGTGCACACGCTCGTCAACCTCATGCCGAACGGCAAGTACCTGATGGAGGATTTCTGCTACGCGGGCGGGCTGCCGGCGGTGCTGCGCGAGCTCGGCGAGAACGGCCGGCTGCACAAGGACGCGCTCACCGTAAACGGCAGCACCATCTGGGACAACGTGCGCAATGCCGAGTGCTGGAACCGCGACGTGATCCACACGTTCAAGTCGCCGTTCAAGAAGAACACCGGCATCAAGGTGCTGCGCGGCAACCTCTGCCCCGCTGGCGCCATCATCAAGCCTTCCGCGGCGACGCCGAAGCTCATGAAGCATCGCGGCCGCGCGGTGGTATTCGAGAACATCGAAGACTTCCACAAGCGCATCGACGATCCCGCGCTCGACATCGACGCGAGCTGCGTGATGGTGCTGAAGAACTGCGGGCCGAAAGGCTATCCCGGCATGGCCGAGGTCGGGAACATGCCGCTGCCGCCGAAGCTCCTGAAGAAGGGCGTCACCGACATGGTGCGGATTTCGGACGCGCGCATGAGCGGAACCGCGTATGGGACGGTCGTGCTGCACATTTCGCCTGAGGCCGCCGCGGGCGGCGCGCTGGCGCTGGTCGAGAACGGCGACACGATCGAGCTCGACGTCGCCAAGCGCAAGCTGCAGCTCGATGTGAGCAACGCGGAGCTCAAGAAACGCAAGGCGCGCTGGAAAGCGCCGAAGCCCGCGCTGCAGCGCGGCTACTGGCGGCTATACCACGACCACGTGCTGCAGGCCGACCAAGGTGCCGACCTCGACTTCCTGGTCGGCAAGAGCGGCGCCTTCGTACCCCGTGACAACCACTGATTACAGGCTTTACTGCTTCGCGCAGTCCGGGAACTGCTTCAAGGCCGCGTTGATGCTGAACCTGTGCGGCGCGAAGTGGGCGCCGCGCTTCGTCGACTTCTTCGGCGGCGAGACCCGAACGCCTGAGTACCGCAAGAACGTGAACGAGATGGGCGAGGCACCCGTGCTCGAATTCGGCGGCACGCGCATGGCCCAGTCCGGCGTCATACTCGATTACCTCGCGTCGGTCTTTGGCAAGTTCGGCTGGAAGGGCGAAACGGAAAGGCGCGAGATCCTGCGCTGGCTCCTCTGGGACAACCACAAGTTCACGAGCTACATCGGCACGCTGCGCTTCCTGCTCCAGTTCCAGAAGACCGGCGAGACGCCGGTCACGGAATTCCTGCGCGGGCGCGTGAACGGCGGGCTCGGCATCCTCGAGCTGCGCCTGAGGGACCATCAATTCATCATCGGCGACACGCCGACGATCGTCGACATCTCCGCCTGCGGCTACCTCTACTGGCCCGAGGAGTGGGGCGCGAGCTGGAGCCAGTATCCGGCGATCGCCGCCTGGCTCGAGCGCATAAAATCGTTGCCCGGCTGGGTACATCCGTATGAGCTCATGCCCGGCCACCCGCTGAAAAGGTAAGCCCATGCTGCAGGCCGCCGACCTCACCATCCGCCTTCATCCCGCCGACGACGTGGTCATCGCGCGCGTCGAGCTGCCGGCAGGCACCATGGTCCCCAGGGAAAACATCCGCGTCGGCGTGCGCGTGCCGCCGGGCCACAAGGTTGCGGTCCGCGATGTCGCCAAGGGACAGCCGGTGCACCGCTACAACCAGATCATCGGCTTCGCCACGCAGCCGATCAAAGCCGGCGACCACGTGCACGTGCATAACGTGGCGATGGGCGATTTCCAGCGCGACTATGCATACTGCTCGCTCAGGAAAGACACGCAGTACGCGGCCCAGCCGGCTACCTTCATGGGCATCAAGCGCGCCGACGGCCGCGTGGCGACGCGCAATTACATCGGCATCCTGACGAGCGTGAACTGCTCGGCGACGGTTGCGAGGATGATCGCCGAGCACTTCAAGAACCGGCTGGACGACTATCCCAACGTGGACGGCGTGGTGGCCCTCACGCACAAGACCGGTTGCGGCATGGCGAGCGAAGGCGAAGCGACCGATGTCCTGCGCCGCACTATCGCGGGCTATGCGCGCCATCCGAACTTTTATTCGTCGCAGCTCGTCGGCCTCGGCTGCGAGGCGAACCAGATCAATATGCTGCTCTCCGCCGAAGGGCTCAAGAAGAGCGCTACGCTCGGCGCCTTCACGATCCAGGAGAAGGGCGGCACGCGCAAGGCGGTGGAGAACGGCGTCGCGCGCGTGAAGGAGATGCTGCCGGAGGCGAACAAGGTGAAGCGCGAGCCGGTGCCGGCGTCGCACCTGATGCTCGCCCTGCAATGCGGCGGCTCCGACGGCTATTCGGGCATCAGCGCGAATCCCGCGCTCGGCGCCGCCGTCGACCTGTTGGTGCGCCACGGCGGCACGGCGATCCTGTCCGAGACGCCGGAGATCTACGGCGCCGAGCACTTGCTCACGCGCCGTGCAGTGAGCCGCGAGGTCGGCGAGAAGCTGATCGAGCGCATCCACTGGTGGGAGGCGTACACCGAGAGGATGGGCAACGAGATGAACAACAACCCCTCGCCGGGCAACAAGGCAGGCGGGCTCACCACGATTCTCGAGAAGTCGCTCGGCGCGGTGGCGAAGGGCGGCACGACCAACCTCGTCGCCGTCTACGAGTACGCCGAGCCGGTGACGGCGAAGGGCTTCGTCTACATGGACACGCCGGGCTACGACCCGGTGTCGGCAACCGGGCAGGTGGCCGGCGGCGCCAACCTGGTTTGCTTCACCACCGGCCGCGGCTCGGCCTACGGCTGCAAGCCCGCGCCCTCGCTCAAGCTCGCCACCAACACGCCGCTCTTCGTGCACCAGGAAGACGACATGGATTTCAACTGCGGCACGATCATCGACGGCACCGAGTCGATCGCCGCGGCCGGCGAGCGCTTCTTCAAGCTCGTCCTCGACACGGCCTCGGGCAGAAAAACCAAGAGCGAAGAGTTCGGCTACGGCGACGACGAGTTCGCGCCGTGGACGCTCGGCGCAACGATGTAATGACGCTGCCCGACATCGCCATCGCGCTTGCGCTCGGCTGGGGCGCCGGATTGCGCGCCTATGCGGTGGTCTTTGCCGTCGGGCTCGCCGGCGCGATGGGCTGGGTCGAGCTGCCCGGCCACCTCGAGGTGCTGCAGCACCCGGTGGTGCTGTTCGCGAGCGGTTTCATGGCGCTCGTCGAGTTCGGCGCCGACAAGGTGCCGTGGCTCGACAGCATCTGGGACGCCATGCACAGCTTCGTGCGCATCCCGGCGGGCGCGGCTCTCGCCGCGATGGCATTCGGCGACTCGAGCTCGGCCGTGATGGTCGCTGCGGGACTCTTGGGCGGCAGCCTCGCCGCCGCGATGCACGTCACGAAGGCCGGCACCCGCGCGACGCTCAATCTCTCACCGGAACCGTTCTCCAACTGGGCCGCTTCGCTCGGCGAAGACGCGATCGTGCCGCTCGGCCTGTGGCTCGCGTTCGTCCACCCGCTCGCGTTCCTGCTGCTGCTCGCGCTCCTGCTCCTCGCCGTGGTGCTGCTGATGCGCCTCCTCTGGCGCGGGTTCCGGCGCCTCGTCGCCTAGCATGCCGCGGTTCTTTCTCGACGCGCCGCTGCGCGCGGGAACGAGCGTGCTCCTGCCGGAAGACAGCGCGCACCATGCAGTCCATGTGCTCCGGATCCACGCCGGCGACGAGGTCACGCTCTTCAATGGTCGCGGCGGTGAATACGCGGCGCGTGTCGCGTCGATCCAGCGGCTGAACGTCCTCGTGGACGTGCTCGCGCATCGCGCGGTCGAGCGCGAGTTGCCGCTGCGCGTCGTCCTCGTGCAGGGCGTTTCGGCCGGCGAGCGCATGGACTTCACGGTGCGCAAAAGCGTCGAGCTGGGCGTCGCCGAGATCCAGCCGGTGCTCGCCGCCTCGTCCGTCGCGCGCCCGAAAGGCGAGCGCGCGGCCGCGCGGCAGGCGCACTGGCAGAAGATCGCCATCGCCGCGTGCGAGCAATGCGGGCGTAATCGCATCCCGGTGGTGCATCCGATGATCGCCGCGAGCGACTATCGTGGCGGCGCGGGCACCAAACTTCTTTTATCGCCTGCGTCGGAGCTGCGATTCTCGCAGGCGGTGAAAGACGGTAGCGAGTTCACCATCGCCGCGGGACCCGAGGCGGGCTTCAATCCGACGGAGGAGACCGCCTTCCTCGACGCGGGCTTCGTACCCGTGCGCCTCGGCGCGCGCGTGCTGCGCACGGAGACGGCGGGGATCGCGGCCCTTGCCGCGCTCAGCGCTGTGCTGGGAGATTTCTAGAGATCAGCTCGGCCATGCGCGTGTTGCCGTTGTCGCGCGCGATGTCGAGCGCGGTGCGCCCGCTCCAGGCGCGCTCCGTCAGATTGACGCCTTTGCCTGCGATGAAGAGCTCGGTGGCGAGCTCGTCGTTGCGCTTCACCGCATCGAGGAACTCGCCGTGGTCGTAGTAGTGCAATCCCATGGCGGTCAGGTCCTTGCGCGCCTGCAGCGTGCGATCAGCCGGGATGGCTGCGGCGCCCGGCGCCGCGGCCTGCTGCTTCAGCGCGAGGCTCGCCATCTCCCGGCCCATGGCGGCGATGCGCTGCCGGTATTCGTCCGGCATCTCCGCCGTCGCGCCGGCGAACAGGCTGGCGATCGCCTGGTTCGCCTCGTAGTTGCGGCCGGCGAGCAGGTCGGCCATCGCCTGGTCGGGATAAGGACTCGCGCCGATACGCATCGCCGCCTGCAGCAGCGTCAGCATGTGGCCGAACGCGGTCCAGTCCTGAGCGTCATCGGCGGCGCGCGCCGTGAACGGCAGCACGGCGAGCGCGAGAAAAAGAATACGAAGTGATTTCATGCGACCCTCCTTCTGACAGGCGGAAGCATAACCCGCGGATTAGCCCGTACAATTTGTAAAAAATACAATGGCGACGAATCAGAATCCGGCCGATTCTCCCGAGCTCTTCGCGCGCTGGCTGCGCCAGGTCGCGCCATACGTGCACGCGTTCCGCGGCCGCACGTTCGTCGTCGCCTTCGGCGGCGAGCTTTTTACCGAGCGCCAGCGCTTCCTCAGCTTCGTCCATGACCTGAACCTGCTCGCCGCGCTCGGCATCCGGCTGGTGCTCGTTCACGGCGCGCGCCCGCAGATCGAGGCGGAGCTCAAGGCGCGCGGCGTGCGCTCGAAGTACGCGCAGGGCCTGCGCATCACCGACGACGCCGCGCTGATCGCGGTGAAGCAGGCTGCGGGCGTGCTGCGCATCGAGATCGAGGCGGTGCTATCTCAGGGACTGCGGCACTCGCCGATGGCCGGTGCGCAGATCCGCGTCAACTCCGGCAACTTCATCACCGCCCGCCCGATCGGCGTCCGGAAGGGCGTCGACTACCTCTACACCGGATCGGTGCGCAAAGTGGACGCGTTCGCGATCCGCGGCGCGCTCGACGCAGGCGAAGTGGTGCTGGTCGCGCACGTCGGCTATTCGCCGACCGGCGAGGTATTCAACCTCGCATGGGAAGACGTCGCGGAGAACGTGGCGATCGCGCTGCGCGCCGACAAGCTCCTCATGTTCACCGACAAGCTGCCGCTCGATCGCAAGGCGCAGGTGATCAGCGAGCTCACCGCGCATGAGGCCGACGCGCTGGCGCGCAAGGGTTCGATCACCGCGCAGACCTCGCGCGCGCTGGAGCACGCGGTGCGCGCTCTCGCGAGCGGCGTGGGCCGCGCACATCTCGTCTCGCGGCGCGTGCCGGGGTCGCTGCTGCTCGAGCTCTTCACCCAGACCGGCGTCGGCACGATGATCACGGCCGACACGCTCGAGAAGCTGCGGCCCGCGCGCATCGAAGACGTCGGCGGCATGCTGACGCTGATCGAGCCGCTCGAAGCCGACGGCACCCTCGTCAAGAGGAGCCGCGAGCTCCTCGAGGCGGAGATCGGCAATTTCCTTGTCGTCGAGCACGACGGCGTGATCCGCGGCTGCGCCGCGCTCTATCCGTTCGCCGAGGATAAGAGCGCGGAATTCGCCTGCCTTGCCGTCGCGCCGGAATACCGCGACGCCGGCTACGGCGAAAACCTGCTCGTCGCCTGCCAGGAGCGTGCCAAGACGCTCAAGCTGCGCAAGCTCTTCGCGCTGACGACGCACGCCGCGCACTGGTTCATCGAGCAGGGCTTCCGTCCCGGCGACATCAGCGCGCTGCCCTCGCAGCGCCAGACGATGTACAACTGGCGCCGCGGTTCGAAGGTCTTTTTCAAGCGCATATAATCAGTCGATGGCTCGAACGGTGAAGTGCATCAAGCTCGGCCGCGAGGCCGAGGGTCTCGATTTCCCGCCTTATCCCGGCGACCTCGGCAAGCGTATCTGGGAGAGCGTCTCCAAGGAAGCGTGGGCGCAATGGCTCAAGCAGCAGACCATGCTCGTCAACGAGAACCGGCTGAACCTCGCCGATCCCAAGGCACGCAAGTACCTCATGGAGCAGACCGAGCGGCATTTCTTCGGCCAGGGCGCCGATGCCGCGTCGGGCTACGTTCCGCCGCAGAAGTGAGCCGTATCGGTGAATTCTGGGACGACGCGATCGTCCCGACGCTGGTCGAGTACATCCGCATCCCCGCGAAGTCGCCGCACTTCGATCGCGACTGGCAGTTGCACGGCTACATCGACGAAGCGACGAAGCTCGCGGCGCAGTGGTGCGAGAGAAATCCCGTTCCCGGGATGAAGCTCGAGATCGTGCGCCTCGAGGGCCGCACGCCCTGCATCTTCATCGACGTGCCCGGCACGAGCGCGAGCAGGGACACGGTGCTGCTCTACGGGCATCTCGACAAGCAGCCCGAGATGGTCGGCTGGCGCGCGGGGCTCGGTCCCTGGACGCCGGTGATCGAGGACGGCAAGCTTTACGGCCGCGGCGGCGCCGACGACGGCTATGCGGTCTTCGCCGCGATCGCGGCGCTGCGCCAGCTACGCGAGGACAAGCGCCCGCATCGGCGCTGCGTGATCCTCATTGAATGCTGCGAGGAAAGCGGCAGCGGCGACCTGCCCTTTTACATCGACGCGCTCGCTTCGCGCATGGGTGCCGTGTCGCTGGTGGTCGCGCTCGACTCAGGCTGCGGCAACTATTCGCAGCTCTGGGGCACGACGTCGCTGCGCGGGCTGGTGAATGGCGTCCTCACGGTCGAGGTGCTGACCGAAGGCGTGCACTCCGGACACGCGAGCGGACTCGTCGCCTCCAGCTTCCGCATCGCCCGCACGCTGCTCGAGCGCATCGAGGACTCCTCGAGCGGCACGGTGAAGGATGCTGCGTTCCACGCGACCATTCCGGACGAACGCAAGGTGCAGGCGCGCCGCACGGCCGAAGTGCTGGGCGACGAAATCTGGAACACGCTGCCGATGGTCGAAGGCATGAAGCCGATGCACAAGGATCTCGGCGAACTGCTCCTGAACGGCACGTGGCGGCCGATGCTCGCGACGATCGGCGCGGACGGCTTGCCGCAAGCGGCGATGGCCGGAAACGTGCTGCGGCCGAAGACGCAGCTTGTCCTATCGCTCCGCATCCCGCCGACGATCGAAGGCGAGCGCGCGGCGCGGCGTTTGAAGCAGCTGCTGGAGTCGGATCCGCCCTATGGCGCGAAGGTGAGCTTCGAATACGGACAAGCCGCGACCGGGTGGAACGCGCCATCGACCGCGTCCTGGCTGGAGCGAGCGCTCGACGAGACCTCGAAGCGCCATTACGGGCAGGGCATGATGTGGATGGGAATGGGCGGCACGATTCCCTTCATGGCGATGCTCGGCGAGAAGTTTCCGCAGGCCCAGTTCCTCATCACCGGCGTGCTCGGCCCGCATTCCAACGCGCATGGGCCGAACGAGTTCCTGCACATCGCCTACGCCAAGAAGCTGACCGCCTGCGTCGCCGACGTGCTCACCGCGCACGCGGCGAGCTGACGGGCGCGGTCCCTGGAGGCAATGCCGCGAATGAACGCCCAATGGAACGAAATGCCGGCCAGCACGGCCAGGTGAAATATCTCGTGCGGACCGACAACGTCCGCAACCAGCACCGGCCGCCCCAGAAAGTCCGCCGCAGCGCCCATCGTGTATGCGAGCCCTCCCCACACCAGCGGCAGGATGAAGCGCACGCCGAAACGGCGCGCGAGCGCAACCGCGGAAATCGTCCCCAGCCAGCCGAGGCCCAGATACATAAGCAATCCGAGCCATGACGGCATGGCATTGAAATACACCATCTTGAGCGCCAGCCCGGCGAGCGCGGCGCCCCAGAGGCACGCCAGCAGGTAGCGCTGCCACCGCTCGCGCAGCAGGATCACGTGCACCGGCGTGAAGCTGCCGGCGATGAGCACGAAAATCGCGGCGTGGTCGAGGCGCATCAGCACGCTGCGCGCCGCCGTTTCCGGCGACAGGAGGTGGTAGACCCCGCTCAGCGACAGCAGCAGCACGCAGGAAAAGGCGAACACCGCGAGCGAGATCACCCGTCGCGCATCGTCGCGGCCGGTGCGAATCAAGGGGATGCTCAGGACGGCGAAGACCGCGGCCGCTGCGAGGTGGGTCAGCGAGCTGACCGGATCGCTGAACCCCGGGATGGCCAGCATATGATGTGTAGTGATGGTACACGCGCGCATTGGCAGGGGTCGCGTGCTGCTCTGGGCCGCGACCCTCGGCGCGATCGCGCTGTGCGTAAGCTCGCTGGTTCTCGGGCCCGTCCCGCCGGGGGTCGCCTGGACGGCCTTCGCTCTGTACGTCGCGATTGCCGTCACCGGCGTGCTCGTTCCGCAGCTCGAGATGTTCGGCAAGGTCGTGCGACGCGGCAATGGCGAAGGCAACAGAGTGGCGCTCACCTTCGACGACGGGCCCCATCCTGCGACCACGTCGCGAGTGCTTGCCGCGCTCGAGGCGGCGGGCGCGAAGGCGACTTTCTTCGTGCTCGGAGCGAAAGCGGAGCGGCATCCCGACGTTCTTCGTGCCATCGCGAACGCGGGGCACGAAATCGGCGTCCACGGCTACGAGCACAATCGCTTGTATGCGTTCTTGTCTCCCGCCGCCGTCGTGGCGGACCTCCTGCGCGCCGCGGCGGTCATCGAGCGAGAGGTCGGCGTCAAACCCAAGTGGTTCCGGCCGCCGGTCGGGCAGGTGAGCCCTCGGACGGCGGCGGGGGCGCGGCATGCCGGTCTTCCCATCGTCGCTTGGTCGGTGCGCGGCCTGGACGGGATCGCGGGCCGTACGGCCGAGCAGGTTGCTGCGCGCGTCGAGCGTGGGCTCGTGCCGGGAGCCATCGTGCTGATGCACGACGCGGCGGAACGCGACGACTTCGAGCCGGCTTCAATCGCAGCGTTGCCGCGCGTGCTCGAGAGCTTGGCCAGGAAAGGCCTCGTCGCCGTGACGCTCGACGAGCTGCTTTTTGGCAATAGCGGCTCGCGAGAGCTTCTATAATCAATTGCATGCACAAGGCCGCTGCAGAATTGCGGCTCAGCGACAGCTCGCTGAGCTCGCAGGAACTCCAGCTCGCTGAGCTCATCGTCACGACACTGAATCTCGACACCCCGGCCGCCGAGATCGCGCCACACGCTCGGCTCTACGGGGAAGGCCTGGGTCTGGATTCGATCGACATCCTCGAAATCGCGCTGGCGATCTCGAAGAGCTACGGCATTCGCCTGAAATCGGACGATGAAGACAACGTCAGGATCTTCAGCTCCCTGCGCAGCCTGCACGAGCACATTCAGAAGCTCCAGAACGGGTAGATGTGGAAGGCGCTGCTAGTTCTGTCGTTCGTGGGTTTCCAGGTCCTCGCGCACTTCATCCTGCGTAACTCGCTGGGTGTGACGGCGGTGTCCGGCTTGACCCACGCGAGCGTCAATCTCGTTCTGCTTTGGTATTTCGCGCGCACCCTGCGTGCCGGCCACGAGGCGCTCGTCACCCGGCTTGCGCGCCGGGTCCATGGCTCCCTCGCACCGCCGCTGGTAGCCTATACGCGGCGCGTCACCGCCGCCTGGTGTGCATTCTTTGCCGCCCAGGTCGCGGTCTCGATTCTGCTGTTCGAATTCGCACCGCTCGAGCTCTGGTCGATGTACGTCAATCTGCTCAATGTTCCGCTGATCGCCCTGATGTTCGCCGGCGAGCATCTCTATCGGCGGCTGCGATTCCCGGATCACCCGCGCGCCTCGATTGCGCGCGTTCTGCGCGCGCATGCCGGGGAGCTCTAGGCGATGGCCGTGGCGACGCTTCCCCTGATCCGCGGCTTTCCCCGCGGCTCCGCATTCGCCTACCGCAATGGGCGCGCTGTCGCTGTCGAAACGTTCCTGGGCGATGTCGCGCAGCTGGCCGACTTGCTTCCCGAACGGCGCTACGTCGTGAATCTGTGCACCGACCGGTATCGCTTCGCCGTCGGCTTCGCAGCGGCGCTTTTGCGCGGGCAAGTCAGCCTGCTGCCACCCACCGAGGCAGCCGGCGTCATCGCGCGGGTCGCGTCGCAGCATCCGGATGTGTATTGCCTTCACGACACGGCAAAGGTGCCCGCGTCTCTGGCTGCGATGAGCTTCCCGGAGCGGCTCGCGGCCGCCACGGCAACGTCTCGTGTGCCGGAGGTGCCGGCGGCGCAGGTGGCGGCAATCGTTTTTACCTCGGGCTCAACCGGGCAGCCTGTCCCTTACCGCAAGACCTGGGGCAGTCTCGTAGGCGTCGCGCTTGCAGAGCTCGAGATCCTCGGGCTGCGCACGCACTCGGGCATGGCGCTGGTCGGCACGGTGCCGCCGCAGCACGTATTCGGCCTTGAAGCCACCGTGCTGATGGTCATGCAGGGCGGCCTTGCGCTGCACGCTCGCCGTCCGTTCTACCCTGCCGACGTTAGAGCCGCTCTGGCAGAGCTGCCGCGGCCGCGCGGCCTGGTGATTGCCCCGGTGCATCTGCGCGTACTGCTCGCGGAACCGGACGAGCTCCCCGGCGCCGAGTTCCTGCTGTGCGCGACATCGCCGCTCTCGCCGCAGCTGGCGGCGCAGGCGGAAGCTCGCTTCGGGACGCCCTTGTATGAGATTTACGGTTGTACTGAATCGGGCGGCATCGCCAGCCGCCGCACGACCGCGACCAGCGAGTGGCGCGCGATGGCGGGCGTCACGCTGCGAACCGATGACAAAGGGACTTGGGTCAAGGGCGGGCACGTGGCGCTCGAAGTGCCGCTCCCCGACATGATCGAGCTGCGCAGCGCGGGACGATTCCTGCTGCACGGACGGACCGCGGATCTGGTGAACATCGCGGGAAAGCGGACCTCGCTTGCGCACCTCAACTATCACTTGAACTCGATTGAGGGCGTGCGCGACGGCGTGTTCGTGGTTCCCGAGCAGCAGGGCGAGGCGGTGACCCGGCTGGCGGCCTACGTGGTCGCGCCGGGCCTCTCGAGCGAAGCCCTGCTGAGCGCGCTGCGCGAGCGCATCGACAGCGCATTTCTGCCCCGCCCGCTGCACTTCGTAGACGCCTTGCCGCGCAATGAGACCGGCAAGCTGCCGCGCCAGTCGCTCAACCAGATTGCAGCCAGCCTCGGCTCGGAGGCGGAGCAGATCCGAAGGTGATCGAGCGGATTTTCCACGCCGATCATCCGACGTCCCAGGGGCATTTTCCCGGCAATCCCATCATTCCCGGCGCCGTGCTGTTGAGTGAAACCATCATGGCGATCGAACATGATCTCAACGCGTCTCTCGTGCCATTGCAGATCACCTCGGCCAAGTTCCTGCATCCGGCTCGACCCGGCGACCGCGTCGTGATCGAGTTCTCTCGCGGCGCCAACGGCGAGATCAGGTTTGCATGCACTGTCGACGGAAGGCCCGTGTTGACCGGCCGGATGTCATGCCGCGCCCTGCCGACAGCCCGGTAAGTCACGGCGCCGGGCCGGATTGGGTCGACCGGCCTGAACGCAGCAGCACGCGTGCGTTGCGATTCATGGCCTGGGTGGCGATGGCCCTCGGTCGGCCGGTCGCGCGGGGATTGCTCTATCCCATCTGCCTTTACTTCCTGGCGTTCTCGCCCCGGGCGCGGTCCGCATCGCGCCAATATCTGAACAGGGTCCTGGGCAGAGACGCGCAACTCGCGGACCTGTTCCATCACTACCACAGCTTTGCCTGCGTCCTTCTCGACCGCGTCTTCCTGCTCAACGACCAGTTTTCAAGATTCGACGTGCGCATCCATGGCGCGGAGATCATCGACGAGCTCGTCGCGAGGCAGGAAGGCTGTGTCCTGCTCGGCGCGCACCTCGGCAGCTTCGAGATCGCCCGCTCCGCGGGCAGGACGCGCGGTCTGAAGCTCAGCATGCTGATGTACGAGGAGAACGCCAGAAAAGTAGGCGCGGTGCTCAAAGCCATCAATCCGGCCCTGCAGACGGAGATCATCGCCCTGGGCGAGGTGGATTCGATGCTGAAGGTCGAAGCTGCGCTGGCGCGCGGCGGGCTCGTGGCGATGCTCTCGGACAGGACGCCCAAAGCCGGAGGCACGGTTTACTGCGATTTTCTCGGGCAGCAGGCCCGCTTCCCGACCGGCCCCATCCGCCTGGCCGCGGTACTGCACCGGCCGGTGGCGCTGGTATTCGGCCTCTACCGGGGCGGTAACCGGTACGAAATTCATATCGAGCGGTTCGCGGATCCAGCGCAGTTGGGCGGTCGCGGGCGCGACAAGACGGCCAGTCAATTGTTGCTGCGCTACGTTGAACGACTCGAGCATTACTGCCGCCTTGCTCCCTACAACTGGTTCAACTTCTATGATTTTTGGCGTTAGCCGGACGCTGCTATCGCTGCTTCTGTTCGCTACGGCTGCCGTTGCGGCCGAACCCGCCGGCTGGGATATCACGCGGCTCATGCAGGACCTTGCTCAGGTCAAGATCGCCAAGGGCAGATTCGTCGAGCGCAAGTATCTGGGCATCCTCACGGCTCCGCTGGAGTCCGCCGGCACGCTGACCTACGTCGCCCCGAGCCGGCTGGAAAAGCACACGCTCACCCCTCGTGACGAAAGCCTGGTCCTGGAGGGCGACCGGCTGACCATCGAGAGCCAGCAGACGAAACGGCGCCGCACGCTCGTGCTGCAGGACTACCCGGTGATCTGGATGTTCGTGGAGAGCATCCGCTCGACGCTTGCGGGAGACCTGACCCTGCTGCAGCGGTTCTACGAGATCACGCTCGAAGGCGAGGAACGCAAGTGGCGCCTCGTACTGAAACCCATCGACCCGAAGATGCAGGAGCTGATCAGCGAAATCCGCATCGGCGGCAGCCGCAGACGGATCGATTCCATCGAATTCTTCGAGTCCGGCGGCGACCGCTCGGTGATGACCATCACACGGGATGTTCCGTGACGGCCGCGCAGCGCTGGTGCAGCGCCGCCTGGCTGGTGTTCGTCGTGGCGAGCATCGCCGTAGTCGCCCGCACCACGTTCACGACCGACATCTCCGCCTTCCTGCCGCGCTCGCCGACCCCTGAGCAGCGGATTCTTGTCGAACAGCTCCGCGAAGGAGTGGTGTCGCGCCTCGTGTTGATCGGCATCGAGGGGGGGTCGCCGGAGACGCTGGCGCGTGCGAGCAAGCAGATGGCGGCGGAACTGCGCAAGCACGAGACGTTCGTGTCCGTCGACAACGGCGACGACGCCGGTTCAGCCGGGGACCGCGAATTCCTGTGGCGCAACCGCTACCTGCTGAGCTCCGCGGTCACGCCGGAGCGGTTTTCGGCGCCCGCGCTGCGCGAGCGTCTCGAGGAGAACCTGCGGCTCCTCGGCTCGCCCGCCGGCACGCTCGTGCGGCGCATCGTGCCGAGCGACCCTAGCGGCGAGCTCCTGCAAATTCTGGAACGCTTCGAGGGGCAGGCAAGGCCCGCCACCCGCGACGGGGTGTGGTTCTCGCGCGACAGCCGGCGGGCATTGCTGCTCGCACAGACCCGGGCCGCGGGCTACGACATCGACGCGCAGGAACGCTCGCTCGCGCTGCTTCGCAGCGCCTTCGCGCAAGCGGGCGCGGGCGACGCAAAGCTGCTGCTGTCCGGTCCGGGCGTGTTCTCGGTCAGCACGCGCGCCAGCATCCGCCACGACGCAATGCGGTTCTCGCTGATCGCTACCGCGCTCATAGCGGGGCTGTTGCTCGCGATTTACCGCTCGCCTCGGCTGCTCGGCCTTGGCCTGTTGCCGATCGCGAGCGGCGCCGTCGCCGGGATCGCGGCGGTGAGCCTTGGCTTTGGCGCCGTGCACGGCATCACGCTGGGATTCGGCGTCACGCTGATCGGCGAATGCGTCGACTACGCCATCTATCTCTTCACCCAGGCTGCGCCCGGCGTCGCCCCGCAACGGGCGCTCGACACGATATGGCCCACGTTGCGCCTGGGAGTGTTGACGTCCATCTGCGGTTTCAGCGCGATGCTGTTCTCGGGATTCAGCGGGCTCGCCCAGCTCGGCTTGTTCTCCATCACCGGACTTGTGGTTGCCGTCGCCGTAACCCGCTGGGTGCTGCCGGCGTGGTTACCGCCCCGGTTCACCGCGCCCGTGGTGGCGTCTATCGGCCCCTGGGTGAGCGCGGTCGTGCGACGTGCGCCGGTATTGCGCTACCCGCTGTTGCTCGGGGTCGCTCTCGTCGCCGTGATGCTGGCCGCACACAAGGGGCCACTGTGGAGCGGCGACTTGGCAAGCCTTAGTCCCGTATCTCGCGCCGAC
>Ga0134121_10001027_pt1 | contig 27758 bp, 16 predicted proteins | sample KB301_FD_96463 | JGI IMG/M metagenome (GOLD analysis project Ga0134121, IMG submission 96463) | Terrestrial soil microbial communities without Nitrogen fertilizer from Kellogg Biological Station, Michigan, USA - KB3-0-1 | ecosystem: Environmental > Terrestrial > Soil > Unclassified ... | reverse complement strand
CGGTCGTCAGTCATGGCTCGGGAACCTCCCGCGGTACCAGCCGGTGATCATGGCCCGCAGCGACGCGGGGTCCACGAGGAGGACCAGCGCCACGTGGACGATAGTGAAGGCGACGAAGATCCAGACCGCCCAGAAGTGCCAGTAGCGCGCAGGCTGATAGCCGCCGAAGAGCGCCGTGAGCCATGAAAGCTGAGTGGGCTTGTAGATGGCGAAACCGGTGAGCACCGAGAGAATGCCCAGCAGCAGGATCGACGTGTAGGCCAGCTTCTGCAACGCGTTGTGCTTGCCCTGCGGCGGGTGCTCCTTGCGCAGACGCAGATAGTAGAGCTGCATCTGCCAGGCCCGCGGCACGTCTCGGGGACGGAAGAGCAGCGACCGCCACTCGCCGGAGAACACCAGGTAGCCGAGGTAGAGCAGGCCGCTGAGCACGAACGGCCAAGCCAGGGCGAAGTGCCAGTTGAGCCCGCCCGCGAGCCAGCCGCCCAGCCGCACCGAAAGCGGAAACGGCTTGCCGTCCCACGGGTTCGGATAGTAGGGGCCGCCGCGCGGGCCGAAGTGCGTGAAAGCTATGTAGATCTGCAACCCGCTGCCGATCATGCCCACCAGCAGAATGGCGTTGGCCCAGTGCGTCAGCCGCACCAGCCCGTGATGGCGCTTGACCAAAGGACGGCGGGACACGGTCGGGGGGAAGGCGATGGGAGAAGAGGGTTGGGGTGATGAGTCTGGCTGTTCTCCCTCTTCTCCCGGTGTGGAGGGTTGGGAGGGGGCGGGAGAAGAGGGCCGGGGTGATGAGAGTCTTGGGTGGGGGGCCTCGCGGGAAGGCTCGGCCGAGACCGCCGGCTCCGCGAGCGTTTCGGCAGGCGTCTCGGCCGCGGCTTGGGTCTCTTCGGGTGGCTCGGTCATCAAAGGTCTCGTCCTCCGCTCGCATACAGTACGGCCGAAGCTGCCGGACTGGACTCTTCGATGCCGGCCCCGGCCGCGAGGTTTCAGGATTGGACGGAAACCCGGCCCCCTCGATAGCGTAGAAGTCTCCAGAACCCTTGCAAGGAGATCCCATGAACCGTGTCCTTTCAATTTTCCTTCTCTGCGGCTCGCTGCTCGCACCCGCTCTGGCCGCCGCCCAGACCCGTACCGTCTTTCAGCGTCTCAAGCCGTGCAAGGTCGCGGGGATCGAAAGGCAAGTCCTCTGCGGCGTCCTGCCCGTCTGGGAAAACCGGACGGCGAAGAGCGGCCGGAAGATCGATCTCAACATCGTCGTCCTGCCGGCGCAGAGCGACTCCCCGGCTCCCGATCCGGTCGTCTACATCAACGGCGGCCCGGGCTACGGCTCGACGGGCGCGGCGGGTGGCTTCGCCCAGCTCCTCGCCGTCGTCAACAAGGACCGCGACCTGCTCTTCGTGGACCAGCGGGGAACGGGCAAGTCCTCCCCTCTGCACTGCGATCTCCCGGGTGGCGAGAGCGACCTTCAAGGCCTCGTCCGCGGCCTCTTCCCCATGGACGTGCTGCGCGCCTGCGAGCCGAAGCTGGCGGCGAAGGCCGACCTCACTCAGTACACGACGCCCATCGCCGTGGACGACCTCGACGAGGTGCGCGCCTGGCTGGGCTACGAGCGCCTCAACGTCATCGGCGGCTCGTATGGCACCCGCGCCGCGCAGGCCTACATGCGCCAGCACCCCGAGCACGTGCGCAGCACGACGCTGCTCGGCGTCATGATCATGGACAGCAAGATGCCGATCTACCACGCCCGCAAAGCCCAGGAGTCGATCGACAAGCTGTTCGACGACTGCGCCGCCGACACGGCCTGCCGTGCCGCCTTCCCCGCCCTGCGCGCCGATCTCGCCTCGGCGATCGCGCGGCTCGACAGGGGACCGGTCCAGCAGGAGGTCAAAGATCCGAAGTCCGGCAAACCGGTGAAGGTCTCGATCGCCAAGGGCGCTTTCACCACCACTCTGCGCGCCATGCAATACACCCCGTTCCTCTCGGTGCGCATCCCGCTCTACGTCCACCTCGCCGCCCAGGGAGACTTCGCACCGATGATCCAGATGACGATCGCGGACCGCAACGATTCGGGCTGGGACATCGGCCTCTATCTCTCCATCACTTGCGCCGAGGATGTGGGACGGATCGATCCCAAGGATATCCCCGCCATGGTGGCGAATACCTACCAGGGCGACGATCGCATCCGCGATCAGCGGGAGGCCTGCTCCTTCTGGCCCAAGGCCCAGGTGCCGGAGACCTTCTTCCAGCCGGTCGAGTCGGCGATCCCGACGCTGCTGCTCACGGGCTGGCTCGATCCCGCGACGCCGCCGGAGTGGGCGGCCGAGGTGACCCGGCACCTGCCGAACAGCCTGAACCTGGTGATCCGCGACGGCGCCCACGGCCCAGGCGGCCTTGCCCATATCGACTGCTTCGGCAAGCTGATCACCGACTTCGTGGTCAACGGCACGCCCTTCGGCCTCGACACCTCGTGCGTGAAGGAGATGAAGCGGCCCGCCTTCCTGACCAAGGACGAGCCGATGCCGGCGGGGGACCAGAACTAGAAGCGACTAACCAAACGGGAGCGGACAGGATCAGTCCTGTTCAGGTAGGGCCAGGCGCCGAGGCGCTCCTGGCCTTTCTGAAGGAGGACTGCATCCCATGGATCCCGAGTATCTCGACTGCGAGTTGTGCCTGACGGCTCACGATCAGGCGAGCCTGACGGTCGCCGGCATCGAGCACTCCGGCCGGCCGGCGCTGGACGACGCTCTCCTGGCCAAACTGCTGGCCAGCCTCGCGTCAGACGAGATCTGCCTTCCACCAGGAGGCTCGCGATCCTGATGAAAGCAGAATACTTCGATTGCGATCTCTACCTGACCAACGGCAGCCAGGCAAGCCTGACGGCCGGAGGGCGCGAGCATTCCGGCCTGCCTATTCTCGACGATGCCTTCCTCGTGCGGCTGCGGGCCGTCCTGGAACCCCAGGAATATGGCCGGGAGCTGTTCGAGGCCCTCCTGCCGGCGAACAGCGACCTGCTCTCCGGCTACCGCGAGGCCCTGGCCGTGGCGCGTCACGAGGACCGGTACCTGCGCTTCCGCCTCCACCTCGCCGCCACCGCCCCGGCCGAGCTTCACGCTTTGAGCTGGGAGCTGCTCTACGACCCCAGGAAGTCCATCACTTTCGGCTGCTCGCGGGAGATCAGCTTCTCCCGTTACGCCGCCCTGCCCGAAACACCCCCCGCCGAAGTGAAGGAAAAGCCACGCCTGCTGGTCGCCCTGTCCGATCCCAGCGATCTCGCGGAATACGGCTTGCCCGCCCTGGGCCGCGGCGAGGCCCGGCAGGCGATCGAAGAGGCGCTACGCCCTCTGACCGGGCTGCTCTATTGGGAGATCCTCGACGGCAGGGTCACCGCGGCCCGGCTGAGCGACCGCTTGATCGGCGGCGGCTTCCACGCCCTCCACCTCCAGGCCCATGGCGTTCTACGGCCGGAGCGTTCCAGCGCCAGCCTGGTGTTGGAGGACGACGACGGCAAGGCCGACTTCCTGGCCGAGGACGCGCTCTCCGAGATCTTCGAGGGGGTCCGCGATCTGCGCCTGGTCACGCTCATCGCCTGCAACGGCGGAACACCGTCGAGCCAGGAGGAGCCCCTCTCGGGACTGGGCCCGAGCCTGGTAGGCCGTGGCGTGCCGGCCGTGGTGGCCATGCGCCAGTCCATCCGTTTCAGCACCGCGGCGAGCTTCTGCCAGCACTTCTACCGCAACCTCTCCCGTGGCGGCTGCATCGACCGGGCGGTCAACGAGGCGCGCCATCAGCTCCGCCTCTCCCTGCGCAACAGCGATGAGTGGGGCACCCCCATCCTTTTCATGCGCCTGCGGGACGGCTTGCTCTGGCAATTGAAACCTATCATCGAAATCCCGGACTCCGGGGTCCTGACCGAGGTCAAGTGGGCCAACTTGCTGGATTGCATTGGTTCCGACAACTTCGTTCCCCTGCTGGGGCCCGGCCTCTGCCGCGGCCTGCTCCCCTCCCAGGCTGAAATCGCCGGGCGCTGGGCCGATAGCTACGACGGCTTTCCTCTCGACGGGCGCACCGATCTGCCGGCTGTCGCCCAGTTCGTCGAGATCAAGGAAGGGCGCAGCTTCCCGCAGAGCAAGCTGCCCTCCCTCCTGGCGGCCGAGCTCCTGGAGCGGGAGCGGGTGCAGGAGCGCGGCCGCTTCAAGAACCTGCCCCCTTCCGCGATCATCAACGAGCTCGCGGAGCGGCACTTCGATGGCGACGAGGGCGAGCCCCATCGCATCCTGGCCGGCCTTCCGCTCTCACTCTACGTCACCACCAATTGGGATGGCTTCATGGCTTCGGCTCTGCGCTGGCACCGCAGGAAAACCACCGTCGAATATTGCCGCTGGCGCGACGAACGGATCGATTTTCCCCCCGGCTACGAGGAGCTCCGCAGCTCGCCTCGGGAGCCGCTCGTCTTCCAAATGTACGGGAGCGACACCGATTCCACCTCCCTCGTGCTCACCGAGGACGATCACCTCGACTTCCTGCGCGCCATCACCGCCGTGCCCCAGCGGCTGCCCGATCCGCTCAAATCCAAGCTCACCACCGCCATGCTTCTCTTCCTTGGCTACGATCTGCGGCGCCTCGACTGCCGGCTGCTGCTGCGCGGCGTGATAGCCCACCTCAAGGACCTGCGCCGCGACCGCATCGCCCTGCTGCAAGTCGATCCCGAGGAGAACGATCCCCCACGTGTCGGAGAGCTGAAAAAGTACATGGAAGGCTGCTGCAAAGACGCGCAAATCGACGTCTTCTGGGGTAGCGTGCGCGACTTCCTCCGCGAGCTGCGCGACCGCTACACGGAGAGAAGCCATGGCTGACGCGGCCAAGCCCTACGTTGGGCCCTACGCCTTCGAAGAGAAGGACGCTCTCCTCTTTTTCGGCCGCGACGAGGAAGCCCGCAAGCTTCTCGACGCGGTCATCTCCGAACGCGTCGTCCTACTCTACTCCGCCTCGGGAGCCGGCAAGACCTCGCTGATCAACGCCCGGCTCATTCCCGAGCTGCGAGGCCAGTCCTTCGACGTCCTCCCCGTCGCCAGGGTCGGCGGCAGTCCTGGGGCGGGAATTGCGCCGGCCAACGTCTTCGTCTACAGCGCGCTCCGCACCCTCGCCTGCCCGAAAACCGATCTCTCCTCCCTGGGCGACTGCACCCTCGACGCCTTCCTGAGCTTGCGGCCCCGAACGGCAGCCGAGGGGGATTTCCTGGGCCGCGTGCTCATTCTGGACCAGTTCGAGGAGATCCTCACCACCCATCCTGAACGGTGGGAGGACCGCCGCGGATTCTTCCTCCAGCTCCGCCAGGCTCTATTGGATGACTCCGCCCTCACCGTGGTGCTCTCGCTACGTGAAGATCATCTCGCCGGCCTCGATCCCTTTGCCAGTCTCCTGCCCGGTCAGCTCCGGACGCGCCGCCTCGAACCGCTACTCCGCCGCCAGGCCCTCGACGCAATTCGAAAACCGGCGGAACAGGCCGGGAGATCCTTCGAGCCTGGAGTCGCCGAACGGCTGGTAGACAACCTCTCGCAGGTTCACATCGCCGGCCAGGAGGCGACCGTGGTGGGCGAGCTCGTCGAGCCCGTCCAACTCCAGGTGGTTTGCTATCAGCTTTGGGAGAACCTGAACGGACGTCCCGGGCAGTCGATCAGCGAGCAGGATCGTCTGGATTTCGGCGATGTCGATCAGGCGCTCGAACGCTTTTACAACTCGGCGATGGAGCGGGCTGCGCGGGAAAGCGGGATCTCGACAGGCCGCATCCGCCGGTGGTGTGGCGCCGCCCTCATCACGCCGACGCGCATTCGCAGCCAGGTCAGCCGCGAAGCCGAGACCAGCGGCGGCCTGCCCAACGCCGTCGTCGATCGTCTGTTGGACCTCCATTTGATCCGTGCCGAGGCCACCCGCGGCGGCATCTGGTACGAGCTCGCCCACGATCGCTTCATCGATCCGGTGCTCCGCTCCAATGAGATCGCGCAACCTCCCGAAGCCGCGCGCCTTCCCGCCGCGGCTCGGGCATGGAAGGACTCGGGCCGCGACCCCAGCTACCTCTTCCGGGGCCAGCGCCTAAAGAACGCTTCCGGCCTGGCCGCGGACAGCCAGTCGGCGCTATCGAAGCTGGAGATGGAATTCCTCGCCGAGTCGAGGACGGGGGAGGCGGCCGAGCGGGCTCGAGTACGGGAGACCCGGCGGCTCCGAATCTTGGTCGCGCTCCTGCTCGCCCTCTCAGTCACCGCCACGATCCTCTACGTACGCTTGCGGAGAACCAGCCAGGAGTCCGAGTCCCGGGCCCAGGCCCTCGGGGCCGTCACCGAGCCCGACCCGTGGAAAGGTTTGCAGCTCGCGCTTGAGTCCGTCGAACAAGCGCGAAGCTCGGAAGCCGAAAAGGCTCTTCACCGCACTCTCGAAGCGACCGAGGTCCAGCTCTCTCCCTTGACGTTGGACATCGGAAACCAGCCCCCTCCCTCGCAGCTCAAGATCGGAAATCCATCGATCTTCGCGCTCAGCAGGGATGGGAGGAAATTCGTCGCCTTCGATTCGGACTACTCGGTGGCCGTCTGGGACTCGGCATCTGGAGCGCTACTGGCGAACCTTGGCAAGCGGGCTCCAGAAGTCACCAGTGCCGTCTTCGCCGGCGACGAGGTGGCCACGGCAGACTACAACGGTCGCGTCTCCCTGTGGGATCTCCAGGGCCGGCTGTTGTCTTTCTGGCAGACCGGTTCTCCGGCAAATGCCTTGGCATTCTGTCCTCAGTCTTCGCTTCTCGCCGTTGCTGGAGAAGGTCACGACGTGACCCTCTGGCGCCTTTCGGGCCGGAGGAGGAAGACCCTGAAGGGCCACGCCGGAGCCGTTCGGGACGTCGCCTTCAGCAACGACTGCGAATATCTGGCGAGCGCCGACGATGACGGCAAGGCGATTCTCTGGAATCTGGAATCAGGGAGAAAAATCAACACGTATCAAGAGCCCGAGCACAACCCGGCCGCCAGCATCGCCGTCGGACCTGAAAACAAGCTCGCCACCGCCTGGGACGATCCGAAACATACCGTGCGACTCGGTGTAGGCGAAAACGGGAAAACGCTGGCCCAGCACAAAGAAAGGGTCTCGAATGTCGCGTTCAGCCCCGACGGTCGCCTTCTCGCCACGGCGAGCTTCGACACGACCCTGAAGCTCTGGAACACCAGTTCGGGCTCGGAGATTCAAACCCTGGACCCGAAATGTGGACCGATCCATCGCGTGGCTTTCGTTCAGAAGTCCCAACAAGAGTTGATCCTCGCTGCCATCTGCGGCGAGCTCCAAGAACAAGGAGAGGTGAAGCTCTGGTCATTGGTCCCACAACAAGGCATTCTCACGCTCCTCGCAGGGGGGTCTTTGCTCAGTGTGGGCTTCACGCCTGACCGCCGAGTGGTAGCCACCGATAGCGCGGGCATCGTCAACCTCTGGGATCAATCCGGCAAAAGGCAACAGTGGGCTGCCAGCAAGCTCCCCCTACGCCAAGCGCAACTTTCGCGCGACGGCAAGTGGCTCGCCGTCGCCGTCAAGGGAGGTCCTCCCTTCCTTCAGGAAACGACGACCGGGCGGTCGATTCCTCTGGGAAGGGAAGAGGCTGAGCGGGTGGCCTTCTCCCCTGACAGCAAACTCATCGTTGCCGCCGGCAGCGATGGCGTGCTCCGATTCTGGGACGTGCACGGGGCCAAGGCGCACGACGACCTTCCCCGCCACCTCGTCCTCGACGCGGCGTTCAGCCCGCAGGGGAAGCTTCTCGCGATCGCCTACAAGAACCAAGACGTCGAGTTGTGGAACCTCTCCGGAGATTCCGGAAAGCGCCACCTTCCCTCCAAAGGTCGTGTGCTGGCTTTCAGTCCGGACGGAGAACGGCTGGCCATTGGCACCGCCAAAAGCCACATCGACATCTGGAAGCTCACTTCTGGAGCCAAGCAGTTGGAGCTCGAAGGACGACGCGCCCAAGCCGTCACCAAGCTCGCCTTCAGTCCTGATGGCCATCGCCTTGCGAGCATTGGCTCGGGTGACGACTCCTCAGTGCGAATCTGGGACTCCGAAACCGGAAAAGAGATCTTCTCCCTTCAAGGCCACAAGGGTTTCATCTCCGACATGGCATTCAGCCCTGATGACGGTCGGTGGCTCGCAACCGCCAGCATCGACAAAACGATTCGTTTGGAGCCCATGCACATCGACGATTTGAAGCGGTTGGCCCAGAGTCGCCTCAAAGCCAGAGAAGTCCACTAATGGACAGAGATCCCTACAGCAGGCGACGAGCTGTCTTGGGGGGAGTGATCCTCAGCTTTCTCCTTACCACCTCCGCTGGCGCCGCCGACAAGAAGCCCGAGGAATTCAGGGAGGCCATCCAGGCTCAAGACAAGGAGGACTGGTCGGAGAGCATCCGGCTGCTGCAGCATGCTCTGGAAAAACAGCCGGAGGACGGCAGCCCCGTCCGAATCTACGGAACACGGTATCTGAGCTATCTGCCACTCTATTACATGGGATTGGCTTGGTATAAGCAGAACGACTGCGCCAAAGCGCTGGAGCAGTGGGACCGATCTCTTGGCATCGGCGCCGTGCAAACGACGGCGGAGTTCCAAAGGTTACTGGAGGACTCGGAGAAGTGCAAGGAAAAGGCGATCCGGAAATAGTGCTCTCCGCCACCTCAAGCCGCCTTCAACCAACTCTCGACCGGCTCTAACCAATCGGCCAACGCTCCGGATCTACCCTTGATAAGGCGGCCCAATCGCGAGCCACGAGCTCAACCTGCCGCTCCCAATTTGCGCTGGAGGCTTACAATGAGACGACAAAGACTTGTGCGCAACCTTTTGGCTCTCATCCTGATGGCCCCCGCGGCCTGGGCCCAGGCCAACCTCGAGGTCAACTCGCGGATCCAGTTCAATTTTTTCACTCCCGGCGCTCGAAGCCTGGGCATGGGCGGGGCCTTCCTGGGGCTCGCCGACGATGCCACGGCGGCCTATGCGAACCCTGCGGGTTTGACGACCCTGACCAAGCCGGAAATTTCGGTCGAAGGCCTCCACTGGCACTACAACCAAGTCTTCACCGATCGCGGCCGCCTTTTCGGCGAAGCGACAGGCAACGGAGTCGACACCCAATCGGGTCTGCGGAACGGCGAGTCATACAATGGGGTCACCGGGTTGTCTTTCATTTCTTTTGTCTATCCCTGGTCACGCTGGCGCTTCGCCCTGTACCGACACGAGTTGGCGAGCTTCGAGAGCCGCTTCAAGACCCAGGGCGCTTTTCTGACACCGGAAAACGCAACCAGTGATGAACGCCTCCACCCAACCGCCAACTCGCTACGTCTCTCTGTCGCCAATCTTGGTCTCTCGGCCGCCCTCGAGATCAGCCCGAACCTGTCCATGGGTGCGGGGCTGTCCTCCTACGGCTTTCATCTTGACTCTCTGACCAACCGATATTCCGTTGTCCGGGGAATCGGCCAGCTTGACCAGCAAGGAGAATTCTACGGCCTGCCGCTGTATGACCCGGGAAATATAGTCAATTTCCAAACCCAGAAGGGCGGTGACAGCGCGCTGGGCTTCAATGCGGGCTTCCTTTGGCGAATCAGAGACGGCTTGGCTCTGGGAGGCGTCTATCGGAGCGGACCGAACTTCAAATTTACCGCCGCTACCGGAAAAGGCCCGCAGGCTCCCCCCACGCTCAGCGAATTCAGCCTGCCGGTGCGGTTCAACACACCTGACTTCTTCGGCCTCGGCCTTTCAATCCAACCCACAGAGTACACGACGATCAGCCTGGATTATGATCGAGTCCGATACTCACGCCTGAGAAGAAGTCTTGTATCGATCGTGACCGGGCCGGACCAAGATCCTGCGGAGCTTCTCCGATACCAGATAGATGACGCCAACGAAATCCACTTGGGATTTGAGCGCGCGTTCGTCTTTCGGGGCTTCCAGGTTTTCGCACGAACCGGCGCCTGGTATGACCCCAATCATAGTCTCCGGTACACGGGTTCAACGCCCGCGTTACGGGCTCTGTTCCGCCGCGGCCACAGTGAGATCCACCGCGCCGCCGGCTTCGGCTTCAGCGGCGAGAGATTCGCCGTGGACGGCGCGGTCGATCTCTCCAAGGGGGTCGACACGTTCTCACTTTCAACCGTCGTCCGATTTTAGATTTGGAGGACTTCATGTCTACGCGGCGATTGCGTCCGGTTCCTTTCGTTCTTATGTTGGCGAGCCTTTTTTATTGGCTCGCGACTTCTTCGGCGGGGGCAGCGGCACCCTGTCTCTCCAGCGACACGACTCTTTGTCTCGGCAATTCCCGCTTCACGATCGAAGCCACTGCCTACCCGTCCTTGGGCGATGCCGTCAAGGGACGTAGCACGCCGCTCACCGCCAACGCCGGAGCCTTCTCGTTCAGAGCCTCCCAGGATCTCGATGTCGCGGTGAAGGTGCTCGATGGGGCCGGCCTCAACGGCAAAATATGGGTCTTCTACGGAGGCCTCACCACCTTCAACTTCAGTGTTAAGGTCACCGATACGACCACAGGGGCCGTCAAGGTGTACAACAGTCCACCGGCCAGCTTCGGCGATACCGGCGCCTTTCCCAGGCTGAGAACCTCGAACCTTCGCGCCGACCTGGTGCCGAGGTGCCATGTCGAATCTCCAACCCCCGCCATCCATGTGGGAGACGAAGTCCGATTCCGCGACGACTCCTTGGGAAGTCCGGACAAGTGGGGCTGGCTCTTTGGGGACGAGCTTGTCTCCAACAATGGCGGCTACTCGGACACGCGCAAAGATCCGACCCATCGCTATATTTCCGACACCGGTTCCTACCCCTTCTCTGTGCGACTGAGCGTGAGCCGGACCAGCGATGTCTCCACTCAAAACCATCCGGCCGTGGAGTGCACCCAGGTACAGGTTCTACCCCCTTGTGGCTTGACGTTCAGTCCTGACCCTGGCACTTTCCCTTCCTTCAATCCCATTGCCGGCTCGGGGTCGCGGATCATGGTCGGTTCCTCCGATCCCAGTTGCGAGTGGTCCGTCACCAGCAGTCAACCGTCGTACCTCACGATCGCCTCTCCCCCGGGAGGCCATGGAAAGGGATCGGCTCCCGTCAACTTTCAGTTCACGGCCAACAATTCCACTCTGTTCAGGTCTGCCGCACTGACGTTCACGGTCGGCTCTTTCGTCAAGACCTTCCTGCTCTCCCAGAAGGGAATGCCGTGCGATTTCGCACTGGATCCTCCGCAGGATTCTTTCGGCGCGCAGGGAGGCACCAAGACGGTCAAGGTAACGCCCAACTTCCCCAATTGCCAGTGGACCGCCGTCTCGGGCTCCCCGGGCTACATCAGCGTCACCGGCAATGGGCGCGGTATAGGCACCTTTTCCTACTCCGTCTCTCCGAACCCCACCGGTACTTCCCGGCAGGGCATCCTGACCGTCCAGGGCAAACCCTTCATCATTGGCCAGGCCGGCTGCACAGCGGCCTCAAACCTCTCGTCTCCGCAAGTTGTGGGGCCACGTTCCGCCTTCTCATCTCTCCGGGTCAATGCGAGCTCGTCCCTGTGCGACTGGGACGCCACCACCGGGCGCAAATTCCTTAGCATCCTCTCCACCAAACCTTTTGTGGGGACAAGGGATCTCAGTCTGTACATCGATCAAAACACGAGTAGCCTCAGCAGGACGGATTCGCTCACCGTCGCCGCCGAGAAGACTCAGGTCCTTCAAAAAGGCTGCACCTCCGCCGCTCCCACATTCGTGGATCTCGGCCGCGAGATTATGGGGACGATCCGGGTTACAGCCCCGGACGACTGCCATTGGCTTGCCGAGAGCAACGCGAGCTTCATCCACATCGCCGGGGAACCGCAAGTGAGAACCGGATCGGGTCAGGTGGATTTCTCCGTGGACGACACGGGAGGTGCCGAGCGCCTTGGCACCCTGACGGTGGGAGGGGATATGGTCATCGTCAAGCAGAGCGGAGAGCAGCCGCCCAGAGCATGCGCCCAACTGAGCGGGCCTACGGTGGCAGGGATGTTCGATCCTCTTGGGGGAGTAGGACATCTTACCGTCAAGCCTGCCGACGGTTGTGACTGGCAGGTGGAAACCAACGCTACGTTCCTCAAGATCCGGAAGGACAATGCGAGTAGTGTCTCTTTCTGCACGGCGGCGAACCGAGGCGGCCTACGAGCCGGGCGGCTGACGCTCTCCCAGCAACCCCCTCCCGGAGTGTCGACCTTCGACGTTGTCCAAACGGCGCCGGACGGTGGCGATCCGACCCTTGCCTGCCTGGGTAGCGATCCCAACGCCGTCTGCCTGCATGACGGCCGCTTCGAGGTGCGCGCCACCTTCGGAGACGTTCCGGGCTTTCGGAAGGCTGCCCACGCGGTTACGGTCACGGGCGCCAAGGGTTCCGGCTACTTCTGGGTCTCCAACTCATCGAATCCCGAGCTCGTGGTCAAGGTCATCGACCAGCAAGACGGTCATTTCGAGGTCTACTCCGGCGCGTTGACGGACCAACCCTACACCTTGACGGTGACCGATACGACGACGGGAAGACAGACTTTCTTCTGCAACCTCAACGGGTCCTTCCAGAGCTTCGTCGATACGACGACGTTCACCGACAATCCTTGACTCAACTCAACGACAGGACAGAGAGGCAACGGCCGCTCTGGCCTACTCCCCCCGCAACGACTCCAGAGGGTCCACGGCCAGGGCCCGCCGGGCCGGCAGGTAGCTCGCGAAAGCGGCGATGCCGGCGAGGAGGGCGGAGATCGCGGTGAAGCTGACGAGGTCGGTGGGGCTGGTGTCGAAGAGGATGCTCGCGAGCACCCTTGTGGCACCGAAGGAGAGCAGCAGGCCGGCGCCGATGCCGGCCAGGGCGAGGATCATCCCCTGGCGGATCACCAGGCGCAGCACGTCGCCCCCCTGCGCTCCGAGCGCCACCCGCACACCGATCTCCCGCACCCGCTGGCTCACCGAGTAGGTCAATACGCCGTAGAGGCCGATGGCGGCCAGGAACAGCGCGATGACGCCGAACACCGAGAACATGCCGCCGAAGAGGCGGAACTCCCAGTACCCGGACTGGCGCACCTGCTCCAGCGTCTTGACCTCGAAAACCGGCAGCGACGGGTCCGCGGCACGGATCTGCCGCCGGGCCGGCGCCACGACCTGGAGAGGATCGAAACGCGTGCGGATCGTCAGCCCGGTGTTGCGGGTCGCTCCGTAGGCGTAGGGCAGATACGCCGCCGGAATCGTCTTGTTGTTCACGTTTCCGTTCTTGAAGTCCGGCACGACGCCGATCACCCGCAGCCAGTCCGTATTCTTGGCGTCCTTCAACCGGAAGCGGCGGCCCACCGCGTCTTTTCCCGGCCAGAACTTCTGCGCGAACAGGTTGTTGACCACCGCCACCCCGGAGAGCCCATAGCCCTCCGCCTCGGTGAAGGTGCGGCCGCTCGTCAGCTTCAAATCGAGCGCCTGGAAAAGATGCGGCGTCGTCGCCGAGTAGAAGACGTCGGGCTCCTCGCCCTGGGGGAAATCCGTTCCTTCCACCAGGATCCTGCCATCGTCGCCGCCGAACCCCAGGGGAATGTTGTTCGACGCCGAGACGGCCTCGACGCCGGGAATCGTCTCGAGACGCCGGACCACGTCCTGGACCTTGAGGGTCATGTCCTCGTCCTTTTCGAAACGGCCGGCGGGCATGTAGAAACGCATCGTCATCACGTGGGCGGTGCGCAGGCCGCCTTTCTCCTCTTGCAGCTTGAGGAAGCTGCGCACGAAGAGCGAAGCGCCGATCAGCAACAGCAGCGAGAAGGCCACCTGAACGACCACCAGGGTGCTGCGCAGTCGGTTGCGCCGCACGCTGCCGCCGGCCCCGCGCCCACCTTCTTTCAACGTCTCGTGGAGGTCGGATTTCATCGCTTGCAGCGCCGGAGCCAGGCCGAAGAAAAGGCCGGTGAAGATGGCGATGCCCAGAGTGAACAGCAGTACCGGACCGTCGATCGTGAACTGAATCCAGTAAGGCGGCTGCTTGTCCGTGGGGATCGACAGCTCCAGCCAGCGCAGGCCCCAGACGGCGAAGAAGATCCCCAAGCCGCCTCCCAGCAGGCCGATCACCACGCTCTCGGTGAGCAGTTGCCGCAGCAGCCGGCCCCTTCCCGCTCCGAAGGCGGCGCGCACGGCGATCTCCCGCTGCCGCACGGTGGCCCGCGCCAGCAGCAGGTTGGCGACGTTGGAGCAGGCGATGAGCAGGACGCAGATCACCGCCCCCATCATGGTGAGGACGATCAGCCGCATGTTCCGGCCGGAGAAATCCTCGCGCAGAGGCAGGATGTTGCCGCTCCACGCCTTGTGGCTGTCGGGGTTCTGGACCGCCAGGCGCTCGACGAGCCCCTTCACCTCCGCCCGCCCCTGCTCAAGGCTCACCCCCTGCTTCAGGCGGGCCAGCACGGCGAGGCTGCGACTGGCGCGGGGCTCGTCGTGGACGATCGGTATCAACGGAATCCAGGCCAGCGCGTTTTCGGGAAATTGGAAGCGCGGCGGCATGACGCCCACCACCGTGTGGGAGGCGGCGTTGATCAGGAGGGACTTGCCGACGATGGCCGGGTCGGCGTTGAACCGCCGCCGCCAGATCTCGTCGCTCAGCAGCACGACATGGGGCGCGCCCGGCTGGTCCTCGTCGGCGCGGAAATGCCGCCCGAGAGCCGGCTTGACGCCGAGGAGCGGAAAGAGGCTGGCGGAGACCGCCTCCCCGACCACCCGCTCCGGCTCGTCGGAGCCCGAGAAGGTGATGCTGCGACCGGTATAGGCGGCGGTCTGGACGAAGGAAGTCGTCTGCTCGCCCAGATCCCGGTAGTCGAGGTAGGACAGGCCGGCACGGTCGACGTCGTTCTTCGGCTGGATCTCGTGCACCGCGACGATGCGGTCCGGATCGGCGAAGGGGAACGGCCGCAGCAGCACGGCGTTGACGACGCTGAAGATGGTGGTGTTGGCACCAATGCCGATCGCCAGGCACAGCACGGCGACGACGGCGAAACCCGGGCTCTTGAGCAGCACCCGGACGGCGAAGCGAAGATCGCTGATCAAAGCGTTCATGGAATGAGTCCCCTCCCTAGCCGGTCAGACGACGCGCCGGCTCCCGGGCACTCTACGCCGGGGCCGTGGGGGATGTTTCACCTTGACCGTGGGGGATGTCTCACCTTGACCGTGCGGCGCGCCGCCTCTATTGTGTCTTCAATGCTTCCATCAGAAGGCCGGCGGCCCCCATGAGCGGCCCCGCGATCCCTTTGGGTCCCTTCCTTCTCGACCGCTGTATCGGCCGGGGCGGCATGGCGGAGGTGTGGAGCGGCGTCCACGCGGCTCAGGGTGTGCCGGTGGCGGTGAAGGTCATGACGGCCGAACGGGCTCGCGAGCCCTCGTTCCGCGATGCCTTCCGCAACGAGGTGCAGGCGGTGGCCAGCCTGGACCACCCGGGGATCGTGCGCGTCTTCGAGCACGGCGAGATGGGGGCCGACGCCGAAGAGGCCTCCCGCGGCCTGCTGCTCAAGGGCAGCCCGACGCTCGCCATGGAGCTGGCGGACGGCACTCTGGCTTCAAGGATCGCCGAAGGCCTCGGCTGGCCCCAACTGCGGCGGATCCTCCTTGCCCTGCTCGACGCCCTGGCCCACGCTCACGCCCGCGGCGTGGTCCACCGCGATCTCAAACCCAACAACATCCTCATCTTCCACGAAGGCGACGGCCCGCCGGCCCTCAAGCTCGCCGATTTCGGCCTCGCCCAGGCCTTCGAGCTGCAGAGCCGCGAGGACTCGACGGAGGTGATCTGCGGCACGCCGAGCTACATGGCCCCCGAGCAGCTTCTGGGGCACTGGCGCGATTACGGCCCGTGGACCGACCTCTACGCGCTCGGCTGCCTCGCCTGGACTCTGGCGGCCGGCAAACCACCGTTCGGCGGCGTGACGCTGCTCGAAACCTACCGCCGCCAGATGGAGGAAGACCCGCCCGCCTTCCAGCCCCAGTTCCCGGTGCCCTGGGGATTCGAGGGCTGGCTGCGGCGGCTGCTGCAAAAGGACGGCGGCCACCGCTACGTGCGGACGGCGGACGCGGCATGGGCGCTCGGCGAGCTCGGCGGCGTGGAGGACGGCCCTCCCCGGCAGGCGGCCTCGGTGAGCTCGGCCGAGCCCACGACCGTAGCCATCAGCTTCAACGGCCTGTGGCCTTCGGCGCCGGAGCCCGGACCTCACAGGCCCCAGTTCTCCGAGCCCCTGCCGATGCGCCGCTCCCCTCCCCTGCCCGCCTCCTGGGAGCACCCGGTCACGCGCCCGGCGTCGATCCGGCTGATCGGCGCCGGCCTCGGTCTCTACGGCCTGCGTTCGATCCCCCTGCTGGGCCGCCGCGCCGAGAGGGACTCCCTATGGAACGCCCTGGCCACGGTGCACGCCGAGAAGCGGGCGCGCCTCGTCCTGCTGCACGGCCCGGCGGGCAACGGCAAAACCCATCTCGCCGAATGGCTTGCCGAGCGGGCACACGAGGTCGGCGGCGCCGTCGTGCTGCGCGCCTCCCACGGCCCCAACCCCGGCGCCGAGGACGGCCTGCCACGCATGATGTTGCGCCATCTGCGCTGCGGCGGCCTCCCGCGGGACGAAATCCGCCTGCGGACCGAGGTTCTGCTACGCGCCCGCAGAGCCATGGACCCCGGGGAGTGGAACGGCCTCACCGAGCTCATGACACCGGGCGGCGGCGCGTTGCAGACGGCCCCCGAGCGCTTCGGCCTTCTGGAGCGGTACTTCCAGCTCCTCGCCCGGCAGCGGCCGGTGATCGCCCTCCTCGACGACGTGCAGTGGGGCGCCGAGTCCCTTGCCTTCGCCCGCTACCTCCTGGAGCGGCGGGAGGAAAGCCCACTCTCCGTACTCCTGATGTTGACGGCACGCGACGAAGCCCTCGCAGAGCGGCCGGCGGAAGCGGAAGCGCTCGCCGCGCTGCTCGCCCTTCCCGGCGCGAAGGCGATCGACGTGCCGCCGCTGCCAAGGGAGGACGGCACGGCCCTCATTCATGAGGTGCTGGGGCTGGAGGGAGAGCTCGCGGCCCAGGTGGAGGCCCGCACCGGCGGCAATCCCCTGTTCGCCGTTCAACTGGTGGGAGATTGGGTGCAGCGTGGCGTCCTCCAGGTCGGCGATTCCGGCTTCGTCCTTCGCCCCGGTTCCCAGGCGCCGATCCCCGGCGACCTGCACCAGGTATGGGCCGGCCGCGTCGCACGCCTGCTGGCCGGCCAGCCGCCGGCAGCGCAGCAGGCGCTGGAGATCGCCGCCACCCTGAGCCCCTTCGTCGACAACGAGGAGTGGGAGGGGGCCTGCCGCGCCGCCGGAGTCGCGTGCCCGCCCCGCTTGCAGGAGGAGCTCGTGACGGGCCGGCTCGCCCTGCGCACCGAGGAGGGCTGGGCCTTCGTCCACGCCATGCTGCGCGAGAGCATCGAGCAGCAGGCACACGAAGAAGGACGTCTCGGGGAACACCATCGCGCCTGCGCCGCCATGTTGAAGGAGCGCCGGGCGACGGGAGGACGCGGAATCGCCGAGCGCCTCGGCCGTCACCTGGTGCTGGCCGGTGATTGGGACGCGGCCGTGGAGCCCCTGCTCGCCGGAGCCCGGGAACGGCGGGAGACGAGCGACTACCCCGCGGCGCTCTCCCTGCTCGCCGAGCGCGAGACGGCGCTCCACCAGTTGGGCGCTCCCACCGCCGATGTCCGCTGGGGCAGAGGCTGGGTGCTGCGGGCTCGCATTCATCTGCACCAGGGCGAGCTCGCCGAGGTCTTCCGCTGGTCCGAGCGCGCCGCGGCTGAAGGCGCGGAGGACTGGGGCGGCATCCTTTCCGAGGCGCTTCGCCTCCAGGGCGACGCCGCCCGCCGCCGCGGCGACCTCGACCGGGCGGCCGGTCTCTACGATCGCTGCATTGCCCTGCCCGAGAACCCGCACGGCGCCGCCGCCAGCCTGTGGGGGCTGGCGGACGTGGCCCGGCAGCGCGGCCGGACGGCGGAAGCTCGAACGCTGCTCGACCGCTCGCTCCTCCTCTATCGCGCCATTGGCGACGAGCACGGGATCGCCGACCACGTCCTCGGCCAGGCGGACCTCGCCCGCCAGCAGCACGACCTCGCCGCCGCCGCCGACCTCTACGCGCAGGCTCGCGACCGCTTCCTGGCCCTGGGCAATCGCTACGGAGTGTCCCGCGGCACGAACGGTTTGGGCGACGTGGCCCGCATGCGCGGAGATCTTCAAGCGGCTCGCCAGGGCTACGCCCGCTCCCTGGCGCTCCTGGAGGAGCTGCGCTCGGCGGACGCCATCTTCCCTCGCCTGAACCTGGCGCTGATCCACCTCGCCGAGTCCCATTTTCGGGCCGCGCGAGAAATCTTCGAAGAGAGCCGGGAGATCCTCGAACGGCAAGGCTGGGACGGCCTCCTCGTCGCCACCCACCTCGGTCTCCTGGCCTGCACCGCCTACACCCGCGACTGGAAGGCCTGGGACGATCACCTGGAGCGAGGCTGCGCCGCTCTCGATACCAGCGCCGCCCTCGACCCCGACCTCGCCACCTGCGCCGAACTGGCCGGGCGCCTCGTAGCGCGGGCCGGCCAGGACGCCCGAGCCGCCGAGGCCTACGCGATCGCGTCGACGCAGTGGAAAGGTCTGGGGAATGCGGAGGGCGAGCGGCGGGTGGCGCGGGTGATGGGTGGGGGGTGAGAGGCTCTGGTGTAAGATCTCCCGACCCCGAGGGAGGATGATCCGATGCCCCGTATACGAATTGCGGAGACGAGGGGCGAGTTGCAGGTGTTTGCCAAGACGCTCACGCCGGAGACGATGGCCGAGCATACGTACCTGCAGTACGCTCACGAGAAGCTCCAACACCTCCTCTCGGAGGTCGATCGGCTCACCCAGGAGCGCGATTTCCACACTGCCAGCAAGCAGGAAGCGACGCGCCAGCGTAACGAGATGCTCGCGGAGGGCAGCCGCGTCGCGACGGCCCTGCGGAAGACGCTCAGGGACCATCTGGGCCCGGACAACGAGCGCCTGGCTCAATTCGGCATCAAGCCGTTCCGCAGCAAGAAGCGCGTGAAGAAGCCGGTGGAGCCGCCGGAGACTCCCTGAGCCCATCGGAAGATCCATAACCTCCAGGGAGCGCCTCGCTCCCTCCAGACATCGCATCATCGCCCCAAGGAAGGATGACGCTCCCCCAGGATGACGTAATTTCGTACGCAGGGAGCATGACGTTCCCCCCGGACCGAGCGATGTCGTACCGAGGGAGGATCATCCTCCCTTCGGAAGACATGACCTCGTACCGCGGGAGCATTACGCTCCCTCCGGAGAGCAAGACGTCGTCCTCAGGGAGCGTGACGCTCCCTGCGTCCGATGAAACGTCGTCAAGGGGGAGCATGACGCTCCCTCGGGACAATGCAATGCCGTATGGAGGGGGCGTGACGCTCCCTGCGGAACACGAAACATCGTCCGTGGGGAGCATGGCGCGCCCTCAGGAAGATGAAGCATCGTACGGAGGGAGGAGGACGCTCCCCTGGGAAGATGTGATGCCGTCAGGAGGGAGCAAGGCGCTCCCTCGGAACCGTGAGGCGTCGTGGGGAGGGAGGGTGACGCTCCCTTCAAAGGATGAGGCGTCGCGCCGAGGGAGCGGGAGGCTCCCTCGGGAAGGCAGAGTCGTCTAAGCAAGGGTCATCACTCACCGCCGGTCTTTGCCCTTCATGGGCTTTCGCGCCCCGGAACAGAGCGTGAACATCGAAGCCGAAACGCTCCGCACAGGCTTCCTTAAGGACCTATCACGAAATAACCTACCCTCCCGGCGTCCGCCGGCCCAACGGGCCGGGAGAACGGAGCCCAGGGCTGAGGCCGAAGGCCGATGCCCTGGGTGGAGAGAGATTGAAAACGCGGTGCGGCCTGAAAGGCCGCGAGACCGTTGGTCGACATCATGGCTCAGCGCCTCAGTCAGTGCGAGAAGAGTCTCTCGCGGCCTTTCAGGCCGCAAGGTTCGGGGTGCTCTTTTCCCAGGGCATCGGCCTTCGGCCTCAGCCCTGGGCTGGGGTCTCCCGGCCCGTTGGGCCGGCGGAGAGGTTTCCGACAGACTGCTCTTTCAAGCAGCGGAACTCCTGTGAGGCATGCTAACTTTTTCTGACCGGGCGCTCTGCAACGAAGCGATCCGAGAATTCCTTCTCCAGATCCGCATAGAAGGCTACCAGTCTCTTGGGATCATGCCCGAACTCGGCTGAAACCTCATGGCGCACCTTCCGGATGCGATCGATGGTGGGATCATTCTTTTTCATTTGCTCCGCGCCTTTTGACCCGCCTCGGTTGCAGGGTCACGACTCGCCGCCGGTCCTGCCCTTCGTTGGCTTTCGCGTCCCGGTACAAAGCGTGTACGTCGAAGCCAAAGCGCTCCGCGTAGGCTTCCCGAATGGCCCGCACTTCTTTGATGATCTCGTCTTCGGCCACAATCACCCCCCTTTCACCAGCCCGGTGAGCTCGGGGCTCCCCGGGAAACGGCTCATGGCGTAGCGCAGCAGGTTCGAGGCGGTTCGGGGGTCTTTCAGGATGCGCAGGGTCTTCACCGCTTCGGCGTAGGCCAGGGGCGTGGCGTTGACCTCGGTCATCTTCTGGAGCAGCGGGGTCACCTCGGCGACGCGGCCCACCAGGGCGTAGAGGATGGCGAGGCTGGAGTAGCCGCGGACGTTGTCGGGGAAGAGCTCGATCTCCTTCTTGAAGGCCGCCTCGGCGCCGGGGGCGTCGCCCTGGTCCGCCAGGATCTTGCCGTGGATGAGGTTGAGGCCGCGGATCAGGTCCGGATCCTTCGCCTCGCGCTGGTCGTAGGTCGCTTGAGCCTGGTGCACCATGTCGAGGGCCTTCGCGTCGTCGTGCTTGGCGTGCAGCACCTCGGCCAGGGTGATCATCGGGCCGACCCGCAGGCTCTGGTCCGTCATCGCCTCCCGGGCCTCGCGCTCAGCCACGTCGAGCTGCTTGCGCTGGATCGCAATGTTCGACAACAGGCCGTGCGCGAAAGACGGATGGGCATTCATCGCCATCTTGGCGTGGAGCTCCGCGTCCTCCAGCTTGCCGAGATCGAAGAAGAGGGAGGCCGCCGCCACCGCGATCTCCGGCGAGCCATTGGAGACCTTCAGCCCTTGCCGGAAGGCCTCCAGCGCCTCCTCCGTCTTTCCCATGTGCTGCAAGGACCTCCCCAGGAACTCCCAGGCGTCCACCATCTTCGGGTTCTCGGCGATCACCCGCCGGAAGGCGGCCGCGGCGGCCGGATAGTTCTTCTCCGACGAGAGCTGGAAGCCGGTCCGCAGGTCCTTGAGGGAGCCGATCTTGCTTCGCGGCGACGGCAGCGGCCCCTCGGTAGGAGCGCCGCCCGAGATGTAGCCCAGGGCGGCCATGGACCGGCGGGTCTCCTCGTCCACCGCCGAAGGCGGCGCGAGATTGCGGTCGAACCCCGCCAGATCCTTCTTCATCGCCGCGTAGACGCGCCGCTCGTCGCGCAGCACGTTCGTCGTCTCTTTCGGGTCTTTCGTGCGGTCGTAGAGCTCGGGATCGGGGCTGTCGATGAAGTGATCCTTTTCGTCGATCAGCGAGAACAGCTCGCTCCAGCCGAAATGCAGGCGGGAGTAGAAAGTCTCCGAGTAGATCCGCCTCGTCGGCACGCTGGCGGCCAGCAGCGAGACGCCGGGCATCGGCTTCGGCACCGGAAAGCCCAGCAGACCGAGCACGGTCGGCGCGATGTCCAGGAGCTGCACCGGGCGGCCCGTGGTCCCGCCGGCCCGCTGGCCTTGGGGCAGCTTGACCATCAGGGGAACGTGGATGGCCTCGTTGTAGAGCAGCACTCCGTGCTCGTCCTCGCCGTGATCGCCCAGGCCCTCGCCGTGATCGGAGAACAGGACGACGAGGGCGCGGTCGTAGACGCCCAGCCGCTTGAGCTCGTCGATCAACTCGCCCACGATGTGATCCGCCGTGGCGATCTCGCCGTCGTACTTCGAGGGATATTTCGAGGCGTAGGGCTCGGGTGGCGCGTACGGCGTGTGCGGCTCGTAGATGTGAAAGAAGAAGAAGAACGGCTTGTCCTTCGCCGACTCCAGCCAGGGTCGGGACAGCTTCAGCGTTTCGCCCCCCGGCCGTTGCAGGCCGCCCAGGCCGGTGCCGGAGCGGAACTCGATGCCGTCCTCATAGAAGTCGAAGCCGGTCGAGATCCCCGACTTGCCCTGGAGGACGTAGGCGGAGACGGCGCCGCCCGTGGCATAGCCCGCCTTCTTGAGGATCTCCGGCAGGAACGGCAGGGCGCCGCTCTTGATCTTCGCTGCGTCGAGTTTGTAGCCGACGTTGTCGCGCACGCCATGGACGGCGGGGAGGACCCCCGTCAGCAGCGTCGAGTGGGACGGCAGCGTCAGCGGCGTCGTCGAGTAGGCGCGCTCGAAGAGCAAGCCCTCCTTCCGGAAGGCGTCGAGCACCGGGGTCTCCACCCCCTTGTAGCCGTAGGCCGGAACGTGATCCGCCCGCAGGGTATCGATCGAGATGAGGATGATCGGTGTGCCCTTGGGAACGTCGACGGGGCCTGTGGCGGTGTTGTGGCGGCAGGCGGCGAGGAGGAGGAGGAGAAAGACCCTCATCACCCCGGCCCTCATAGGCCCTAACTTAACGTGTCTCGGAGGTCCCCCCGCCCAAGACCCCTCACTCCCCCAGCCCCTCTCTCCCATCGCCCTCCCCCCGACCGGGAGAGAGGGGAGCGCACGTAGTCTCATCATGGTCATTTCACCTGTCGCAGGAAGGCCTTCGCCTTTTCGATGTCCGGACCGTAACGAGCCGGGGGCGCGCCGGCGGCGAACTGGGTGAGCGCCTTGCGGGCCTGGTCGATCTTTCCCTGCTCGGCGGCCTTGGTGCCCAGGTTCCAGAGGGCGTCCCAAAGATCGGGCTTGAGGTCCACCGCCTTCTGCCAGGCGTCCAGGGCCTCGCCCTTCTGGCCGAGCTGATATTGGGCCACGCCAAGGTTGTTCCACGCCAGGTGGAGCTTGGGATTGAGCTCCAGGGCGTGGCGCGAGTGGTCCCGCGCGGGAGCCCAATGGCCCTGGCGAAGCTCCACCAGCCCGAGTTGCTCCCAGGCCTTGGGATCGTCCGGCTGCGCTTTCAGCAGACGCTGCAGGGTGTCGAAAGCCTCCTTCTGGTGGCCGGCCTCCGAGAGCGCGAGAGCGTAGGCGTTGAGCGACTGGGGATCGCCGCTCGAAGTCAGGGGCCGCAGCACCTCGACCGCCTCCTTGGCCCTGCCGACCTCGGAGAGGGTCAATCCGAGCTGGCGCAGCAGCGTGTCGGAGACGGCGCCCAGCTTGCGGGCGTTGAGCATGACGTCCAGCGCCTCCTGGGTCTTCCCCTCCTGGAGGAGCGACTGGGCGAGCAGCGACTGCCCCAGTGCCATCGACGGCCGCGCCGCCACCACCTCGCGCGCCAGGCGGACGGACTCGGCCACCCGGCCGCGCATGTAGAGGTCGATCACGTCGTGGACCTTGGCGTCGAGCCCGATCAACCGCTTGGGATCGTCGTCCGGCCCGTAGCTCTCCTTGGAGACGGCGGTACCTACGAGGTAGCCAAGACTGGCCAGACGGGCCTCGTTCTCCGACGTCGTGGCCTCCCGCCGCGGCGGCCAGGCGGATTCCTTCGGCAGCGCCGCGAAGACGTCTCGCGCCGCCGGGCGCTGCTGATCGATCAGGTTGGTGCGCTCTCCGGGATCCTTGGGCAGCGCGTAAACCTCGGGCAGGGGGAGGGAGATCCACTTCGTGCCGTTGCGCAGCAGGCCGCGCAGCGGCGCCCAGCCGCGGTTCAATGTGGCGGAGAGGGCCTCGAAATACGAGTCCGAATTGTCCGAGGAAGGCGGCTCGAGAAGCGACCGGCCGGGGCGGCGCAGGCCCCGGGGAGCCGGGGAATCGATGCCCGTGGCCTGCAGGATGGTGGGAAAGATGTCCACGTGGCGTGCCGGCCGGGCGTCCTTGCCGGGCGCAACTCCCGGTCCCCAGACGACGAGCGGCACCTTGAGCGTGGCCTCGTAGGCGAAGAGGCCATGCGACTGCTCGCCGTGCTCGCCGAGGGCCTCGCCGTGGTCGGCGGTCACCACGACCAAGGCCAGCTTCTCCTTCCCGTCCATGAACGGGCCGAGCAGCGGCGCCAGGAAGGAGTCGGCGGCGGCCACCTCGCCCAGATAGGGGTTGTCCTTGAAGCGGGAGGCGAAGGGCTCGGGCGGCAGATAGGGAGCGTGCGGATCATAGAGGTGTACCCACAGGAATCGGGGCTTCCCCTTCGGCTGCCGCTGCCACCAGGCGAGGGCCAGGCGCACCACGTCGTCGCCCCGCCGCTCGACCATCAGGAACTCGGTGTCGTTGCTCCCCTTGGGGTAGTGGTCGTCGTAGACGTCGAAGCCGTGATTCAGACCGAACTGCGAGTCGAGCGGGAAGGCTCCCACGAAAGCGCCCGTGGTGTAGCCGGCGCCATGGAGCACGGTCGCCAGAGTGGGTACGCCCGCCGGCAAACGGAAGCCGCTGTTATCGCGCACCCCATGCTGGAATGGGTAGAGGCCGGTGAGGATGTTGGTGTGCGAGGGCAGCGTCACCACGTTGTGGGCGTGGGTGTTGGTGAATACCCGCCCCTGCCCCGCCAGACGGTCGAGCACCGGCGTCGGCGACCGGCGATTGCCGGCGAACCCCGGCGCGTCCGCCCGCAGCGTGTCGATGGTGATGAGGACGACGTCGCCCCGGGTCGCCGCCGGCCGTGCCGGAGCCTTCGCCGTGGGCGTCACCGCGACGGCGAGGGCGAGAACCGCCACCAGGGCGAGGGACGCGAAAAGCCACTTCGACATGGCCGGGGATTGTAGCAGCGGGCCCGAGCCCCTAATCCCGCAACCGGTTCACGACCGGCTGGAGCCGCTCCACCAGGGCCGGCAGGTCAAAGAGCTCCAAGCCCATGCCGGACAGCAGGTTGAGCCCGCCGGGCTCGCCGGAGTGAGGCTCGAAGCGGTGGACGACACGTGCCCGCAGAGCCACGGGCTCGGCGCCCGGAAGGGGCGGGTAGAGCTCCACCGTCACCGACTCCTGAATGCGCGCCGGATGCCGCGTCGAGACGAACAGGCCGCCTTGGAGAATGTCGCGCCGGTAGACTTCCAGGAACTCCTCCGCCGAAGTGAAGTGGACGCTGAAGGCGCCTTCCCCCACCGGCCGGGGCGCCGGCCGCGGCACGAACGGCTGAGCCGGAGGCGGCGCCTGGGACATTGGCGGCGCAGTCGACGGCGGGGGACCGTCCTGCCACAGATCGGCGAATGGCGCGGGAGGTGTCAAGACGGGCTCGAAGGCCGGTGGAGGCGACGGCGACGGGGAGACACTCGGTGGCTCCGGCAGGTCCGGCTCCGGCGATCTTTCCGCGGCCGCCGGTGGAGACGGCTCCGCGGGGATCTCCTCCGTAGTTCCGACGGCCGAGGGGATCAGCTCCCGCACCAGCTCCTCCACCGTCAGGAAACGCACACCCATGCCGGAGAGGCTGACCCGCGCCAGATCGCCGCGGATCTTGCGGGCGTGGGCCACCACCCCCTCGACCATGAAGCCGCGGTCGCGGTCCACCACCTCGACGCGGATGCGCGAGCCCCCGGCCATCGGGCTGTTGGTGGCGATGAACATCCCCGTCATGGAGATGTTGGTTGTGTAGCCAATGTAAGCGGTGGGCTCGCCCCGCCTCCAGAAGCTCACCTGGACACGGCGGGGGCGGCGAACGGCTCTACGTCTCGACATTGCGCGTAATCATATCAATTCCTTGCAGGGTGCCCCCCTTGCCCATACGATGTCCGGCGATGGAGACGATCGCGACACCTTCCACAGCCGCCATGACCGTGGCCGCCTGCACCGGGGACGGTGCCGTGCGGATCGAGGTCCGCCCCCGCCCCACACCCGGGCCGGGCGAGATGGTGCTGCGCCTGCGGGTCGCCGGCCTCTGCGGCACCGATCTCTTCAAGCTGCGCCATGCGACGGTTCCTGCGGGCACGGTGCTGGGCCATGAGGTGGTGGGCTCGGTCGCGGCCTTGGGCGTTGGCGTCGCCGGTTTCGCCCTGGGAGACCGGGTGGCCGTGCCCCACCACGTGGCCTGCGGCGAGTGCGACTTCTGCCGGCGGGGAAGCGAGCCGTCCTGCCCGGCCTTCCGCGAAAACCTGCTCGCTCCCGGCGGTTTCAGCGAATGGGTGCTGGTGCGGGAGCGCGCCGTACGGCAGGCCGCCTTCGGCCTGCCGCCATCCCTCCGTGACGAGTCCGCCGTCTTCCTGGAGCCTGCCGCCTGCGTGCTGCGCGGCATCCGCCACGCCCGGCTGCCCGAGACGGCCCTGACCGGCCCGTCGCCGGGTTGCGTTGCCATTCTCGGCGGCGGCAGCATGGGGCTCCTTCACCTGCTCGTCCTCAAGGCGGTCCATCCCGGCCTGCGGGTGCTGGTCTCCGATCCGCTGGAGGAACGGCGGGAGCTGGCCCAAAGATTGGGGGCGGACGCCGTGGTGATACCCGAGACGGCTCAGAAGGAGATCGCTGCCCTCTCCGGAGGGCGTGGCGCCGACGCCGTGTTCGACACGGTGGGCGGCGGCGGCCTGCTGGAGATCGCCCTGGCTCTCAGCCGTCCGGGCGGCGCCGTGGTGCTCTTCGCCCACGCCGACGGCGGAGGCGACCGCGCCGGCTTCGATCTCAACGCCTTCTTCAAGAGCGAGCGCCGGCTGATCGCCACCTATTCGAGCGCTCTCGCCGAGCAGCGGGAGGTCTACCGCCTGCTGGCGAGCGGCCGGCTGGACCCTTCGCCGCTCGTCACCCACCGCCTTCCCCTCTCCCGATTCGCGGCGGCGGTCGAGCTGGCCCGGGAGCGGCAGGCGGTGAAGGTGCTTCTGGTGCCTGACGAGGAGCTGCCCTGAGCGTTCTCCCGGACCGCCAGACCACGGCCTTCCTGCTGGGTCCCGAGCGGCTGGAGCTGCGGGACGTACCCGTGCCGGTCCCCGGTCCGGGGGAGATCCTGCTGCGCGTCGGCGCCGCCACCACCTGCGGCACCGATCTCAAGGTCTTCCAGCGCGGCGGCCATCCCCGCATGCTCAAAGCCCCCACGCCTTTCGGCCACGAGATGGCCGGCACTGTGGCCGCCGTAGGTGATGGAGTCGGGGGACGCTGGCAGCCGGGCGACCGCGTGGTGGTGGCCAACTCCGCGCCCTGCGGCGTCTGCGAGTGGTGCTCCCGGGGCCGGGAGAACCTCTGCTTGGACCTCCACTATCTCAACGGCGCCTTCTCCGAGTACCTCCTCGTCCCCCGGCGCTTCGTCGAACGCAGCACCTACGGGCTGCCTGCGGACGTGCCCTTCGAGATCGCGGCCCTGGCCGAGCCGCTCGCCTGCGTGCTTCACGGTCTGGAGATCTCGTCGCTGGAGCGGGCTTCGGGCGTCGTCGTCTACGGCGGCGGCCCCATCGGCCTGCTCTTCGTGGACGTCCTCGCCAACTCGCCCGCCGACTTCCCCGCCGGAGGGGAGCATCACATCGTCCTCGCGGACCCCAACCCCGCGCGCCTGGAGGCGGGAACGGCCCTGGGGGCGGACGTGGTCGTTCAGGTCGACCGCGACGGCGGCGAGGCCGCGAGGCTCTGCAAGACCTCGCGCACGGGAGACGGCTTCGACGTCGCCATCGAGGCCACCGGCTCCCCCGCCGCCTGGCAGGACGCCCTGGCCTCGGTGCGTCCCGGCGGCCT
>Ga0134121_10001026_pt1 | contig 27773 bp, 25 predicted proteins | sample KB301_FD_96463 | JGI IMG/M metagenome (GOLD analysis project Ga0134121, IMG submission 96463) | Terrestrial soil microbial communities without Nitrogen fertilizer from Kellogg Biological Station, Michigan, USA - KB3-0-1 | ecosystem: Environmental > Terrestrial > Soil > Unclassified ... | reverse complement strand
GCACCACGCCGTCCTGGAGGTTGGTGTAGTCGCCCACCGTGATGGAGGCCATGTCGCCGCGGACCACGGCGCCGTACCAGACGGAGACGCCGCGGGCGAGCGAGACCCGGCCGCAGACGACCGCGTTCTCGGCGACGAAGAAGCCGCCCTGGTCGACGAGTCTCACGCGAGCGACTATACCTGAACGGGGAAGCCGGTGGGAAGGAAGTTCGGGGAGCTCGAAGAATGGCCACAGAGGATCAAGAGTCCAGGAGCCCGGGACTCTTCACGGACTCTGTGGCCAGCTTCGAGAGTGAGTCCGGTTAGTCGCGGAACCGCTCGCGGGGATCGTCCATCACGACGATGCAGAGCGTCGCGATCGGGCCGAGGAAGAGCGACGCCACGAACCACAGGAGGCCGCTGCGGTGCTTGGACTGGGCGAGGCCCGCGTTGACCAGCGCCAGCGTGCCCCAGCCGGCGAACCATTCGTTGCGAAATTCCATCGTCTTGCATCCCTCCAACAGGAAGCATGCATCTGACGAGGGCGGAGGCGAATCGTTACGCCGCGATGTGAACGGGCGTCACGACCGGAGCATGGCGCAGTAGCGGTCCTTCTCCTGCTCGAAGACGTAGACGATCGTGGTCACGCGATGCTCGCGCCAGGCGGCGGAATGGGTGCGCGCCCATTCGAGGGCCACCTGCTCGTCGTCGGGCGGGCAGCCGAGCCGGACCCCGCGGATCCACTTCTCCTTCTGGATTTCCTCGAGCTGCTCCCGGATCTCCCGGCCGGGATTGATGGAGCGATAGCGGAGCAGGTAGAACTTGATGGCCGTCGCGTCGTCGTTGAGCGCCAGCCCCTTCCGCTCCTGCTCCACGCGGTAATCGCAGATGCGGGTCCGGTGGGCACAAATGAACTTGCCCAGGTCCTCCTTGATGGAGTCCAGCTTCCCCGACTCATACATCCGTCGGATGTCGTCCAGCTCAGACACGGTGCCCTTCCTCTGCTGCCGTACGCCCCCCCTGTCTCCCCCGAGATCGCGGATTCCCTGACTCAATTCTACTGAAGTCCCATCAACTCTGCGAGGTTCGCTTTGCGGGTGATGATGGGCTCGATCGTCGCCTTCGGGCTGGTGAGCAGGATATTGACGCCCGGGCCGTGCCCGCTCAGGCGGCTGGAGCCGTGGACGACGACGCCGACGGTCGTCGCCCCCTGTTGCCACCGGGGGCCGTGGGTGCAGTCGTAGTCCGCGATGGCGACGAGGTCGCCCAGCCGGAGCTGGTCGAGCGAGAACTCCTTCACCGCCTCGGGCGACGTGGACTGGATGTCGTACTCGAACGTCCGGGTGTTGGTCCGGCCGACGCCGGCGCCCAGGAGCTTGCCGGGGATGACCTTGGCCACGGGCACGCGCACCTTCCCGCCCTTCTCCGAGGGATTGAGGGCCTTGAGGAGCCGCGGCCCCACGTTGACCACGCGGACGTCCGGATAGTCGAGGAGCTGGAGGCCGTGGCCGGAGGCGCGGATCTGGATCTGGTCGCCCACCGTGATCCGCTCCACGACGCGCTTGGGGAAATAGACGAGGACGCGGCCGGCGCTGAGCTTCCCGGTGACGACGCCCGGGGTGCCCTTCAGCTTGGCGTCCTTGCCTTCCATCTTCGCGTCGACGAGGATCGCCTCGTTCCCGATGCACGAGAGCGCCAGGAGCGCCTCGTTGGAGGAGTCGCAGCAGTTCTTCACGGCGACGCCCGGGGAAACTTCGTGGGTGCCGGCCCAGTCGAAGGCGGAATCTCCGACCTTCACCGTGAAGTTGATCCCGGAGAAGCCGAGGGGCGAGGCCGAGCCGCCGTCATAGGCCGCCTTCTCGCCGGAGTCGCCCGTCGCGGGGTGCCCGGCGGTCCCGCTGACGGCCAGATCCACCAACTTCTCCAAGTTCGTCTTGATCATCCGCATCCTCCCTATAGTCCCGTCCCATCCCTATCGCCCGCGGACTCCCTCCCGGTGGAGGCCGCGGCCCGTGATTCTCAGGTCGCCTGGGTCCTCGTGGTGATCGGCACCTTCGCGGTCGCCAGCGGGAACGACAACGTCACCGTCGTCCCGCGGCCCCGCTCGCTGGAGATTTCCAGCCGGCCGCCGTGATTGGCCACGATGTTGTGGGCGACGGCGAGGCCGAGTCCGGTCCCCTCGCCTACGTCCTTCGTCGTGAAGAACAGGTCCATGCACCGCGCCAGCTCCTCGGGCTCCATCCCGCAGCCGTTGTCGGCGACGGAGACCGTCAGCCCTTCGCCGGCGACCCGGCCGTAGACCGTCACCATCCCCTCGCCCATGACGCTGGCGTCGACGGCGTTCATGAGGATGTTGAGGAACGCCTGCTGGAGCTCGAGCGGATCGCCGTTCACGAGGGGCAGGTCGGGCGGAAGCTCGTTGCGAATCGCGACCTCCTTGGCCTTCGCGCGGTGCTCCATGAACGCGATCGCCCGGTCCACCGCCGTCTGGAGCTGGACCGGCTGCGGTTCGAACGCGCGCGGGCGGAACTGCAGCATCCGCTGGACGATGGTCCTCACCCGCTCGAGGCCGTCCAGGATGAGTTCCAGGTACTCGGCCTGCTTGGCGGAGTCGAGCTTGCCTTCGCGGAGGACGCGGGCGGCGTTGATCATCCCGCCGAGCGGGTTGTTGATTTCGTGGGCGATGCCGGCGGCGAGCGTGCCGGTGGCGGAGAGCCGTTGGGCGGCGAAGAGCCGGCGCTCCGTGTTGGCGATGCGGCCCTGCGCGGTCTGGATGTCCTTCTGGAGCCGGCCGTGGTAGTCCGAGATCTTGTCGATCATGAGGTTGAACGCGCGAATCATCCGGCCCATCTCGTCGTACGTCTCGCCTTCGGCGATCTTCTTCGAAAAGTCGCCCTGCGCGACGCGGTTGGAGGCCTCGACCAGCGCGCCGAGGGGGCGGAGCACGAACCGGTTGGTGAAGACGACGGCGTTGAGGAGGAGGAGCGCGGTGCCGAGCGCCATGACGGTGAGGATGCCCTTGAGCGCGCGGGCGATCTCGATTCCCGGCCCCACGGCGCCGCGGACGTCGAGGCGGGCGGCGAACCGCTCGCCCTGGGAGGACTGGATCGGAATGTAGAGGCGGCTCCCGCCGGGTTCGACGGTCACCTCCTGCATCGCTTTCAGAAACCGGTCCTGCTCGTGGGCGAGGATCTGTTCCGGCTTCCGCTCGCTGGAGATCATGACCTGGAGCCCGCCCTCCTTACGCCCCACGATCGTCCATCCCGAGATCAGCTCCGACAGCGCCAGCTTCCGGGACAGCTCCGCCCACGCGTCGTCAGACCACGCTGGGAACTGGGCCGTCCAGGTCCGCACCAGGTCGCCTACGACCGCTCGCATGAGGTCGGCGTTCCGCTCGGCCTCGGTCGTCGCCCTCGCCTGCGCGTCCAGCAGCAGGTTCAGGGTGAGCAGCCCGAACACGATGACCAGGAACACAAAGATCGACAACACCATCTTGGTGCGAAGGGACATCGCGCACCCCTAGTCCCGAGCGGCAAGTCCGGGCACGGGACCTTTAAAAAAAGAAGGCACCCCTGTTCCCCGGGGTGCCTTCGTGAACTCTCTGCTTGTGCCTTCAATCACCGCGTCTGGCGCTCTTCCCTTTCTCCTCTTAGCTTCTCTTCTGGCCGATGCCTTCGAGCAGGCTGATCAGCGGGAGGAACAGGGCCACGACGATGAAGCCGACCGTGAAGCCGAGGCCGACGATGAGGATCGGCTCCATGACGCTCATGAGCGCGCTCACGGCGGCGTCGACTTCCGCGTCGTAATTGTCCGCGATCTTGAGGAGCATCTTGTCCAGTTCGCCGGTCTCTTCGCCGACGTCGATCATGTTGATGACGATGTCGTCGAAGACGCCGCACGCCGCCAGGGGCTCGGCGATCGATTCGCCTTCGCGGATCGAATCGTGGACCGTCCCGATGGCGTTGGACACGACTTCGTTGCCCGTCGCGTTCTTGACGATCGCGAGGGCCTCGAGGATCGGCACGCCCGACTGGAGCAGCGTGCCCAGCGTGCGGCAGAACCGCGAGATGACGGACTTCTTGATGATGGGGCCGATCAGGGGCGCGTTGAGCTTGATGCGGTCGATCGTGAGCCGTCCGCCCTTGGTCCGTCCCCACGCCTTGACGACGAAAAGGAAGACGAACGGCGTGGCGACGATCGCCCACCAGTAGTTCTTGATGACGTCGGAAATGCTCATCAGCATGAGGGTCAGGGCCGGCATCGGGACCTTGACCTGCCTGAACACTTCCTGGAACTTCGGGACGATGAACGTCATGATCGCGAGCACGACGGCGACGGCGATCGTGATGACGACGGCCGGGTAGATCGACGCGCCGATGATCTTCCGCTTCAACGCCTCCATGCGCTCCATGAAGCTGGCGAGACGCTGGAGGATGACGTCGAGCACGCCGCCCGCCTCGCCGGCCTTCACCATGTTCACGTAGAGCTTGTCGAAGGTCTTCGGGTGCTTGGCGAGGGCTTCGGAGAACGAGGAGCCGGTTTCGACGTCCTCGGAGACTTCGATGACGATGTTCTTGAGGAGGCCGGGTTTCTGCTGGTTGCCGAGGATCTTGAGGCTGCGGACGATGGGGAGGCCGGCGTCCATCAGGACCGACAGCTGCTGGGTGAACTGGGTAAGCTGCTTGTGCTTCACGCGGCCGGCGAGGAAGAGGCCCTTCTTGGCGCTCTTGCCGCCCGTGGGCATCGCCGAGACGGGAGGCGGCGCGGCGGCGCGCTGGGTCCCCGGCGGCGGCGGCGTGGCGGTGGCGGAGGCCGTGGGAGCCGGCTCGGGCGCGTGGCCCGCCTTCTCCTTCACGTTCATGGGCTTGTAGCCCTTGGACTTCAGCTTGGCGATGGCGTCGTTGGCGCTCGGCGCATCAATATCGGTCTTGATGCGCTTGCCTTTGCCATCCATCGCCTCGACGGTAAAAGTGGGCATACAGCCTCCTACCTAAGAGCTACGCCCCGCCCGTAGGGGGATGGTGGAAACGCCCCCAGTCCCCAAGCCCGCCGTAACCACAAATCCTACCCGGCCCCCGCGGGCGATTCAACATTTTTGCCCGTCGGCCGTTCGAAATTGCACCTTAGGCCGTGAACAGCGTCTCCCGGACGACCTCTTCGATCGTCGTATGGCCGTCGAAGATGCCCAGGAGGCCCGATTCGCGAAGGGTCCGCATCCCCTGCTCCCGCGCCACGTGGCGGAGCTGCTCGGTGGACGCCTGCTTCATGATCAGCTCCTTGACCCGGTCGGTCAGGAGCATCATCTCGAAGATCGCCATGCGGCCCTTGTATCCGGTGTTGTTGCAAGGGGAACAGCCCTTCCCGAAGCAGAACTTCTTTCCCTTCACGTCGTTCGGGGTCAGGCCCAGTTCCATCAGCATCTCTTCCGTCGGCGCGATCTCCGTCTTGCACTTCGAGCAGATCTTGCGGACGAGACGCTGGGCGACGATCGCCTCGATCGACGCGCAGATGAGGAACGGCTCCACGCCCAGGTCCAGGAGACGGGTGATGGCGCTGGGGGCGTCGTTCGTGTGGAGGGTGGAGAACACCAGGTGGCCGGTGAGCGCCGCTTCGACGGCGATCTGCGCCGTCTCCAAGTCGCGCACCTCGCCGACCAGGATCGTGTCCGGGTCCTGACGCAGAATGCTTCGGAGCAGGTTTGCGTAGGTGACCTTGATGTCCTCGTTCACCTGGCACTGCACGATGCCGTCCAGGTCGTATTCCACCGGGTCCTCGGTGGTGATGATCTTCCACTTGATGTCGTTGGCCGAGTTCAGGCAGCTGTAGAGCGTGGTCGTCTTGCCGGAGCCCGTGGGGCCCGTCACGATCACGATCCCGTGGGGCATGTTGATCAGCTTATGGAGCATCGCCATCTCCTCCTCGCGGAGGCCGATGTTTTCGAGGTCGAGCTTGACGACGCTCCGGTCCAGGACGCGCATGACGACCGACTCGCCGAAGATCGTCGGCAGCGTCGACACGCGGAGGTCCACCGGGCGTCCGCTGACGTTCAGCAGGATGCGGCCGTCCTGCGGCAGGCGCGTCTCGCTGATGTCCAGGTTCGAGAGGACCTTGATGCGCGACACCAGCGGGTTGGCCAGATGGAGCGGAGGGGACTCCATTTCATATAGGACGCCGTCGACGCGGTACCGAACTTTGAATTCCGTTTCGAACGGCTCGAAATGGATGTCCGACGCCTGCGCCTTGATGGCCGTCCCGAGGATCAGGTTGAGCAGCTTGACGACCGGCGCCGAGTTCGCCATGTCGTCGACGTTGTAGGAGCCCTTGCCCTTCTTCTGGTCCTTCAGCTCCTCGAACTTCAGCTCGTCGTTGCCCATCGAGTCGAGCACCGTGCCCAGGCTCTCCTGCTTGTGGGCGTAGTACTTCTCCATCGCCCGCTGCACGGCCTCTTCGCTCGCCACCGCGCCCTGCACCTCGCAGTGGAGCGTGTGGCGCAGGTCGTCCCGCACGTTCACGTCGTGCGGGTTCGACATCGCGACGGTGAGGACGCCGTTCTCGAACTTGATGGGGATGACGTTGTACGACTTGGCCATGTTGGCGGGGACCTTGTTGATGACGACGGGGTCGATATCGAGCTCGTCGATATCGACGACCTCCATCCCCATCTGGGCGGCGAGCGCGAGGAGGATCTCCTCGCGGGCCACGTAGCCCATGTTGACGAGGATCTCGCCGATGACGCCGCCCTGCTTGCGCTGGATCGCCAGGGCCTCCTGGATCTGGCCCTCGCTGACGAGTTCCATCTCCTTGAGGACCTGGCCGAGCGGTTTCTGCCGGCCGGTGTCGCCCTTACCCATGTTGCCTCCGCCCGAAGCGGGCGCCGACTTCGTCCCCTTCGGAGCGGAGCTCCCACCCGGTGCCATCGTCCTTCATTTATAGGCCCCGCCTCCATCATCGTCAACTAGAAATCATGGCGGCGGTGTTAAGATAGTGACGATCTTGATCTTCGTGAGAACGCTCGCCGTCCTCCTGCTGCTGGCGCCCGCCTTCCAGGCCCCGGCCGGCGCTCTGCAGGAAAAATCCCTCCGCGACCAGATCGACGCCGCCGTCCAGGGACTCAAGATCAAGGGCGCCAAGCTCGGCATCGTGATCTACTCGGTCAAGAACAACCAGTCTGTTTATGGGACGAACGAGCTCGAGCCGTTGATGCTCGCGTCTAACACCAAGCTGCTCACGACCTCCGCCGCGCTCGCCCGGCTCGGCGCCGACTTCAAATTCCGCACCTCGGTCGGGGTCCTGGGCGGCGATCTCCACGTCTTCGCCGGCGGCGACCCCAACCTCAGCGGCCGGTTCCACGATGACGATCCCACCGCGATCTTCCGGGAGTGGGCGGTCAAGATCAAGGCGGCCGGCGTCGCGAAGGCCGGCCGGCTCGTGCTCCATACCGGCATCTTCGACGACGTCCATCTCCATCCCGGCTGGAAGGGCTACGACCTGTGGAACTGGTGGGCGGCGCCGTTCGGCGCCCTTTCGCTCAACGACAACTGCGTGGACGTCCGGGTTTCGCCCGGCGCCGAAGGACAGCCCTGCAAGGTCTCCCTCGCGCCCGACACCGCCTACGTCACCGTCGTCAATCAGACGAAGAGCTCGGCGAAGGCTGCCCGCAGCACCTACAGCATCAGCCGCGCCGCGAACGCCAACACCGTCACGCTCCGCGGCGAAGTGGCCGGACGGAACCTCAGCTGGGTCGCCGTCCACGATCCGGCCCAGTACTTCGGAACCGTCCTCAAGGAGACGCTCGCCCAGGGCGGGATCGAGGTCGCCGGCCCGGTCGAGGAGTCGGCCCAGCCGATCGAGGAGGCCAAGGGCTACAAGGAACTGGCGGCCTGGGAGAGCGACCTCCCGGCCACGCTCGCGGCCTGCAATCAGCCGAGCCAGAACTTCTACGCCGAGATGATCTTCCGCACCCTCGCCTGGAAGGTGAAGGGCAAGGGCACGACCGAGAACGCCGTCGAAGCGGCCCGCGAGTTCCTGACGAAGGACGCCGGCCTGGAAGAGTTCAGCCAGGTCGACGGCTCCGGCCTCACGCGGGAGAACCGCGCGGCGCCCGCCGAGATCGTCAAGCTCCTCCTCTACATGCGCCTGCAGAAGTACGGGAAGGTCTTCATCGACTCCCTTCCCACCAACGGCGACCGCCGGGGCACCCTCAAGAACCGCATGCTCGCTCCCGACCTGAAGGGCCGCGTCCACGCCAAGACCGGCCACGTCGGAGGCGTCTCGACGCTGTCGGGGTACGTGGACTCCGTCGGCGGCGACACTTACGTCTTCTCCATCCTCGCCAACGCGGGCGAGCAGGTGAAGATGGGCCTGGCCGACCAGATGCAGGACCGGATCTGCGAGATCCTCGGCCGCCACAAGGATTGACTCCGGGATTTCCCTACATGCAACTTCATTCACATTTCCGATTACCCATTTGACACGGGTGCTAAACTGACGAAGCGGACCGTCGAGCGTAGTGAGGAGGCAGCGATGGCGTCCAGCCGGAAGGGATTCACGGTCCTGGAAGTCCTCATCGTGATTGTGGTCATCGGCATCATCGCCGCCCTGGCCATCCCCGGGCTCATCTCCAGCCAGCGCTCCTCCTACGAGAGGAATTCCTCCACGTCGCTCAAGACCCTCTGCGTTGCGGAAGCCGACTTCAAGGCCAACGACCGCGACTCGAACAAGGTCGCCGACTACTGGACGGCGGACGTGAAGGGACTCTATACGATGACCAGCTATTCGGCTCCCGGCAATGCCGGCGGGACGGTCGATCCTCCCCTGCGGCTGATCGATATTTCCATCGCGGCGGCCGACGCGGACGGCGTCACCCATCCCGCGGGCGGCGAGAACATGGACGTCACCCAGTTCGGCGTCATGTCCCACAAAGGGGGCTACTGGTATGCCGCCCTCACCACGGACAGCAACGCCTCGGGGCCCGAGGCGTCCTACATGCAGGACACGGGCGGCATCCCGGCGATGGGCAGCGTCCACAACATCAACAAGTATGGGTTCATCTCGTTCCCCGAGAGCCCGTCGTTCGGCAAATACGTCTTCATCGTGAACGAGAATGCCGCCGTGTTCCGCAGCGCCCTGACCACCAACGTCCGGCTGGGCATCGCCGTGCCCCCCGGAACGACCGGCATCCTCGGCACCTATAAGGCCTGGCCCGACGACGCGGGCATCAAGTCCTGGTGGTCCAAGCTCGACTAGCCCCTCCGCGCGTCGTTGCAACGACCCCGCCAAGTTGGTTTACTCTCCTTCTCCATGACACGGACCCCCGTCGCCATCGTCACCGGCTCCAACCGAGGGATCGGTCCCGAGATCGTCCGCACCCTCCAGGGCGCCGGCTATCGCGTCGTGTCGAACGGGCGCTCGGGGACGACGGGGCCGGGCGACGTCCACGTCCGCGCCGACGCGGCCAGCGCAGCGGGTGCGCGACGGCTGACGGCCGCGGCCCGGAAGCTCGGCGGCCTCGATCTCCTGGTCTGCGGGGTCGGCGACTTCTTCGAGACTCCGGTCTCGCGGATGGAGATCGATGCCTGGGAGTCGCTCTTCGAGAGCAACCTGAAGACCGCCTGGGAGTGCTGCCGCGCGGCGCTGCCCCTGCTCCGCAAGCGGGGCGGCGCCATCGTGACCGTCGGCGGAACCGTCACCCACATCGTCCGGTCGAACCCCCGCTACGTGGCCTACCAGATGGCCAAGACCGCGCTGACCGTGTTCACGAAGTCGCTCGCTCAGGCCGAGGCGTCCCGCGGCATCCGCGTGAACATGGTCAACCCGGGGTTCATCCGGACGTACAACTACGCCGAGGCGGAGATCCCCGCGCTGAAGAAGCGCGTCCCCGCCGGCCGGCTGGGCGAGCCCCGGGACATCGCCCAGGCCGTCGCCTGGCTCGCGTCGGACGCCGCCTCCTACGTCAACGGAGCCGTGATCGACGTGGGCGGAGGGCTGTGGGTATGAACCCCAATCCGAAATCCGAGATCCGAAATCCGAAATGGATTCCCCCCCATCGGGGGAACCCGGTTCGGATTTCGGATTTCGGATCTCGGATTTTCCGGCGGGCCGTCCCATGAGCGACCTCTTCGAGTCCAAGGGGCCCGCGCCGCTGGCCGACCGGATGCGTCCCGCGACGCTCGAGGAAGTCGTCGGGCAGGAGGAGGTGCTTCGGTCCATCACCCGTCTCCTCCACCGGCCTCCGTCGATGATCCTCTGGGGCCCGCCGGGCTGCGGCAAGACGACGCTCGCCCGGCTGATCGCCCAGAAGACCGGGCTCCACTTCCTCCAGTTCTCCGCCGTCACGAGCGGCGTCAAGGACGTGAAGGAGGCGATCGAGCAGGCCCGCTGGCGGCGCCAGAACGAGAACAAGGGCACCATCCTGTTCGTCGACGAGATCCACCGCTTCAACCGCGCGCAGCAGGACGCGTTCCTCGCTCCCATCGAGGACGGGACGCTCGTCCTCATCGGCGCGACCACGGAGAATCCGAGCTTCGAGGTCAACGCGCCGCTGCTGTCGCGCTGCCGCGTCTTCACGCTCAAGGGACTGACCCTGGAGCAGGTGAAGACGATCCTCGAGCGGGCCGCCGCCCGCGTCGGCGCGCAGCCCGAACCCGGGGCGCTCGACGCGATCGCCGACATCGCCGGCGGCGACGCCCGGTCCGCGCTCAACCTCCTGGAGATGTGCGGCCTCCAGGTCACCGTCCAGAACGCGAAGGACATGGCCCAGCGCCGCGTCCTCCACTACGACAAGGACCGCGAGCAGCACTACGACACGATCTCCGCGTTCATCAAGTCGATGCGCGGGAGCGACGTCGACGCCGCGCTCTACTGGCTCGCCCGGATGCTCGAGGCCGGCGAGGACCCGCTCTTCGTCGCGCGGCGGATCGTGATCTTCGCGAGCGAGGACGTCGGCAACGCCGACCCGCGCGGCCTGATGGTCGCCGTCGCCGCCAAGGACGCGGTCGACTTCATCGGCATGCCCGAGGGCTTCTATCCCCTGGCCCAGGCGGTCACCTACCTCGCGTCCGCGCCCAAGTCGAACGCCAGCGGCGAGGCGTACAAGGCCGCGAAGGCCGACGTCGAGAAGTTCCCCGCCGAGCCGGTGCCGCTTCACCTGAGGAATGCCGTGACCGGCCTGATGAAAGCGTCTGGATATGGGAAGGGCTACGAGTACGCCCACGACCAGCCGGGCGCCGTGGTGAGCCACGGCCACCGGCCGGCCAACGTCGAAGGCCGGGCGTACTACGCGCCCGTCGACCGCGGGTACGAGATCACGATCAAGAAATTGATGGAAGAACGGAAGAAGCGTCCATAGGATTGGGGGCCATGAAGAAACTTCTCCTGGCGATCCTCCTCACGGCAAGCTGCTCCTCGGAGGGCGGCCGGAACGACACGATCTCCGAGGCCGACTTCGAGACCAAGATCGCGACGTCGATCGCGTTCGATCCCGTCCTGTTGAAGAACGGCGACCGGGTCACCTATCTCGTCAAGCAGGCGGGCGAGAACAGCCAGCGGTACACCTGGTCCGCGGTGTCCGAGGACCGGGCCGGGCTCTGGATCGAGAACAACATGCCCTTCAACGTCAGCCGCATGGTGGTGAAGACCAAGCTCGACCGCTCGGGCAAGATCCTCGAGCAGTGGGTCGGCGAGCCGGGCGGGATCCCGGGCCAGACCTTCCCGAGCCCCACGGGCCACGCGGCGCAGCCGAAGCCCGTCCGCGACTCCTCCGCCGCCCAGGCGGACTCGAAGGAGGAGCCCGACCGCATCGTCGTCTCCGGCCAGTCCTACGACTGCACGCGCGTCACGACCGTCCTCACGTACCCCGACCGGCGCAAGAGCACGATGATCAACTGGTTCTCGAAGGACGTGCCGTTCGCCGCGTCGCGCACCCTGGGCGGGCTGGTGAAGCGCCAGTTCGGCCGGTTGACGATGGAGCTCATCAAGGTCGACCACGACGCCCGGCCGGAACTTCTGATTGCCCCGAAGTAGCGCCACGGAGAGCTGTTCCGCTCCGTGGCTCTGTGGCTACACGACGACGTTCACGAGTTTCCCCGGAACGACGATCACCTTCTTGGGCGTCAGCCCCTTCAGCTCCGGCAGCACGAGCGCCATCGCCTTGAGCTGATCCTGCGTGGAGTCGGCCGGCGCCTCGAACTTCGTCTTGAGCTTGCCGTTGACCTGGACCGGGATGACGATGGTGTCCGATTTCGCCGCGTCGGCGTCGAAGACCGGCCACGGCGAGCGGAAGACGCTCCCCTGCTCGCCCAGCATCTCGTGGAACTCCTCGCCCAGGAAGGGGGCCATCGGCGCGACGGCTTTCGCGGTGATCTGGAGCACTTCCCGCAGCGCGGCCTTCTCGTCGTCGCTCTTCGGATCCGGCTTCGTCGAATCGATGATATTGAGCAGCTTGTAGATCTCGGCGATCGCCGTGTTGAAGTCGAGGGGCTGCTCGGCGGCGGCGGTCATGCGCTTGAGCATCAGATGGGCCTGCTGGCGCAGGGGCTTGTACGCCGGGCTCTTCCCCTTCGCCCCCGTCACCTTGGGAACCGTCTCCTCGAACAGGTCCCACAGGCGCGTCACCAGGCGATGGGCGCCCGACAGGCCGTCCTGCTTCCACTTGATGTCGATGTCCGACGGCGCGAAGGCGAACATCGCCAGGCGGCAGACGTCGACGCCCCATTGGTCCATGATCTCCGACGGCGAGATCGCGTTCCCCTTCGACTTCGACATGATGTCGCCGTGCTCGTCGCACACCATGCCCTGATGGTAGAGGGTGATCACGGGCTCGTCGGTCGGCACCCAGCCGGCGTCGAACAGCACCTTCGCGATGAACCGGAAGTACAGCAGGTGCATATTGGTGTGCTCGGCGCCGCCGATGTAGATGTCGACGGGGAGCCACTTGCGGATCTCGTCCTTGCTCCAGGGTTCCTTGGAGTTCTTCGGATCGACGTACCGGTAGAGGTACCAGCTGGAGCACATGAACGTATCCATCGTGTCGGGATCGCGCTGCGCGGGACCGCCGCACTTCGGACACGTGGTATTCATGAACGAGGGCTGATCGGCCAGCGGCGAGCGCCCCTTGGGCTGGAAGTTTTCGACCCGGGGGAGCTGCACCGGCAGATCCTTTTCCGGCACCGCAACGGCGCCGTCCTTCGGACAGTGGATGATCGGGATCGGGCAGCCCCAGTAGCGCTGCCGGGAGACGAGCCAGTCCTTGAGCTTGTAGTTGACCTTGGGACGGCCCAGGCCCTTCTTCTCGATGAACTCGATGACCTTGGGGATCCCCGACGGCGACGGCGTCCCCGAGAGCTCGCCCGAGTTGATCATCTTGCCTTCGCCGACGTAGGCGTCGGTGTACGGCTCCTGACCGCCCGTGATGACGATCTTCACCGGCAGCTGGTACTTCTTCGCGAAGGCGAAGTCGCGCGTGTCGTGGGCGGGCACGCCCATGACGACGCCCGTGCCGTAGTGGGCCAGGACGTAATCCGCCACCCAGAGCGGAACCTTATCGCCGTTGAGCGGGTTCGTGACGTACTTGCCGCTGAAGACGCCGTCCTTCTCGCCCTCCATCGTCCGGTCGCGCTCGGACTTCTGGCTGGCCTTGTAGATGTACTCCTTCACCCCGGGCGCCGTAAAGCCCGCGGCCAGGGGATGCTCCGGAGCAATGACGACGAAACTGACTCCCCAGGCCGTGTCGGGGCGCGTCGTGAAGACGGTCAGTTTCTGCCCTTCATGGTCGAAGTCGATCTCGCAGCCGACGCTCTTCCCGATCCAGTTGTGCTGGCCGGCCTTCGTGGGCTCCGGCCAGTGGGTCAACTTCTCGAGGTCCTTGTCCAGGCGCTCCGCCATGGCGGAGTACTTGTAGAACCAGCAGTCGCCCATCGCCTTCTTGATGACTTCGCCGTGGCAGCGCCAGCACTTGCCGTCGTGGACCTGCTCGTTGGCGAGGATGCCGTCGTTGGCGCACCAGTTGACCATGCTGGGCCCGCGATAGGCCCAGCCGGTCTTGTAGAGCAGGAGGAACAGCCACTGGGTCCACTTGTAGTAGCCGGGGTCGAACGTCCGGACCTCGCGGTCCCAGTCGTAGCTGATCCCCATCCGCTGCAGCGTCTTCTTTCCGGTCTCGACGTTCTTCAGCGTCCAGTCCAGCGGCTGGAGCTTGTTCTTGATGGCGGCGTTCTCGGCGGGCAGGCCGAAGGCGTCCCATCCGAAGGGATGGAGGACGTCCTCGCCCTTCATCATCCGGTAGCGGGCGACGGCGTCGCCGATTCCGTAGTTGCGGAAGTGGCCCATGTGGATGTCGCCCGACGGGTAGGCGAACATCTCGAGGACGTAGTGCTTCTTCTTCGGGGCGTCGGGCGTGTGATACAGGTTCTGCTTCGCCCAGCGGTCCTGCCATTTGGCCTCGAGGGCCTTCGGATCGTATTTCATCGGATCGGGATTCTAGCTGTTGGCCCCGAAGGCCGCAATATCCCGCTGGCCCGGGGTTTGCTATAAGAACGGCAAAGGAGGCCCTATGGCGCGGATCGCAGCGCTCTTCTCCGTCGTCGCCCTGGTCGCGGGGTGCGCGGCGTCCCATCAGTACACGGAGGCGGACCATCAGAAGTCGGTCGACGCCGATCTCGGGACGAGCTTCACGGTCTCCGTCCCCGCCGCCGGCGATGCCGCGGTCAAACCGGTCTTCTCGCCCGCGGTGCTGGAGATCGCTCCGGGGTCGAAGAATGAGGCCGGGCGGCGGACGTTCGAGTTCACCGCGAAAGCGCTGGGAGAGACGGAGATCCGGATCGGGCGCGATTTTTCACTTCGGGTCCGGGTGACGTCCGCGTCGGACCGTCCAGGAGTCCGTGTCCACAACCGATGACCCTCTGTCTCGATTTTCGCCGCGGACTGTTCAGCTTTTATACAGGCGGGATGCCCCTTCCCCGTTCTTTTCCGCAATTAACCTTGCCTTCTCACCGTCCCAACTTAGAATAATTCAAGGGCAGAGCCCCGCGTATGCCTGAACCTCACGAGAATCTTCACTTCGGCGCGATCGCGATCAAGCTCGGCTTCACCACGCTGGAGAAGGTCGACGAGTGCCTCCGCCTCCAGGAGAAGATGAAGGAGCTCGGCGTCGCCCCCAAGAAGCTCGGCGAAATCATGCTCGCCAAGGGCTACGTCACCGAAGGCCAGGTGAAGGAGATCTTCAAGTACCAGGGGATGAAGGGGGGCCACACCTCCATCCAGGGCTACAAGATCCTGACCAAGATCGGCCAGGGCGCGATGGGCTCGATCTACAAGGCCCTCCAGATCTCCATGGACCGCGTCGTCGCGATCAAGTGCCTCGCGTCCAAGTACTCGCAGAACGAGAAGTTCCGCGAGCGGTTCCTCCGCGAGGCGCGCGCCGTCGCCCGGCTCAACCACCCGAACATCATCCAGGGCATCGACGTCGGCGACTCCAACGGCGTCCATTACTTCGCCATGGAGTACATCGACGGCCCGACGGTCGGCGAGCTGCTCAAGCGCGGCGGCGCGCTCGACGAGAAGCGGGCCATCAACATCGTGACCCAGATCTCCCGGGCGCTCCAGCACGCCTTCAACCACGGCATCATCCACCGGGACATCAAGCCCGACAACATCATGCTGACGCGCGAGGGCGTCGCCAAGCTCTGCGACCTGGGCCTCGCGAAGCTCCAGACCAAGGACGAGGGCGACGCGTCGGGCACCCGGCCGGGCGCCTCGATGGGCACCCCCTACTACATCGCTCCGGAGCAGGCCCGGGGCGAGCAGAACGTCGACACCCGCGCCGACATCTACTCGCTCGGCTCGAGCTTTTATCACATGGTGGCGGGCGAGGTCCCGTTCGTCGGCCAGAGCGCCGCGGACGTGATCTCCAAGCACCTCACCGAGCCGGTCACCCCGCCGCGCGTCAAGAACCCGCTGGTCAGCGGCGCCGTCGACTGGGTCATCGTCAAGATGATGCAGAAGGCCCGCGAGGACCGCTACCAGACGCCCACCGAGCTGGTGCGCGACCTCGAGACGATCGCCGCCGGCGGCGCGCCGGAAGGATACGCCCAGGAAGCCCAGGCCAAGTCGTCGGCCATCCCGAAGCTCCGTCGCGGGCGCCTGCTGCGCCGCACGGGCCGCTTCCGCCGCCGGTAAGAGAACCCCAAAGACGCGAAGACACAAAGTAACTCTCTTTGTCTCCGGAGGGAGAAACCATGCCGGTGAAGAAGAAGCAGCCGAAGAAGAAGGTCGCCCCGATCCCCAAGAGCTACAAGATCCTGACGCCCTATCTCGCCGTCCGGGGCGGCGTCCAGGCGCTCGACTGGTACAAGAAGGCCTTCGGCGCGAAGGAGCGCATGCGGATGCCGGGCCCCGACGGCAAGATCGGACATGCGGAGCTCGAGATCGGCGACTGCGTCCTGATGCTGGCCGACGAGTTCCCGGGCATGAACACCTCCCCGGCGACCCTGAACGGGACGACGGTCACGCTCCTGCTGTATGTGAAGGACGTCGACGCCGCTTTCAAGAAAGCGATCGACCTGGGGGCCACGTCGAAGTTCCCGCCGGAGACCAAGTTCTACGGCGATCGCAACGGGGCGATCGCCGATCCCTTCGGCCACATCTGGTGCCTCTCCACCCACGTGGAGGACGTGCCGCCCAAGGAAATGGCGAAGCGGGCCGCCGACATGGCCGCGAAGATGGCGGAGAAGCCGCCGCAGACCTAGGTCAATCCTTCCAGTCCGCGGACTGGAAGGATTCGAGCGCGAGCGACTTTCCGTTGAGGCTGCCGGTCACCTGGAAGCGGTTCTTCCCGCCCGCCTTCTTCTTGAGGTCGGCGACCTTGTCGCCGGTGAGCGCGAGCGTCGCGCCGCTGCCCTTGGCGACGAGCGTCCCCTTGTCGCCCGCGAAGCTGACCGTGCCGTGGATCGTGAGGTGGGCGCCGCGGTAGCCCATGTCCTTGGGGAGCCCCGCGACGGCGGGCAGCGGCGACTTGTCGGCGAGGATCACGACCGCCGCGGTCTCGAGGAAGGTCACCCCGACGAACCCGGGAAGCTTCTTCACCGTCCCCTCGGCCTCCCGCTTGCACTCGTCGCAGTGCATCCGCTGGAAGACCAGGGTGAGGGTGTAGGTGTCGTCGGCCGCGACCGGACTCATCACGCCGAGAAGGCAGAGGAGGATCATCGTGTCGCGCCCCCCGTTTTCCCGCCCTTATTGAATCTTCAGGAGGAAGCCCTTCGAGACGTCGTGGTCGCCCTTCTCCGACTTGTCGAACGTCGCGATCGCGATGCCGCAGCTCTTGCCGGCCGCGAACGCGGTGTCGTCCTTGTTGCCCGTGGACAGCTTGCGCTTGAACTCGACCGTCCACTTGCCGTTCGCCCACTCGCCCTTCGCCTGGACGTCTGCCGCGGAGCCGGTCGGCTTCTGCGACGGATACTGGGCGATCATCGGCGCGCCCTTCTTCTCGGGCAGCTCGATCTTCGTGTAGCACGGCGTCCCGGCGTCGATCGGATGGGAGAAGTAGATCTGGCCGCCGGCGCGGTCGGTCAGCCGGCGCCCCTTGATGGGCGGCGCGGGCGCCTGCCGCGAGTAGACGTGGGTCCGGTCGAGCGCGTAGCCGCTCGGATTCGTCCGCGCCGCGCCCCACTCCCAGACGTCCCACTTCGACTCGATGCCCGCCTTCATGTCGCTGTCGAACTTGCCCTCGAGCTCGAACGCCAGCGTGCAGGCGTCCTCGACCTTCTCCTCGTCGGGCTCGTACCCGGCCGGGTCCTTCCAGACGAACGGCGAGTGCTGGTCGTTCTTGTCGGGGTCGGACCACACCAGCAGGAAGCAGATCGAGTCGCCGTCGTGGACGGCCTTGATGGAGATCGTCTTCTTGGGCGGATCCTCGTCGGGCTGGTCCATCTTGACCACCACTTCCTTGGCGGCCTTCCACGCGTCGTCGTCGCCCTTGCCGTCGATGGTCGGCAGCTTGGACACCTTGCCGGCGACGAGTTCGTCGGCGGCGTTGGGCACGCAGAACGCCACGGTCACGGCCACGACGGCGAGCAGCTTGAGCATGAAAGGGTCTCCTCCGATCGGATCGCCCCGGACTTACTTCAAGTTATACGACACAGCGCGAGGACGCGCTCCAAAACGCGAGTGAAAGTTTTACCCCACCGGGGGGCCGGGATCAAGCCCTAGATCCGGAAGACCTTCTTGGCGTTCTCGGACAGGATCTTCCGGCGGATCTCGGCGGAGGGGGCGAGCTTCCGGATCAGCGCGAGCGTTCCCGCGCCGATGCAGGCGGGCGGCGTCGCGGCGGCGTCGATACAGTCGCTGCCGAACATCAGCTTCGCTGAGTGGCGGGCGAGGAACTCCCGGGCATGATCCTCGTCCCGCGACAGGGCGTTCTGGCCCGAGCCGGCCGAGAGGTCCCCATAGAGGTTGGGATAGTCCGCCAGGTAGCGGTCGGTCAGCCCGCCCGGCGTGACCTTGGTCTTCGGATAGAGGAGGGACTGGTCCTCGTGGTTCTTGTCGATGTTCGCCCACCAGGTCTGCGCGTGGCCGATGAACGTGACCTTCGGATACTTCTCGAGCATCTTGCCCAGCCGGTCGAAGCCCGAGTTGTAGGTGGTGTGCTGCCAGTGCATCAGGATCGGGACCCGGTACGCCTCGGCGAGCGCGTAGAGCTTCTGCATCTCCGGCGAGTCGCAGGCGACGCCGAACTTCTGCTCGCCGATCACGACGGCGCCGGCCTTCAGGTATTTCTCGATGACCTCCGGCGCGTCGGCCAGGTCGGGCACCTCGTTCGCCCCGAAGACGAAGGCGTCGGGATGGGCTTTGGCGAGCTTCTCGCACGACTCGTTGCCGCCGCAGGTCCCCTGCAGCCCGTTGGCGCTCCCGTTGTGGGTCGACGCCCGCTGCACCTCGCTCCCCGCCGGCAGCAGCACCGTGCGGGTGACGCCCATCGCCTTCTGATGGGCGATCAGCTGCTCGTTCGTCCGCCCCGGGTCGACGATCTTCCCCGCCTTGTCCCGCTTCCCGCCGTAGTCGGTGTGCTGATGGATGTCGATGACGGCTTCCGTGTCTTGAGGGCCGGCGGCCACGAGCGCCGCCGAGACGCCGAGGAACTCGCGCCGGGAGAGGTGCTTCAGGTCGGTCATACCCTATCGTACGGTCGATCGGGAGCGTCGGAAGCACCGAATCTCGTGATCGTTCACCATCCCCACCGCCTGCATGAAAGCGTAGCAGATCGTCGAGCCGACGAACTTGAACCCGCGCTTCAGCAGGTCCTTGCTCAGGGCGTCGGACTCCGGGGTCGTCGCCCGGATGTCCTTGAGGCTCCGGATGCGATGGTCGATCGGAGCGCCGCCGACGAATCTCCAGACGTAGGCGTCGAACGAGCCGAATTCCTTCTGCACCGCGAGGAAGCGGCTCGCGTTCCCGATGGCCGCCGCGACCTTGAGTCGATTCCGGATGATGCCGGGATCCGCCAGGAGCCGCTTCACGTCCGTCGATCCGTAGCCGGCGATCCGCCTCGCGTCGAATTTGTCGAACGCGGTGCGATAGCTCTCCCGCTTGTTGAGTACGGTCTGCCAGTTCAGCCCCGCCTGCGCCCCTTCGAGGATGAGGAATTCAAAGAGCGTCCGGTCGTCGTGGACCGGAACGCCCCATTCCGTGTCGTGATAGGCAACCATGAGGGGATTGCTCCCGCTCCAGGCGCAGCGTCGAGGCTCCGTCCGTTTCATGGGGAATCACTCCGGCCGGAGGATCGGCTCGACGCGCGAGCCGGCGGCGGCCCGAAGCGCCGAGAGACACGAGAGCACGTCCTGCACGCGGTCGTCCCAGGAAATCTCCAGCCCGACGTAGGGCGTTTGACGGGTCAGGTCCGGTCGCCTGAGGAACTCTCGAAGCGTGTCCACCGACCACGTGCCGCACGCCGGATGGGTCCCTTTCCAGGCGTGCCATCCTTTTTCCGGCACGACTTCCCCCTTCTCCGGGAAATACACGTACTCCCGCGTGTACTGGACGCTGGTGACCTCGATGGCTCCGCCGATCCCCACTCGTGTGACAACTTCGATGACATCCTGATGGTCCACCAGAAGGACCTCCTCGCGGCCGTCATAGACGCGCAGCTTGCCGTCGGTCTCCAGCACCGTCTGGAGTCGAACGGCGGTGTCTCCCGCCCTGAAGCCGAGGTTGACGCATCGGGCCTGACAGAGCCATTCGATGGCGTCCTTGACGCAGCGCAGGGTCCCTTCCCGGGGCACCTCCAACAGGATGGGCCGATAGTTCCGGGCATGGTCCGAGTTCCCCACCCGTTCCCGGAGGCCGTCTCGGGTCAGGCGGCGCTCCCCTTCGACGATGGCACCATCGGAGCGGATGGTCAGAATCCAGGACGCCGGGTCAATCGGCTCGGTCGCCGGCAAGAAGGGACCGTTCGCGGAGCATCCCGCGAGCGCCGCCGCGACCAGGATCAGAGTTTGCCGCACGATCCATTATACGCGGGCCGCGGCCGGACGACTCCGTTGGGATTGGGGAGTTGGGTTTTGGGATTTCCGCGAAGCGGTAGCGCCCCCCACGGGATTCGAACCCGTGTCCCGGCCTTGAGAGGGCCGTGTCCTAGGCCACTAGACGAGGGGGGCCGTTTTCGAAAGGACCCGGAGCTTAGTGCCGCCGATGGAGTAAATCAAGGAAAACCCTTGCCGCAGACGTATAGTAAGGGGACTCATGAAAGCCATTCTCGCGGCCCTGTTGATCGCCCTCGCCCCGCAGGACGACGTCGAGGCGAAGCTCAAGGAGTTCGCCGACACGATGAAGTCGTCGAAGGGCGACGCCGAGCAGATCCGCGCCGTCAACGAGCTCGCCGCCACCCGCGCGTACAAGGCCGCCACCAAGCTCCTCCAGGTCGTCGCCGGCCCGTATTCCGAGGCCGTTCGCATCGCCGCGGCCGACGCGATCGGGAAGATCGGCGACGTCCGCGCCGGCGCGGGCCTGATGGGATTCGTGAGCAGCCTCGGCCCCGTCCTCAAGAGCGAGGTCCCCAGCCGCGTCGTGGACCAGAAGGTCGGCGAAGCCGCGGTCCGGGCGGTCGGCACCCTGCGCGACAAGTCGGCGACCAAGCAGCTCGCCGGCATGACGATCAGCGCCAACGTCCCGCTCATGTCGGAAGTCGTCCAGGCGCTCGGCAAGATCCGCGACCCCGGGTGCATGGACGCGCTGCTCAAGCTCCACTACGCGGCCAACGCCCCCGAGGGCGCGGGCGCCCAGAACATCCGCAAACCGCTCGCGCCCCACACGCTCGAGGCGCTGCGGCGGATCACCGGGGAGAAGCACACGACGCCCGACGAGTGGAACAAGTGGTACAAGAGCGTCGGCGGCCGCGTCGTCGTCCCGCCCGAGGAGTCGCTGGGCGGTCTTCCCCCCGAGGTGAAGAGCTTCGCCGTCTACGGCGGCAAGGGCGAGATCGCGGTGCTCCGCCGGTTCGACCTGGTCCTCCTCAACCCCGAGAATTACGCCCGCGAGGAGCTGGCGAACCTCTTTCGCCCCATCGCCTTCTCCGGCGATCCGAAGGCGGCGATGGACCGGGGCTTCGCCGGTTTCGTCTGCGATCCGGACCAGGCCGCCGACCTCCGGAAGAAGTTCCCCCGCGCCACCATCATCGCCCGCGGCAAGGGCGCGGCCGGGATCAACGCGATCCTGGTCGAGGACCTCGATCTCAAGAAGCCCGACGACAAGGCCCTCGAGAGCCTGAAGGACGCCCACGCGCGGTACGAGGCGCCGACGCTCGCGGTCTTCGTCTCCGACAAGAAGGAGGACGGCCCGGCGGCCGCCCAGCTGGCGAAGCGCCACCCCTTCCTGTTCGCGTACGTGTCCCCGGACAAGGACCACACCGCCGTGACGGCCCCATAGGTCCCACCCGGAACCGGTCCAAAAGGGTAAACTAGAGAAGACTCCATGATGCACCTGCTGATCGCGGCCGCGGAAAAGTCTCCGATGACCGGGCTCTTCGGCAAGCTCCATCCCGGAGTCGTCCACTTCCCCATCGCGCTCCTGGCGGTGGCGGCGCTGTTCGAGGTCCTCCAGATCCTGAAGAAGCGGCCCGAACCCGCGGGCGGCACCCTGCCCCTCGTGGGGCTGGCGGCGCTGAGCGCGGTCGCCGCGTCGCTCTTCGGCTGGGCCCTCGAGATATACGACGGCGTCGAGGGCGACACGTTCGCCCTGCACAAGTGGGTCGGCATCGGCGCCACGGCGGTGGCCGTGTCGGCCGCGCTGCTGGCGTTCAAGGCCCGCACGTCGCGGGGCGCCCTCACGGGGATGCGGCTGATGCTGCTCGTGGGATCCGCGCTCGTCCTGGGCACGGGCTATCTCGGCGGCGAGCTCGTCTTCGGCAAGAACCACATCTTCGCCGTCTTCCACCCCAAGCCGCCGGCGCCGCCGGCCACCCCCGCCATCGTCCGGCCCGTGTCCAAGGAAGACCCCCTGCTGAACGTCGCCAAGGTCTCCTTCGAGAAGGAGATCGCGCCGATCATCAAGGACATGTGCTTCAAGTGCCACGGCGGCGAGAAGGTGAAGGGCAAGTTCAAGATGAACACCAAGGCGCTGGCGATGGAGGGCGGCGAGAGCGGCAAGGCCATCCTCCCGGGCAAGCCCGCGCTCAGCAAGTTCTACACGTCGCTGATGGATCCCGACGAAGACCTCCTGATGCCGCCTCCCAAGGAGAAGGCCCGTCCCACGAAGGAGCAGATCGAGCGGGTCAAGCTCTGGATCGAGCAGGGCGCCGAGTGGCCCGACGGGTTCGAGTTCAAGAAGTAGATGCTCTGGACCTTCTTCGGCCGCCTCCATCCCGCGACCGTCCACTTCCCCATCGCGATGCTTTCCATCGCCGCCCTCGTGGAGTTCCTCCAGATCGTCCGGCGAAAGCCGGGTCTCGCGCCCGCGACCTTCACGCTCACCGTGGTCGGCCTGGTCTCGGCGGTCCTGGCGAGCCTCATGGGGATCGCCAACGCGGGCGGAAAGCATCATGACGACCTGATCGAGACCCACCGCTGGGCCGGCATCGCCACGACGGTCGCGACCGTCGCCGCGATGGCGCTGGTCTTCAAGGCCCGCGCCGGCCGAGGCGCGATCGTGCAGGCCGCGCGCGCCTCGCTCTTCCTGGCGATGATCCTCGTCAGCGTGACCGGCCACTGGGGCGGCGCGATCACCCTCCCGGGCTACTACGATGTCTGGGGGGACGAGCAGGTGCGCCAGAAGCCGTCGGAGGGGCCGGTCGATTTCAAACAGGACATCGCGCCCATCATCCAGGCCTCCTGCTTCAGCTGCCACGGCGGCAGGAAGAGCGGCAAGAACGGCAAGGGGGGTCTTCGGCTGACCACGAAGGCGCTCGCGATGAAAGGGGGCGACGGCGGGCCGTGCATCGTTCCCGGCAAGCCCGAGGAGAGCTCGTTTTACAAGCTGCTGATCGCCAAGAATCCCGACGAGCGCATGCCGGAGAAGGCGAAGCCGCTGCCCCCCGAGCAGATCGAGAAGATCTTCCGCTGGATCGAGAAGGGAGCCGTCTGGCCCGACGGGCACGAGTTCAAAGAGTAGATCCGGCCTACCCCACGAGCATGCGGGCGAAGGACTGCCACGCCGCCGAATTCCCGATCACGGCCCGGAGCGGACCGGACACCAGCAGGATCACGCCGCCGACGATATAGATCGGATGGACCCGGCGACGGGTCCGCCAGTCATGGATCATGGCGACGACCACGAAGCCCACCGTCAGGAACATCGCGAGGACCGACCGCTTGTCCACCATGCGGGAGATGGCCGGCGTCATCATGCAGATCGTCCCCAGGAGGATGAGCCGACGATGGAGTTCAGGTCGGCGGCGATTCCACAACGCCGCCCCAACGAAGACGCCGAACAACAGGGTCTGTCCCAAGGGGAAGATCATGAACGCCAGCGGCGTCATGCCGTCGGCGCTCGTCCCGCGGCGGGCGGCATAGAGACCCACGGAAACCCCGAGGACAACCACCGCTGCGGCGAGCGCCGCGCCGAACATTCCGAGGCGCTTGTGCAGATCGATGCGGTCCGCCCGGACCAGCCCGCTCTGGACGATCAGCAAGACCAGCCACGCCGTGAACACCATGCCGTGCACGTGCAGCAGCGGGGGCAACGGGGGCGACGGATGGAAGGGTTTGAAAAAATAGGTCGGCCCGAAGCCGACGACGGCGGTGAGCAGGAGCGCAATCGCCATGCCCGTGTGAAATCGACGATCGTGGCGCACGGCCATCGGGGGGCTGATGGAGCTGGCTTCGGTGGTCATAGGGTCGGAGTATACCCGAAAGCGCCGGGGTTGAAGCCGCCTACCGCTGGTAGATGGGCAGGAAGTGAAACTTCACCGCGAGGCTGAGGACCGCGAGGCTGGTCGCGTAGACCTTGCCGGCGCCGCGCTCCTGGCCGCTCTGGCCCATCCAGGAGCCGTCGGGGCCCTGTTTGGGGAGCAGCGATTCCTCGACGAGCTTGCGCGCGTGCGTGGCGTAGTCGCCGCCGCGCTGGAACATCCCCTGGGAGAAGTAGTAGGTCCCGTAGAAGTACCACTCGCTGCCGTACTCGACCTTCTTCTCCTTGAGCCAGTCGGCCGAGCCCTTGGCCTCGAGCGATTCATAGGCGCCGCACACCTGGAGCGACAGCAGGCCCGCCGACGCCATCGCGTACTCGGGCGTCCGGGACGGCTCGTAGCCGCACGCGCTCTTCAGGTTCTCGGGCTTGCCGTCGGCCCCGCGCTTCGACTGGTAGCAGCGCTTGATGTACTCGACGGCGTTGTCGATCATCTCCTTGGGCACGTCCATGCCGGCGTTGCGCGCGCTGCGGAGCGCCATCACCTGCCACACCGTGATCGACAAGTCGGAGTCGCGCGACTCCGGCGCGTACCGCCAGCCGCCGCGGTTGCGCGGGTCCTTCTCGAACGACTGGGACCGCTTGATGAGCTCGACCGCCAGGCGGCAGCGGTCGCGGATGACCTGGTCCATCTGCGCGTCGACGCCCATGCCGAGCATCTCGGAGAGCATGAGCGTGGTGATGCCGTGGCCGTACATGCGCGAGCCGTCGCGCCCGCCGAAGTAGCCCTGAACTTCCTGCCGGTCGGGCCGCAGCACGTACGAGAGCGCCTTCTTCATCGCGGCGCCCTGCTTGGTCTCGTCCGACGGCTGGTGGCCCACGGCGGCCATCGCCATGATCCCCAGCGACGTCATCGCCGTGAGGTTGTGGTTCGCGTCGTGGATCGCGCCGTCCTTGTCCTGGACCGAGATCAGGAAGTCGATCGCGCGGCCGATGGCCTGGTCGACCTTGTCGGGCGCGCCCTTCGGAGTGTCCTGAGCGAGCGTGGAGCCGCACAGGAGCGACGCCATCACGACCGACGCGGCAAGAGCTTTCATGGGTCTACTTCTTCTCCCGCGCCTTCTCCGCGATCACGCGGAAGTAGGTCTCGACCATGTGGCGGTACTCGCCGCCGACCGCTTCGCGCTGCGCTTCCATGAGGTCGCGGGCGAGGCGCGGCGGGAGCTTTCCCCAGTCGCCGGGCTTGAGCAGCACGTTCGTCGGCAGGTTGCCTTCGGCCATCGGGCCGGCCTGGACGGACGCGCCCTTGCCCTGGCCGGGCATGTTGGACATCGGATTCTGGCCGGGCATCTGGCCCTGACCGGGCGTGCGGCCCTGCCTCATCGACTGAGCCTGGGCCTGCGCGGCGGCGGCCATCGCCTGGCCCGCCTCGCCCTGACCCTGGCCCTGTTCCGGCTGGCCCTGGCCCTGACCCTGCTCGGGCTGCCCCTGGCCCTGGCCCTGCTGCGGCTGGCCCGGCTGACCCTGCTGGCCTTTCTGAGCCTGCTGGCCCTGGCCCATCTCCGGCTTGCCCTGGCCGTTGAGCGCGTTGAGCGCCTGGGCGAGGAACTCGGCGGCGGCGTCGGACAGCGGGCTGCCTTCCGGCGAACCCTGGGCCTGGCCTTCGGGCTGGCCCTGCTGCTGGCCGCGCGCCTGCGCGAGCTGCTGGGCGTTCGCCTCGATGGCCGCCTGCGCGGCCTGGTCGGCCTTCGCCGCCTGCTGGGCGTTGGCCTGCTGGGCGGCCTTCGCCGCTTCGCCGACCTGGTTCTGGTTCGTCTGCTGCACGCCCTGGGCGACCTGTCCCAGCTGCTGGGCCTGCATCGCTTCGCCGAGCGACTGCTCGTTGCGCGCGGCCTGCTGGATGTCCGCCTGGGCGCCCTTGAGCTGCTGGCCGACCTGCTGCTGCTGCGCCTGCGCCTGCTGCTGGTTGGCCTGCGCGGCCTGGGCGAACTGCTGGGCCAGGCCCTGGGCCTTCTGGGCGAGCTGCTGGGCGTCGCCGGCTTCCTGGCCCGCGTCGGCCGCGGCCTTGGCGGCGTCGGCCTGCGCCTGCTGCGCGGCCTGCGCTTCCGCCGCCTCGCGGTCGGCCTTCTGCTGCGCGCCCTGCGCTTCGTTCTTCTCGGCCTGGGCCTTGGCCTGGGCCTTCTGCGCCGTGTCCTTGGCCTGCTGCGCGTTCTTCTGCGCCTGCTGGGCGTTCTTCTGGGCCGCCTCGTTCTGCGGCGCCTGGGCCGCCTGGCGCTGCGCCTCCGCGGCCTGCTGCTGCGCGGCCGTCGCGGCCTTGTCCGCCTGGTCGGCGGCCTGCTGCGCCTGCTGGGCCTGCGCCGCCTCGTTCTTCGCGGTCTGCGCGGCGGCCTGCGCCTCCATGTTCTCCTTCTGGGCGTTCTGCTGCGCCTTGGCCTGCTGCTGCTGCGCCAGCTGCTGCGCGGTCCGCAGATCCTGCTCGGCCTTCTTCAGGTCCTGAGCGGCCTTGGCGAGGTCCTGCGCGGCCTTCTCGGCGTTCGCGAAGTCCTGGGGGATGTCCGCCGCCGCCTGGTTCAGGTCCTTCTTCGCGTCCTCGAGCGGCTTCTTCGCGGCCTCGACCTTCGACTTCTCCACTTCCTTCTCGACCTTGGGCACGTCCTCGCGCGCCATCCGCTTCGCCTCCTCGGCGATCGCCTTGGCCTGCTCCGCGAGGCTCTTCTGCTGCTCCGTCTTCGCCTGCTGCTGCTGCGCGGCCTGCTGCTCCTGCTTCGCCGCGTCGTTGAGCGCCTGCTCGGCGCGGTCGAGCGCGTTCTGCGTGAGCCGCTGGAGCTCGCGCTGCATCGCCTCGCTGTCCTTCAGCTGGTTCTCGAGCGCGGCCTTGAGGGCCTCGGGCGACTGCTGGGCCAGCTCGGCCAGCCGCTCCATCTGGGCGTACTGCTTGTCGAGCTGCTCCTTGATGCCGAGCGCCTCCTCCGCCTTGCGGAGCTCGGGGCGCGTTTCCTCGGGCTTGCCCTTCGCCAGGTTGTTGTAGTGCTCGGCCAGCGTGTGGAGCGCGTCCTTCAGCTTGCCCTGCTGCTCGGCCGCCTGGTCGAGCGCGTGCTCCTGCGCCTTGGGCTGGGGCGTCGCCGCCGCCTGGTTGAGCAGCTCCTCCGCCTTCGGGGGAGCCTGGGCCAGCATCGCCACCGCGTCGTCGGCGTCGCGCGCCCGCTCGCGGCCCTTCTCGGTGAAGAGGTCCTGCGTGTTGGCGTCGCGCCGCAGCTCCGCCATGACCTCCCCGATCTGCTTGTCGATGGCCTGCTGGTTGTCGAGGAGCTTCGAGGCCTCGGGCTTCGTCTGCGCCGGGTCCGTCTGGGGCACCTTGTCGGCCAGCGTGCCGGTCTTCTGCTGGATGGTCTCCGAGGCCTTCGAGAGCTTCTCGAGGCGCTCGGCGAGCGACGGCACGAGCTTCTGCAGCGCCTTCCGCGCCTCGT